>Ga0180431_10009022_pt1 | contig 11344 bp, 12 predicted proteins | sample SS_ome_11_FD_132459 | JGI IMG/M metagenome (GOLD analysis project Ga0180431, IMG submission 132459) | Hypersaline lake sediment archaeal communities from the Salton Sea, California, USA - SS_1_MS_1 metaG | ecosystem: Environmental > Aquatic > Non-marine Saline and Alkaline > Hypersaline >...
GAGGGCGTCAAGGTGACCCGGCGGTTCATCAGCGACGTCTACAGCGAGATCGTGACCCGGGTGGGGAGGGAGGTGGGGGAGGTCAGGCAGCTGGCACCGTACTGGGGTGAGGGAGAATGGATGGGAGCCTGAGGGTCGGCCACACCTACAGCCCCACAGGCGAGTACGGCATCACCGAGATAACCATACTCCTGCTCCGCGGCTACGAGCTGGCCAAGGGCGACTTGGTTTACATAGAGCACCCCAAGAACGGGTGCCCCGTGGTCTACCAGGTTACCCGGGTCTACCCCCACAAACGGGTAAGGGAGTATGAGGAGGCGCTGCTGAGGGACGGCCGCGTCGTGACGGACTTTGAGGACAGTACCCTCCACGCCCAGGCGTACCAGTGGGGATGGATGGACGACGGCGGCAGCCTGAGGCCCCTCAGGTACCCCCTGCCCCCCAACACGCCTGTGTACGTCGCCGAGAGGGAGGTGGTGGCGCAGTTCACGAAGCCCAACGGCGATTGGAAGCTCCTCCTGGGGTCGGATCCCGGCACGGACCTCGACGTGGAGCTGGGACTCTACAGCCTCATACGGCAGAGCTGCCTCATCTGCGGTGCCGTGGGCACGGGTAAGACCACCACTGCGGTGTCAATGGTGGCGAGGGCGGCGTCGGCGGAGCCCCCCGTCCGCTTCTTCATAGTGGACAAGGACGGCGAGTATAGCAGCCTCTCCGAGCAGCTGGGGGCCGACAGGGTGCTCAAGGTGCCGTGGAGCAGGTTCTTCCAGCCCGGCGACGTGCCTTGGGAGGATTACATCGGCGAGTTCGGGTGGCAGAAAACGTGGTGGAACGCCAAGATTCTGGTGCACGCGTTGAAGATTCTCTACGCGCAGGCGGCGCCCGTCACCAAGGTCAGCCTCAGGCAGGCCGTGGGCTGGGTGAAGCCGGACAAGCTGGGCTTCAACAAGAAGGAAGACGAGTTCGAGAGCTACAGGCAGCAGGTGATGAACGCCGTCATGGGCAGCAAGCTCATACCCGACGGCGACATGGAGCCCCTGGACCCCGTGGACCTCCTGAAGGACCGCCACGTTGTGCTCATGGATCTCAGCCAGGGCAGGGACACGTGGAGCCAGAAGCACCTGGTGGTCGCCCAGGTCCTCAGGAGGATATTCGGGGAGGCCCTGGAGAACAGGGGGTTCGGGTGCATCGTGGTGCTCGAGGAGGCCATGTACTACGCTCCCCAGCGGGGTGTCTTCGAGATAGGGGAGAAGGACAGCAGGGGCAAGCTCCTAGGCGTAGTCAAGGAGATAGCCACCAACGGCGGCCGCAACGGCGTCGGGCTGTGGATAGTCACCCAGAGGTTGAGCACCGTGGAGAAGACCGTGGTCACCCAGTGCGCCAACAACGTCATATGCCACGGCCTCGAGGACGTGGACAAGGCCAGGATAGCCGAGATCCTGGGGAGCCAGTTCTCGGAGCTCATAGGCGACCTGCCCCCTGGGGAGGCCATCGTTAAGGGCACCGCCCTCAAGTGCAGGTTCCCCATATGGGTCAAGGTGCTGCCCGAGCTTTACCCCGCGTCCAGCCTCAGCACCCCCATGAGCCGCTTCATACGCATGGAGATGGCGGGAAGCGGGGCGACGCCGTTGGACGACTAACATATATCCCGATCGGGTAGATCATGAGACGTTGGCATGTCCCGAAGGCTGTACCCGGGTAGGCCCATCGTAGGGGTGGGTGTCCTCATCGAGGAGGATGGGCGTTACCTGCTCGTCAAGAGGGCGGCCGAGCCGGACGCCGGCCTGTGGTCCATCCCCGGGGGCCTCATAGAGGTGGGAGAGAGGGCTGAGGAGGCAGCCGCCCGGGAGGCGCTGGAAGAGACGGGGCTCACCGTCGAGATGCTGGGCAGGATCGACGTGGTGGACAAGATAGTCCGGGACCCCGACGGCGGTGTTAGGTACCACTTCATAATAATAGACTTCCTCGCGAGGCCGCTGGGCGGAGAGATGAGGGCCATGGACGACGCTCTGGATGCGGTGTGGGTTACGCCCGGGGAGTTCACCGGGTACCAACTGACCCCGACGCTGGTAGAGCTGCTGAAACGCATGAGGTTGTATCCCGGGGCCTAGAGCTCGGGGCGCCTGACCTTCTCCCTGAGGAACTCCTCTATCTCCTTCATCCTCTGGAGGGCGTCTATGGTGCGGGGGTTCATGTATGAGAGCTTGCCGTCCTCCATGATGAGGTAAATTACCAGGTTCTTGTCCACCTGGGCCACCTTCCGCTGGTCGGGGCTCTCGTACAGGTCGTAGACGGTGCCGAGGCTGGACGTCATCTCGCCGATCTTACTCCAGCTGTCTAGGTCGGGTATCTTCTCCACGGCCAAACCGTCCGCCCCAGGGTTTTTGGTCGGGTGCCTCGTATTTTATGATTATATACCGGGGATCCATCTTCGGCGGGTCCACCGCGTTGAACTCGTTACCGTTATAAGATAAACAGGTACTCAGCATTACTGGTTGAGATATGGTAAACGCGTCAAGATTCAAAGGCAAGAGCTTCGTATCCATGAGGGACTACGGCCGCGACGAGATCGACTTCATCCTGGGCGTCACGGACGAGATGATGCCCCTGGAGACAGAGGGCACGGACATGGCCAAGGGAAAGATAATGGGCGCCCTCTTCTTCGAGCCCAGCACCAGAACCAGGCTCAGCTTCGAGTCAGCCATGCACAGACTCGGCGGCGCAGTCACGGGGTTCGCCGATCCAGGCGTCAGCAGCGTCAAGAAGGGCGAGACCATGGAGGACACCATCAGGACTGTGGAGAACTACGTGGATGTCATCGCCATGAGGCACCCCGACGAGTGGAGCAGCAGGAAGGCCGCCGCCGTCGCCGGCATCCCCCTCCTCAACGGAGGGTCGGGCCCATGGGAGCACCCGACCCAGGCCGTGCTGGACATGCACTGCATAAAACACGCCAAGGGCACCATCGACGGGCTCACCGTGGGGCTCTGCGGCGACCTGCTCTACGGCCGCACCGTCCACAGCCTCATGATAGGGCTCAGCAACTACGACGTCAAGCTCAGGCTCATCAGCCCCAAGAAGCTGGCCATGCGCGACGACGTCATCAAAGACACCGAAGGCAAGGTGGAGTATGAGGTGACGGAGGACCTCACCAAGGCCATCGGCGATCTGGACGTGCTCTACGCGACCCGCATCCAGAAGGAGCGGTTCCCCAGCGAGGCCGAGTACAAGAAGTTCGCCGACGCCTACGTCATCGACAACAAGATGATGGCCAAGGCCAAGAAGGGCATGGTGCTCATGCACCCGCTGCCCAGGGTCAACGAGATCTCCCCGGAGGTGGACAGCCACCCGGGCGCCCTCTACTTCAAGCAGGTGCACCACGGCATCTGGGCAAGGATGGCCATAATAGCGCTGGCACTGGGAGTCTACTAGCCCCTGTCGAACAGGCGTTTCAGCCGGTCCCACCTGTCCTCTTTATCATCGTTTTTCTCGGGAGGCTTCATGTTGTACGCCTGCGGTATCCTGTAGAAGTATATCTTGTGGCTACCCACCTGGTAGTACCCCTGATCGTGCTTCGCGGTGACCCAGTCCACTATGGGGAAGTCGTGGCTCACTATGCGGGCGCCGCTCCGGAGCTCGTCATGGAACTTGGGCCTGAGCTTCGCGTTCCCCGAAGTCGTCAGGTAGAGGGTGACCACCGAGGCCCCGGAAAGATCCTCCTCGAAGAAGTTGCCCTCGACGACCTTTATCCTGCCGCCGAGCCCCTTGTCCTCAATCTTGAGCCTGGTGGACTCCACCATCCGGGGGTTTAGCTCGAACCCCACGGCTCGGGAGATATCGAACTCCTCCACCGCCGTGAAAAGTATCCTGCCGTCGCCGCAGCCCAGATCATAGAGGACGTCGCTTGGGCCGACCTCCGCTATTATCAGCATCTGGCGCACAACGTTAACAGGGGTAGGGACATAGGGTGCCACGCTCTCGGTTCCGTCTCCCCAGCCCAGGCTGTTGTGCCAGCCGCTTATGCGGCTGTCGTAGTCGTCCGGCTCGCCCCTGCGTCCGCCCATCATCACTTCCTCTGTCATGCTCATCTAAAACCTTACCGAGGAAAACGCCACGCGGGATGGTTTGAACAACGTTTTTACCCTGCAGTTCACCCTATCATCCGTTCGATATGGCTGTCATTGACGCGCTGTTAAGCAACGTATGGGTTATATTCCTGATATTCACGTTCCTCGTCCCGAGGCTGCAGCAGACGATGCTCCAGAACGCGCGTTCCTCCGCTCTGAGGAACCTGGGTAAGAAGAGAGGAACCAACGTCGTGAGCCTCATACACCGGCAGGAGACCCTAAGCCTCTTCGGGCTACCCATATCCAGGTACATAGACATCGACGACAGCGAGGACCTCCTCAGGATCATAAGGATGACTCCCGACGACCAGCCCATAGACCTCATCATCCACACCCCGGGGGGCATAGCCCTCGCGGCGACCCAGGTGGCTTTCGCCCTCAAGGAGCACAGGGGCAGGACCACGGTAATGGTGCCCCACTACGCCATGAGCGGCGGCACCCTCATCGCGCTGGCCGCCGACGATATACTCATGGACCCCCACGCCGTCCTGGGGCCTGTGGACCCCCAAATAGGGACCCAGAAGGGGGCCTACTCCGCGTCGAGCATGCTCAAGGTGGTGGAGCGTAAGAAGACCGACGAGATAGACGACGAGACCCTGTACCTTGCCGAGGAGGCGCAGAAGGCGGTGGGCCAGATGAAGGACACGGTCAGGAAGCTCATAGGTGACAAGTATCCACCGGAGAGGGTGGACAAGATCATCGAGGACCTGGTGATGGGAAAGTATACCCACGACTTCCCCATCACGGCCGAGACCGTCTGCGAGATGCTGGGCCAGTGCGCCAGGAACGAGCTCCCCAGGGAGGTTTATCAGCTCATGAACCTCTACAAGATGGGGCAGCAGCAGAGAAGGCCGTCCGTCGAGTATGTCCCCATGACCCCTCGCACCAAGTAAAGACCAGCGGGCTAGGGAAACTCTCCGCGAAGCCGTTTTAAACCTGTACCCGGAGATTCTTCACGGTTAAACATGGATCTGAAGTTAGTGGAGCTCAAGGTCCCCGAGGGGTGCAACGTCATCCTGGGGCAGAGCCACTTCATAAAGACCGTCGAGGACGTATACGAGGCTCTCGTCTCCAGCTCGTCGTCCATAAAGTTCGGGCTGGCGTTCTGCGAGGCCAGCGGCGAGTGCCTCATAAGGCACGAGGGCAACGACGAGGGGCTACGGAGGACGGCAATAGAGAACGCGGAGGCGCTTGGCTGCGGCCACAGCTTCAACATAGTGATGAGGGACGCCTACCCCATCAACGTGCTCACCCAGCTCAAGATGGTGCCCGAGGTCTGCAGCATAATCGCGGCCACGGCGAACCCCCTCCAGGTTGTGGTCGCTGAGACCGAGCAGGGCAGAGGCATCATGGGCGTCATAGACGGCTCCAAAAGCAGGGGAGTCGAGGACGATGAGGGTATAGCGTGGAGGAAGGGGCTTCTCAGGAAGTTCCAGTACAAGACCTAGCCGAGCAGCTTCCTCAGGAGCTCCGGGAGCCGGTCGAGGGGGTAATCCCCGGGAACCTCCCTCACCATCCTCCTCTCCCTGTACCTCTCCAGCAGGGGCCGGGTCTTCTCCCTGTACACCTCGAGCCTGTTCCTGATCACTTCAGGCTTGTCGTCGTCGCGGAGCACCAGCTCGGAGCCGCACCTGTCGCACACCCCCTCCTTCTCCGGGGGCTTGGACACGAGGTGGTAGACCTCTCCGCAGCTAGGGCAGTTGCGCCTGTTGCTCAGCCTCTCCACGATGGCCTCGTCGTCCAGGGTCACGTGTATGACATAGTCCAGCTTTAGCCCGTGCTCCTCAAGATATCTGTCCAGGAACTCGGCCTGGGGGGTGCTCCGCGGGAAACCGTCCAGTATGAAGCCGTTCTCCAGGTCAGACTTGCCCAGCCGCTCGCCCACGACGCCGTTCACTATCTCGTCGGGGACGAGCTCGCCGCGGCCCATGTAGCCCTCCGCGATGCTGCCGTACTCGGTTCCGTTCGCCACGGCCTCCCTCAGCATGTCGCCGGTAGTTATCACGGGTATGTCGTAGAGCTCTGATATGATGTGTGCCTGGGTGCCTTTCCCGCTGCCCGGCGGCCCCAACATGACTATCCTGAGTGAGCGACTCATGCGAATCCGGTTTGGTACACCGTCAGGTGCATTAAAGATTTACTGTACTGCGTTCAATATGTCAGGCATGGAGCCTTACAGGGAGTTCACGGCGCTGGGGTGGGTCCTCATCGTCCTCGGGGTCCTGTTCGTCGCCATGCCGTACGTCGCCAGGGCAGTGCCGAGCGTCGAGAGGCTGCCGTGGTACATCCTCTGGGTCTACAGGAGGGACGGCTTCTACTTCGCGACGAGCCCGTTGTTGATACTGCTCTCGCTGCTGTCGTTCGCGTGGAGCTACCTTAGACGGTGAAGGGTAGCCCTTTATACGGGGCCCGGGACCAATAGGCTGAGATGGTTCAGCGCAGGGTCATACTCGTCGTACGGGACGGGTGGGGGTATACGGAGGAGACCGCCGGGAACGCGGCGCATATCGCGGAGACGCCCAACGACGATAGATACATGGAGCAGTACCCTTGGACGCTGCTCAAGTGCACGGGTAACGCCGTCGGCCTACCAGAGGGCACCCAGGGCGGCAGCGAGCCGGGGCACCTCACCATGGGCGCCGGGAGGGTCGTGTGGCAGCCCCTGGAAGACATAAACCGGAGCATAAGGGACGGAAGCTTCTACGAGAAACAGCCGTTCCTCGACGCCATACGGCGCTGCCGTGAGACGGGCGGCAAGCTGCACCTCGCCGGGCTTCTCAGCGACCAAGGCATACACGGCACCACCAGCCACCTGTACGCCCTGCTTGAGCTGGCGAGACGTGAAGGGTTCGACAGGGTCTACGTCCACTGCTTCCTCGACGGGAGGGACGTGCCGGAGAGGAGCGCCACCGGGTTCCTGGAGGAGACCCTCGGAGTCATCGAGGAGAAGGGCGTCGGCCGCGTAGCGTCCATGGTGGGCAGGTACTACGCCATGGACAGGGACACCAACTGGGGCAGAACCCGGAAGGCGTATGATCTGCTGACGCTCGGCGAAGGCAGGAAGGAGAATGACCCATTCGAGGCTCTGGAGCAGGCCTACGCGGAGGACCCCGAGCTCACCGACTACTACGTCGAGCCCATCGTCCTGACGCGGGAGGACGGGACACCCGTAGCCACCGTCGACGACGGCGACGCCTTCATCCTCTGGAACTATCGGAGCGACAGGGCGAGGCAGATAACCTACGCGCTCACTAGGGACGAGTTCACCGGGTTCAGGCGCAGGAAGGCCCCCGACGTCTTCTATGCATGCATGAGCGTCTACGACCAGAACCTGGATCTCCCCGCGGCGTTCACCCCGCACACGGTCACCAACAACCTGGGGAGCGTTCTGAGCGCCGCCGGGCTTAGGCAGCTCCGTATAGCCGAGACCGAGAAGTATGCCCACGTGACCTTCTTCTTCAACAGCCAGGTCGAGGAGCCCAGCCCCGGCGAGGACAGGATACTGGTGCCCAGCCCCAAGGTGCCCAGCTACGAGGACAAGCCCGAGATGAGCGCCCCCGAGATCACCGACAGGCTGGTCCCGGAGATAGAGGGCGGCGTCTACGACTTCATACTGGTGAACTACGCCAACGGGGACCTGGTGGGCCACTCCGCGAACCTCGAGGCCGGCGTCAAGGCGTGCGAGGTGGTGGACGAGTGCCTGGGCAGGGTGGTGGACGCCGGGCTCAGAGGTGGCTACACGGTGCTGGTGACGGGGGACCACGGGAACATAGAGACCATGTTCTATCCGGACGGCTCGCCCAACCCGAGCCACGGAGTCAACCCGGTGCCCTTCATCCTCATAAGCGGTGAACAGGGGCTTCAGGACGTGAGGCTCAGGGACGATGGGGGGCTCAGCAACGTCGCCCCCACGCTCCTCAAGCTCATGGGCGTGCCCAAGCCCACCGAGATGACCGCCGAGGCCCTGCTCTAATCTAGTCATGAAACGTAGTTACATTTTGTGAGTCACCCTTAAACGGGCCCCGCGCCCCAGATGGTCGAGGCCGATGATAACCATAGAGGACGACGGCGCCCGAATGTTCCTGGACCTCGTGGAGGCGTCCATCAGGGAGGGTAGGCGCATAACCGTCGAGGAGGCCCGGCGCCTCCTCTCAACCCGGGGGATGTCGTTCACCCTCTCCGCCTACGAGAGGCTGCTGGGGCTCACCGGGGACGACGTGGTGTCGATTTTAGTCAACCTGGGTTCGGAGCACCCCGTCAACACGGAGCCGGTGAAGCTCAGGCTCGAGGAGGGGCTCCGCAGATGCTACAGCCTCGAGGCCGCGTCGAGGCTCAGGAGGCAGGTGGACGCCGTACATAGCCTGGACTTCGGGGAGGCCGAGCGTAAGGCGTTGAGGTACCTGCCTGAGGGCACCGTCATCGAGAGCACCGTGTACCTGACGGTGGACGCCTTCAACCCGGGGATGGTGCGCGGCGGCGACGTCGGGCGGAGCATACTCCACGGACTCGACGACATAAACATGGACCACATGGCCCACGAGTTCCACCACGCCGGCGTCATGAGCTGCCTCTCCCGGCGGCCGGGGCTCGCCAAGCTGGCGACGGGGGCCGACACGCGGGAGGAGGTGGCCGCCCAGCTCGTCTGCCACCTCGTGTCCGAGGGCCTGGCCAACCACTACTGCACCCCCATGATGGTCAGGGCCGGGGACCACAAGAGCCCCGAGGCCAACGAGAGGATACGCGGCTACGAGCATTGCCAGAGCGCGATGCTGGAGGAGACCTGGAGCCTGATAAGGGACTGCCTGGACCGCGAGGAGCCGCTGGAGGGGTGCCGGGGAAGGCTCATGGCTATACTCATCGACCGGGAGTCCATCCTCCCCCGGGTCCACTTTATCGGCGAGAGGATCATATCCGTGCTGGAGGAGGACCCGGAGATCGGTTTCGATGAAATCATCGAGCTATGCCTCCGCCCCGAGAACCTAGTGTCCCTGTACGCGGGGCCGGCCGACCGGCGGGGGCTCCCCCGGCTGCCGGATGGGTACGCCTTGAAGCTGAGGCAGATCATGGCCGAGATGTGAACGCCGCGGGGTCCGCAAGTATCTTATTAGACATCAAAATATTGTTGGATATGCCGAAGAATCCGCCAAGACACGATTCTAGTGTGCTTAACACGTCGGGGACGGCGCGTTGCTCTACGCCAGCGGGTGGCTTCTCTAACCGTGTAAGGCGGAGCCGGCCATGATAAGAGAGAAGGGGTTTGACACAGGCAAGTACCTCTCGGCCCAGGTCAGGCGCATCAAGGACCGGGTGGACCGTTACGACAAGCTGTACCTGGAGTTCGGCGGCAAGCTAAGGTACGACCACCACGCCAGCAGGGTGCTGCCCGGGTTCGATGTGGACACCAAGGTCCAGATGCTCCGGAAGCTGGACGACCTGGAGATAGTGCACTGCATCAGCGCCAAGGACATCGAGGGCAGGAAGATACGACGCGACTTCGGGCTCACCTACGAGGACCAGATACTAAAAGACATAGGCGACCTGGGCGAGCTGGGCCTAGACGTCTCAGCCGTGGTCATCAACAGGTACGGCGGCGAGCAGGCGGCCCACAAGTTCAAGCAGCGCCTCGAGAACAGGGGAATAAGGGTCTACATCCACTACGAGATAGACGAGTACCTCACCGACCTGGACCGGGTGGTGAGCAGCGAGGGCTACGGCAGGTCCCAGCACGTGGACACGGATAAACGCATAGTGGTGGTGACGGCCCCCGGGCCCGGAAGCGGCAAGATGAGCTTCTCCATGAGCCAGGTCTACCAGGACAGGAAGAGGGGGGTGATGAGCGGGTTCGCCAAGTTCGAGACCTTCCCCATATGGGACCTCCCCGTGGGGCACCCCGTGAACGTCGCCTACGAGGCCGCCACCGCCGACATCGGAGACTACAACTGCGTGGACCCCTGGCACCTGGAGGCGTACGGCGTCGAGGCCACCAACTACAACCGTGACGTCGAGAACTTCGCCATCATGCTCAAGATAATAGAGAAGATGACCGAGCCGGGGGACCCCATGGCCGAGATAAGGAGCCCCACGGACATGGGCGTCAACATGACAAGGCAGGGCATCGTGGACGACGGGGTGGTGAGGCAGGCGAGCAGGGACGAGATAGTGCGCCGCTACTACATGTACCAGCGGGAGTTCGTGGAGGGCCACACCACCTACGACACCCTGGACAGGATGGACGCCATAATGGGGAAGGTGGGCGTCAAGCCCGGCGACCGGGCGGTGGCGACCGCCGCCAACGCCGCCTGGATGGAGGCGAAGATCGACCCGTCCAAGGGGTTCAACGGCCTCCACAGCGGCTCGGCCATAGAGCTGTACCTGAACGGCGGCACGGTCATCGTCAAAGGGAAGAGCTCGCCCCTGCTGCACTCCGAGTCGGCGGCGCTGCTCAACGCCGTGAAGACGCTGGCGGGCATCCCCGACGAGATAAACGTCCTCTCCCCCGTGATCATCGAGGCCCTCAACAACCTGAAGGGTAGCATGGGGCTCAGCGACGGGCTGCTGGACGTGAAGGAGGTCCTGGACGCCCTCTCCGTTAGCTCAGTGTTCAACCCCAACGCCGCCGAGTGCCTGGGTGTCCTCCCCCGGCTCAAGGGTTGCGAGATGCACTCGACGCACCTCATGGACTCGGGTTGCGAGAGGCCCCTGTCTCAGCTGGGGCTCAACATCACCACCGACGCGAGGCTTCACATACGGAACAACAAATGAATTTCATTTCATAATTGAAATACCCTGTAATTCCTCTGATCTAGTCGGATTCAGAGAAAATTATACGACAAAATCGATTCATCACACGGCTCCTAGCTTATATTTACGGCTGCGAATGATTTATACGGGGCCACTGTGTGAAACGCAGTATTATCGGCAGGTCACTGAAGTGACGAAGTATGTTTTTATCACCGGCGGCGTCCTGAGCGGCCTCGGGAAGGGACTAGTCACCTGCAGCATCGGCAAGATGTTTGAGGTACGCGGATTCAACGTGACAGCCGTGAAGTGTGACCCCTACCTCAACGTCGACGCAGGCACCATGAACCCCTACATCCACGGCGAGGTTTTCGTCCTCGATGACGGCTACGAGGCGGACATGGACCTCGGCACCTACGAACGGTTCCTGAACGGAGAGTTCACCGAGCTCAACAACATCACAAGCGGCCAGGTCTACC
>Ga0180431_10009023_pt1 | contig 11344 bp, 13 predicted proteins | sample SS_ome_11_FD_132459 | JGI IMG/M metagenome (GOLD analysis project Ga0180431, IMG submission 132459) | Hypersaline lake sediment archaeal communities from the Salton Sea, California, USA - SS_1_MS_1 metaG | ecosystem: Environmental > Aquatic > Non-marine Saline and Alkaline > Hypersaline >...
CAACCTGCTCCAATAGAGTTTCTACCAAAACAGAAACAGGCATTGGAAGCAATAGAGAAATATGATTTCACCGTGTACTCGGGTGCAGTAGCCGCAGGTAAGACACTTCTTCTTGCTCATGCCGCAATTAGAACATGTATTAACAATCCCAGAGTCAAGGGAATTATTGGCTCACTTACATATACACAATTATCGAATGTCGTGTTCACAGTATTCAAAGAAGAACTTGGCAAGTATCAGGATATATTAAATCAACAAGGTATTCCTATAACACTTATAAAAGGGATGAGTGAGTCTTATGGGAAGATGAAAATTACCTTCTTTAATGACAGCATCATCTATTTCCTGGCAATGGATAAAGAAGAGAAACTTCGTGGTTATACGATTGACTTCTTCTGCTTGGATGAACCAATAGAGATTGATGAGAAGGTATTTGACCAGTTAATTGCTCGTATGAGAGGAACTAAACTCCCTCATAGGTTCGCCTTACTAACTACGAACCCTGGAAGCGAAACACATTGGATTTACCAGAAATTTTACGAAACCCACGACCCAAAGAAGTTTCACCATATCGACACGAATAGTTATGAAAACATATTCCTGCCTGAAGGGTATATTGAAAACATGGAGAGTTCATATGACGAAGATTGGAAGCGAAGATTTCTTAATGGGCATTGGGGGGCATTCGAGGGTCAGATTTATAAGAACTTTAACCCTAATAAACACACCTTCGAAGATGTCAAGGATTATGAGCCAGAGATACGGTATTACCTTGCAGGAGTCGATTGGGGAATAGCCAACCCGTCATGCATCCTCACGTTGGGTGTCACAAAAGATAAACGGGTTATCGTAGTTGATGAATATTATAAGAATGGAGTTACAAGTACGAAGGTCGCAAGAAAGTTAAGACAATTAGATAAAGTATATAATTATCGTAAAATATATATTGACCCTTCTGCTTTAGACCTTATAACTCAATGTGAAGAGTTACATTTACCTGCGGAGAAAGCAGATAATCATGTTGAACCAGGCATAGGTAAAGTTAAATCTATGTTTAGTAGAAATCAAATATTTATATGTAAGAAATGTTACAACCTTGTTAGGGAACTTCAAGCATATAGATATAAGAAAGAGAAAGAAGGCGAGAATAAGCCAGAGAAACCAATTAAGGTAGACGACCATTCATGTGATGCCTTGAGATATGGAGTATTCTCATTTCGATTATTTAAAAGAAAAATGTCGTGGGATTTCATACCCAATCCTGCTGACTCGTATTAGGAGAAAGAAATATGACACTAATGGATAATGCTTACAACTTCTATGAGAAGTATATTAAACGTACACCAAGTAAGGAAACCGAACTGAGTGCAGGGAGTAAGTATGGAGATGAACACGTTAAGGAAACTGACGATATCGTTCTGACACCAGAGAAAAGACGAGAACTTGCTCATCAAAGTCCAATCTTTATGAAGGGTATTCGAAAAAAGAGTATGGATTCTATTCGTGCCTGGTTTGAGATTGAAACTCAGAATGGTAGTGAACCAATTAAAGTAGATACAGATGCCCTTAGAGCATTTGAGAAAAGAAGTAACTATAAGAAAAAACTTTATCAAGCAATTAAAGATTCTCACATTTACGGAGATGGATTTCTCCTTATTCAATTTGATACCAGGGATAGAGGTGTAGATTTTAGTATATGCCCAGACCCAATGTCAGAACCAAAAAATGTTATTCTTCTTAACCCTGCATTTATAACAAGTGTAGAGTATCTTTCTGAAGAGAATAAGAAAAAAGACCTCTTCCATTATGTTTATGATGATGGAGAGGAGAAACGCTATATTCATCCTGACCGTATACAGCATGTTATGGTAAATGAGGAGAGTAATAGCAAATTAGGATTAGCATCAATAGACATTCTAAGAAACACAATTAAAAGTAAAAAGAATGTGGATATTGCTGTGGGAAGAATTTTATCATGGTTCTCTCACGGATTACTTGATATTAAGCAGTACGATTTAGAAGAAGAAGACCAAAAGAAAATTAAGGCAATCGCTGAAACTCATCCTTCTGTGTGGTTTCACGACCCTGAAGATTTTGAAATCGAAGTCCTACAACCTGAAGCCATTGACCCACAACCTTTCATGGACTTCATCGTACTTAATATCGCTTCTGTTCTTGTCATGCCTGTCCACGTATTAACGGGTATTCAAGTCGGTAAAGTTACTGGAGCCGAGATTGGCTTCGCTGATTATTATCGTGATATTAAAGACATGCAAGAACTTATTTACACTCCATTAATTGAAAACCTGTATAAGAGGATTATAGAAGCCAGAGGAAGACAATGGAAGTATAATCTTCGTTGGAATACAGTATATGTTGATGAACTTGGTGAAGCAAACATTATGGAGAAGAGAACTGCCTTCATCACGGAAGCCATCAATGCAGGTTTAATAACTGTAGAAGAAGGTAGAGAGATGATGAATAAAGGTATGTTTGAATTAGACCCAAAGGTAGTCCCACGCCCACCAAGTAGACCAGAACCAAGTAAAAATCCATTTAAAGCAAAAGAAGAAAAGAAAGAAGACGAAGATGAAGAGTAATGGCACAAGTAGGATTTAGTGTATCTGGACATATAACGATTGAAAAATTACAAGCAGAGATTGATTCATCATTCAGTATTGGAAGATTTCATAGACTCCTTAAAGAAGCGGCAGAAATTGCTTATTGGGAGGCGTATAGATTATGTCCTGTAGATACTGGATGGATGAAAGGGCAATTAAAGTTAGAAGGCGGTGGAGATTTCTACTCACTTCAATGCTTATGCGATTATGCAAGTTACAATGAATTTGGATGGAGAGGGATTCCCTCAGTTCCCGACCCACCGAAGACCATGCATTATAAAGGCGGTTATAGACCGTTTCTAAGACCTGGAGTAATGAAAGGCGAAGCATACTTCGTCAGAGAAGTTGAGAAACGTATTAGGACAGGTAAATACTGGGGAAGATAAGACTACATAAAAGGAGATAGATAAAATGGCTAAGAAAAAACTTAGTGGACAAAAGAAAACCCAACGGAAAAGAAGTAATAAAGGAGCAGTTCAAGCAGTAATGATGGATAAGAATAACCTTACTCCTATCGTACAGCAAGAAGCAAACCTATTCCAACAAGCAATTCAGATTAGTAACCAATATGCTAAACTGAGAAAACAGGAAAAGGAATATGAGATTATCCTTAAAGCGATGAAAGATAAGCGTAAGGATGTCATTGATGGAAAAGTAAAAGAGATTATGCTTCCATTCGGAAAAAATAAATTCTACCCATGCAATGATAAAAAACAAATTCTCAAAGAACTGAACTCCGAAATTGACATTCTTACCAATGCATTGAAAGGAGTATCTGGACAGGTAGTTCAATTCCGAGATGCATTGATTGAACAAGGACTTGCAATTCGTCAATGGTCTGATGATAAGTTCGGCAAGTATAAACCGAAAAATACCTACACCAAAGGATGTACTCCAAAGAAAGAGGAAACAGTATTATTCGAAGGTGAGTTGGATGACCTTATGAAGAATGAGGAAATGCAAGAACAATTCAAACAAGCCAAAGAAACCGCAATTAAAGAGAATAAAAAATTAAAACCAGAGTAAGGTGATTCTCTTGGCAGATATAATTGGTTTTGGAGATAAATATAAACGAGTTATTAAAATCGGTTTAGGATGGATTAGAAAGAAACTCGGAGGAAGTCCTGAAATTGTCTACACCGATTTAACAAATTGTGGAAACCCCGTATTTCATAGAATGTTCCATCTATTAGAACATACAGCAGATAATGTAAAAGAGAAGTATCAACGAGAGAAGATTCTCAAAGATGTAGGATTCTTTATGCTGTGGGTTCTATACAAGGATACTGCCTATAGAGATATCGTCATCTACATGCTTAATGAGATTCTCAAGAATCCCGATGTGTGGAGGAAGGAACTCAAACCTTATTTACATGAAGACCCAGAAGATTGGTATGTAAATGTTTGGAGTAAGAGCAAAGCACATACAAAGAAGTTAAGGGAAGAAGGAAAGATTGATGCTACCTCTAAAAGCGATGATGAGAGCATCTTTACACCAGAAGAACAAGAAAGGAAGTTAAAGAAATACGAAAAATAAGTAGAAGTTACTCTCAATGATATAAGAAGATATAGAAGATATCATGTAGCAAGTGACGACTTGTGAAGGCATATGAGAGGGTAACACAGATATTTAACGAGGAATAAATATGACAGAAGAAGGTAAACAACAACTATTTACTTTCTCAGTACCACTCATCAATCGGGAAGAGAAGGTTGTATTGCAGGACTGTGTTGAGTGTGAGAAAGAGTATGAAATCAAGAATCAACGAGCAGTTGCATTAATCGGGGATAGGTTCTATCAAGGAGCATTTCTTCCCGCAAGTGAATTAGAAAAAGCCCATACGATGTGGGAAAATTCCCTACATGATATTAACCATGAGGGTACAGGTATTCCACAATTAGGAATTAAACCTGATATTAATAAGTTCATTGGATACAATAAGAATGTGTCTTACAGTCCAGATAGTAAGGCAGTATCAATGGATATACATATTTGTGATAACACTCACTATGCTTCAGCGTGGCGTGGTTATGTTGAACTATGTGAGTTAGCAGGTCAGACACCAAATGTTTCTGTTTCTTTTCTGGCAAAAACAAAATACGTAAGAGCATCTGACCTTCCCAAAGACGTAAATTACAAAGCATATGGATACAGTGCAGGTGATATGGTTCTCTATGTCTACGATATCAAACCTCAAGCGTTGTCTACTGTATTTCGTGGTGCGTGTAATGATACTCAAGGGTGTGGCATCGGAAAGTCTTATTCTGAATCAGAAGACAGTTCCGAAACTAATGAAGAAGAAACTCCGAATGTGGAGGAACCTGAAGTAAATGAGGTGTCTTCAGAAGAAGAAAAAGTAACAGAACAGAAAAGGCAAGAAATAATTGAATGGTTAAAAAGCCATGAAAAAACGGAGGAATAAAATGTCTGAGTATGAAAATATGACTCTTGAAGAGTTAGAAAAACTCAAAGAAGACCGAAAGAAAGCCGAAATCATCGCTGAATTTGAAGCAAATGATGTGGCTAAACTCGAAGCAGAGCAAAAACAACACGATGAACAAGTGGCTCTACAGGCAGTTGAAGACTACAAGAACAGTCTTGAGAAGCCAGACCCAACCATCGTTCAACCATTAGATACTAAGAAAATCACGAAATCAAATCCACAACTTGACTTCCTGAAAGAGTATACTGGCGGAGAAATGCACTCTTATGAGTTTACCGATACAGGTAAAACCTTTAACTTCACAAACTCTGATTCTGGTTGTGATGTTGATGTGAGTTCATGGAGTCCTGCTGACATCTATGTGAACGCTGTTTGGCACACTATGTATGAGTCTGCAAATCTTTTGAAAGTCGCTGTAAAAGGACTTGACATAAACAAAGGCGATGGGCTTAATGTCCAAATTCGAACCATTACACGGTTTGATAGAAGTGATATTACCGAAACATCAGCACCTTGTGAATGTGTTTCCTGTACAAGCACATCATTCAGTACCTACACTCTTACCCTCAAAAAGTATGGTATCAGTACCGAAATTTGTGAGTTCGATGTATGGGATGTTGGAGATGTTTATCGAAAAGAATACCTGAAATCCCTTGGCGGAGTTTGGGCAGAACAATTCGATTATCTTATCTATAGCGAACTTGAAGGTGCAACCCCTGGACAATCCTGTTCACTCGCAAGTACCTCAATGAGTTGCTCATTTGCTGTTGGTGGAAGTTGCTGTACTGATGGAAGTCTTATGGCATTCTATGATTGTATTGATTCTGTCATTACAAACATGAGAGCAAACTATTACAAACCTGATTACATCATCATGCATCCAACCATTGCCCGTATTTTCCGTGCTATGCAGACCCCAAGCCCTGTCTTTGCAAACACTGTTGAAATCGGAAAGAATGGTAAAGTGAGTAAAATCCTTGGAGTCAATGTTATCGAATACAATGGAGCAAACTCATGTTCTGATTGTGACTCTGTTGGTGGAGATGTTGCGATTATCGTAATTGATTCACGAAGAGCAGTCGGAGCCGCTTTCGGTAAGAAACCAAAACTCGAATCAGACCGCAACATTGAGTGTGACTCTACAACCTATGCGATGTGGTGTTACTTCGCTTGTGGCGAACTCGATACTGGTGCAATCGGTCACGTTATCGTGACGTAAATAGGGGAATAATCCCCCCATCTTTTATTTTTTCATTAACGAGGGTCATGGTTATTATTGAGTGTTACAACTCAGCCCCCAAGGTTGGCGGACATCAAAGGGTTCAATTCCCTTTCCCTTGTCTAAATTAAGGAGATAGAAAACAATGTACATACACTTCTACAATATGAAGACAGGTACAATCGTACTTGTAGATAAAGCAAATGAAGACGAAGTAAAGAAATACCAGAAAGACCCAGATTACTACCAATACTTTATGATGGTGTAATTATGCCTTCTGCAAAACAGTATCAACTTCACAAGGAGTATTATAAAAAATACCAGGAAACACAAAGAAAAGAGTGGGAAAAAACTCTTGCTAAAGTAAAATCAAAGGGGTGTAAAATTTGTGGTTATAACAAATGCCTTGGAGCATTATCTTTGCACCACAGAAAACCAGAAGAAAAGATATTTGCTGTGAACAACTCCTGCTTTAGGAAAAATAAAGACATGTTAAAAAAAGAAATTTACAAATGTGATGTTCTCTGTGTGAGATGTCATGCTGAACTTCATTGGAGGGAACAACATGACGAATAAAAAAACATGGAGCATACCAAAACCTAAAATAAGTGACGTTACAGGAAAAGTATACACCTTAAACGGAAAATCTTATTGTAGAGTAACCAAAACATTGAGTATCATAAGTAAAAATGGGTTATTCGGTTGGTATATGCATGTAGGGAAAAAGAAAGCAGAGAAGATTATTAAAGACCGACAAGTTCTCGGTACACAAGTCCATTCAATCTTTGAACATATCCTGCTTGGAGATTGGAAAGACCCTGGAAATTTAAAAGACGAAGTTAAGGAAGACGTAAAATTATTTAAGTTCTTCAAATATAATACATCCCTGGAATATGATGCACTCGAACAACGATTATGGAGTGACAAGCATGGATATGCAGGTACAGCAGATTTCATAGGGAAGTATAGTACCCATAAACCCTACTGTGTTCGTGGTCATAATAGAGATTTCAAAGATGATTTAGTCATTGGAGATTGGAAGACAAGTCGAGATATCTATGACGATTACTGGCTCCAACTGGCGGCTTATGCAATGGCATTCTACGAACTAACAGGCATTAAAGTTAAAGGTGCTTTTATTGCACAATTTCGTAACGGGTATATCAAAGTTAAAGAAAGAAGTTGGGAAGAACTTGAAGAGTTATTTGAAGTTTACAAAGCGACACTAACACTTTACAAGTGGAAAAATAAAATAAAGTGATACTATGGCAAGATTAGATATGATTGAGAATGATGTAGGTATTCTTCAACGTGGAGATACTTACTTTATTGATGTTAAATTCCGAGATGGAAAAACAAGTACAGATGTTACAAGTGCAAGTGCAGAGATTACCTACCCATGTTCAAGTGGGAGTACAAATGCCTCTCTTGCAACTACAGCAACTACTGGAAACTATCAAGGAAACTGGGCAGTACCTTCATCTGCGACCTATGGAGAATATAGGGTTAAAGTGACTGCAGTATATAATACGATTACCTATATTTTTGAAACTCAATTCTATATCTTACCTTGGAATATTACTCAGCATGTCAGAGGAATGACAGGCATTAAACAGAATAATGATATCAGCGATTTGGATATTGCTATGATTGCATGGAACGCCTATCTTGAAGTTAAAGATGTTGCATTCAATGATGTAGTCAATGAGCCAGTTCATATAGATAATAATCATTGTATCAATGGAAGTAATAAGGCGTTTTATCAGCAACGTAATATGGTATCTGACCATCTATCTTGTGAAGAAGTTGCTATTGAAGGTTATTATGTAAATCAAAACTATGAGAGAAATGACCTGACAGTATCTATTACTGATGCTGACCAGGGAAAAATTAGTGTAGCAGATGAGAGTGGAAATGCTTTAGACACAGCGACTTACTGTTGTGGGTATGTGTCTTACAGAATTAAGAAACAATCTTTCACCGAAGGTTTATTCAAGAAAGCGGTTTCCTATTTGACTGCACATGAAATTATTTTAAGATTTAACGAACTGGATAAAGCGACACTTGCTGATTTGAAGTCTAATTCTCCTGTAGTTCTTGCAAATCCTGATAGGATGTATAAGAAATATAAGAAAATCCTTAAACGAATTAGATTGATAAAAGTAGGTGGAATATAAAATGGCTTATCCAAGTTTCGACCCAAGAGAAGTTATTAGAACTCAAATTGGAACAAGCAAGGCAGTTAATCCCGATTCTTGGGATGAGCAAAAAGTATTAACGATAACACATCAGGGAATTTCCTACGATATCCCGATGTACATGTCGGAGGAGAGTCTAAGTAAGGAACTTCCTACTCTTCCATTTATAGACATGAATTTAATGAGGGTAGACTACGACCCACATGATATAGGAGCAACAACTCGTAAACATGAGGCATACATTGACATAGGTGTATACTTCACGCAATCCGATGAGATTGATGCCACAACATTCGGAAAAGCAATAGTAGACGAGTTACTAAATCAACTGAGAACTAACCAGGACTCATGTGCCTTTACAGGTATAAACTACCTATATCTAAGAAATGTACGTCTGCTCAGAAACGACAACGAAAAACAAGTTGTATATCAGTATGTAATTGAAGTATACTGTATATACTATGATTAAAAGCGAAAAGGAGGAATAAAGTATGGCAGTAAGCACAATTGGAAATCCCTTCCAAGCACGTAAGCCAATATACTGGATTGAATCTTCATATGGTGGTGGAGCAAGTGGAACTACACTTGTAATCTCTAAATATGTCCATGATGTGAAAATTGGTTCTGGAGATAAAACTGCTTCAATTCGAAGTATACAACAAGCACACATTATTAAACTAATTGAACAAGCGAATGAGCCAACAATCAGTGTCGAGTATAACCCACAAGTCGGAGATACTTTTCTCGATGATTGTGTAGACCGAAGTTCATGTTGCACTCTTCAGAGTATGGCATTTGAATTTGGTGTAAACACATGTATTGGAGGCGACAATGCAACATATTTTACTTGTGTTGGATTTAAAGCCAGTACAATTCGAATTTCTGGTGCTAAGAATGAAGCGTTTACTATTACGGTAGACTTACTTGGGAAATCCATTGTAACAAGCACTACTTCTGCTGTTTCAACTGGAGCATTACCCGCAGACCTCGCAGGGGAAATCTTACAGTTTAACGTATCAGGTAGTATTGCTAAAAGTGCAGGTTGGAGTCCTGGTGGAAATGTTGCTTACATCACAAACTCTTTGGATATCACTATCGACAATCAATTAACTCCATATCCAGACATGGGTTCACAATACAGTTCGTATCTCGTGGATGGTACCTTGGATGTTGAAGGAAGTGTTGATATCACCTTAGATGGTGGCGGTGGCGTTCATATGGGAGAGGTTCTCGCATTACAAGAGTTCACCCTAACAATTAACATGGGTGGAGCAGGTGCGTTAAAACTTACCTTACCTGGATGTCGTTGGAAATCAAGTGAGATTAATCCAAACGAGAGTGGCGAAGCAATGATGGAATCAGCACCATTTACTTGCGTACCATCAGACTGTGCATCAATAGTAAGTACAGTCTAATCGGGGAACTTTCCCCACTTTTTATTTTTTAGATTAACTAATGGAGATAGATAATATGAAAAAATATAGTTTGAAATTTGTAAACAAAGGCAAACCCTTTGCAATGCCTAAATGGACAGTTGGCAAACATAAAGCCGCACTTGCTCATATGATGAAAGAGTGTAAAGATATGTCCGAGGAAGATAGAACAGACGAGTTTAACTACTATGTTATTTACCAAACATTGAAACAGGTAGATAATGATGTAACCTTGGAAGATATAAGAAACCTTCACCCTGAAGATTTGATTCTTCTTTTTAATGATGTTTATAATGCAGGGAAGGAAGGAATATATTTTCAAAAGCCCGTAAAAAAGAAAACGGGCAAGTAAAGAAAATTTATTGGGAAGAAGAATTAGAGAACTTCCAAGAAACAATAAACTTTCTGTTTTTAGAGGTAGGCAACTACCAAGACATTCTCTTAATGTCATACTGGGATTTTCAATCAGTGTTAAATAGTATGAATATAAGGAATAAGCGTAGAGCAGGTAAGCCGATTATTCACGATAAGGTTCCACAAAGTAATAAAGATATGATTCAAAGGATGAAGGATATTTATGACAAGCGTTGATATAGGAATGAATTTGATTGATGGTGTAACAGTACCATTAAAACGTATTGGGGTACAACTCCAAAACACCACAAACAAATTATTCGGTTTAGGTACTGCTACCAAAACAGTAAATAATGCCATGAAGAAAGGCACTACCCAAATGACCTTATATGGAAATAAGACACAACAAGTAGGAACTAATAGTAATAAGGCAAGTAAAGGAATGTCTAGTATGATTACTAAGGCATTTGCTATGGCGGCAGTTATGGGTGTAGCATTAAAGGTTTTTCAATCTTTTACTGAAGCAGTTACAAACTCAGCCCATGCTTTACGAGAGTTCGATGTTCGAATGGCAGAGGTTAGTACAATTGTACAAGATGTTTCCTCAGATATGGATAACCTAAATTACGGTGTCCGTGCTATGTCTATGGAGTTTGGTAAAAGTACAAGTGACCTTGCTCGTGGTCTTTATGATATTTTATCTGCGGCTGTTCCAGTGGAAGACTCTCTACAAATGCTTAGGGTAGCGACAAAAGCCGCATCAGCAGGTCTTACTTCTGTTGAGAAAGCTGTGGATGTTCTTACCTCTGTATTAAATGCTTACGGTATGACCGTAGCACAAATGACACAAGTTTCCGATGTTATGTTTAAATCGGTTATTCGTGGTAAATTTCGTTTTGAAGATTTAGCAAATTCATTAGGTTACGTTACTCCAATTGCGGCTCAAGTTGGTATACAATTCGAAGAAGTGGCGGCTGCAATTTCATCGGCTACTCGTCAAGGTCAGCACGTTGATATGGTGGCTCGTGGTTTAGCATTATCTATTCAGAACATTATCAAACCATCAGAACAAGCA
>Ga0180431_10009024_pt1 | contig 11344 bp, 9 predicted proteins | sample SS_ome_11_FD_132459 | JGI IMG/M metagenome (GOLD analysis project Ga0180431, IMG submission 132459) | Hypersaline lake sediment archaeal communities from the Salton Sea, California, USA - SS_1_MS_1 metaG | ecosystem: Environmental > Aquatic > Non-marine Saline and Alkaline > Hypersaline >...
AAAAGATATGAAGATTACTAAAATATTTTATATTAATTAAATCCTGATTAGATGAGTTCCTCTTAGCTACATAATAAATTATAATAAATTTCATACTGGTCTTTTATAAAAAGATAAATTAATCAATAAGCGGTCTTTTTTGAATCACGTATTTTTAATTAAAAAAATATGGAATGGAAAAACATTTTCCTTCCTTTAGAGTTCATTATTTTTTATTTTTTCTTTTAATATGTTGAATTGCTCTTTTGTTAACGTACAGATATTATCTTTTTCTCCAATTATTACTCTATCGTCCTGTACATCGACAACAGGGCATTTTGGAGGTACACAAACTCCATCATTACATAATGTTACTGCCATAGTATTTCCCCTATTTTCACAATTGTTAAATTATTAACATTTTTATTCTTATATAGTTTTCGATGGAATTGAATTAAATTAAATATATCTTGTAATCTTCATATCTTTTCTATCAATTTTTGATATAATTCTTGGGCCAGATTTATCAATTGATGAAACCTCTTTAACTAAGATTTTAACATTTGATCCTAATTTTTTTTCAAAACCATCCTTTATCACATCTGCTATCTGATTAAAAGAAGGACTCTTATCTTTTTGTTTTTCATCTAAAACAAGCTGGATCTCAACATTACTTAAATCATGCTGGATTATCTTTGTTTCTCGTAATTTATTTGTTTTTAGTTCATATAAGACCCTGCTGTATATTTCTGAAAATGAGGATGCAAGCATTGCAGCACCTCCAGAAAAAACAAGAGATAAATCATCTCTACCGTATATTCTTTTTATAAGATTTCCAACCATGTTACATGAGCAATGCTCATCTGATGGTGCAACTATATCATTAACAGAGTTATAACGAATAATTGGCGTTCCATGTCCATAAAGACGTGTTACAATCATATTTCCCGGCTTGCCAGATGAAACAGGTTTATCATCTTTCATAAATTCAAGATATACAAGATCAGACATAACATGATAATTGCCTTTGGGGCATTGATATGCAATAGTTCCTGATTCTGTTGCACCGTAAACCTCAAAAACAAATGCATCAAATGTTTCTTCAATTAGTTTTTTCAAAGATGGATCAAGTACAGATCCAATTGTAGCAATAAATTCTGGATTGATATTTTCTCCAAAACCTTTTTGTTTTAACAAAGCAAGATGACCAAGCATCCCAGGATACCCACCAATAAACCTGGGATTAAACTTATCCATCTGTTTAATTACATCAACTGGTTCATCATTTGTGTTTAAAAATTGAATATTTTTAAATAGATCATTGTTAAGATAAGTAAAAAGTCCTCTATTTAGAAAGCCACTACCAATAGTATGAGGAGCAAGATCTCCAATTACACTAAGTTTATCCTTTCTCCAGTTTAAATTATATTCTTGTAAAATTCGTATATAAATAAAAAGCCAAAATACTACATCATACATATCAGCAAATAGTGTTAATTTTTTACCAGTTGTAGCAGAAGTTGATATTTCAATAAGACTGCTTTTTTTAGTTTTAGATGAAAAAATGCCTTCGGGATAATATTTTTTTATATAATCTTTTGAGATAATCGGGAGTTTATGAATATCTTTTATCCCATTTATATCATCTGGCTTAACTTTCGCCTTATCATATATCTTTTGATACATGGGTACAGTATAGGCATATTTAACAATTTTTTTTAGCTGTTTATCCTGATAATTTTTTAGTTGTGACTCATTAAATCTTTTTAACCTGTTTATATCAAGAAAATAGCTTTTGATAATCCTTGAAAGAAATACTGGATTATGAAACGGATTCATATCATAAGAAAGAATAAAATATTGATATTAAACCTCTTTGATAAAGTAGACTTAATCTAATAATTATCAATTAGATTAGGAATCTTACTGTTATAAAATATTTATATACTACATCTTACTATAGAAAAGTGAATAGGGAGGAAAAAGGCTTGATTAAGAAGATTCTGGTTGTTGAAATTGTATTCTTGTTTATTGTTACTTCTTCCATATCCGCCGTTATTAGCTATAATCAAAGATTGCAGAAAGAGAATGAGGAATATCTAGAAAAACTAGCTTATATCTGTAGAGATGAAAGTAGCAGATATTGTTTTGATTTTTACACAGAACAAGTAATTAAAGAAAGATATAAAGATATTAAACAAGAGAAGGAAATAATAGCAGATACACAATCATCTTTTTCAAATCTCTTGAATCCCTCTCTGGATTCTCCTTGGCCGATGAAATGTCACGATACGCATCATACAGGAAGAAGCCCCTGCGGTACAGCTGATAATCCATATGTAGAGCTATGGAGCTATGATTTTGATTATGGAGCAGATGCAGATCCATCAATTGGAGAGGATGGTACGATTTATATTGGTGGAAGTTATGAAGAAATACCTGATTATCTTTTTGCGTTTTATCCAAATGGCACCCTAAAGTGGAGATATTATGCTGCTGGTTTAATTTGGCATATGTGTCCATCAATAGCAGAAAACGGGACAATCTACATTGGTACATTTTCTTCTGCTCTGATTGCTATTAACTCTAATGGTACACATAAATGGACGTTTGATGCTGGTGACAGTATCGTTTCAGATCCATCTATAGGCGAGGATGGCACTATTTATTTTGGAACAATGTGGGGATCAGGTGGTGGTGGTAAAATATTTGCTGTCAATCCTGATGGAACTGAAAAATGGAGGTATCAAACAGGATATCATATTACTTCAGATCCTGCAATTGGGGATGATGGAACAATATATATTGGTTCAGGTGACTGCTGTTTTTATGCATTATATCCAAATGGTACACTTCGATGGCGTTACCCGACAGGAGACATTATTAAAGGACCTGCATCAATAGCTGAAGATGGAACAGTATATTTTTGTTCTTTTGATAATTATTTATATGCATTATATCCAAATGGAACATTACGATGGAAAACAGAACCATGGTGGTATGGGTCAGAATCAAATCCCTCAATTGGATTAGATGGTACAATATATGCAGGTTGGGGAACAAGACTCTTTGCCTTCGATCCTGAGGATGGTCAAATTAAATGGGAGTTCGAATTTGATGGTACAGTAAAGAAATCTTCTCCTGCTATTTGTGCTGATGGAATTATCTATATAGGAATTGAAATCGGCGATAGAGATGGCGGTGAAATTGTCGCTGTGAATCCTGATGGTACTGAGCGGTGGAGAGAAAGAATCTCCAACGAATGGGTAGACTCGTCACCATGCATAGGAGGCGATGGTACGATATATATTTGTTCGGAGTCGAAAAATCCTTTTAAAACCAGTCTTCATGCCTTTGGCACACCAGATCCAGATGCACCAGACACACCAACAATAACAGGTGAAACAGAAGGAGAAATCGGAACCAGCTATGAATACACCTTTAAAACATTTGATCCAAACGATGATGAGGTCTATTTTAATATTGATTGGGGCGATGGAGAGTTTAAGGACTGGTTCGGCCCATATGATTCAGGTGAAGAAATAATTGTGAGTCATATTTGGGATGAAGAAGGAACATATACAATTAGAGCACGGGCAAAGGATACCGACAATCATTGGAGCCCATGGGGCAAGCTTGAAGTAACAATGCCAGTAAATCAACAAATAGCACAAGAATCTCCTTTGTTTGGTTGGTTGTTAGAACGTTTTCCAAAAGCTTATATTCTTGAGTTAAGCAAAGTAACAAAGATATATTAGCTTAAACATATTTACATCAGGTCTGATTATAAGATGGTTAACTATGAACAAAAAGGAATACTTGCCCCTTTTACAATAATTACATCAATTTTTACAGGTATACTATTTCCAATACTAGGTTCATATCTTGCTATAAACCTAGAAATAATATCAAAACCATACACTGAAGGGTTAATACTCGTAATTATTGGTGGTTTTACAGCACAATGGCTTCTTGCACACACAATTCATGATTTATATCATACTAAAATTGAAAAACGCAATACATTATCACAAAAATCATTAAAACTACTACTGATATTTTCATTAATTATACTAGGAGCAATAACAATTTATCTAATGACTTACAGAGGATGGATAATAGGAGTTTTTGCTCTAATCGGACTAGTTGTTAGTCTATATGCTGAAGGTCTTATTCATCATGAATCACAGATGGCTTTTGGTGCAATGTTTCTTGTCATAGGATCCTTCTACGTACAGGTTGGTACTTTCAACCTACCACTATTAACATGGTTAAGAGTTGTTTGTATGGGATTGTTTGCATTTTTCTCCCAATATGGTTGGATTTTATTTTACCGTCTAGATGACTACAAGTTTGGAAAAAAAATAAAAAACAGAAGCATTCTAATAACAAAAACAGGACTTATTTTTTTAGTACTATATTTCTTACTCTAAAAAATATGCTAATATTATCTCTTGGTATTATCTTGTCTTTGAGAAAAATATAGATAAAAATGATCTTAGAAACGATAAATCATTGTTTTTAAGTGAAAAAGATAAAAGATTCCAAAAAAATCGGAACCTATAATAATACATCCGTTGAGCCTTTTTACAGTAATCAATAATATAGTTTTTATGATACAACGCAAGATCTAAATCAGAGTCAGCATAAACAAGATAATCATCAGATCCTATCTTTCCATCATTTACTGCCTCTTTCCATAGCTCAGATCCGGCCATATAACGTAACGGGAGAAACGAAACCGAATGAAGTGGTAAAGACTTTGCAAATTTTACTGTATTTGAAAAATGATTATTAGTTTCAAAAGGCGCACCAAGTATAAAACTACCTGCTGTAAAAAAACCATATCTATGACTCATATTAACAGCATTTACAATATCTTTAGGTGTAATTTTTTTGTTATAAAAATCAAGGACGTCCTGATTTGCTGATTCAAGACCATACTGCATGAAAACAACACCTGCTTTTCTCATCTTAAGATAAAGATCTTCATCTGCAAAATCTACACGTGCAGATGTGATATAAAACTTCATATCAAGTTGTTTTTTCACTATTTCATCAAATAATTCAAGAGCCTGTGTTTTAGAACAAGGAAACGTGTCATCAGTAATTGCAATATACCTATATCCAGATTTATAAAGCTTTAATATTTCTTCTAAAATGTTTTCTGTTGACCTCGTACGATATTTCTTCATACCAATAGATCCACGGGAGCAAAACCTACAACTAAATGGGCACCCACGTGATGTCACAACCGATGTGAACTCGCCTTCTTTTACATCAGGGTTGTATTCTCGCCCATAAATATAGCGTTTTACAAGATGTCGCGCAGGATATGGGATATCATCTAGGCTTTGTATTGGCTGAGCTTTAGGTCCATGAATAATCTTTGTTTTTTCTTTATAATAAACACCAGGAATTATAGATAAAGATTTTGTATCATTAAATGCTTTGATAATCTGAATTATTGCGTTTTCTCCGTCACCTTCAACACATATATCTGCATCTGTCTCAACTAAGGATTGCTCTGGAAACAATGTACAATGTGGCCCACCAATTATAACTTTAATATAAGGTTTAATTTCTCTAATTAACTGAATTATTTTTTTAACATTATTAAGAGAAATTGTTAAAACAGTTATACCAACAACATCAACAGAGTTTAGTTTTTCAGCTAGTTTTTGTTTTGAAAACAATTCAGCACTAAAATCAACAACATTAACATCATGTCCATCTTTTTCAAGAACGCTTGCAAGTGATAAAATCCCAAGAGGTGGTGCAAGCCCATATAATTTATATTTAGAATCAATAAAATAAGAATCAACAGGTGGATAAACAAGTAAAATGTTTATTTTCATTCCTCCAAATCTCAAATAATGTGTAATTATTTTGTATTATCTAAAAAACAGATACTAGTAATTAAATATAGGTGTTATGTATTTCTTATGATGCAATGAATATATTATTTATTGAAAATGTCTGGTTGGGAGGTGCTAAATATGGTTTATTTGACAAAAAAATACTCACAGCGTTTTCAATACTACCAACATTGTATACAAGACAACTAGCAGCAATAACTCCTAAATCCCATAATGTTACAGTTTGCAATGAAAGATACAATAATATTCCATACAATCAAGCTTTTGACATTGTAAATATTAATTATACAACTTCAACAGCGCCTCATGCATATGAGATAGCAGAAAATTTTAAAAAAAAAGGAATAGCTGTTGTACTTAGTGGATTGCATGCATCTGCTGTACCTGATGAGGCAATGAAGCATGCAGACAGCGTTCTTCTTGGTAGAGGAGAGATGAACTGGTTAACTCTTTTAAATGATTTTGAAAATAAAAACCTAAAAAAATTATATCAACCTGCACCGTACACTGAAAAGTTTAGTATTCCACCTACAAATATTAAACTTCCTGGTTTTGTAATAAATGGAGCAATTGAGGCAACTAGGGGATGTCCGTATAAATGTACATTCTGCCCAGAAGCAAATATTCCAGGTGGACATCAATACTATGAAAGACCTGTTGCTGATGTTATAAAAGAAATCAGATCGCTGCCTCAAAAAATCTTTAATTTTTATGATAACTCACTTACAATTAATCCAAAATATACAAAAGAGCTTTTTAAGAAAATGAGTGGTATCAAAAAGAAATTTTCCTGTAATGGCAATGCAAATGTTCTTGCAAATGATAATGAGCTTGTAAAACTATCTAAAAAAGCAGGATGTGTATCCTGGCTTATAGGATTTGAGTCAACATCTCAGAAAACAATAGACTCAGTAGGCAAGACAACAAACACTATTGATGAATATGAGCAAGCAGTACAAAACATACATGAAAACGGAATGGTTGTTGTTGGTGATTTCATGTTTGGTTTTGATAATGATACAAAGGATGTATTTGACAATACACTAAAAACAATTCAAAAACTTGAAATCGACGTATGTGATTTTTGTATTCTCACACCATTTCCAGGAACACCAATCTTTAAACAACTTGAAGATCAAAACCGTATTCTTACAAAGGATTGGTCAAAATATACACTAAAAAACGTTGTTTTTCAGCCAAAACAGATGACAAAAGATGAACTAATTATTGGCGTTAGAAAAATTTATAAAACATTTTATTCAAATAGTTATAATATTAAAAGAATTGCAAGAAGCCTAAAACTTGGGATTTATCCGTTTTTCTTGGTACTAGAACGTAATCTGTCATCAAAAATGAGTGTTAGATATCTTTAAAAATTAAATGCTCGTAAAGCGATAACTTCTAAACTAACTGTTGTTGTTTTCCCCTCATTATCATATGCTGTTACTGTAATAGTATAATTCTGTGGAATTAAAAATGGCTTTCTTAATAACAACTTTGATCTAATCTCATATGGTTCTTCGGTAAACTCAGCAATTAGTGAGTCATCAAGATAAAATTCAACTTTTTCGATACTGGAATCATCAGATGCAGTTGCAGAAATAGTTGCTCTTCCTATTAATAGAGTGTTTAAATTACGATTTGCCCACATTTCTCTTCCAAAGAGGTGAAGTCTTCCATTTTTAGGAGCTGTGATACCAACCTCAGGAGGAAGATTTCCCTCTGAAACAACCATAGTAGCATCAGCTGCATCTGTAAAATATGAGTCAAATGGGTATTCATTTGTGTCAGGTTTAGAATATTTTTGTTGGGATTCTTGATTAAAGACTACAGCAATAATCATTAAATTATCAATGTCAAGAGATGAAACATCATATGTTCCTTCAACTGTTATTTGTCCGTCGGCATCTAATGATATTTCTTGGTTAGTTATATAATCTAAAAAGCCAAAATGATAAGATTCTCCATCAAAATTCTGCCATGAATTAATCTCAACAAGGTAGACTTTTAAAATACCTGAATAGGAAGCACTCTCATAATTTTTTAAAAGCACCGATGTATCTAAAGATTCTCCATTTTCATCCACTTCTGAGCTAACATTAATATAAAGCTCGGGGACATCTCTTTGCATTGCTGATGAAATTGCTTCTTCGTATAACGTTTTAGGATTTTCTCCTCCAACAATTAAATCATATCCTCCATCAATATAAACAGTAGGATATCCATATATGTTGTAATCTTCTTCTATTCTTTGATAGGCTTTTGTGTTTTTATCTGTAATCATACTAACATAATAAAAATTGTAATCTCCAGACTCATATAATTCATGTAAGTAATTAGATATAACTGGACAATTATCACACCATGTAGCTGTTCCTTCTTCAACAAAAACAAAATGCTCAAGATCCTGACTACTTAGCGATACGGTGATTGTATAATATAGGCTTCCATCAGTTGAAGGATCACCAATTGGTCCATTTCCAGCTTCGTCATCAATTACTATATAATAATACCAGTCATCATCAGAATTTGATGGTATTGTAATATCGGAAGTACCATCTAAAATTGATGTATTTTGCCAATTATTATCATTTTCAGATTTGTAATACAGAATTGCAGAGGTTACCTGAATATTATCTGAAAAAGTTGCTAATATTGTTGTGATTTTCCCAACAGTGCCAGTTGTATTCCCCGTAACATCTTCAATTATTGGAACTTCTTTATCCTTTTCTTCACCATTTTCTTCATATATATAGAATATATAATAACCTGAGGATATAAGCACAATTGCTACAATAACACTTAAAATAGCTACTAATATAAATCTCATATATAAATATAGCATTTGTATATATTTAAATTTAATCATTGTTATACTATAATAAAGAAAAACGTTAATCAACTATCTTTCACATATCATTGATTATAAAATATAAAATTCATTTAGCATTAAGGTAGTGAGTGGAAAAATGGACGATGAAATTTTCTGCAGGATATGTGGTAAACAATTAAACACTATCAACGAAATCAGTCTGGAAATTTGTGATAACTGTAAAAAAGCAAAGGAAAGTACAACAGGTAGTAAAGATTTTTATTGCTGGGCATGTGGTAAAAAACTTCAAGAAAAAAGTGAGATAGCACAGGGTGTATGCCATAACTGTAAGGCATCAATAAATAGAAAAATCGGTATTTCCCACTAAAAACAATAGTCATCAGGAAAATTTATAAAGTATAGTAAAATAGACCCATTACCCTGCGAGATAATCTCTTATGATTTTATATGGGATAAAATGAAAATATTATATCTAACACCTCATCCAAATGCAAAATATGGATTATTTACAAGATTTACATATCCTTCATTAACTCTGAAGCAGCTTGCTGCAATAACACCTGATAAACATTCTGTTGAAATTGTTGATGAAAGAATTGAAAAAATAAATTTTTCAAAAGATTACGATGCCGTTGGTATATCTTGTATGACTTATAATTCAATTAGAGGATATGAGATTGCTAAGATATTTAGAGATAAAGGAATTCCTGTTTTTTTTGGAGGATATCACCCATCTCTTTTACCTGATGAGGCAAAACAACATGCAGATAGCGTTGTTGTTGGGGAAGCAGAGCTAACACTTCCAAGATTATTAAATGATATTGAAAAAAATAAAGTAAAACCGTTTTATAGGCCAGAGCGACTTGTAGATCCTGAGGAGATACCACCTGCAAGGCATGATATTGGTTCATATAATCCTTTTAATGAACCCATACAAGCCTCAAGGGGTTGTCCAACAGGCTGTGAATTCTGTGCGATGAGAATAATTGAGGGAAATAGAGTTAGAGCTAGACCTGTTGATCACATGATTGATGAGATGAAATCAATAAAAACAAAAACTATGTTTTTTGCAGATGCCTCTCTAACTATTAATCCTAAATATTCAAAATCATTATTTAAAAGAATGGCTGAGCTGAATAAATATTTTGAATGTTTTGGAAACATAAATGTTCTGGTTCGTGATGATGAATTTTTAAAACTAGCAGCTGAGGCTGGGATTTATAACTGGTATGTTGGAATTGAATCGATTTCTCAACAAAACATTGATGCTGCTGGAAAGGGAACAAATAAGGTTGAAAATTATAGTAAAGCCTTTAAAAAAATTAGAGACCATGGAATGATGATAACTGGTTTTTTTATGTTTGGATTTGACTTTGATACCACAGAAACATTTGACAAGACTCTACAAGCAATATATGATTGGGGCTTAGATGAGGTATCATTTAGTATTGTAACACCTTACCCTGGTACTCAACTTTTTGCTAGATATGAAAAAGAGGGTAGAATAAAAAATAGAGATTGGTCAAAGTATGGTGAGGGAAATATTAACTATAAAATGGAAAATCTTACAGATGAAGAGCTTTTGGAAGGTATACAGAGAATTTCTAGAGATTATTATTCTTTGCCAAACGTAATTAAAAGAAGCTTTACAAATACTAATTATAGTCCTTATCGAATTTTTATAAAAATAATCAGGAACTTAAGTGTTAGAAAGTTTTATTTAACTGAAAAATTAACAATTGGATAAATATTTTTTTTATATGTTTAGCCTTCTAAAATCACTATTTTTAAAGAAGCTAAAATCAAGGTTATCCCAGTCATTAAAGTCTCCTCTTCCATGTGTGCCTTCTGAATAACTAAATATTTTGTATTTATAAAAATAGTTCATACAGCTTTTATAATTTCTGTATTTCAACCATTCTAAAGTAAATGGTCTTGAGGCAGCAAGATTATCAATACCATCATATGTGTCAACGGTTAGACCAAGGGTGTGTCCTAGATGATGAACAGCTGCACCTACAATGATACGTCCTCTTGTTAGAAATCTATAATTTTCCTGTAGCCATTGAGCTGAAATTGCAAATGAATCAAGATTATCCCATCCAAAAAAAGGAAAGTTTAGATCAGGACAAAAGTTACAAATTGCACCATAATGAAAGATTCCTTTTCGGGGATTATTTAGATCATTATGAAGAAAATAATCCCAGTATATGTCTTGTAATTTACCAAAAGAAAAATAAGTAGAATGACAATAAGATGATATTTCTTCTCCACCTCCAAGATTTCCCGTATCAACATGTAAATTAATGTCTTTGTCTAAAAAGATATCTATGAGTCTTTCAATTAGATAATCTGGTGGTTTATTAGAATCCTCAGAGTTTAATGGCTTCATCCAGTCAATTTCAAGAAATATATCCTTATAAAAAGGATTTGAATTGTACTGATCAGTATAGCATTCTTCAAAATTATTTAATCCGTCCTCATCAGGATCCAAGTTTATATGATCATCCCAAGAATTTTTATTGTATCCCCATTTTTCCTCCCACCAATCAGGTACTCCATCATAATCAGCATCGTTCCCTGGTAATTCAATATAATTTTCTTCAATTATATCTATAAAATCATCCATGTATTTTTCATTTTTTTGCCAATT
>Ga0180431_10009025_pt1 | contig 11341 bp, 7 predicted proteins | sample SS_ome_11_FD_132459 | JGI IMG/M metagenome (GOLD analysis project Ga0180431, IMG submission 132459) | Hypersaline lake sediment archaeal communities from the Salton Sea, California, USA - SS_1_MS_1 metaG | ecosystem: Environmental > Aquatic > Non-marine Saline and Alkaline > Hypersaline >...
CGACGAGACACTGTTTCACGTCCGCGACAACGGCCGGGGGATCGCTGAGGGAGACAGGGACAAGGTATTCGCCCCCTTCCGCCGGGCCGGCAGGCAGGAGGTTCCCGGCGAGGGCATGGGCTTACCCTACGTGCAGACGTTGGTGCGCCGCCACGGTGGGCGTATCTGGTTTGTATCTGAAGTGGGGGTAGGAACGACCTTTACCTTCACCATTTCCCACGATTTCACCGAAGGAGGGAGTTGTGTCTGAACTGAAAAGAACGTTAAGGAGAGCGCTGCATACGACAGCGCTCGCCGGTGTCCTGATCACGCTGGCGAGTTGCGGCGCAGATTCATCTCCACAACCTGCACCCACGCCACAGCCATTGGCCACGGAGTTGGTTTTCTATGACTGGTCGGCGGACATGCCCCAGTCTGTCCTGGACGCCTTCAGCGCAGAATACGGCGTCGAGGTGATCTACGTGCCTTACGAAGCACAGGAAGAGGCCATAGAAAACATCAGGGCCGGAAAGGTGTACGACGTCGTCGTACTCGACAACGACACCATCCTCCTGTTAGTAGCGGATGGCTTGCTGGCCGAGATCGACTACCGCAACGTGCCCAATTTCAAGAATATCTCGGCTAACTTCCGCGACCTGGCCTACGATCCGGACAACAGGCACGCGATACCCTACAACTGGGGCACCACCGGGCTGGTGGTTCGCAGCGACCTGGTGGACGAACTGCCCACTCACTGGGCGGACCTGTGGGATCCGCGCTACGCCGGAAAAATCGCGGTGAGGGAGGAGGTACCGCTCGACCTGATCGGCCTGACGCTCAGGTCGTTGGGATACTCGATCAACTCGGAGGATCCGCAGGAATTGGAGGAGGCCCTGGCGCACATGCTCGAACTCAGGCCGGCCGTCCACTTTGTGGGCTCATACGCCGAAGATGCCCTTCCCGTGCTCCTGAGTGGCGAAGCCATAATCATGGTCGGCTGGGCGGAAGACGTCTTGACCGGCAGGGAGGAAAACGAGGCCATCGTCTACATCTTGCCTGAAGATGGTCCGATGTTGTGGGGGGATAACTTCGTCATCCCGGCCAGCAGCCCACGCAAGTACACGGCGGAGGTCTTTCTGAACTTCTTGCTGCAGCCGGAGATCAGCGCCCAGATCGTCAACGAGAACTATTACGCCACTGCCAACGAGGCGGCTTATCCATTCATCAACCCGGAGATTCTCAATGACCCCGTCATCTTCCCCAGCAGCGAGAACATAGTGAACGCCGAGATATTCTTGCCGCATGGTCTGAAAGAAATGACGGCGTACGCGGAAATGTGGGAGCGTTTCGTGGCCACAGGGCCATAGAGGACGCAGGAGCACGTATGAACAAGTCTGAGCAACAGCCCGCCGGTTCGACATTGCCTCGTCCAGGCCGTCCATACCACCTTCGACGACGCTTCATCACCTTGCTTGGCTCGGTGTTGTTGGTGGCGTTATTGGCGGGTGAAACGGGCATGCTGTACTTCGTCTCTCGAAACGAGCAGCGGGCCTGGCAAGATCGTCAAAGAGAAGCCGCTCGCCACGCTGGTCACGTCGTGGCGGACTTTCGAGAGCGAGCGCAGGATTCTCTGACGCTGGTCAACCTGCTGGACAGCGACCATCTCGCAGCGGAACCGTACATGATGCGCGATTTCGTCGCGCAAAACCCTGCCTTGCTGGAGATCATCCGCCTGGACGCGAGAGGCGCTGTGATCGCCAGTGCCTGTCAGGATACGCCAGTGCTGGCCAATCTGTTCACCATTCCACAGTCCAACTGGTTTCTGGAGGCAAAGGGCGGCGAATCTTATCTGAGCAACGTCCAGATCTCCGCCGACGACCAACCTTATGTGATCATGGCGATGCCATCGCCGGACGCGGGCGTAGTGGCGGCTCGGTTACGCATGACCCTGCTGTGGGACGTAGTGGCAGACATCAAGTTTGGCACAACTGGCCAGGCCTACGTGATCAATCAGGGCGGCCAGATCATCGCCCATAGCGATCCTGAGGTAGCACTGGCAAAGACGAGCCTCCAGGATCATCCCGAACTGATCGCGCTGCTTCAGGCCCCGCGTCACGAGTGGAACGGGGCATACACTAACTTCGAAGGCGTCAAAGTGGTAGGTGCGACGGCCCAGGTACCCGGAACTGAGTGGGTGGTGATCACAGAACTCTCGCAGCTCGAGGCGACAGCCGTCAGCCGCCTCACCCTACTCCTGCTTGCCGGCGAGATGCTAGTTGCCACAGTGGTGGTGATGGGGGTGACCACCCGATTTATGGAGCGGCTGATCTTCCAACCGCTGGAGAGGCTCCAGTCCGGGGCAGAACGAATCGGGCGGGGTGACCTGAGTCACCGGATTGACGTCGACCGCCAGGACGAGGTCGGCCGGGTAGCCCATGCGTTCAACGAGATGGCCCGCCGCCTGCACGAGCGCGAGGAACAGTTGACGGCACGGACAGCCGCACTGACCACGGAGATCGCCGAGCGCAGGCGGGCGGAGGAGCGGCTGCAGCGGTATGCCGCGGAACTGGAGCGGGCCAACGCGGACATTGTTCGTGCGTCCGCGGACATTGTTCGTGCGTCCGACGACCTCAGGCGATTCACCTACGTCGCCTCCCATAACCTGCGCGGCCCGCTGGTCAACCTGAACGGCTTCGCGGCGGAACTCCGCGCGGCCCTGGCATTGGTCGGTTCTGTGGTGATCACGACCTTGCCTCACCTGGACGAGAAAAAGAGGCAGATCGTGACTACAACCCTTGAAGAGGGCATTCCCGAAGCCCTGGGCTTCATAGACGCCTCCGTGAGCGACCTGAATCGCCTGGTGAACGCGATCCAGAAGCTATCCAGCCTGAGCCACCAAGAACTCCGTCTCAAGCCGACTGATATGAACGGCCTGGTCCAGGAAACATTGAACCGCCTGGCCCACCAGATCGAGGAGCGCCAGGTGACAGTCACCGTGGGGCCACTGCCCGAGGTGGTCGCCGACCAGGCCGCGATGGCGGAGATCATGACCAATCTCCTGAAAAACGCGCTGGCCTACCTCGACCCCGAGCGCCCTGGAGAGATCGAGATCAGCGCCGAACGAAACCACGACGAGACGCTGTTCCGCGTCCAGGACAATGGTCACGGGATCGCCGCGGAGGATATGGACAAGGTCTTCGCCCCCTTCCGCCGGGTTGGAAGGCACGACGTCCCCGGCGAGGGTATGGGCCTGCCCTACGTGCAGACGTTGGTCCGCCGCCACGGCGGGCGCATCTGGTGCGAATCTGAACTGGGGGTGGGAACCACATTCACGTTCACTATTTCCGATCATCCCGCTGAAGGAGACAGTTATGCCTGAGACACAAGATGTGACCATTCTCCTGGTCGAAGACGACCCGGGCCACACCCGGCTGATGCGGATGGGGATTCGTGAGAAGAATCTACGTCTATACGGAGCAATTATCAGCAATATGCAGATGGGGCTGCAGGTCTACCAACTGGAGAAACCGGAGGATGATCGCACCCTCAAGATGATCGCCACTAATCCCGCTGCTACACTATTCACCGGCCTGGCGCCGGAAGATACCGTGGGGAAAACGCTCGATGAGATCTTCCCGGGACTACGGAAGAGAGGCATCCCACAAATCTATGCGGATGTGGTTCGTACGGGCACCCCTGTTGAACTGGAACAAGAGGTTTGCTACGATGAAGATGGTGCCCTGGATGCCTGGTGGTCGATCAGAGCGTTTCCGTTGCCCGATCACCGCGTGGGAGTCCTGTTCGAGGACGTCACCCTGAAAAAGCAAACTGAGGAATCGCTGCGCCGGAATAAGGTGCGCTATCAAGCTATACTTGAGGATCAAACCGAACTGATCTGTCGCGCGCTGCCCGACGGCACACTGACCTTTGTTAATGAAGCTTACTGCCGCTATTTCGACCAGGAACGCGAGGGGTTGATTGGGCAAAGCCTGTTTCTGCCGATGCCAGGGGCAGACCAGGCAAAGGTTCGGGAGCAATTCGCTTCCCTCAGCCTGGAAAACCCTGTTGCTCGTTTTGAACACCGCGTCACAGGACATGATACAGGACATGATGGAGAGATTCGCTGGCTAGCGTGGGCCGGGCGAGCCATATCCGATGATCAGGGTCATAGAGTCGAGATCCAATGCGTAGGGCGGGATATCACTGAACGCAAGCGGGCGGAGGCACAGTTACAGCAGTATGCCGCCGACCTGGAACGGGCCAATGCGGACGTTGTACGTGCGTCCGAGGACGTTGTACGTGCGTCCGAGGAGGTCAAACAGTTCGCCTACATCGTCTCCCACGACTTGCGAGCCCCACTGGTCAACCTGAAGGGTTTCGCCGCCGAACTCCGCGCTGCACTGGCTGTGCTCGGTTCCGCGGTGACTACGGCCCTGCCCCACCTGGACGAGAGACAGCGGGAGGAAGCGACACTCGCGCTGCAGGAGGATGTCCCTGAGGCGCTAGAATTCATCGAGTCCTCCGTGGACCGCATGGACCGCTTCATCAACGCCGTCCTGAAGCTCTCCCGCCTGGGCCGTCGCGAGCTGAGATTCGAGTCCGTCGACGTCAACGCTATCGTCCAGGCCACGCTGGACAGCCTGACCCACCAACTCGATGAGCACCGTGCGGAAGTCACCGTGGGGCCGCTGCCCCAGGTAGTCGCCGACCGCACCGCCATGGAACAGATCGTGGGCAACCTGCTCGGCAACGCCGTCAAATACCTCGCCCCAGACCGCCCCGGGAAAATCGAGATCACCGCAGAACACGACCACGCGGACAGACCGAACGAAGTACGGTTCCACATCCGCGACAACGGGCGCGGAATCGCCGCGGATGATATGGACAAGGTCTTCGCCCCCTTCCGCCGGGCCGGGAAGCACGACATCCCGGGCGAGGGCATGGGCTTGCCCTACGTGCAGACGTTGGTCCGCCGCCACGGCGGGCGCATCTGGTGCGAATCTGAACCGGGGGTAGGGACCACATTCACGTTCACTATTTCTGATCATCCTGCTGAAGGAGACAATCATGCCTGAAACACAAGAAGTGACCATTCTCCTGGTCGAAGACGATCCGGGCCACGCCCGGCTGATCGAGAAGAACCTGCGCCGCTCAAACGTTGCCAACAACATCGTCAAGGCGGGCGACGGCCAGCAGGCCATCGATTATCTGTTCGGCCAGGGCGAGCACGCCGGGAGCAAACCGCCATCGCCACTGCTGGTGCTGCTGGACCTGAACCTGCCTGTCCTCGACGGCTACCAGGTGCTCCAGCGCATGAAGGCCGACGAGCGGACGAAGCACATCCCGGTGATCATCCTGACGACCACTGACGATCGCCGCGAGGTGTCCCGGTGCTACGACCTGGGCTGCAACGTCTACGTCACCAAGCCGGTGGAGTACGCACAGTTCTCCGAGGCGATCCGCAAACTCGGCATGCTCCTCTCAATCGTGACGGTACCAGACAGCAGGTGAATTCGATGACCGAATCCAGGCCGATCCGCATCCTATATATGGAAGATGACCCCGGACTGGCCCGGCTCGTGCAGAAGAAACTGGAGCGGGCAGGATACGTCGTGGACCTGTCCAGCGACGGCGAACAGGGCCTCGCCATGTACGAGGCGGGATTCTACGACATCGTGGCCATTGATCAGGCTATGCCCGTCCACGATGGGCTGGAGGTGCTGCGTATCCTGGCCTCCCGAGGCTCATTGCCGCCCACGATCGTGGTCACTGGGGCCGGCAACGAGCGGATCGCGGTAGAGGCGATGAAACTGGGCGCGCGCGACTACGTCGTCAAGGATGTGGATGGCGGGTATCTCGACCTGCTGCCCACCGTGATCGAGCGGGCGCTTCAGCAACAGCGCCTGGTCGAGGAGAAACAGCGCGCGTTGAAAGCGCTGCAGGAGAGCGAAGAACGGTTCAAGATCCTGTTCGAGTTCGCACCGGATGCCTATTACCTGCACGACCTGAAAGGCACCCTCATCGACGGCAACAGAACCGCAGAGGAATTGATCGGTTGCAAGAAGGGGGACATGATCGGAAAGAACATACTGGACCTGAAACTGCTGCCCCCTCAGCAGATTCCACAAGCGGCTGCAATTCTGGCAAAAAACGCACAGGGGCAGGCCACAGGGCCCGACGAGTTCACCCTCAACCGGAAAGACGGCACCCAGGTAGCCGTGGAGATCACGACCTTCCCGGTGAAAATTCAGGGGCAGGCAGTGGTGCTGGGCCTGGCCCGCGACGTCACCGAGCGCAAGCGGGTGGAGGAGGAACGAGAGCGACTGCTGGCCGCCGAGCGCGAGCAACGCCTGCTGGCAGAAACCCTGGCGGAGGTCACGCTGGCCCTCACGTCGCAGCTCAGCCACGAGGCCGTGCTGGACGAGATTCTGCACCAGGCACAGCGCATCGTGCCCCATGACACAGCCAACATCGCGCTGTTGGAGGATGACACGTTGCGCACCGTCCGCTGGCAAGGATACGAGGCATTTGATGGTGAAGAAACCGTCTCCAGCCTGGCACAGCCGTTGGCCGACCTGTCGGTAGACGCCAAGGTCATCCAATATCGGAAACCGGTGGTCGTCCCCGATACGTGCGAAGAACCGCGCTGGGTGAGACTCGACGGTACGGCGTGGATCCGATCATACCTGGCAGTGCCCATCTGCCTGCGCGACCGCGCCCTGGGGCTGCTTCGGTTGGATAGCGCTACTCCCGGCCAGTTCTCCGCTGAGGATGCCGAACGGCTGCAACCTCTGGCCAGCGCCGCCGCCATCGCCATCGAAAACGCCCGCCTGGTCGGAGGGCTAGAGGCGGAGGTGACCGCCCGCACGGCCGAAATCCGCGCCGAGCAGGAAAAAAGCAACACGATCCTGCACAGCGTGGGCGATGCCATCGCCATGACTGACCTGGAGATGCGGATCCAGTACGTCAATGATGCCTTCACCGCCCTGACCGGCTACACGCCCGACGAGGTCATGGGGCAGCGCATGGACCTTCTGCTGGCAGAAACGATGCCTGAGCAGGATCGGCAGGCACTGTGGCTGGCCCTTGACCATGGTGAGGTCTGGCAGGGAGAAATCACGGTGCAGCGGCAGGACGGTCGCACATACGACGCCGCGCTGACTATCGCCCCGATGCGGGACGCCGAAGATGACCTGGTGGGTTACGTCTCCAGCCACCAGGACATCAGCCGGATCAAGGACCTGGACCGGGCCAGAAGCCAGTTCATCACCAACGTCTCTCACCAACTGCGCACGCCGGTGACGACGATACAGCTCTATGCGCATATGCTGCGGAGAGAGCCGCAGCCAGACCAGGCCAAGCGCTACGTTGAGCTGATCGATGAGGAAACATCCTGGCTGATCCAGTTGATCGAGGACATCCTCAAAATGACGGCTTTGGACAGCGGCAAGGGCGTGACCACGTGGGAGCCGATCCCCCTGCCCGGCCTCATCGAGAACCTGATCGTCCGCTACCAGGACCGGGCCGAAGCATCCGGTCTGAACCTGACGGCCGTGCCACTGCTTCCCAATCTGCCCATCGTAAAGGGAGACCAGGGCCAGATCGTCCAGGCACTGGGAGAGATCATAGAGAACGCGATCGCCTTCACCCCGTCCGGCGGAGAGGTGACGGTCGAGTTACGGGGCGTCGAGGACGCTGGCCAACCCTGGATAACTATCGCCGTGCGGGACACCGGCCCTGGTATTCCCCCGGAGGAACAAGCACACGTGTTCGACCGGTTCTACCGGGGGAGCCTGGCCGAATCGGGACACACGCCGGGAACCGGACTGGGTCTAAGCATTGCACACGAGATTCTGCGCGCCCACGGCGGCCGGGTGACGGTCGAGAGCACGATGGGTCAAGGCAGTGCCTTCACGCTCTGGCTGCGCGGCAGCTTCGATCAGATCTAAGAGTACCAAGTATTAAGTATCCGAGAGTGCGGACAGACCGTAGGCGGACAGACCGTAGGCGGACAGACCGGAGGCGGACAGACCGGAGGACGAACTATGGATAACGTGCAAGAGCGGATCGGAATCCGAGCGACCATTCTGCTGGTGGAAGACGATCCGGGCCACGCCCGGTTGATGCGGATGGGGATCCGTGAGAAGAATCTACGCCGCTCGAAGATCACAAACAACGTCGTGACCGTCAGCGATGGCCAACAAGCGCTCGACTATCTGCTGGGTGAGGGCGAGTAGGATCGTCAAAGTGCCGAACAGGGAGTGAAGCGACATGTCCGAGACTGAACCGACTCAAGTACTCTACGTGGAAGACGATCCCGGCCTGGCCCGTCTCGCACAGAAGCGGCTGAAGCGAGCGGGTTACGCCGTGGACCTGGCCTACGACGGGGAAGAGGGCCTGTCCATGTACGCCGCGGGTTCGTACGACGTGCTGGCCGTAGACCAGACGATACCCGTCCACGACGGGCTGGAAGTGCTGCGCATCCTGGCCTCTCGGGGACCGCTGCCCCCCACGATCGTGGTCACCGGCACCGGTGACGAGAAGGTCGCGGTCGAGGCTATGAAACTGGGCGCGGGCGACTACATCGTCAAAGACGTGGAGGGCGGGTATCTCGACCTGCTGCCCACCGTGATTGAGCGGGTGCTCCGTCAGCGACGTCTCTCAGAAGAGAAACAGCAGGCGCTGGGGGCGCTGCAAGAGAGCGAAGAGCGGTTCAGAGGCATCTACGAGGAATCGCCGATCGGCATCGAGCTTTATGATTCCGACGGCCAACTGCTCGACGCAAACCGAGCCTGTCTGGACATCTTCGGCGTGTCCAACCTCGAAGAGATAAAGGGATTCGATCTCTTCGAGGACCCCAACCTGCCTGGTGAGGTCAAGGAGAGACTGCGCCAGCGGGAGACGGTGCGATATGAAGTTCCCTTTGATTTCGACAAGGTCCGGGAACTCAAGCTATACAGGACGACGAGATCGGGCATCGCCTACCTCAGCGTGCTGATCACACCGCTGGGCACAGGGCGGACAGACCGTGGGATGGCGGAATCTCGTGGGGATGGTGGCCGCGGATACCTGGTCCAGGTTCAAGACGTCACTGAACGCAAGCGGGCCGAGCAGTCCGTGGAGCACCACAACCGGGAGTTGGCCGCCCTCAACGCGGTGGCCCAGGCCCTGTCCACATCGCTGGAGCTTCAGGATATGCTGGACGCGGCGCTCTCCCGTACGCTGGATGCGCTGGAGCGTACGGGGGGACTGATCGCCCTGGCGGACGAGCGCACAGACGAACTGGTGCTATTCAGCCACGCGGGCCTGCCGCAGGCTCTGGTGGAACGAGCGGAACCCAATTGCCTGAGGGGAACGCTATGTGATGTCACGTACCAGGCAGGGGAACCCCTGGGCCTGGAGGATCTGCGCCAGGGGGCACCGGTGGACGCGGACATTGTACGGGCGTCCGCGGACATTGTACGGGCGTCCGTGGACCGGCTGCTGGCGGCTGGGTTACGATCCTACGTGGGCACACCGATCATCCACAAGGATCACACGCTAGGCATCCTTTGCCTCTTCAACACCGCACCCAACCCCGTCTCCGAGCACGACCTCTCGCTGCTGACCGCTATCGGACAACAGATCGGCGTGGCGGTGGAGAACACCCGCCTCTTTAGACACGTCGCGCGCGGCCGTGAGGTGGCGCGAACCCTACTCGACACTGCCGAGGCCCTGAGCACCACGCTGCGGCTTGACAAATTACTGGAACGCGTCCTGGACGAACTCCAGCGGGTCGTGCCCTACGATGTGGCCTCGATCAGCCTGCTGCACGACAACTGGTGCCGGACTGTCGCCTCCCGTGGCCCAGTACACGGTCCGTCCGCAGACGGATTCCGATCCGCGGACGGATTCCGATCCGCATTCGCTGACGCCCGAAGCGACTTCCTCCTGGACGAACGCCCGTCGGTCCAACAGGTAGTGCGCGAACAGGCCCCCGTCATCATCCCGGACGTGCACGGGATGCATCTAGACGCCGCGGATGGAAGACATCCGACGGACGCTTTTTGTCCGCATTGTGCCGGACCACAGTCCGGCACCTCCGTCGACGGATTGGAATCGGTGCGCTCGTGGTTAGGCGTGCCGCTGATCTACAAGGGGAAGGTCATCGGGGTGCTGACGGTAAATTCCCAGCAGCCCGGTACCTACGATGAAGAAGCGGCCCGGCTGGCCTCTGCCTTCGCGCACCAGGTCGCCCTGGCCATCGAGAACTCGCGCCTGTACGAGCAGACGCGGGCACAACTGCGCGAGGCGACCACGCTGCGCAGCGTGACGGCGGCGCTCTCATCTACCCTGGACATCGGCCAGTTGCTGCCCTACGTGGCCCACAGCCTGCGCGAGATCCTGAACAGCGCCAGCGCCGCCATCTACACCCTGGACGAGGCAGGCAATGCCATCGCCGTCGCCACTGATCACGCGACTTCGACGCCCCCCCCCCACCCCCCCCCCCCGGGAACGGGGGGGGGGAAAGGGGGCGGGGGGGGAGGGGGGGGGAGAAGGGTGTAGAGGGAAGGGGGGGGGAGAAAGGTGTAGTCGGAACGGGGGGGGAGAAGGGTATAGGTGATGGAGAAGGCTGGGGCCGGGCCATCGCCGACACCCTAGCCCGGCGCGGCCCCCTGCAGGTGCGGGTGGACGACCCCGAGGCGGACGCGCACGAGCGAGCCAGACTGGAGGCCTACGGCGCGAAAGCCACGCTACTCCTGCCGATCGTCGCCCGAGACCAGATCATCGGCTTTGCCCAGGTGTGGGAGACTCAGGGTCCTCGCCACTTCACACAGGGCGAGATTGGAGTGGGGCAGATGCTGATCCACCAGGCAGCCATCGCGATGGAGAACGCGCGGCTGTTTGAGGAGACGCAACGTCAGGTACACGAACTGCAATTGCTCCACGACGTGAGCCTGGCCGCTGCCTCCGGAGTACGCCTGGAGGAGACACTGCAGGCCTCGGCCGAGGCCCTGGCCACGCAGTTGCCGGACACCCGGGTGGCGCTCATGCTGTTGGAGCCGGGCAGTGGTGAACTGTGTGTGGAGGCCAGCGCGGGCTATCCACCCGGCACGACTCAAAACCTGGCAACCGATCTGCGCCTGCAAGTGGGCCAGGGGATCACGGGGTGGGTAGCGCAGCAGGGCGAGCCCGCCCTCGTGCCCGACGTACGCCTGGACCCGCGCTACGTCGAGATCGCGTCCGACGTCCGCTCCGAGTTGTGCGTACCGCTGGCGGCCGGCCCGATGATCATCGGCGTCCTCAACGTCGAGAGCCCCCAGCCCAATGCCTTCACGCTTGAGGACCAGCGGCTCCTGAACACGCTGGCCAGCAACCTGGC
>Ga0180431_10009026_pt1 | contig 11341 bp, 9 predicted proteins | sample SS_ome_11_FD_132459 | JGI IMG/M metagenome (GOLD analysis project Ga0180431, IMG submission 132459) | Hypersaline lake sediment archaeal communities from the Salton Sea, California, USA - SS_1_MS_1 metaG | ecosystem: Environmental > Aquatic > Non-marine Saline and Alkaline > Hypersaline >...
ATTACGAAGGGGTCTACCTGCCCAACGACGACATCGTGTTCAACTCCACCCGCTGCGTGCAGATCGTGGACTGCTGGTGGACGGAGGTCAGCAACCTCTACACCTGCGACAAGGACGGGAAGCACCTGCGCCGCCTCGGCTTCGACCAGGTCCACACCAACTACCCGCAGGTGCTGGAGGACGGCCGCGTGATCTACACCCGCTGGGACTACAACGACCGCGGGCAACTCTACCCGCAGCCCCTCTTCGTGATGAACATGGACGGCACCGGGCAGACCGAGTACTACGGGAACAACTCATGGTGGCCGACCACCGTGGGCCACGCCCGCGGGATCCCGGGGACCGGAAAGGTGCTCGCGATCGCGACGGGGCATCACAGCATTCAGACCGGCGCCCTCATCGTCATCGACGTGACGCAGGGCCGGCAGGAAACTACCGGCGCCACCCTCGTCGCCCCGCGGGTGGACGACAAGAAGGACCGGCGCTACCGCCGGGTCGACGCCTACACCGGCTTCGACGGGCATTTCATGTATCCTTACCCGCTGAACGAGCGGGAGTACATCGCCTCCTACAGCGCCCACCAGACGAAACGCGATTCCAGGAACGGATTTGCGCTCTACTACGTGAGGGAAGATGCCGCGCGCGAGCTGCTGGCGTTCGACCCGCACATTTCCTGCAACCAGCCGGTCCTGCGCAAGGCGCGCAGGAAGCCGGAGGTGAGGGCCTCCCAGGTCGACTACCGGAAATCGACCGGCATGTACTACGTGCAGGACATCCACCTCGGCCCGGGCCTGAAGGACGTCCCGCGCGGCACCATCGACAAACTGCGCGTGGTGGCCCTCGACTACCGCGCCGCGGGGGTGGGGCGCAACAGAAACGGCGGCCCGGCCGGCGGGGCGTTGGTCAGCACCCCGGTTTCGATTCAGAACGGCACCTGGGACGTGAAGAAGGTCCTTGGGGAGGCCATGGTCCATCCGGATGGATCGGCGTTCTTCGAAGCCCCGGCCCGAACCCCGCTCTATTTCCAGGCCATCGACGAAAACGGGTACGTGGCGCAGAGCATGCGTTCCTGGTCGACCCTCATGCCGGGCGAAATCGCCTCCTGCATCGGCTGCCACGAAGACAAGAGCCGGGTGCCGCCGACCGTGGGCCGCGTCATGACCGAGGCCATCAAGGCCGGCCCCCAGCAACTGGAGCCGTTCTACGGCCCCCCGCGCGGATTCAGCTTTCGTCAGGAGATCCAGCCGATCCTCGACCGGCATTGCATCGAGTGTCACGACGACCGGTCCCACATCCCGGGAATGAAAGAGCCACCCATGCCCAAGCAAGGGGCACTGGTCAAGACCGGCAGGAAATCCTTCAGCCTCCTCGGCGAAACGGCCGGCACCCATGGCGGCCGCAAGTGGAGCGACGCCTACCTCGCGCTGACCCGCAACGGCAAACCGAATCCGATCGTCAACTGGCTCAACGTCCAGTCGATCCCCCCCATGCTTCCGCCCTACCATGCCGGATCCTCGAAGAGCAAACTCATGTCACTGCTTGAAGAAGGCCACGAGGGCGTGGAGCTTTCCCGCGAGGAACTGGACAAGATCGCCTGCTGGATCGATCTCCTCGTGCCGTACTGCGGAGACTACACCGAGGCCCATGCCTGGTCCGAGAAGGATGTCGCGAAGTACCAACGTTACCTCGCGAAACGCCATCGCATGGAGGACCTCGAACTGGACAACCTCGAGGCGCTCATCCGGGACCGGACCGGCGAATCGTTCCAATTCGAGCGGCGTCGCGAAGGGGTTCCCGAATAATCGAGAATTGCGGTCCGATGCTTGACGGCGTTTCGCGCATTTCGTTTGGTCGTGGCCCCGCATGCCGGGAAAACATGCGCGATCGAAACTGAAGAAAGGAGGCAAGGATGTTGGCAAACACACATTTCATTCACGCAATCTGCCTGATCGCTCTGGGCGCCGCGACGGGGTGCCGGGGCAGGGAGAGCCAAGCGGCCTGGGACGGGGCCGGGAGCCCGGACACGCGTCCCCTGACGGAGCCGGCGCTGTTCATGGAGCTTCCGGACATCTGTCCCACCCCGGACGGGCTGGCGATGGACAAGGACGGCAGCATCATCCTGGCCTGCCCGAACTACGGCGACATGAGCAAGCCCGCCGTGTTCATGAGAATTGCCACGAACAACGAGTTGAGCCTCTACGCGACCTGCCCGACCCTCGAAAAGACGGGCCGGGCCTGCCCCATGGGCATTGATTTCGGGCCCGACGGCAGTCTCTACGTGTGCGACAACCAGGGATGGCCGGGCACCGGGGAAGGCAAGAACGAGGGCCGCATCCTGCGGCTCAGGATCGCGGACGGCAAGGTGGTGGAACAGGAGGTGGTGGCCTCCGGCATGAGTCACCCGAACGGGATCAAGTGCCGCGACGGCAAACTCTACGTGACCCAAAGCCTGCTGCCGAAGATCAAATCCGAGCAACTGGTCAGCGGGCTGTACCGCTTCGAGGCCTCCGATCGCAACGTGAAAGTCAACAACGACGCCTCCGACAAGAACCTGCTCCTGCAGTTCAAGACCCTCAACATGGATTGCCAGTACGGGCTGGACGGGCTCGTCTTTGACAGCAAGGGCAACCTCTTCCTCGGCAACTTTGGCGACGGCACGCTCCACAAGATCACCTTCGACGGGAAAGGGGAAGTGCAGTCCAACGAGATCTTCGCCAAGAGCCCGAACATGCGGACCACCGACGGAATCTGCGTGGACGACAAGGACAACATCTATGTCGCGGACTTCTCCGAGAACGCCATCACTATCGTATCCCCCGAAGGAAAGGTCCGCATCCTCGCCAAGAGCCCGGATTGCGACGGATCCAAGGGCGGGCTGGACCAGCCCGGCGAACCAATCGTCCGCGGACACGAGTTGATCGTCTCGAACTTCGACGCGGTCACCGGGCCCGGCAAGGTGAACACGAAACACGACAAGCCCTACACGCTCAGCGTCATCGACCTCGACAAGGTGAAATGATCGAACCTCTCAACCCGGCGGAAGGGCGGATATGAAACACCTCGGCACCGTTCTCGGCTCCGCCATCTGCGGAGCGTTGGTCTTCGGCATCTGGCCGGAAATGTGGAAAAGCTACGGCATCATGGGCGGCTGGCTGGCCGCCACCGTCCTGATCTCCATCGCATGGTTCATGAACCACTGGCTCGGAGTAATCCGCAATCCCGACGGCCGCATCTGGGTCGACCAAGGCTGGGCGGTCGGCTCGGCCGGGGTGGCATGGGCGATGGTCCGTTTCGGAGCCGACTTCGCCCGGTGCCTGCCGACGCTGGTCCTGTGCCTGATCGGAGGGTTGTTGGCCGGATGGGCGGCCACGGCCGTCAAGAAGCACCTCCCCGCCTTCCAACCCGCGGAGGAGGGAGAAGACTGAACTTTCACCCGGAAGGAACAGAATCATGCCGGAATGGTTGAGCACCTATAATGATTCCCTCGGCATGCACCATGCCGCGATGATCACCACGATCTTCGGCGCTTTTGCGGTGGCCTTCACGGTATGCATCTGCTGGCCGAAGATGGTGGAAGCCTTCGGGCCGGCGGGAGGCATGGCCTGCGCCGCGATCATCGTCGGGACCTTCTGGGTCATGAATCACAAACTGCCCGGCTTCGGCATCCATCCCGAGCTGATCACGGGCGAAGACGGCAAGACCGTGCAATACGGCCTGATCCACCAGGGATACCGAATGGCCGCGCCATGGGTGGACATGGGGTTTGCCATCGCCTGCGGGCTCTGGTTCCTTGGCGTGATCGAGGCCCGCTCCGGCCGGGGAATAGCCAACACCATCGAATCCCTCCCGCGTGTCGGGCTGGTGCTGCTTGGCGGCGCCATCGGGGGCGCCATCGTCGGGCTGAGCGGATTCACCGGGGCCGAGCTGTTCGGGTGGGAGAACATGGCCGCCCCGCTTTTCCCGGGGAAGTGAGATCAAACAAGGAAAAGGAACATGCGTGCAGTAGCTGTTGTGGAACCGAACCGGGTCGAACTGGTCGACCTCTCCGAACCGGCCCCCGGGCCCTACCAGGTGCGGGTCAGGACGGAGGCGGCCTGCCTCTGCAACCTCACCGACGGGAAACTCGTCGCGGGGAAATTCCCGGGGGTGGAAGACTATCCCCTGATCCTGGGACACGAAGACGCCGGCATCGTCGATGCCGTCGGCGCCAAGGTCCGGAACTTCAAGGAGGGCGACCGGGTGGTCGGCGGCCTCGTCTTCGATTTCGGCGATCCGGAATACGCCGCCGGCTGGGGGGGCTTCTGCGAATACACCCTGGCCACCGATCACGATGCGATGGTGGAAGACGGGGTGGCCGACGAGGAGCACGGCTGGTTCGAGGTCTGCGAGATCCAGCGCCCCGTCCCGCCCGACATCCCGGTGGAGGAGGCCGTGATGCTGTGCACCTGGCGCGAGGTCCATGGCGGATTCGGCGACTTCCAGTTGCAGGAGGGTGACGACATTCTCGTGTTCGGGTCCGGCCCGGTCGGCTTGAGCTTCACGAAGTTCGCCAAGCTCCTTGGACTGGGCTATGTCGGCGTGGTGGATCCCCTCGAGAACAAGCGCGCCAAGGCCCTCGAACTGGGCGCCGACGAGGTCTTCGCACCCGGCGATCCGGAACTGGAGTCCCTGATCGAACGACGGGGCAGGAAGCTCGACGCCGTGATCGATGCCGTCGGCAAGGGCGAGATCATCAACCTCGCTCTGCCGATGATCAGGATGGGCGGATCGATCTGCGTCTACGGCGTCATCGCCGAATCGTCCGTCACGATCGAAAAAGGCAAGGGACCCTACAACTTCAACCTCTTCATCCACCAGTGGCCCACGCGGTTCAGGGAGAAGGCCGCCATGGAACCCTTGTGCGAGTGGATCCGGGCCGGAAAACTGCGCGCCGACGAGTTCATCACCCACCAGTTTCCCCTCGAACAGATCAACGACGCCCTCGCCGCGGTTCGTGACGGCCAAGTGATCAAGGCGATTTTGAGGTACTAGAGTCCTCGAAATCGAGAACTCGTCACAAATGAGTCAGGTTCTCCGGAAGCAAGGTTGCCCGGCCCATGATGCAGGATGCAAGATCCAGGATGCAGGGGGATTGCCGCTTCGCTCCGGGTTCCCTGCCTCCTGGTCCGAGGCTTGCCTCGCCAGCCCAACCCCAACCGGCCCCCGCTTCGCCGGCCATCTGATGCGGGTCTGTCACGAGGCCCCCGGCAAGTGCGGCAACCACCATGAGCGACCATATCCTTGCCATTGATATCGGAACCCAGAGCGCCCGGGCCTCCATCGTCACCGGCGCGGGCGGGATTCTGGGCATTGCGCAGATCAAGCACGAAGTGGACAGCCCCCACCCGGGCTGGGCCCGGCAGAAGGCCGGCGACTGGTGGTCCGAAACCTGTCAGGCCATCCGGGAGGTGCTGGCAGAGACCGCGGTGGACCCGGCCTCCCTTGCCGCCGTCGCCTCCTGCGGCCAGATGCACGGGCCGGTCGGGATCGACAAGGATGGCCGCGTCACCAACGAGTGGGTGCAGCTCTGGTGTGACAAGCGCTGCGATGCGCAGGCCGAGCGCATCCGCCGGGAACACGACGAGCACCGCCTCGCAGCCATCGCGGGCAGCTCCACCAACCCGGCATGGGTTGGCATCAAGGTTCGTTGGCACAAGGACCACGAGCCCGGGGTCTATGAGCGCGCGGAGTGGTTCCTGGTCCCGAAGGACTTCATCAATTACCGGTTGACGGGCGTCGCCGCCGCCGATCCCAGTGAGGCCTCGGGCTCCTTTCTCTGGGACAGCACGAGGGACGCCTACTCCGAAGAACTCGCCGAAGCGGTCGGCGTCGACCTGCGGAAGTTCGCTCCGGTGCATCCCTCGCACGAGATCATCGGGAAGGTCACCCGCGAAGCCGCCACCGCCACCGGCCTCGTGGCCGGCACGCCGGTGGTCGCAGGCGGCGGGGATTTCCCGGCTTCCATGCTGGGATTCGGCATCGCCGGGGAAGGGGTGACCGCGGACGTGACCGGGACCAGCACCCTCCTCGCGGCCCACACGCCCCAACCGCTGCTGGACCCCGCCATCCAGAACCTTCGGCACGTGGTGGACGGCTGGATTCCGTTCACCATCCTGGACTGCGGCGGCATGAGCATCAAGTGGTGCAAGGACCTGGTCAGTTCCTTTCGCGGTGAGGAGATCTCCTACGAGGACCTCGCCCGACTGGCCGCCGAGGCCCCGATCGGCAGCAACGGGCTGCACTTCTATCCCTACATGCTGGGGGAGCGCCGCCGGGAAAACACCTCCGCACGCGGCGGATACCTTGGCATCGAACTCGGGCACGCCGCTCCACAGTTCGTTCGTGCCGTCATGGAGAGCGTCGCCCTCGCCATGGGCAAGGATGTCACCCAGTTCCGCAAACACGGCCACGCTGTCGAGCGCATCATGAGTGTCGGGGGAGGCACCCGCAACCACCTCCTGAACCGGATCAAGGCCGACGTGGTGGGGGTCCCCCTCGAACTGTCGGACGAACCCGAAGCCGGATTGAAGGGAGTCGCCCTGTTGGCGGCCCGCGGTGTCGGGATGATCGACGACCCGGCGCGGACCGCCCTCGAGCGGCGGACCGTCACGCAGCAGGTCGATCCCGAGCCCGAATCCGTCGCGGCCTACCGGCCCGTCTTGGACGAGTTCATTCGCACCTACGAGCACATGCTGGGCTTCTGGCACAAGGAGAATACGAGATGAATTTCGATTTCGCGCCCGCGGAGAAGCGGACTTTCTATTTCATCGGGGTGACCACCGGGAAGTCCTCGATCATGAAGGTCTTCCCGGCCTGGGCCCGGCACCTTGGCCTCGGCGATTGCCCGATCCGGGGGATCGACTGCAAGTGGCATGACGATCCGGAGGTCTACCGGAAGGTGGTGCGCTTCCTGAAGCACGACGAGCTGTCCCTCGGCGCCCTCGTCACCACCCACAAGCTGGACCTCTTGAAGGCGGCCCGGGACGAATTCGACTGGCTGGACCCCCATGCCACCCGGCTCGATGAAGTCAGTTGCATCTCGAAACGGGACGGCCAACTGCGGGGGCACGCCATGGATCCGATCACCAGCGGGCTTTCCTTCGACGCCATCAAGCCGGCCGAATACTGGGGCGAATCAGGCGCCGGGATCTGCCTGCTCGGCGCCGGCGGCTCGTCGCTGGCTTTGACCCTCTCCCTCGCACAACGACCGGCAGACCAACGGCCGTCCGCAATCTACGTCACCAACCGCAGCGAAAAACGGCTCAACGAGATGAAAGCCGTTCACGCCGCGATGGACTTCCCCATTCCGGTCGAATACTACCTCTGCCCCACCCCGCCGGAGAACGATCGGGTGGTGGCGAAGCTCCGGGAAGGCTCGATGGTTGTCAATGCCACCGGTCTCGGCAAGGACGCGCCGGGATCCCCTCTCACGGATGCCGCGGAGTTCCCGCTGAACGGAATCGCATGGGAATTCAACTACCGCGGCGACCTCGTCTTCATGGACCAGGCGAGGGCCCAGAAAGAGGCGAAGAACCTGACCATCGAAGACGGCTGGGTCTACTTCCTCCACGGGTGGCTCAGCGTCATCGCCGAGGTGTTCAATATCGACATCCCCTCCGAGGGGCCGGAATTCGAGGAACTGGGCCGGATCGCGGCGGAAACAAGAAAATAGAACCGATGGAATCGAAGCTGACATATTTCGACATGAAGACCGGCCTCTCGCCGGACGTTGAAACCACCCGGCGGCGGCTGTCAAAGATGAAGGGCATGTACCGGGACACGCGGGAATATGAGGCGCTGCTGAACAAGGGGGACCTGCTCGTCTACGAGTTTCACGAAATGGGCATTCCGGAGAAACCCGGCGCGATCGCCTACGGCGCCAGCATTGTCTACCCGGGCAAGGTCGGCGACGAGTACTTCATGACCAAGGGCCACTTCCACGAGGTGCTCGACACCGCCGAGGTGTATTACTGCCTGAACGGGCATGGATTCATGCTCATGGAGAATCCGGAAGGCGACTGCGAGGCCCGCGAAATGACGCCCGGCGCCGCCGTGTATGTCCCCGGCCGCTTCGCGCACCGCAGCATCAACGTTTCGCCGACGGAAACCCTGGTTACCTTCTTCGCGTTCCGGGCCGACGCCGGACACGACTACAAGACCATCGAGGAAAAGGGCTTTCGCAAGCTGATGGTGGAACGCGACGGCAAACCACGGTTGATCGACAACCCCCGCTGGTCGGAGCAGCAATGTCCGCCCACCCGATGAAGATCCTGGTCACGCCGCGCTCCCTCACCAGGGGCGGACATCCGGCCCTGGAACGAATCAAGCAGGCCGGCTACGACATCGTCTTCTCCACCCCGGGAACGCTCCCGACGGAGGCGGAGTTGCTGGAACTGCTGCCGGGATGCGTCGGATACCTCGCCGGGGTCGAGCCGGTCTCCGCCACCGTCCTCGATGCCGCCGCGGACCTCAAGGTGATCAGCCGCAACGGAACGGGGGTCGACAAGGTGGACCTCGCGGCCGCCGAACGGAATGGCATCAAGGTGTGCCGGGCCGAGGGCGCCAATGCCCGGGGCGTCGCCGAACTCGCCATCGCGTGCGTCCTCTCCCTGATCCGGTCCCTCCCGTTCAGCGACGGCCGCATGAAAGCCGAAACATGGGAGCGGCGCAAAGGGGTCGAACTCGAAGACCGCACCCTCGGGCTCGTGGGATGCGGCCGGATCGGCCGGCTCGTGGCGCGGATGGCCCTCGCCTTCGACATGAAGATCCTCGCCCACGACCCCTGCCCTGACGAGTCGTTCCAACCGTCCGCGAGTTTCTCCTACGTTCCGATCGAGGAACTCCTGCGCCGCTCCGACATCATCAGCCTGCACTGCCCCGCGCTGGAGGACGGCCGGGCCCTCGTCGACAAGGATGCCTTCGCCCGGATGAAGGACGGGGCCTACCTGGTCAATACCGCCCGGGGCAGCCTGATCGATGCGGCGGCTGCCATGGCCGCCCTCGACAGCGGCAAACTCGCCGGACTAGCCCTCGACGCCTTCGACACCGAGCCCCCCGCCGATTGGCGCCTCGTCAAGCATCCCCGCGTCATCGCCACTCCCCACCTCGGAGGCTTCACCGCCGAAAGCGTCGACCGGGCCGTCTCCGCCGCCGTCGATCATCTCCTCGCAGCGCTTCAGACCTGCGGAGGTCCTTGAAATCCAGCGAGGCAAGCCTCGGACCCGCGAATCGCGGCACAATCGGACGAGCGAGACTCGACCTTTCGCAAGTCCCCGGCGCTCGGATCATCCTGGAACAGCGTCCGCGGAAAACGTCCACCGCTCGCCGCACTCCAGGACCGTGCAGGGCTGGTTGAAACGCTCGCAACTCTCCACGAACAGATCCGGCGTTTCGGTGTTGAACTCGAACATTTCGAAATGGTGCGGAATTGCCATCTTCGCTCCGCAGCCTTTGGCAACCGCCGCCGCCTCGAGCCCGTCAAGGTTTCCGGCCACTCGCCGCTCCGGCTTGAAACCGTTGATCGGAACCATGGCCAGATCCGGTCGATGCGCCGCAACCCGGGGAACAAGTCCCGCATGCCAGAGGGTGTCTCCGCTGTGGTAGACGGCGAAGCCGCCGAAACTCACAACGAATCCCAGGTACCGGCATCGGCCCGATTCATCGCGCTCCACTTCGTTGTGGGCCGCCGCGATCCCGGCGAATTCAAAGGGACCCGCCCGCAGGGTTCCGCCATCGTCCAGACCGAGCATCCTGATTCTCCCCTCGCCGAGGCGGGTTTCGGCGGATTCAAGGTTTGCGGCCGGAATCACCAGCGGCGCGTCCGGATTGGCTGCCGCCAATGGCAGAAGAGTCCCGGCATCGAGGTGATCGGTGTGATTGTGACTGGAGGTGATCGCATCGATCCCGGTCAATCGGGACGGATCGACCACCAATTCCGTCATCCGCACGTGGGGCTTGCCGGTGCCGCCGTACTTGGCCGTCAGGGAGTCCGACAGATAGGGATCGAAGAGCAGACGATTCTCTCCCCACTTCAACAGGAAACCACTCTGGCCCAACCACCATACGTGAAAGACATTCTCGCTCCGATCGGCTGACTCGATGTCCGCGAGCAGGGAATCGTCCTTTTGGAGCGGAACAATCACGAATCCGGGTCCTGAACGGAAATCGCTCATTCGTCAAGGCTGCGCAACGGGCAATAGGGGTCACGCGCCTCGTCGTCATCCGTAGTCGTCGCCGTCGTGGTTCACCGGCATTGCAGCCCAGGAACATGCCTCCCTTGTGACGAGTTCCGGTTTTCAAGGACTCCGGCTCCCGCCGCGAGCGGCTTCCGGGACCGCCTCCAGAAAGACCCGCCACCCATTCGCCATGGTCACGGGCCTGGTCGCCGGGGTAGCCGGATGCCATCCCGCGACACCGGTTGAAGACCGGCGCTCCGATCAGTCCCGCAACCCGCGATCCTTGATGCCTTTCCGAATCTCCACCCACTGCCCCATGTCGTCGATCACCTTGACTAAACCCGGCCTTCCGAATCGTCTCGTCAAAAATCGGTTTCATGTCGGGATCGATGTCAAGCCCGATGATCGTCAGATTCGACATCCGGGCCAGCTCCCTGATCTCGTTCGCGCCAGGGAAACGAAGGGCCCCTCATCAAGCCCCCAACGGGTTCATCCCGTTGGAGCGCATGGTCAATCGGCCACAGGCACACGCCCCTCATCACGCCCCCAACGGGTTCATCCCGTTGGAGCGCATGGTCAATCGGCTACAGGCACACGCCCCTCATCACGCCCCCAACGGGTTCATCCCGTTGGAGCGCATGGTCAGTGTGCTGCAGAGGCGTCCCCCGTCGCCCCCCCGGTTTGCCCGCAACTGCGGGCAAACCGGGGGGGGGCGCGTCTGGTGGTGGCGCCCGAGGTAGCTGATTGACCATGGGCTCCCACGACGCGAGGTCGTGGGGGGCCTGGGGGGAAGCCGGAACAACGGGGATGACCTGTCCCCCTCCAAGCTGAGTCGTGCGTGCCTCGCCGGCAGCCTCTCTGAAACCTGGACACTGAAACGCGAGCACCTGGCTCGTCACTCCTTGAGGGGGGTGATCCGGAAATCGTCGAACCGGATCCAGTGCTCGGCGTCGGGCGGGCCATTGTAGCACTGGATCGAGACTTGGTCGTTGTTCGGTGGGGGGAGTTTCCCTCGTGCGGCCTCGAGGAACGGCCCCTTGGCTCCGGGCTGGAATTCGGCGGTCCACGAGTCGGCCGTAACGCTCAACCGGAGCCGGACGCTTTTCTCCGGCATGGGTTTGCGCCCG
>Ga0180431_10009027_pt1 | contig 11341 bp, 8 predicted proteins | sample SS_ome_11_FD_132459 | JGI IMG/M metagenome (GOLD analysis project Ga0180431, IMG submission 132459) | Hypersaline lake sediment archaeal communities from the Salton Sea, California, USA - SS_1_MS_1 metaG | ecosystem: Environmental > Aquatic > Non-marine Saline and Alkaline > Hypersaline >...
CCTTCGGATATTCCTCGCAAGCGGATTTCAACAGCAGTGCCGCACTGTTGGCTGCCCCAGCGGAAATTACGAAGGCTCCCCCGGTTATGCGCACGCGCTCACCATCGTGCTCGGCATCCAATGCCACTACCCGGTCACCTTCCGCCACGATGCGATCGACCTTCGTGTTGGTCGCAAGCCGCACGTGCCCCGACGCGATCGCCGGAGCAAGCGCGCAGGTCTCGGCGTCGGATTTCGCCCCGAGGCGACACGGGAAACCATCGCAAGTGCTGCACCGGATGCAAGAACCGCCCGGCTGTAGATCGATTCCCATGGCTGTACTCGAAGGATGCAAGCCCTGGTGCCGTAGTCGAGAGATCAATTCCGCTACGTAGGGCTCATGCTCGAGTGCGGGGTAGGGAAAGGGAGCACTGCGCCAGGGTTCGGACGGATCCTCCCCCGTGGTCCCGTGGACGCGGAAGAGTTCCTCGATGCGCTGGTAGTAGGGCTCGATATCCGCGTACCGAAAAGGCCAGGCCGGGCTGACACCCGATGGATACCGAGTCTCCTCGAAGTCCTCGACGCGAAGCCGGGGAAGACTCGATCCGTAGACCTTCGTGTTTCCGCCAACTACGTAGTGCACACCCGGCGAGAACTCTCCCCCGGAATCGTCGACCCACATCTCATCCGGCTTGTACCGACGCTCAACGAAAACCTCTTCCGCAGACCAGTTCTGGGGCTCGCGCGGCAGGTAGTCCCCGCGTTCGATCACGAGTACATCGATACCGCGCTGCGCGAGTCCCCACGCGAGGCTTCCCCCACCCATCCCCGAGCCGACGATCACTACGGATGCACTATCGGTGGCCATGTCCGAAACGCTAGTCCTCGATCACTTGCGATACGACGTCCATCAGATCTCGACCCTGCACATCAGGGGATCCGAAGTTGGGATCGAACCGACCCTCGAGGCGTGATAGCCACGCGGTCTTCATCCCCACTGCCCGCGCACCGGCAAGGTCCCACGAATGCGCGGCCACCATCCACGTTTCGGACGGCGCGAGACCGACCTCTTGGCACGCAAGGAGGTAGGGATCAGGCGCCGGCTTCCACTTCCCGACCGCTTCACAGGACAGGTGGCGTGTGACGAGACCTTCCATCCCGGAATTGTGAAAAAGTCGTTCGACGTTCACAGCGTTGCCGACGCTCAGGGTCACAACGGGTTTGCCGGTGCTACGCAGCCGCTCCAGCGCCGCGGGAACCTCCGGGTGAGGTGCGAGCCGACCAAAGGCAGCAAGGAGTTCGTCAGCTTCGGCAACCGAGAGGCGCTCGGGAGCCAGCGAAAGGAAGGCACCGCGCGCCACGTCGGGAAAGGATCGATAGATCCCAGCAGACGTCAGGGCGAATCCGTTCCTCAACGTTCGGGCGAACCATAGGTCTCGTTGATCCGCTAGGCCGAGATCGGCGAACACTGGGTCGAGCGCATCCAGTGAGAAGAGGGTCTCGTTCACATCGAGGACCACAGCGCCGGCCATGTGATCGAGCGTAGGGCCAGCGGTTGCCCCACAATGGCTTCATGGCCGATTCGATCTACGACCTCTCCTTCACCGACAACACCGGCAAGGAAGTTTCGCTCAAGCAGTACGAGGGCAAGCCGCTACTTATCGTCAACACCGCGAGCAAGTGCGGCTTCACGCCCCAGTACAAGGGTCTGCAAGAGATTTACGAAGAACTCGGTCCCGATCTCGTGGTTCTCGGCTTCCCCTGCGATCAGTTTGCCCACCAAGAACCGGGTGACGATGCGCAGATCATGAACTTTTGTGAGACGAACTATGGCGTCACGTTCCCACTCTCGACGAAGGTCGATGTCAACGGCTCCAAAACCCATCCGATCTTCGCGTACCTGAAGGAGAAGACAGGCGGGTTGCTCGGGTCCTCGATCAAGTGGAACTTCACGAAGTTCCTCGTCGCCCCAGATGGCACCACGGTCAAGCGCTACGCGCCGAAGACCGATCCCGAAGTCGTCAAGATCGACGCCGAGGAACTCGTGCACCGTTCGTAGTGTCACGACCGACCCCCGTGGTAGCACGGCTTCTGCCTGCCGAAGCGTGACTAAACGATGCTTCAGTGCCTACCGTGCGACATGAGCACCCGGTCTTCGTTAGTCCGGACCCTCGTTTCCGCCACCTTGGCAGTCGCGATGGTGTCCTCCGTGAGCCTCGTCTCCCCCGCCTACGCAGCCGATGCGCTCGACCCTTTGGGCACTTTGGATCCGGACGCGCCCACGAGCTCATCGCCGTCAGCAACCCAGCCACCCACCGTCTCGATTCCTGTCCGAACCGTGGACACCCCCGGGCGAGGCGGGCAGAACGGCACCATCGTGATGCGGGTAGGTCGATCCGCCCCCATTCGGGTAATCATCGATACCGGATTCTCCGGGCTAGTCCTGTTCCCCGGTGCCTGGGATCGTAAGCCGGCGCAGGTTCGCCAATCCGACAACCGCGTGTCTTTGGATACCCAGACGCTGGGCAAGGTACGCGGATTGCGCGCCGGTGCCCCCATGACCTTTAACGGTGTGACGACCACAACCAACATCCCCTTCATCACCGCCACTGGATCAAATCCCTATCTCCGCCAATGGACAAATCAGGGTGTTTACGGCCTCTTAGGCGTCGGCACCAAAGGGGAAGGGTTCGTGAATCCGTTCTCCGCGCTTCCGGGGGTCCTCGGGCTGCGGTGGAGCATCCACTTCCAACGCACCCGTACCGGAGCATCCGCGCGACGCGGGGAGATAGTTCTCGGCGCCGAACCACCGCTGCAATCCACGATGTCTCTCGACATGCCCTACGTAGGTCAAGACGCCAACGGTGCGCTGCTGTGGGATGACCAGTCCACCCCCGGCTGCTGGACTTTCGGCAAGCGGCCCGAAGTTTGCCTCCCCACGCAATTGGATGCCGCCTTCAACATCACACGTGTGCGCGGCGCGCGTTTCCGGACACTGAAGACCAACAGCGACGGCAACCTACGGCGCGGTACGGAGGTGACTTGGGCAGAACCCGGTTCGGCCTTTGCCGGCATCTCGTACCGAGCCGGGAATAGGCCCTCAGTGAACCTCACTCGCGTTATCCCAAGTGGGCGCGCCCGGATCATCGTCGGCAACGAGCTCTACTTCGACAACATCGTCACGTACAACACAATCACCGGCAACGTCTACATCAGCAACCCGCGATAGGAAGAGAAGGAAGGTCCCATGACCAACACACCGAACATAAGTCGCAGGCGCTTGCTGCAGGCGGCGGGAGTAGCCGGTGTCGCCACGGGTGCCGCCGCCATGGCGACCTCGTCCGCGGCTGCCAGCCAACCCTTCCGGCCGCGGGGACGACTCAGCCGACGTCCGAACTTCCTCATCATCATGGTCGATGAAATGCGTACTGCGCCGGTGTACGAGTCCCCCGCTCTGCGTGCCTGGCGGGCTGCGAACCTCCCCGCTCAACGACTCATTCGCAGCCAGGGATTCGATTTCACCGAGCACCACATCATGTCCGCCGCATGCCAGCCGAGCCGGGCGTCCATCTACACCGGCCAGTACCCGTCCCTCCACGGGGTCTCACAAACCTCCGGGGCGGCGAAGAGTGCCATCGAAGAGGACGTGTACTGGCTTGAGCCCGGGACTGTCCCCACCCTCGGCAACTACTTCCGGGCAGGTGGCTACGACACCTATTGGAAGGGCAAGTGGCACGTCTCAGATGCCGATCTCTACCAGCCCGGGTCCTACAACCCAATGCCGTCATACACCGACACTGGCGCCCGGGACCGCTACCTCGAAGACATCTACCTCGAAGCCGAAATGCTCGATAAGTTCGGGTTCACCGGATTCGTCGGCCCGGAGCCGCACGGCAGCAACCCGCTCAATTCGGGTTCATCTGCCTGGTTCGGACGGGGCCGCGACAAGGCCTACGCTGAGATGAGCGTCGAGCAGCTCCAGCGCCTGCGTAGTTCCGACAAGCCGTGGCTGCTCGTCACCTCGTTCGTCAACCCGCACGACATCACAACATGGGGTCGCTTCACCCTCGCGGCATCAGCCCAGGCAGAAGCCCAGGGAACCAGAAATGCCTTCTATCTCCCCCAGCAACTCGCGGGCTCCAATGTCCCACGGGACTTGTTCACACCGGCGTACCGCGCGTCGGAAAACGAAGATCTCTCCAAGAAGCCCACGGCCCAGGGCAGTTTCGTCGACCAGTATCCCTTCGGTTTCCAACCACTGAACAACAACGAGATGTACCACCGCTTCTATTACCAACTGCAGAAGGAAGTCGACGATCACATCGCAAGCGTGATGAGCGCCTTGATGTCAAACCGAAAGCAGTACCGCGACACCGTGGTCATCTTCATGTCTGATCACGGAGAGATGCTCGGTGCACATGGAGGCATGTTCCAAAAGTGGCACAACGCCTACGACGAGGTCCTGCGTGTCCCGTTCGTCTTCCACAATCCTGAGCTCTTCCCGCGTGCTCAGGCATCCGACATATTGACAAGTCACGCCGATCTGATTCCCACGATGCTCGGACTCGCCGGCCTCGACGAGGGTGCCATCGCCAAGGATCTTCGCAATACCCATACACAGGTGCGCCGGCTACCAGGCCGCGATCTTTCGGGGATCCTGCTCGGAGAAAGCGACCCTGCCTCGCTCCGCGACCAGCCGGTCTACTTCATGACCGACGATCAACCCTTCAAGAGCACCAGCGCCATCTCGATTCTGGGTACCGCCTACGAGCCCGTTGAGCAGCCGAATTGCGTTGAAACGGTAGTGGCGCACCTGCCTACCGGCCTAGGTGGCGCAATCGAAAAGTGGAAATACTCGCGGTACTGGGATAACCCGCAGTATTGGAGCACCCCCAACGTCCAAGACGTACGCACGTTCGTGCCGGGCGTCTACAACCAGCCGGGCGAGCGAGTGGCCGTGACCACAGTGAAGTCACTCAACCCCGGGGCCGGCGAGATCGCTCCACCGGACGATCAGTTCGAGCTCTACAACCTGTCAAAGGACCCGACCGAGATGCTCAATCTCTACGGGATCGCTGACCACCAGCCTGTCTTGGTGATCATGCAAAAGCTCCTCGACGTGGAGCGGGGTGCAAAAAGGCTCGAGCCCACGTACCAGCCCTGGGCCGACGGAACCACCCAGCAATTCCCCTTCGCAGGTGCTGCCACGGTGACATCGTGATAGTTGCGAGAGAATGGTGGCGATGACACAGCGCTTAGTGGACACAACGGCGGCATGAACGCAGTCCTCGACACGATCGTGGTCGAAGACGAGCCCCTCTACCGCGAGTTGCTCTGCACGGGACTCATGAGTCAACTTCCGGGCATCCGTGTGGCGGCCGCATTCGCAACCGCCGAGCAATTACTCGAAATGGCACCCGATCTGCGCGCCGATGTTCTGCTGACCGATATCGATCTTGGTGATGGAGAGGACGGATACGCCCTGGCAATGCGGCTGGCCTCGGCCCGCCGGGTCCGGGGCGTGGTCCTGCTTTCCAACTTTGCGATGCCAGCGCTGCTTGCCGACGCGCCGACCACCGGTGGCGTCGGATGGGCATACCTACTCAAGACGAGCGTGTCGGATCTCGGCCAACTTGATCTCGCCCTCCGCGGGGCTGCTGCCGGCGATTTGGTAGTAGATGCCACCCTCACCGACTCTCTTGAACCCCAGATCACCGGCCCCCTCAGCAACCTCACCAGTCGGCAGTCTGAGGTTCTCACGTTGATGGCCAACGGCTGGTCGAACCAGCACATCGCCGATGCACTCGTCCTCAGCGTTCGCTCCGTAGAGTCCGTGGTCTCCGACATCATCCGCGCGCTGAGCATCAATCCTCACGAATCAGGAATCAACGCCCGGGTGGCATGCGTAGCCATGTACTTACGCAGCACGAAGCGCACGCAGCCCAGGCCCTAGTCTTCGTGGCGTGATCGAACCGTGAAAGAGAACCACGACTGGCACGAACCCCGACTGACACCCTTCGTCATTTTGGCCCTGGCCGGTGTCCTTTTCATGGCAACCAGTTTCGATCCGTGGGAGTTCGATCCCTGGACCTTCGTGATCGCGATCACGGCCACAAGCCTCTTGACGCTGACAGTGGAAGCTTCCGCACTGCGAATCCCCCTAGATCGCCTACTGCAAACACGCCCGCGTGCTCAGTGGTTCGGTCATTACGGACTGGCAAGTGCACTGGGCAGCATCACTCTCATCGCGTGCCTTGAAATCATCGGTCTCAGTCAACAGCGGGCAGGCTTCGTCCTAGTGCTGGTTGTCATCACGCGTGCAGCAAACACATACATCATTGCCTACGGGGTAGACGAACTCATTTCTTTTCGCCGAGACGCCGATCTTGCTCGCGCACAACTCAAACCGTCATTGCAGTTGATCACCTACGTCAACACGCGACTCGACAAGTTGACTCAAGACACGTACCGACATGACATCGACACCATCAACGACTGCGTCATGAAACCTCTCGTGGCTCTCGAGTCGACAATTCAGCACCAGACCTCAGCACAAGCAGCACGCGAAGTCGAAAGTTTCATAGATGACCAGCTTCGTCCCTTGAGCCAGCGGCTCCATCCGATCGCGGTGAAAGTAGGACTCATCGCTGCCCTCGCGGCGGAGGGGATCGATGTGCGCACAGCTCCCGTCGTGCGCGAGATGGACTCCCGAGGTGAATTGCTCGACGAATTAGTCCAGGTCGAGCTCTTCCGTTGGATAACGTCCATCGGCGCTACAGGTCAGACGACGGGCGCATCCCCCAGCATCTCCTTGATCATTGAGAACCGAGCGCTCCGGATCGACGTCACTACCGTTGTCCCTGCCGAACTCGATGCCCGCCAGGAGATCAGCGGCATGGCCGTAGTCGGCCCGGGCTCGATCACTGCTCCACTGCGGGGCCAGTTCATCGATCAAACCGCTGTTGGGCGTCCGCAGCAGATGCAAGATTCGAAGGATGGCGCCCGCCTGCACATTACGTCACGTTGGACCGGAGAAAACGATCCCCCAGTGTGGATGATCGCCCTGGTAGCACTCGGCGCGGCGCCCGCGGTCTCCTTCATTGCAAACTCGTTCGTCGGCCCGAAAGTGATTGTGGCCACTGCCGCATCGTTCCTGGTGCCCGTCGTCCTTTACATCCTCATGCAGTGGCGTCAACGAAGGAGACGAAGTGATGCCTCACTAGGACTGATGGCGCTGTGGTGGGTTGGCATCGGGCTGGCAACCAGCTTCACAGTCGTGGCGATCATGGTGGTTTTCGGTTCTTCAATAACCCTCGGGAGCTTCATGGCTGAGGTCGCCCGTTACCTCATGAGACTCTCTCTCTTCGGGGGTGTGCTCACTCTTTTCGGTGCTCTTGCAGCAAGCGCGAGGACGACTGTTGCGGAGGTCGCCGAACAACGTGAGGTTGCGTTGGCGGAGCGTTGGCGGACTCTGACCGACTACCACGAGCGAGCCCGACTAATTGCCGAGGTGCTGCACCGCCGAGTGCAGAGCCGACTAGCGGGCATCGCATTGCTGTTCCATCTTGACCAACAGTCAGACGCCTTGGCACAACTACGCGAAATCACGTCTGAACTGCTCCCGCAACTACTCACCGCATTGACCGATTCCGATCTCGAGCACGCAGCGCATCTCAATACAGTCGCGAGCGCCAAGCACATTCACATCGAATACCGGGAGTCACCAGCTTTGAACATACTGCGCAGCGAACACCCCAGACTCTTCGGAACCATGGTGGACGAATGCGCTGCAAACGCATACCGGCACGGCAGGGCTCAACGTATGCGAGTGGAGGTCACGCGCGATGGGAACTGGTGGCACGTGACCTGCAGCAACAACGGCAAGGCTCTAGATGAGAACTGGCGCCCCGGTCTTGGCGCACGCCAGTACGACGATGCCGTTGGCCCCGACGGCTCTTGGAGCATGTCGAGGGTGGGCGCGACAACGGTCGTGGCCTTCACTTTCCGTGCTAGCTCGGTGGAAAATGACGATCAGGACTCTCCACACTCTACGAATGGTGCAGCCGACCTCGTCCGGTAACTCCCGGGCCTGCGCCGAACACCCATGACACGGACATGGCGCCGCCTACCTCGCTGGGCGCAGATCGTGACCGTCCTCGCCCTTGTGGTGATGCTCCTGGCACTAGTGGTGGCAATTCGAATCACGGCCACACTGCGAAATTCAGCAAGCGTCCTGCGCGAGGACGTGCTGGTGAATGCTGACATGTGGGATACCGAGCCGCGCATGATGGCCGCCGGATTGGGATTCACGAACATCATCGGAGTGGATGACCTCTCCACCGATGATCTGGACGGATCGCGCACGCGTGTCCGACTCGCCGGAGGTGCGTGGAACATCCTCGAGTGCTCGCCCGGTCACGAACCCGAACTAGCGAGCTACACGAGCGCCGCCACTCCTCAAGCCGTCAAGACCACCTACGGCGAAGAGGTCCATTACTCAGATGGGCTCCCCATCGAGTTCAGTTGGCCGGTGCTGCCAAGCACGGTCGATGCCGATGATTTCCTAGTGAATCTCACAAACGGCACTTCCGTTCAGCCTCGCGTGGCCGCCGCCTGGCCGAACTTCGAGTACAACGAGCGCAGCACCGTTGTCATCTTCGGACACTTCGGTAACCGCATTGATCCAACGGAGCCAGGGGCGATCTATCCGGTGTCGGTCGAAGTAGTCCAGGGTGAGTCAACACTCGAACTGGTCGGCGCGGACAAGCAGCGCGTCTCCGCGGTCGGCATGAGTGCGCAGGCACCCGGCTCCCCCTACACCGACCCGGACGTTTCGCCCCAGGACAGGGGCGGTCCCCGCCTTGCTGCGGCGAAACTCACTCGATACACCTCGGAAGGTGATTCAGGTCCGGCTCTGTTCAGTTCGGGACTCCTTCCCAATCACGGCGAAGCCCTCTACGGAAGTCGAGCTCAGTACCGATTGCGCGTCTTTACGACCGGCGGCATGACACCTGACGGCGTGCGCGGAATGTGGCCGACCGAATACGAGCGCTTCTTTAGAATTACTACCGTCGACGACGCTGGCGAACAGGTCCTCGTCTCCGAAACCGGCATGGACTACCAGATCAACGGAGGAACGCTGCGCGTCGAAGGGCTGGCTGACCTTGGTTTGCCGCAAAGCACCTACGACGACTGCTATCAGGAGGACAAAGACAACCAGATCGACATCATCTTGTCCGGCGATGACGAGGCACTTCGGGCCATCACGCGGGTTCAGATGCCCTCGACCGGCGAGTACTCCCCCGTCTACAACCCCGGTGGCCCAGGCAACGATCCCACTCCCGGGGTCCGGTACGCAGCACCATCGCCGCCGATTGATATCCCAGTGTTGATGGCCCTCGACGATCCCTTGGTAGTCAACTATCCCTAGTCCCGGCTTGCCGCAGCGACTGCCCTGAGTACGGTCCACTGGCCCTCGCGAGTGAGTTCGCAGCGGTCACCGCAGTAATCGGCGATGAGCCGACGGCCTAAGCCCGGTGGATTCCCCGTAGGTCCTATCCCGTTGTCGCGGACCTCGATTGCAATCGCGGTAGCGGCGCCATTCGAAGTCTCGTGAACAACCACCTCGATCGTGTCAGCCATTCCGTGCCGGTAGCCGTTGGCCATCGCCTCCTCAACGATGTGGGTGACGTGGGATAGATCGGTGCGCTGGGCCAGTGCTGGCTCCAGGTCCAGTTTCACCTCGCACACGGCGCGCCAGTTACCAACGAGTCGATCGACCTCCTCGCCGAGCGATGCGTTGTCGGTTTCGGCTTCCGGCGAGCCGATGCCCCTTATCGCCTCGGCACTCTCATCCAAAGCACGAACGATTGCGCTGGAATCCCCCGTGCGCTCGGCCTGCTCGATCGACGCGGCGCATGCGACGAGCCGAGTCTGGACCGTGCCGTGCAAGCTCCTGGCCACATCGCGCGTAACAGCCGCGAGAGCACTTCGGCGGGCCGCGGAGTTGATCTCGGTTTGGATGACGTCAGACCGCAGGGACTCCAGAGCCGAACGACGCACGTCCACCAGGGCCCCCACATAGGACACGAGGACTATCCCGGTCAAGAATGCGATCACGATTGACCCGGCGTCTTGAGTGGGCGTGGTCACCTCTCCAGGTATCAAGCTGTAGGCAAGGATCGCCGCCAACGCGAGCAGCACTGCCATGGCGAAGATGCCGCGCTTCGCTGCTGCGGACCGCACGTGTCCGATCACCCGATTGGACACCCACAACAAGCCCCACACGGACACGGTGAGGAGGGAAATCGCGACCGGAGCCCACGCACCGAAGCCTCGCACCGAGGCTCCCGGGAGTCCGATGGCGGTGATGAGGGCGGTATTGCCCGCAAGGAAGCGCGGATCGTGCCACAGGTGACGAAACACCTGTCTGGTTCGGGGCCGAGGGTGCTCTGCTTGCACCTCATTCCACAATTCGTGACTCAACGGACGTACAGAGTCTCGGGCCGTGTCCTCGAGAGCAGCAACGATCGGTTCGAGGTTCCCGGGACGCTGGTCAGTGACCGATGCCATGACCAGTACCCGATCGAGCTCCTGCCGTGCTTCGGTCAGCCGGTTATCCACGATCGCATCCACGCTACGGCGCAGGTCCAACCCTGCTTCGCTCTCCTCGAAGGCTGCCCGCTGCAATTCGATGGCCTCCTCGAGCAATTGCGCGCGAGTCTGAAGGAACCTTTCCCGGCCGTCGAGCAGTAGCGAGAAGATGACTCCTAGCCACAAGGTGGTCAGGCAGGCAAAGAACAGTCGAAGACCCACGGGCAGGGCAGTCTGCTTACCTAGGATCGAATCTAGGAATTCCATACCGAGCACCGGAATAATCCCAGCGCTTAGATAGAAGCCCACGTAGAGCCACAGCGGTACTGGCGTGCGAACTCGATTTCGAAAGATCGTGAACATCGCGAGGGTGCCGTACGCCGCGTTGAGGAGGACCGCGACACCCATCACTACCGCGGCCGTCGGAATATCCTCCGGCGGCATTTGTCGCGAGCCGAGGGTGCCTCCCGTCAGCACCATCTGCGGATACGTGAGAGCGTTCGCGAAGACGATTACCTGCCAGGAGATCGCCCAGCGACCGGTAACACTCGCCGACAGGCGCCCGACAGATTCGGTTGTTCCCACGAACGGTGAACCTACTCGCGCCGAGGCGAAAATGACCCGAACAGAACAGAACAAGGGCCCGGAATCATGAGATCCGGGCCCTTGTATCGGTAGCGGGGGCAGGATTTGAACCTGCGACCTCTGGGTTATGAGCCCAGCGAGCTACCGAGCTGCTCCACCCCGCGCTGTCTTCTTACGAAGTCCC
>Ga0180431_10009030_pt1 | contig 11340 bp, 17 predicted proteins | sample SS_ome_11_FD_132459 | JGI IMG/M metagenome (GOLD analysis project Ga0180431, IMG submission 132459) | Hypersaline lake sediment archaeal communities from the Salton Sea, California, USA - SS_1_MS_1 metaG | ecosystem: Environmental > Aquatic > Non-marine Saline and Alkaline > Hypersaline >...
GTGACCAAGGAGGGCGACACCACGACCACCGAGGTGGAGAATGCATCGGGCCTCACCATCATGAACAAGACCCGCAAGACGACCACCACCAAAAAGACGACGATCAAGCAGACAGCCATCGACGGCGTTGACATGAACGACCTGAGCCAGGCCTACAAGGAGGAGGCGTGATTTGCAAGAGGGGTGGATGGTATAAGCATTTGACACAGTGGGTGCTCCTCCTCCTTCCAAATTGAACTGGGAACAACTCTTTTCTTTCAAAGACACAATCCCCACGCACACGATGGCGAACGCGCTCGATCAACTACTCATGTCTCTCAACCTCTCACAGTCCGACATCACTCAGCTGCGGGACAACACCATCACCCTGCACGAACTCATCTCACGACACTTGGCATCTATTGCATGGACCGATGAGATCGAACGTCGGTCATTCCTCAATAGCGAGCAGCAATTGCCCGAGATTGAGCTCGATCCAACACAGGCACTCGACAACCTGCGGTGCGAAATTGCAGATGCGCTGATGGCCCACGAGACAGATTCCGATATCCGGACCAAGATTCCTCTCTGGATCACATGGGAAATGCTAATAAAGTGGGTAGAAGAGTATGACATTCAACGCATCCGAGAGGCGGATCGGCTGGCGGGGATTCTCGCCGAGTCTCGGCACAATTCCGAGACATGGGAGATGGACTACAGCGCTGGCGGCTACGCCGAACCATCTGAAGAGAATGCGTTCCCCGTCTAGAGAACTAGAAGAGTAGGGATGGTGCAGAACGACTGGAAGGAAATCGGGATATACACGGACGGGGACGTGGGGCGGGTGTGGGGAGCCTTCTCGCAAGCGGTCAAATTACCAAGTCGGTGCGGACTATACGGACGACCGGTAAACAACGTGACCGAGATACAGCAAGACGATTTTGACATCATGCTTTTTCATGGTGGGCTTAGTGCTGCGTTCAGAGACGGTTTTCTGAAGGCAGCAACCAACAACCCCGCTATTCGGTGCTACGTGACCGCACAGACCACTATAGACGGAAAGAGGGTGGAGAGGGTTGGTAATTTGGGGTGGACGATCGTGCGTCCGCCGCCAGGCATCTTATGAGCCTTTCCCATCCCCCTATTCGCCTCCCTTTTTTGTTCAATTGCTAATACAGTCATGGTCGAGTTGCGGACAATTGAAGAACGTTTGCGTCGTCTTGAGCTTGATGATCTGATTAGCATTTCACAAGCAACCAACGGCGCTGTGCCGCCAGAACTGATTGCGGTGATCGACGATCCTCAGGAAGTGGACTACGATGAGTACGCTAATCCACAAATGCTTTTTTGGATGGATGACATGCGTACAAGTGGTGAGTTAACTCCGCTAGAAAAGCAAGTTGTGCGAATGGCACAAAAAGAAATCGTCCGACGCATTATAAAACGCTCACGCACAGGAACACGGAGACCTGGAGCCAACAAGAGAGGCGGCAAGAAACAAAGCACTAAGAAAAGCCGCAATACCCGTCGAACCCGTCGCCGTCGCTAGGTCTTGAACTTCTTGTGCCTGTTCTGTTTCATCGCCCAACTGAATCCACTGGCCGCCGTTTGCACCCTTCCAAACGCATATGTCCATTCAAATCCGTCGCAGAAGAAGTCCTTGGGCGGCTTTACGCTCGCCGCAATCCACAGCTTTCTTGTTGTCGCCTCCCGCGCTGCATCGCTCTTCTCCGGCATCATATCCTGGAGCAGCGTGAGCCGCCTTCCATACGGACTGCCGCCCAAATCGTGCCACTCGTTTTTCTCCACAATCTCCTTCTCGATCCAGAGTAATAGGTCTTCAGGAAACATGTTGTGCAACGCATTCAGCCATTTCTCTGGATCATCCCCACCCTTCCAGCCTCGTGGCATTCGCTCAACCGCCATTCGGATTCGCCAACACCACGACATCGGACCACTTGCCCATCGCACCAGATCCCCTCCTGCAAAGTGTCGTTTGATCTCCTCATAGATATCGAATTCGTACCCTTTTAGCTTGCGCATCATCAGCGCCAATGCGCACGCAGATGGTTCTGCGTCGCTTGCATCGTTCGTGTCGCTTGCTGCCATTGTGAGGAAAAAAGTTGTATCCTTTCTTCGTGTCGTCGTTCTCAATCAATTTGGAAGCCAGTAGACGTGATCGTACACCGGACCCTCTTTCCATTCCTGTGGCACAAACACACCCATACTTATCCCCAGCCTGTATTCGGAGTAAGGCCGCGTCTGTTCTAGCTCAAGAGGATAGGTTGGATCGTCACACCACACCGCGTGATATTCGCTCTCTGGTACGGCAACCCAGTGGGTGTGACACCGAAATTTGGCCAGGTGTGCGTGCTGCTTGGGCCCAGTCTCGTGCCTATGCGACGCCCGGTTGTACTCTTCGATCCACAACTTCTTCGGCACCTGATACTTCATCACCCTGATCAGCTCAGGCACACCGCACTTGGGGATGAGTTCTCTGCATGCCTTCCTGAACTTGTCACACCAATCAACCTCGTATAGTAATTCTTTGCAAATATAGCTTGACCAACACGATGACCGCAGATCTTGCACGTATTTATCGGGTGGCGGCAGCCGGATAATGTATGCTGCATAGGGGAAGAGGTGCCGCAGTCGTCCTGCGCCGAGCCGCTTCTCCAAGACCTGCAAGAGGCGGAGTGGATGGTGCTGTGAGCACTTGCCACAACGTCGGCGGCACCCCACGATCTTCGACCCCGCCTTGGATAACAACATATCTGCCGCTCCCCCCTCCACCCATCTGTTCTTCTTCTCGCACCAGTTTTGTTGACGAAGCGAATTGCGGCAGCGTGGGTACATGATCCGAAGGAAGACCTTACAGTCTTCTTCTGAAAGGTGCTCCCCAGCAGCAAATCCGTCGTAATCCAACTTGCGCCACTTACACTCGGCATCGAGCCCCTTCACCGACTCAATCAGGTGCGGAACCCGAACGATCCAGTCCAGGACCGGGTCGCCCAGGTAGTACCCCAGGAACCACGCCACCAGCTGCACCAGACCGCGCTCGTAAGCGTTCAGCCTCTCCACAAACAACCTCAGCGCCGCCGCCGGCACCCGCTGCCACTCAGCATTGAGCCGCAGCGTCAGTTGGCTCACTGGTGCCGACAGCTCTTCTCGCTTTCTGAACATCGTCACTACTCGGAAGTTAAATCTACCCCCCGTTCACACCCCTACCGACAATCAATTTCCTCACCCACCACTCCCGCCGACCATAGGATTGTACGCTTATGATGGCTCATCCATATGCCGGATCCACTCAGTAACTTCACCACCTTCGATCTTGTGCCATGCCAAAATCCAAAAATCTTGTGTGTCAGGCCGATACCACACATCACAATCGTAGACCCCCTCAATCTTGGTGATCACATACTTGTTAACTCGCCCAGTAGCTTCAAAGGCCTCGTACGTCTGCCGCCCCCCAATAACCCACAACTCTTCCACTCCCAACTCTTCAGCCACCGCTATCGCCTCCTCCACACTCTTCACCACCCTACACCCTTCCTCCTCTTGCATCGTCGTCGAGAGCACCAGATTGGTGCGGTTTGCTAGAGGGGGGTTGGGAAGTGAGCGCCATGTGTTGCGACCCATGATGACTGCATTGTTACCATTTCCTTGGGTGGTCAGTGAAAAATGCTTTAGGTCTGCCTTGTTGCGCCAGGGAAGTTTGCTGTCCTTGCCGATACCTCCTTCTTCGTCGTTCGCCACGATGATAGAAATCTTCATTGTTGGTTCTACTTGTTCTGTGGTGTGCTTTTGCTAGGTCTGTTCATCGCCATTTGTTGTCATTGCTGCCGTCCTTGTCTGCTCCTGTTCCCACACCCTGGCTGCATACTCGTCCTCTCGCTGCACCGCCGCCTCCTTGATCAGCTGCGGCAACGCTGCGATCGCTGCATCGATCGTGTTGACAATCTTCATCCGACCCTCGGCTCGGCTAGCATAGCCCACCAGATTGGCGATCATCTGATGATCCCGACTGGAGCGCCCTGGTCGGAAGTGCCGACCGGCGTTTGGGTCCACAAAGATAACTGGAATCCCGCTCATCAGTGCTGCCCCAAGCATCAGCTGCGATGCCCCACCTCCCGCCGTTGGATTCTCAGACAGCATGACGAATGCCTGAATCTTGCCAAAAGCATCCCTGATGGAGGCCAACTGGTCGCTGTCACCATGGGCGTTGTGCTCTGGTCTGTCCCAGCGATAAGCGCCATAGCCAGCCCCTCGGAACTTACCGAAGATCTCTTCGTAACCGCCTGTCAGTCCCTGTTTCCAACCGCCAGTCACGTAGATCGGTATACCTTCGTCGAACTTGCCTTCACTGGAGGCAGGAACGGATAGCGTGCTCATGGTTGGCATCACTGCTGCTGGTCTCTATTCCATCATTGAATTATTATATCCCAATCAATTTTGCACAAATGGTTGAAACTATAAGCTTCAATGTCGACGAGTTAACACCTTCTGACCCCCTCCCCTGTGACCTCGCCTGGTGTGCTTCCGCTCTATGCGCATCTTGCTGGCTGACCTTGCCCTTACCGCCCGTTCCCTTTCAGCCTGCTCCCACTCAGCCATCATCCGCCGACCATAGACCTCAGGCAACACCACCGCCTGCAACTGGTCAACACCCCGACCCATTCCCTCCTCTTGCTCAACTCCAAACAACTCTCGGAAGTAGCGTCCATGCTCTGGTGCACCCGGATTGTTCAACAAGTTTTGCAAGAGGGGGAGGGGAGTTAAGATGCTGCGCATGGGGACTACGACACTCTGGTCGCCTGAATACCACGACGTTACGACCAACGCCTGATCGCCATGGGCATGTACCACAAAGCTGTGATAGGGTTGCCCGCGGATATCGGCGGGAGCCGCAGAACCATAGACGAGTTGCACCAAGTTAATGCCAGGCTGGATTTGGGAGCTTATCTCGACGCCATCGGTGTTAACTCGACCGGTGGTCCTTAACTCCCGTTGAATATCCCTCAACTCGGGGGATAAACTATAACTTGGGGTGAGACCATAGCTCACTAGCGCCGCACCGACGCTATGACGATACCCAGGACTTCCCTCATATGGAAAGAGCACATCGTGAACCACTGCCACCTCGCCGATCATCTCGGGATTACTCCACGGGTCCTCTCCTAACAACCCTACAGCATACATCAGCCGCGCTGTGTAACGGCAGCCACAACTTCCACGCCCCCGCTCGGTCGCTGTCCCACGGCTCCGCCAACCTACAGGCTCTCGCTGCACACATTCGGCAAGCACGGCTGTCGGCCCCATCACACACATTCCCTCACCCATGTCCTCTTGCATTTTGGCCACCTCGGCTGCGGCTTTTTGAAGTAAGCGTACAGAGTGTGGATTAACAGCGGTAGTCATTGGGATGTTCTATATTAAACTGCTAAATTGATCACCAAAAGGTTGTTGGTATGGTATCAACAATCAACCCGAGCGCCATGCCGAGCACGATTGGCTTGATGGACCGCGAGCTCGGCGATATTGCATGGAAGTATGAGCTTCAAGTACGTCGCCCAGAACGTCGTCGAGCAGAAGCGGACCGGAAGCGACGATGCAGTGGAAAGAAGAATGAGGACAATGACGAGTTGATTGTGTTTGACGAGACACCGCATGAGGCGGACCATACGCTGGCGCTTGAGATCTTGGCGGCTTACGAGGATCGAGATCGCGGTATTAACCAGTCGGTGGCACACATCCGCAAGATGATCCCAAGTTGGATGACGTGGCCTATGCTGAATGAGTGGGCGCAACGGACTATCGCAAACTACAATGCTCGGCGAACATGCGAGGCGATTGAGGAGCGAATCTTCAAACTAAAGGAGCAGGAGCGAATCTTCGAGCTACAGGAGCAGGAGAAAGAGATGAGGCGCCTGGGGCTGAACCAAAACAATGACACTCTGGGCACCAGCTGACCCTCTTGTGTCGTCAATAAAAAACGCAACGGATAGTGGAACGGTGTCTTTTCTTGTATTTAGCCACCTCAACTACAGCTTTTTGGAGCAAACATGCGTCATTAGGATCCTGCTTGATGCGCCGAAATTGACTGCTTAAATGGTTGTCTTCGAGAAATAACGACCATCTCGAAGACAATGCCGAATACAACCATCCCAAAGCTGGACATGTGCGACTTGATGTGTCAGGAACTTGAAGAGATCGCGTGGAAACGTGAGCTTGCGTCGCGAGATGCTTTGTCGCGTGTGTTTGATGAGACGAAGGAGGAGGCACTTGAGTCGCTTGCGTACGAAATCCTGGAAGCTTACAAAAAGAAGCACAACGGCAGAACTCACAAATGGGTGCCGAAGCTCCGCAAAGAAATCCCAAAGTGGATGACATGGCCGATGCTAATGGAGTGGGCACAGAGGTTCAGCGTTCAATGCAAACTGAAGATGAAGAAGTAAATCCGTTATCAATGGCAACACACAGCCTGTGATGTAATGGTCTGACCGATACGGGTATTATGGGTGTTGAGGAAGATCGAGTGTCGCGTGTGGTACTTGGGACATTCGCCGGGATGATAGCATTTGAGTGTGGCGGTCAACGGGGTGCACTCCTCCTTGGTTGTCTGGTAACAGTTGCTACGATGAGAGTAGGTACGCTGCGGCAGGTTGAAGCAACGTGGTGAGTAAGGGATATTTTCGTTTTCGATGATCTGGATGCTGTATCCTTGGGAAGACAAGAATCGCTTCGAGGGACAGCTAAACAACGGTCCGGTCTGAGTGCCATTGGAGCCGTAGTGTTGTCCTGATGGATTGTGTTGGATCATAATCATCGGCATCAGCAATGTCAGCCAGATGCCGACGGTACAGACAATGATTGTGCCACAGGTGAAGAAGGCGATAGTTTCACGGCGAGACGACATCATTGCAAGAGGAGTAAGTGAGATGGTTCTGAAGGAAATTGTCGGCTAATTTTCAATTTATGAGTACAGTAAGGTAAGAGATAAGATGGCTGAAATTGCGGCAGCAGCGCCGTTGCCAGCTCCAGCGGGGGGTACGATTGTGGTGCCGATGCGTAAAGATGGTCGCGGAGTTAACAAGGCAGAACTGGACAAGTCCAAGGTAGCGTTGTTGACCGAGGCACACGCACAAGGAGTGCGTTCAGCGCAAGAGTGGATCGGTACCCGTCCTGACTTGCGGGCGGTCAAGAACGGATTGGTAGTGGTTCAGGGAAAATTTCAGCCACCCACTTTTGGACACGAAATGATGGTCACCTTTGCTCACGGCTTTCAGGAGGGGGCAGCAGCCGAAACTGGAAACAACTGGCAGATACGGTACGCCATTTTTCCAGTGAGCAGCAGCAGTCTGATGACCCAGGTTGCTAAGAAGGGCAAGGTAAAAACGCTGTTGGGAGCCGAGGCGCGAATCCATGCCTGGCAGCAGCTGCCTAGCCGCAAAGCAGGGGGTGCAAGAGGAAAGCGAGGGGCGGATGAGGCGGGATTGGAAGAGTGTCAGGCACTGTGCGGGCGTTTTTTTCGTGAGGCGTGTGATCCCGAGCCAGGGCATATCGTGCTGATTGTTGGAGTTGACGCGGCAGCCCCTGAATTCACAGCGACATTTATTGTGCAGAATGCGGCAGCGCAAAAGGCGGCGAATGAGGCCAGTCATTTGTTTGACCAAAAATATGCGGCAGCGGAAGAGCGAGGCCGCAACCCGCCTTCTATCAACTCTTGCTTTTCGGTGTTGCCTTATGGCGAAGATCGTCCAGATGAGATTGGTGGAGGAGAGGCTTTGGCACAGGCCAAAGAGGCAATGGTGAGTAGGAAACCGGTGGCGATTTCGGCGACCTTGGCTCGGGCTGCGGCGGTGGCGCATGCTGCCGGCGATGCTGCGGCAGGACAAGTGTTGGAGGTGACGCGACCGGTGAGTGATGCGGCAGCCGAGCTCCACGAGCGCTATCTTTCGTGGTACCCAACGGTCAATGCGGACTTGGCGGAGCATCCTAGTGCTTGTCCGTTTTGCCACAAGGCGTTCAAGCTGAGCAAGGGTGAAATAGTAAAAAAGGCGTGTCAGGAGCACATGGGTTCGTGCCCAAAGGCGCCACGCGGTGGGGGTGGGGTTGGTCGTACCCGACGGGGTCGAAAGCGAGGTCAAAAAAGCAAGAGTTGTCGCAGCACCCGTCGTCGCCATCGCAGCAATCGGAATCATCTCAAGCAGTCCCGCCGCCGCTGAGTTGCGTGTCGTTCTCTAAGTCCTTTTGGGGCTGCGGCTTCGAGCAGCACAGTGTACGTGCCGTAATGTTCCACGATCTTGCCATGTTCGGCGGCGCCCCCTTCCATTCATTGCGCCCCCACATCACCATCTTCGCCTCTTCCCCCCTCTTGCATTCCGGTGGCGGATAGATCTCCCGATAGTGCGAGAACTGACACGGTCCTTCCCTGTACGGGATGATGCTGCTGCGCATCCAGTACTCGTTAGGCTTGGACAACTCACACTCCCGCAGCAACTGAATTAGCTCTGGAGGCGAGTAGTATGGCTCAGTCACCCCGTGCGGCGGAAGCATCAGCGTGCCGCAATCCAGTGTCGTTCCGTATCGCATGAATACCGATACGATTCCCAGAAAGACCGCCGAACCCATGAGCCCAAAGAGGAATTCTCCGGGTCCGTCCCGTCCCGCCCTGCGCCCACCATTGTACACTTCTCCACCCTTGCCCATCCTTTCTCTGTGTGTTATCCTTAACTCCTCCGCTCCGAGATCAATTTTGTTCCAGGTTCGCATATGTCGCCAATGAAATGCTCCCGAAGTGTCGTATATCCAAATAGAAAAAGTAGTGCTTGAATTTCTTCAACCCGTCGTCTCCCCCTCTTGCTCAGTTGGCTGCAATGATGGCCTGTACGATCTCGGCACGCCTGTAACCTGGTTTCAGCAGCCTCAGATTGGCGTGCTCGTCCCCGGTCGCGTCCTGCAGCATTTCAATGAGCTCGTTGTACACCTCCGCCTCCTTCAGTCGGCGCACCAACGAATATTCACGCGGCTCAATCGAGAACTCCTCGTCGTTGGTGCGGTCGTTCATCGTACGCCATAGCCGATAATAGAGGAGGGTCATGCCACAGTACTGATCAAAACGTTCCCCCCACAGCTGCCCCCAGGTCCAGTCGTGGTGCCTCATGATCCACTCGTAGTGCCGCGATTGGTGAGTGCCACGCCACTGATAGATGGTCTGACTGTGGCACGCCGCTGCCAGTGAAATCGGTGTCTCCCGACCAATCTCGGTAGTCATCCCTCGGCAATACATGGCAGCCGCGTGTCCGAGTAGGTCGCCGTGTTCGTGCCATTGGCAGAGGCACATGCCGCCTGTCACCACGTGATGCCTCTGATGGTCGAACATCTCGAACCCCGACATGCACTTCTTCATCATGTGCGCCGTCGGTGTCATCCAAAGTGGGGAGCCACTTTCAAACACCACCTTCCGCGCCAGCTCCATCGACAGCCCACACGCCATCAGCACCCGCAGCACAATCTCAAACGGGTCCTTGATGCGCGAGGCCAACGGTCGGTTCCGCTTTGCTTGCTGTACTGCCCGTCGCCGCTCCCGTCGCCGCTTCCGCAGCTCGTACTTCCGCTTCCATGTGTTCGAACGAGCCATTGTGTGTGGATCTGCCCACCAAACCGAGATGACTAAGCAATCAATTTAGAGGAAAATTGCCGTTCTTCTACGACCTTCACCTCAAAATTGATACCGCACACCTCTTACATTCCATATCAGCAATGGCGTCGCCGCTGGTTATTCGGGCCCTCTGTCGGGTAGTTAACCCAGGACGCCGAACCTTCAAGAACCGCACCAGGATTGCCCGAGTTGAAAAAATCTACGATGGTGACACCATCAACGTCCTCACCCGATTGACCCGTCGCGAAAAGTATTGGGAATATCCCGTCCGGATTGTCGGCATTGACGCCCCTGAGGTCACCCTCGCTCGCGATGTACCCGATCGGGAGCTTCACATGCACGCAGGCCGCATCGTTAGAGACCGACTTGCTGAACTCATTCCTGTAGGCTCAACTGTGCTAATCAAATTTCAAAAAGAGGAAAAATATGGTCGGTTGCTTGGGGAGATTTACACGCTAGAACCATGTTGTGGAATCGGATGCTGTTGGTGGCGGCCAGGAAAGAGTGTATCCGAGCAATTGTTGCAAGAGGGGATGGTGGTGAAATATGACGGTAAGGAGAAGCCGGGGTTTAGCAAGCAGCATCTGGAACGCATTGTCAACTCGTGGACACGCATATCAACTCGGCTGTGAGGCACACATTCTTTGTCAGCAAACTTTCTTCCCCTCTTGCAGCACATGGCATCGTTGTGGGATATCAGAGCCTCACAGTTTGTCCAGTTCCTTGTGGGTGGTATACTGACTCTAGCTGCCTCCAAGCTTAGCGAGATCTACGGACCCAATATTGGTGCGTTGGTTTGGCTTTTTCCAATTCTGATGACGGTGTCCATTATAGGCCAATGGTATCGAGGAGTGCCCAAATATGAATTGGCGCAGTTGTGTTTTGCGAGCTTTGGGACTACCCTAGTTAACGCAGTTGTTGGTGTGCTCATTGGCTATCTCATTCTCTCCATGCCTGGTAGTGTGTGGTGGCCCGTGCTCGTGGCTGCTGCACTCACCTTGGGCATTGGCATCGTCTACCACAAATTTTTCCAGGCTAAGCACTGATTATCTTGCAAGAGGATAGAAGAAACAATGACTAAGACAGCTGGAACACACAAGGCATTAATACATGCGGCGCAGTTTATGGCGGGTGGCACCATCGTGGTGTTGGCAACCATGCTGAGCGAGCGCTTTGGTCCACAAGTGGGAGCCCTTGTGTGGGTCTTTCCGGTGCTGCTTTACGTGGCCTTGGTTGGGATGGCCGCCGAAGGCCAGTCTACCCAAAAGATGGCGCAATTTTGTTTCTCTAGCTTCCCTACCACGTTAGTCAACGCCATCTCCATTCTAGTGCTCGGGTGGTTAGTAACACAGTTTCCGGGTTCAGTGTGGAAGGCCTTACTCGCCAGCATCGCCATCTGCACTGTGGTTGGTCTAGGGATACGCCATTTTCACTTTTAAGTGGATGCATAAGCGTTGAACGACTCTGAATCAGAATCAGAATCTGATGACGTCATTGGTAGCCCGTGCGAGTTAAGGCCCGTCAACCGGCCGTAGGCCCACCCCGCCCGTGCCGTTACCCAACGAGGATCAAACGGCACGTTCTCAATAACCGGACCCGGCAAGACCGTTGTGCAAGAGGAAGTAGGGGTGCCTGGTGAACAAGGAGTTGGTGGAGGGCTAGGTGACGGCGAGTTGAGCGGCTGCCCAACCGCACCA
>Ga0180431_10009031_pt1 | contig 11339 bp, 22 predicted proteins | sample SS_ome_11_FD_132459 | JGI IMG/M metagenome (GOLD analysis project Ga0180431, IMG submission 132459) | Hypersaline lake sediment archaeal communities from the Salton Sea, California, USA - SS_1_MS_1 metaG | ecosystem: Environmental > Aquatic > Non-marine Saline and Alkaline > Hypersaline >...
CTGATAACATGTCTTCCGTCCACCATGCCTAGTATGTCGAAATCCAGCCGCAAGGTGTCCTGCATATACGAAAGCTGTCGCTTGATAATAGCCCGCACCAATTTTATTTTGTTTTCTGGATTATTAATCGCTTGCCCTTCTCCCATACAGATTCCTCCTTTATTTTTTCTCTCACAATTAATTGTCTGGCTGGCAATCGGATCATTGTTGCTGAACCATCCACTTCATATTTAATGCCCATATTATTCAGAATATATCTATCCATAGAAGCCAAACCACCTGAAGCCAAATAATCTCTCATGGCTTGCGACATCGCATCCCGAGCAATAGAAAAGACATGTTTTCTAAATCCATCCGTAATCTGTACTGCATCCGTCTTAAAACTGTAAACCAGTACTGGAACATTCCTTCTCTTATGCGCTCGAATTATATCTTCCAAATCTACAAAGTAATAAGGCACCTTTACTCTTGAAGGATATGATTCTATTTTTCTAGTACAAAGTGGTTCTGTAGTTACAATCTGATACTCATCAAGCCATTGCCCGGAATAAATATCCACGCTTATTTCGCCCCGTTCATAAGCTGCATTAATCCATTCCATCTGTCAGTGTATATCCGGAATGTCTATGTCTTTGCCTTCGGCATCCAGTCTGCTCTGGATATATTTAATCCGAACATTCATATGCTCAGTCATAGATTTTACGAACTGCGTCTGTTGCTCCACAAACTCAGTCATCTTACTGATATTTCGTTCCGCCGCTTCCAGCTCGGCTCGAATCTTAATGGACCGAATAACAACAGCTACAGAAATAATTGTAACCAGATAAATCAGAATGCCCATCCACCATACCATTTCCGTTAATGGCATCAAGTAACGTTTCCTTCTGTTAAGTATATATCCCTGATAAATTTTCTGAACTGGCGTGATAGCTTGGTCCATACTATCGGCTGTCTGACTACCGTGTTCAGAAAATAAGCCTTAATATATTTTTCCTCGTCTTCGAAAGCAGCATTCTGAATAATTTGCACCGGAACCCAAACATTAAAATTCCATGTTCTATCCTCGTTCCTGAATCTGTCAGCAATATACATTCTTGCCTGTGGCCGGGAAAAGAAATCGCCTTTCGTCCTGATTGCGAAACATACGCTGACCAGCATTCTTTTTCCGTCATTAGAACGGACCCCGCTTTTGCGATAACCCATCGCCACAGTGTATTCGCCGAAACGTTCTTCCAGTGTCTTTGGCTCCTGTCCTTCCGGATGATTCCTGCATCCCATATGCCAGTACATCATCTGAATAAAATTTTTCCTGAGATATTCAGACGCCTCCTTCTTGCGCCTGAGATATTCAGCTCTCCTGATAATGTTCAGTTCTCTTTTTACGGCAGCTCGAAGCTTGCGCTCATGAATCCAGTCCTCACGCTCATCTCGCTGTGTAACTATGTCTCTGACTACTTCACTCATCATGTGGTTATTACCCTCCTTCGTTGTTATGGTTTCATTGATTGCAATATATAGGATTATTTATTTCCTTTGCAAGACTTTTGTAATCTAATACGCACATCTAAAGCCTGTCCATGGTGCCCTATGATATTGAATTCGTTTTTCTCGATAAGTCGTTCTCAATGCATTCTCGTTGTCCATAAAACTTGCACCACGGATCACCTTGTAATAATTGTCCATATCAATCCATGCCGTGCCGTTATCAGGTATGCCAGAATAATTATCATGCCAGTCATCCTCAACCCACTCGGATAAATTACCAAGCATATCGCACGCACCTTGCTCGGTATTGCCGTCTGGCTTACTGCAGACAGTCGCAATTCCGCGACCGCATCCGCTTTTCGCTACACGCTCACAATCTGGCGCATCTATCCCCCATGGATACGGTATGCCCTGTCCTGCATTTCGCGCCGCAAATTCCCATTCTGATTCACTTGGCAATCTGCAGAAGTCACACGCCCAGCTGCAAAATTCCTGTGCCTGTTTCCAACTTACACAGCTCACCGGATAATCGTTGCCTATGTCGGACCACATGCAATCACACTCATCAACCGGCCGGGTACATGCCCCGCTCAGTACACACTTTCCGTACTCGGCTACAGTAACCTCATGCTTCATTATCCAAAATGTTTTTACTGCGACCTGATACCAAGGCCCCTGTTCATTTATATTGCCGATGTAAAAGGCATTGCCCGGCACCGTCACAAATTCCAAATCTGGTTTATCAGGAATGTCCTGTGACTCATCGTTTCCAGAATCATACACCCCGGCATCTCTATTGCTTATCTCATCGTCATTGCCTGATGCTGTATCAGGACACTCCTCGTCCGGACAGGTACAGTCCTCGTCCTGACTTACACTCTCATATCCCGGAATGGAAAAACATCCGGACAGGAAAAACACTATTCCTAAGATTCCTTTTTGCATTCATTCTCCTTTCTGTTTTCGTCCTGAGTATAATATCCAAGCTCGGCCAACTGTGCATCCGATATAAAGCACCCGCCAGATGACTTTTCCAAAGCATTTAGCTGAATCAGTATACCGTCCATTGGCATCTCGGCTTTTATCCAGCCTGACTTACCGCCGAACAGTGATACCGGCATTCCTGTCTTTTCGCCTTTTTTGTATTTTGTAACTCGCACATCGCCTCCATATTTCTTTAATGTGTTTTACATACAACCAGAATATCTGCCGACCTACTCGTGAGACTTCAGCCTGTCGGAATGAATAGCTGTTCCGGATTAGTTTATGCAATTGCATGACTGTCTTAATGCACGGCTAAAGCAACGCCCGTCTCATAGTCCTGTACATTTCATTCTCAATTACCTGAGCAAGAATATCATGACCGTCTTCCAATAAGTCGGCCCGGGCTAATGCTGATGCACCATGTGCCAGAACTTCAATCAAACGATAGTCCACGTCTAAGTCTTCATTGTAAGCAATCTCGCCTATGTAATCTTTTTCGTTTTCACCGTCGTACAATTTGGTCTTAAACGTTATCATGTTTCCACTTGCTGTTTCATCGCCTTCGTTCTTGGTAACATTACACTCTGTCACTTCAATGTACTTCATTGCTTTTCTCCTTTGTTTGATGCTGGTTTGTCAGTCATGGCTCACATCCTGCGTGTCTGCCGGTAATACTGCAACCTCTACGGTATACCCTGCCACTGGTATCCAGCACCGTTCGGCTCCACCCATCTTTTTCATGTGGTCGACTAACTGTTCTGCCAATTCCCGGCCTCGTTTACTCTCCTTTGCCAGTGGATCATCTTTCCCATTGGGTCTGTCAGTCATGATTGCTCCTCCTGTGTTAGCAGAGCAACGATTTCTGATAATAGATATTCACTCATCGGCAATGATAGTCGGCACATTGCATCAGCGTACCTGCCCTGCCCTTGTTCATACCGCTTACGCATGAGATTTATACTTTCTGCGATTTCCGCAATCGTGAATTCTTCTTTCAGTTTCTCTTCATTCATCTTCGCCCCCTCCTTCCGCGTCAGGTAGTGGATCATTAGCACCGTTTCCCGCCGTGACGATATTCACGGGCTTTGTTAATTGCATATTTTTTGGCAATTTCTTCATCTAAATCTATCTGCCAAGCCTCACATGCATCAAATAATCTAATCGCCAAATCGGCAAGCTCCTCCATAAAATTATCATTGTCATTTTTTCGATACGCCTCAAGTGCCTCTGATATTTCTGAATGCATCAGACAAAGCAGTTCCGGTATATTACGTTTTTCATTCCACCATCCTTTTTCTTTCGCCAATTCATGCACTTTTATCTGCCATTCTTTTATTTCCATCAATCTTCTCCTTTGTTATTTTTTTTTTTACTGTCAGCTGAAAAGGCCGAATGCAAAACAAATATAAAACACTATCACTCACCTCTTCTATCTCATCCACAACCCACATGTTTCTTGTCTCTCCTGTTGATAGAAAATCTATAAAGCTGCCCGGCTTGAATCCTCGAAACTTTTTCTGCGCAGCAACCTTCAAAACCATTTCCCGTGATCCCTTAAAATAAGTCATATGCAGGATAGCCGGATCCTGTGAAGGTATTTTGCAACATCTCATTTTTTTAGACTGGTCTCTTTCAACCTATACCGCATCTCGAACGGTCCTGTTCTTCGAGCTGCAAATCTATACCTTCGTTTCAGGGCCCTCCATGTATTGCCATGCAGATACTCGAACCTTCCGTTCCTGTGCTTTATGTAACATCGTCCCATATTAAAACCTGAAACCACATCAACCTCGCCACCAGCTCTAAGAACTTTCAAGGCATCATTCTGATTCCGTATCATGAATCTCCTTTTGCAAATCTCGTCTCGAAAAAGTCATAAAGCTCAGGAACATTTCTCATAAGCTCTCTGGCATAATAAGCCCGGTGATTATTATTCAGCTTGAACTCATCATCGCTATTTGTCCTCATTGCATAATGCCACCGAAGCACTTCGAATAATCCATTGATAGTATATCTGTCCCGACCTTTACGCTTCAGGTCCAGTGCCAGCTGCTTTAGCTTTTCGTACACATGCGGATTTTTCCGATGGAATTTTTTGAAGTCCTTCTTCAATTTGCTCTCCGGATCGAACATCATTATCTGACTCATTTTATACCCTCCAGATAACTTTCGTATGATTCAAGCTCCAGACCGGCATCCTTTTGCTGGTCAATCAATAATCCATATGCCTTGATTCGTCTGACTGCCGGCTTTGTCAGCATTCGTCTTTCCGGATCATTCAATGACACTCCTCGACCAGTTGTTTCCTTTTTAAATGCCAGACATATCAACCGGGCTGTTTCCCTTACATCATTTATCCCGATAGGAATTTTCCGGCCTGTCGGTAAATGGTCCTTAGTCCAGAATTCACCTTGAGTACTCGGACCTGTATTTCGAATTGCAGTATACTTGCCGACCTTGTAACCCTTGACCATCATCGGTCCTTGCTCAGTATGTATGACATATTCCAGCGGCTCGTACTTCATGCGCTCTCTCCACGATAGATCCGTTTTTCATACAGGTCTTCAATCCACTTTACCTGTTTTTCTGATGGCTCATGACAGCACTCGACCAGCTCGACCATGTTGTTTATGAAGTCATATTCCTGATCACTGAAGTCCACCACACCATGAGTCAGCTCATGTCCCAATGCGTCCACCTTCTCTTCAAATGTCATTGCACCCTCCTTTTGATCAATGCATACATTATCCTATTGTATAGCGTCAATTATTTTGTTTATTTATTTTTTATTTTTCCAGCAATCTCAATTGCTTGCGCCCTGAATATTTCGCCGTCCACCAGAGAGCCGCAGCCCATTTTCCCATAATAACTTTCCCGCTTGCCTACATTAAACCACATCGCTTTTTTCACGCCCGTTTTGTAACGGGTTTCACTTTGCATTACCGGCACTTAAGTTCTGTTCATTTCATGCAATTTCACTGCTTAATTTTATCCGGAAAAGGAACATCCCCGGCTGAATCCCTCCACGTCATTCATCACCCCACGGATCATGTCCCATCATCTCGCTCAAATTTGATTCATTACGAGCAAAATTTACCAGCTCCATGGGTGTCGCATTAGGATGTAACCGAGCCAGTTCTCTGAGCAAATTTTCAATCTTAGGAGCGTCTGACAGGCCGCATAAATGAAGTGCTACTCTGGCCTTATCGTGTACCCTTGTGATAGGTTCTTTCTTTTTCATTCTCTTTCTGGTTCTTGCTCACTGTGCCTGACGGACGCTTTCCGGCTTTCGCCTGAATCTGCGCATTGATAAACGCCTGAAAGTCCACCACGGACGTATTAATAACTTTTATCTTTCCTATTGGCATTATCTATAATCCTTTCCTTTATGCAGAGCTGTGGAGGTCTCGGTCTTTTTTGTGCAAACGATGAAATGCTTAAAGATATTTGACCAATCTCCGACAGTGAGACTCCACTCATTCTCCCCATCTCGCTTATTTTATCACAAATGTTCTGAGCAATGTTCTCCGGTCTTGTTTTCGGTTTCTGTGCTGTAAACTGGTAAGTAATGCCTGACTTTTTTAATTCACCTGTATCCATCGGGCCCTCTTTCTGGTTCTATCTCGGTTCTACGAGCTTATCAAAGTCCTCCTGCGGTAAAGATATAATAAGAGTATCACCAATCCGCATAGTGCTTTTCTGTTCTCCTGCGGCCCATCTCTCACGGTATTCTTCAACCAGTCTTTCGATTTCCGAACCGTCGGTTTCCTTATCTTCACTCTCTTCGTTGTCAATCGGTGTCAATCCCTGCAATACCATTGATAATGGATAATCCGTCCACCGCTCATCAATGGGTGCCAGAGTGCGTCCGAGGATCTTGGCAGCTTCCTGCCGCGCTTCCTTGGTCACAATACTGCCGGACTCGGAAAGCTCCTTGATAATTTTTGCCATAGTCTCCGGATCGAAACTAATTGTACCTGCAATTTGTACTTTCCAGAGAGTAATTCCCAATGCCCCTTCCAGTACATCATTATTAAACCACTCTTCCCATTCAGACCTCTCCGGTGCAAATACTTGGTCTTCAACAAATCGAAGCTGCGCCAGTGCCGTTCCCTTATTAAAGTCTTCATGACCGCCACGGGCTAATGGCGGTATTCTCATCGACCGGCCTATCATGTTCTCGCTCAGTTTAATGTAATCCATAAACAAAGCATCCTTGAGCTGGTCGCCCATAAGAGACTTCATTTCTATCATTGGCCGCTGCTTTGTCGGCGGTTCCATAAGACCGCTGGCCTGTTTGCCCTTTGGAGTCTGAGCTTCCAGAATCAGTATCTTGTGAAAATTTCCCTTGCCCTTAATCTGTGCTTCAATCTGATTCTTCAAGTCTTCAACTGAGTCCTTCGAAAGTCTCCCGCCATGAACCATGATCGCCATGGGTGGAATGGCTTTATTATTGAAATATGCGAGATTGACTTCCGACGCTTCTCTGATGCCAAGCACCTCCGCCGTAGCTCCTGACCATTCAGGCAGTCCTGTCCCACCTCTCGGCCAGAATACATTGAAAAACTTCAACTCATTCGCCGGAATATCATCATCCTTTAATTCATGGTTCTTTACAGCCGCCTTGAATGCAGCCATATCCTTAAAGTATTGTCCTGTCTGTCTTGACATTACTCTTGGGTCTCGAAATTCTTTGAAATAAATAGTCTCGCCATCTGGAGTTACCTGAACGTACCCTCTGAAATTTCGATAAACAGCCCGCTCTGTAGTATAAACTTTTCCCATTCGTTCCATTTCGCTGACCAGAACCGGCGTGCTTTTTTTCAAAGGACGGATTGTCCAGCCGGGCAACCATGAAAAACGAGCCAGTCTGCCTTCGGTATCTCGCAACGCTTCCCAAGCAGCCCACCCGATAATATGCTTTTCTAAAACGGTCTTTCTGAGCAAAGTGCTTATTGACTGTCCCGATACCGCAGCATCAAGGAAAGACTCCAGCTTGAAATATTGCATGTCCGCTTCAAATTTCAAAGCATCTATCTCTGTATCAACTTCCTCATCCTCAACATTTATGCTCATTAATTCTGCCCTGTCTGGTACCTTATCAGAATCACTGTTTTCCATCGCTTCAAATATGCGCCTATATCGCATCGCCGCTTTTATCTGATCTCTTGCGGTTTCCGACTTCAAATCTACGAAAGGCTCTATTCTTAATCCTCGTCCCCCGATATTTACTGAATATGCTTTTGCACAACTTCTCAGTGTACTGGACACTTCGCCCATCTGCAGAAGTTTGGCCGGATCAATAGCTGGCTCTATAGCACTCGCCTTCATGAAAATGCCACTCATACGGTTTTCTGTATCTGTCCTGCCGGAAGGCGACTCAACCTGTCTGCCGGTAAGTCCCTTGCTCAATGCCTCCAGCCCGGCATCGCCGATAATTCTAGACCTCACTACGACATTATCGTCCACTCGCTTAAGTATGGATCCCGACTTGTTCTGTGTACCTTTTTTTGATCTTGGCATCTGTGCCCTCCGTCCGACTATTATACCATATTCAGCCTATGGTCCTAATCCGCACCGGTATCTCGTCTTCCTCGTAGTCATCATCATCATCTATCTCGGTAACATAAGGCTTCGCCCCTATGACCGCCATAACAAATGCGTCCATTAAGTCATCATGTTCCGTGACTGGATAATCTGTAATTTGCTCAACCAATGGAACCACAAGTCCTGCTCCTTTACGCTGCGGATTCAATGACTGACTGAACAGTATCTTACCAGACTCTATCAAAGGCGCAATAAATTGTAACCTTAATCCTTTGTCTTTTAATGGATACACCGCCTGAATCAATCCGAGCAATTCAGGAGCTGATTCCGCCAGCTGCTCACCCAGCGCCCGCTGATAATTTACGGACTCAATTAATATTGAATCCGCTGGCAAAGCTTTATGATCTTTTATGGTTCTCCGGACCTGTGCTGGAAACCATGGAATCCTGTCTTCATAGCCATGATGAACATAGATTCTTTTCTCGTCCGGATCCACAACCAAAGTTACACAAGCAAACATGCTGTTTGCTGCATTTTTTCCCATTGCCAAATCATACCCTCTGAATATAAGAGGATTCTTAACCTTCACTTCCTTCGGCTCATACCAATGTAACGAATCATATTTAATTAATGCTTCATCATCATCCGTTACTACATTTCTGAATCCACGATTAAATTCTATCGTCCTTATCTTATCTTTACGCTTAATCAGTTCTTCACAGCTCCAGACTTCCGGCCAGATAGGATGAAACTCATCCTTAATGCTATGATCCAATACGTGATAACTGCCGGAGTCTCGGAGCTTATGAGACAAATCAGCTCGGTGCCATAAAGTGCATATGTAAATAACCCGGCTGTCAGGATTCAAAAGGTTTTCCCAGTCTGACTCCCATGCCTGAATAATTACCTTGCGCTTTTTCGGCTGACCAAGAGCATTCCGCCTGTCCACAACGTCGTCCGCAATCAACAAATCTGCCTGATCTCCAGATGCACTCGACTCAACGCCGAATGCCTCAACGCTTGGCTCTCTGTGAATACCCTCATGATGCACATAAAGCTGATGATTATTCCAACGGCCTTTTTCAGCTGGCCGTAAATTAGGAAAGACATCCGCTACCCGTGGATTCGATTCTATATGCTGCTGAACTTCATAAAGTCTCTTTGCTGCTTTCGAATCATTTTGACAGACTATCTTGATTCTCAATGAAGGATCATTGCCAAGCTCCCATACAATCCGTCCAACTATCTGAGTAGTCTTTCCATGTCGCCTTGGTCCCATAATGAAAACGCTTTGATGATTGGAAATAGCATCCTGCCATTCTTCATGATACCAAGCCTGTCGTATATGATTTCCGTGTTTGTCTCTAATTGCATATTCTATAAAAGCATTAGGATTTTTTCTGGCCTGTCTGCACTGCATCGCTCTCAGTGCTTTAGCCCTGCGCTTCGCCTCGTGTCTATCGCTCGATAAAGTTATTTCCTCGTCTGGAATATCTACCAGATGCTGCTCTGGCTCGCGCCACCTTGAATCAATATTCTCTATTGAATGTTCCATGCCTTGTGCGCCTGAATGCCCAATCTGGCTGCAGCAGAATAATGCTGTACCTTCTTTAATGCACTCGCTATATTTTTCGCAGACAATTTCTTGCCTGTATTTCTCGGCTGTATCCATAACGGAATTTTACGAATCAATGCCACGCTGTAGCATTGACTTAATAACGCCTCGCCGTTGTACACGTCCGTAGCCAGTGGAGGCCACACTACTTTTATTTCTTTGGCCGCATACACCCACCACGGATGAATAGCATCCCATGGCAGCTTTGGAGATACTGTAATATGCTCAACATTTTTTTTCATGAAGCTCAACATCTTCTGATAGCGTCCGCCGATATTCGGCCTGACCGATCCGTTCGTTTCAATCTGAATAAGTCTTCGTCCGAATTCATTAGCCAGACCTTCCAGTAATTTTTCATCAATACTCAGAAAAGGTTCGCCACCGGTAAGCACAAGCCATTCGAAGTCCTGTCTCAATTCAGCTGCACGTTTAATGATTTGTTTAAGAGTAAGTTTTTCCCTCTCGCTATAATCAGTATCACAACGCTTGCACTTAATATTGCATCCAGCAAACCGAATGAACACTGCCGGAGTACCCATCATAATTCCTTCGCCTTGAACCGATTTGAATATTTCCACTATAGGATATTTCATTTTTCAATATACTCTGCATTGTCCATATTCTGAAGTCGTGCAATCAATGCTCTGACTACACGCTTGCGCTTCGATCTTTTTAATACCCACTGAGATAAATGATTAAAAATTAATTTTGTTAATGCAATAATTTTCTCCTCGTCTGATTCTTCCGCACCGTAAATTTCTTTATCTATCGCTACAGCAATTTCTCGTGCCAAATCCATAAGCGCCTGAATGCCCCGCACATGTGTTTCCGATACTGGAAGCTTGATATTTTCTTTTTCGCTCAATCTGTGTCTCCTTCAGTCTTGGTCTTCGTTTTGAATCTCAAAGGTTCCTCGCCTGTCTTAATGTAATGTTCCAGCTCCTCATCTGTATAGCCGTCGAACTCATCGACAATTTTTATCCGACTGTCTTCCTCTCCTAGCAAGAATTGCTTCAACCGTGCCGTCTTATCTATCTCAGAACTGAGAGTCTTAGGAAACTCAGTTTTCTTTTTAAGTCTAACTTCCTTTTTCTTTTTTCCAGTAGCCTTATCTTTTTTCTCAATGATGTATTCTCTATCTTTCAAATGCATACCAATCTGCTGTTCATATCGTCTGGCAATTATTAAGCTCTCACGCCTTGCATCCGCCGCAGTATAATCAGCTTTTTTCTGTGCCCTTTGCTGAACCTCAATAAACCGCGCTCGGAGTGGCCGAAGTCCGCGCTTCGGATCGCCCCTCTCAATATATTTTTTTGCTGCATCCTTTCCTATGCCGTCAACACTTTTAGCTACATGAGTAATAGTCTGTCTCTCTTGGTACGCCACCCACATCTCATTATATTTTTCTACGGGAACCTCACCAACAGAACTATTGCCGGGACGATTGCTTTTTATTTTTTTTATGTACTCAACATCCGCTTGCTCATGCAGTATGCGCTGACACCTTGAACATATTCCGCCCTTCGGTAGTCTCATCATGCGCTCACATACAGCACAAGGTTTCTTTGAATACGGCATGCTTTCTATTCCTGCCTTCCCCTGCTGGACCGCCCTGCCCTGCTCTCCATCCGAGAACCTGCTTTCATTCCTGCCTTCCCCTGCTGGACCGCCCTGCCCTGCTCTCCATCCGAGAACCTGCTTTCATTCC
>Ga0180431_10009033_pt1 | contig 11339 bp, 13 predicted proteins | sample SS_ome_11_FD_132459 | JGI IMG/M metagenome (GOLD analysis project Ga0180431, IMG submission 132459) | Hypersaline lake sediment archaeal communities from the Salton Sea, California, USA - SS_1_MS_1 metaG | ecosystem: Environmental > Aquatic > Non-marine Saline and Alkaline > Hypersaline >...
GCGAAATCTCCGCTGCCGATTATGCTGGCACCGATTAACAAGGAATGCACCAGTTTGAAACTGACACAGTATATAGAAACGGTATTTGTCCAGAGAAATGCAATCGAAAACCTGGAATTGGTGAGACTGGCCGATACATTAATGACCGTAACCTGAACTACACGTCGAGAAACTTTAACGCAACAGTACAGGCAAACCCTCCCATTACCAAATCAGGACGGGGCTTGCTTCCAAACGTCATTTCCTGCTACATTAAATGTAATTCACCAGGGGTACGGTGAAAACCCGAATGACCCGGAGGGTAAAATGCAATTGAACGAATTGATCGGAGTTCTTGACCACGTTGACAGACTCTCCCGAAAACACAATCTGCCCGGTCAGTACAAAAAGCTGATTATCGCACTGAACCAGGCCAGGAAGAAGCCGACCCCTGAAGCTACCGCCAGAATCATCCAGCAGCGGGAGCGCATACGATCCGCACACGAAGCAGCCGAGCCGGAAAAATGGAGCCTCTCCAGCAAACAACTCTATGAAAGGCTGCGGGCAACAGAATTCCTCGGCAGCGGCGCCATGGCCCGCATCGACCAGATTTTCCAGACGCATGAGGCTGACCCCAATAGCATAGCCCAGGCAATCGGAGAACTGACCGAGCAAACCACCGAACTGGTGGAACGCATCCGAACCCTGCTCGACGGGCTGAGACCACTCGCAGAAGAAGAATCCGAAACCACCCTGGACGCAACCACCCTGCAGATACTCTTCCCGGGAAGCGCTCCCGCCCCCACGATCCAGTATCTCGAGGACTCCCTGCAGCAATGGGATCGCGTCATTGCAGCCTTTTCCCGGCTGGTCAGACAATCGACTGAAGATTCGATAATACTGAACATTGAACAGGGGCCTCTCATTATAGAGGTGGCAATCTTTGATGATGTAGCCTCGGCGATCGGCAAAGCCACTTGCGAGGTGCTCGGGGTCTACGAGAAATACCTGAATATCAAAAGAGTCGGGCTTGAAGTGGACACTCTTGAACTGCGTAACAGGGGGATCGGTGAGCAACTCGATAAGGAAGCTGAAATCCTGATCCGCAACACAGCCACAAATGTGACCAAGTCGCTAATGGAAGAGTTCGAGTGGAAAAAGGAAACTAACAGAAGTGAAGTCCAAAATCTCGTCAGCACATCTGTAGCCACCATTTTCGAGTTCGTCAAAGACGAAGGGAGAATAGAGGTGCATGAAGCGGGGAAAACAGCCTCGCCAGTTCAGGAGCAACTCACCGAAGCTTTTTCACAAGTTCATGCCCTCGAGGAACAGATCGCCCGGCTCACCTTCTCCGAAGATCAGAAAGAGGTAAATCAGGATAACTCCGAATCCGAAGGTGCCGAATTCGAAAACTAAACAATCGCTCTACAAGGGGGCACTATGGAAACAGGCCTGTACACTTACAATGCCATTGTTCGCCGCGTCTACGATGGAGATACCTGCACCGTAGATATCGACCTGGGCTTGGGTTGCTGGGACCACGGTGAAAAGATACGGCTCTACCGCATCAACGCTCCGGAAGTCAAAGGCAAAGAAAAGTCACGAGGGCTGCTCTCCCGTGATTTCCTGTGGAGCAAAATCGATAAGAAAAAAATACTCTTGCAAACCATCAAGGACAAAAAAGGTAAATACGGGCGCTACCTCGGTGAAATCTGGCTGAAAGATGAGGGTGGCAACTACCTCAACATCAATGACCTGCTGGTTCAGGAAGGGTACGCCGAATACCATACGTATTAGGGAAAGAAAATGGCCAAAAGAAAGAGTCACAACGCCAAACGCTACAAGGCCCTCGTCGGTGGCGGCTGCGTGATTGCGGGTGGTGTGCTGCTGGTGCTGAATTTTAGCCCCATGTTCCTTATTGCACTACTGCTGGTCGCTGTCGGTTCCTTCCTGCTGTGGCCTTTTCTGGAATAAATCTCCAGCTAAATTCATGCCCTCGACATTCACATATCACCAGACACAATAATCCATCAAGTGTTGACAATTTCCGCGAAAAGTGCTTACATAAATACTTGCATTTCAGTTAACAAGACGCTAACATAAATGATATGTACCAGATTAAGTTAACCAGACAGACTCATCAGGCCGTGCGCAGAATGCCTGCGGATATGTGGGAGATGTTCCGCTTCAAGCTTGATCAGATTGCCGCTAATCCCCCTGATTCTCGAAACACTCGCGCCAGAGCCCGGGGATTTACAGGCCGCCGCTTTTACGTGGATGAGTGGCATGTTCTTTATGAAACAAACTCCAAAAATTTAACAGTTTTCAGTTGTTATCATCGCTCCGCCAGGAGGTGCATCGAAATGACAGTTCAAATTATCGAAAGGGACCGGAGACCCGAGTGGGCCGTTCTCCCCTACGAAATGTATCAACAACTACTGGAAGATTCCGAAATGTTGCAGGATATTCGCGATTATGAAAGTGCCAAAAAAGCACTGCAAAGCGATGAGGAACTTATCCCCAGCAACGTAACCTATGCCATACTTGACGGGGAAAAGCCTATTAAGGTCTGGCGGAAATACAGAGGCATGACGCAACGTGAACTATCGGAAATGGCAGGGATCACCAAAGCTTACCTTTCCCAGATCGAAACAGGCAAACGCACCGGCACTACCGATGTCCTGACCAAACTGGCTAAAGCCCTCGGCCTTACTCTGGATGAGATCATATCCTAAGCATCACCACTCACTCCTGGCGCAGAAAATGATCGTTGCAGGCCGCACTCTGTTGTTATTCGTGCTTGCGCTCGTGATCCTGCCGGGAGCAATTTTCACCTCATCCTGTTCGAACTCCCCGGAAGACACCCCCACACCTGATAAAATAACTCTTTACACCTATGAAGTCGTTCACGCTTACCCCCACGACCAGAACGCCTTCACACAGGGACTCGTCTGCGAAGGCGGTGTTCTCTACGAAGGGACCGGGCTCCGGGAACGCTCATCTCTGCGCAAAACAATGCTGGAAACAGGAGAGGTTGTGCAGATGCACACATTGCCGGACAGGTTCTTCGGCGAGGGCATAACTATATTTGGAGACAGGATAATCCAGTTGACATGGCAATCCAATACCGGGCTCGTATACGAGAAAGACAATTTCGAATTTTTGAAAGAATTCTCCTATTCCACCGAAGGATGGGGAATCACACATGATGAGGATCGTCTCATTATGAGCGACGGCACTGCAACTATCTACTTCATAGACCCGGAGAGTCTTAAGGAAACTGATCGGATCGAGGTATTCGATAATGATGGCCCCGTGGTCAGGTTGAATGAACTCGAATATGTTCAGGGGGAAATCTACGCCAATGTCTGGCAAACGGATCGCATTGCCAGGATCGATCCCGAAACAGGCCGGGTGAAGGGATGGATTGACCTGACAGGAATCCTGAGTCCGGAGGATCGCAACCAGCCGGTTGACGTCCTCAACGGTATCGCCTATGATGCTGAAACCGATCGATTGTTTGTAACCGGAAAACTCTGGCCAAAGCTATTTGAAATCAAACTCATCCCCTTAAATCAATGAATGCCGGCATCCTCGGCATCCCCAGACCCTCACATGTGGCATTAAGCGGGAATCATGACTGATTATCAACCATGCTCAATTATTCTGCCGAAGGAACCCGGCCACCTCTCTGGACAGGGTTTCACCTTCCTCCTGACTGAGAGCAATTCCCTGATCTAACAACTGAAAATAACGGTTGATGTCATGATTCTGACCCTTAAGTTCTTCAATACCCTCGTCCAGCTTCTGGATTTCCAGATCGAGTTCCTCAAAATTCAGACCAAGCGCAAATCGTTTATCCAGAACCTCAAGGAGCGATTTCACCACCGTCGGATCTCCGACACCGGCAAGATAGAACGGAACTTCACCCCAGATACTGTAGCCGGGGAAATCTTTTTGTTTGGCAGTCCAAAGCATGAAATGGTTTAGAGAGGGCCATGATCCCTGAGAGGGTGTTTGATAGTCCACATCAACGCTGACGTCATACGGCAAGAGGAACATCCTTAATTCCGGCTGGGTAACCGTCCCGAATACCTTCCGGGGATTCAAATGAGTGATGGGTGAAATGAATCCCCCCAGGGTGATCATCTCTTCCGCATTGCAATACTTCACAGCAAAATCCAGAATTGCATTGGAAAACTCATAGGGTTCGCGATTGGGAGCATCACCGTAAAAGACAACCATATTCCCTTCACCGTATGCATAAAACCGGCCCTCCGGGAACTGAATGACATCACCCCTCACACTCACACCATTGAAAGTGAAGAAGCTTTGCAATCGGAGTTCACCCAGGCATTCCAGATTCGATTTACTATTCAGGAAATCGAAAACTCCACTCCCCACACCACCCATTTCATGTTTGAAAGCCACCAGCAAAGAAGGGCTTTGCAGATCACAACTTCTATTGACTTTGAACAACTGTTCTCCGTTCAATCTTCTTTGTTCCCCTTTTTGAAAAACTGGTCAATTTCCTGCATGATTCGTTTCTGGTCATCCTCAGTTATCACTTCCGATTCATCTTCTTCAGCTTTAGCGTAACTCGTGTATTTCAACTGTTCTATCCGCTCCCGCATTTCGGGGGGAATCATTTCGTACAGCCTTTCTATGTTTTCATCGACCTCCCGGATCATGTTGTCCAGCCTGCTCATATCAGGGTCAATCCCCAGCTTGTTCGCAAGAACTTCCACGATTGATTTCGAAGACTTGGGATATAGAGTGGGGAACTGTGAAATATAGACCGGCACCTCACCCAAAAGGCACACCCCATCCACCCCCCTCTCCCGAGACAAACCAAGCAGCAGTCCATTGAGTCCGGTGATATTCCCATCACCTCCTCGCTCCGCTATACTGCTCATCAGAATCGTGTTGGGATACTGGCCCACTTCAGCAACAAGTTTCCGAGAATTCGGCACTCCCCATATTCGGGGCCTCATGGTATGGTGAATGGGAGCGACCGCAGCGGCAGCCGTGTAAATGCGCTCGCATCCGTAGCGACCTGCCACATCCAAAACCAGACTGGACATATTGTAAGCCCTGCTGCTTCCCGATGGCTGTTCTTCCCCCTCAAAGAAGATCACATCCTTCCCATCAAACCGCTTAAAATAGAAACGCGATGTGGGAAATTCCATTTCTGTTAAAACGCCACTCCGGATGGTGATCCCTCTGGGATAGAAGAAATTCCAGGGCTCCACCTCGGCAAACAGCTCGGCCTCAACTGATTCCCTCAAACTGTTGATGGCAACCAGCCCGATGTTCCCGATCCCCGGCCAGGCAGCAATTAAATCAGGATGATGTAATTCAGGTTCTTTAGAAAACTCAACTTTCATTTCAGACCTGTAACCTTATTATCTCAGCCTGTATTCCCTCTCCAATTTCAAGCCGCGCGAAAGAGTTTCGGGCAGAACCCGGATTGAGCATAAGGGCACCCGCCACAACCCTGTTCTCAGGCTCATGTGAGTGACCATATATGATGACATCAGGGCTGTCAAACATCTGACGTACCCTTGCTACTATTCCCGATCTGCTCCCGGTGCCATGCGTAAGCCCGATAGTTTTACCGACAACAGTGAATTCATCTTTTGGAGACAAACTCTGCCTGATCTCGTTCGAATCCATGTTGCCGCACACAGCTTTCACTTCCCCCAGAGCCCGAAGTTCATCGAGGAGGCTTTTCTCCGTGAAGTCCCCCGCATGGATTATCAGGTCAGCCTCACCCAGTTTCGCCACAAGCTTATCCGGCAGTTCATTGAGTGAACTGGCGTGGGTATCGGAGATGACACAGATTTCCATTTCACGATTTCCTTTTTGCTAAGGAACCAGTTTCCAGCCCCCAATCCCCTGAGTGGTAAGTATCTGTTCAGCCTCACTGATAATTCTGTCAATCAGGTCTTTTGCAGTCGGCACATCATCAATAAAACCAATAGCCAGCGATGCCGCTTCAATACCGGCCTCCTTCGGGATTCCTGCTCTCTCAGCCTTTCCAGCCGCCTGCATAATTGCCCTGGTGCCTTCGGCATTCATAAGATTCTGAAGTTCCTCAGGCGTAGGAGTATGCATGATCGGATCGCGCCATTTCGGGTCGTACGGGTCGGCTTCCACCAGAACCTGTTTGCGGCGCTCGGCAATAGGACATTCCTTAACAGCACAGAACAATGTTCCCATCAACACCGCCTCCGCACCCAAGGCCAGCGCGCCGAGAAAGGTGCGCGCGTTACCAATGCCACCAGCAGCGATCACAGGAATGGTGAGTTCTCTGGCTGCCATCGCCACACTCACAAAAGTTGTCAGCATGACCGGACTTTTGAGTCCGGCGCCTTCTATTCCCATAATGCAAACAGCATCCGCGCCATTTCGTTCTGCCGATAGAGCATGTTTTACAGACTGCACCTTGTGAATCCAGATCAAACCCGCTTCCTTGATTCGCTTGCCATGTTCGGTAGACTGATATCCGGCAGTCTCGATCACGGGGACCTGTTCTTCGATAGCCACCTCGCGCATCGGGCCAAGCGCCGGATCCACGGTCGGGCTCAAATTCACCGCGAAGGGTTTATCGGTCATCGTCCGGAGAAGACGTATTTCATCACGGAGTTTCTCCGGGGTTTTGAGAGTCCAGGCGGTAATCATTCCGAGTCCACCCGCTTCTGAGACAGCCGCTGCCAGTTTCGCCCGGCCAATCATCGCCAGCGCCCCCTGAATGATGGGGTATTGGATTCCCAGTTGTTCAGTTATTCTTGTCTTCCACTCCATAGCACTCCTATTTTGCCATCGTCGTCTCTTTTGAGAGTTTACAGGAGAAGCAAGAGGTTTTGCAAGAATAAAAAAAGAGCCAGCATTCGCCAGCCCTTTTAATTCTTCCTAATTAACCTGGGACTTAAATCAAACTCTGGTTATCAACAGGACAAAAGAAAGCCTCTGTAACTTACTCAATTCTGGTTACTTGTTTCACGATTGAGTTGTCCACTGGCCTTAAGATAGGCAAGGGTCACTTCAACCCTGGGATGTTTTACCTGAGAAGCACCGTTACACAATTTGCCGAATATATTACTGATATGCCGCTCCACAGTTTTGGGTTCAAGGCAAAGAGTCTGAGCAATAGCAGTGTTTTTGTATCCCATAGCCAGCCAGCCAAGCACTTCCGTTTCCCTCGCAGTGAGATCGGAAAGGCTCGAATCGGAAATGTCACTATCTTGAATCAGACCGGCAAAGACCTGAGGATCAAGGATGATCTGTCCCTGAGCAACATCTCTGACAACACGAATGACTTCCCTGGCCGTACTTATGGAATATTTCAGTAAGTACGCTCCACGTGTGCTCTTGCGAGCAAACCCTTTCAGCCTGCCGATCCCTTCGGCATCATAATGGGCAGAGAGAAGAACCACTCCTATATTAGGAAAATCCGTCCGTATTGCCTCCAATCCCCGTATAATACCGGACTGGACCAGCTTGGTTCCCAGCAGTATTACATCCGGTTCCGCTCCCAGCAGCATTGCCTCAATAGCATCCTTGTCTCCACCATCAATGCATGTTCCATCACCCACTCCCACAACTTCCATGGAGGGTTCTCCTTCCAGAATGTTCCTGTACGTATCTCTCAGTATCTCCTGTTCTTCTTCAATCAGTACTTTGATCCTGCCCATTCCCCCTCCTTCAATCTGAAATAGCACTTCTTGTGGAGCTTTAGAAACGTCATTCGTCAGAGGCGAATAGTACCATAGTACCACAAAAACGATAAAAAACGCATAAATGGCTTGAAGCTAAGGGGGTAAAGGATATCTAAAGATTTTTGAGGGGTAATTCAGGAAGCTAACACCGATGTATTTTCCTGCCCATTCAATCGTGCGGCTATATCAACTAGCTGCTCCATTGCGCTAAAATACGCAGCTGCACTCGCCTCACCCACAACTTCAATGAGGGGGTGAGGCAGTATCGGGCAGGATTATTTCTTCTTCTTATTATCCGCAGTCAATTTTTGCATTGCATAACCCACACCTGATTTGGTGAGGATATGCCTTGGCTTCTTGGTGTTGGTCTCCATCTTGACCCGCAACCGGCCGATATACACACGCAAATACTCCGTTTCATTCACATACTCAGGGCCCCAAACCCTTGAAAGCAGCATCTGATGCGTGAGTACCTTACCCGCATTCTGAGCCAGCTCCCGCAACAAATTGTATTCCGTAGGACTCAGATCAATCTCTTTGCCATCGACAGTCGCCCATCGCTCAGCAAAATTGATCTTCAAATTGTCATTCACAAAAAGGGCCTTTTCGGAGACAGCTTCTCCGCCCTTACGACGCAGCACTGCCCTAACCCGTGCCAGCAGTTCCTCGATTCCAAACGGCTTGGTTATATAGTCATCGGCACCAAGGTTCAACAATTCAACTTTATCGTTCAATTCGTTTTTAGCAGTGAGCATTATTATGGGCACCTTCGACCACTCACGCATCCTCCGGCAGACCTCAAAACCATCCATCCCGGGCATCATGATATCCAGGATTACCAGATCAGGTAAATGCTGCTCCAGAGCTCTTATCGCGCCCTCCCCATCGTCTGCCGATACCACACCAAACCCCCGCGCCTTAAGATTAGCGCTCACAAACTTCACTATGACCGGATCGTCATCCACTATTAGAACTGTAGTGTCCTTAGCCATCAAATACCTCCTGATTAAATAGTGCCAAACAGTTTCTTGCTATACCCTCATAAAAGAACTCTCATAGTATAAACACTTTCCATCAAAAACTCAATCCCTCCACCGTATAAACCACCTAATAAAAGCCAATTCAAATTTATATTATACAACCTTTAACCCCACTTGTTCGTAGTGCCGGTTATACAATCGTACAAACCGTCTGATCAGTAGTTATAGAAAAAACCGATTCCTGACAGTATTGCTATTTGTTTTTTTTATTAGACATATTCAATAACGCTATGATAGACTATCTTGGGTTCTGAGATGAAGCTCGAAACGATAAATCGAAAGGAGAATTTGAAACGATGGGCTTAACTTGGCTGTTTGCGCAGAAGCGGTTGATTATCATAGCGGGTTTGATCATTGGAGCCCTCGGTGCCATGCTCGTTGAGTGGGGTAATCCCGCCAATATGGGCATCTGCATCGCCTGTTTCTGGCGCGATATTACCGGCGCTATCGGGTTGCACCGCGCCAGTGTGGTTCAGTACATCCGCCCCGAAATCCTGGGCATGGTTTTCGGCTCACTTTTTTCCGCACTTTTTTTCCGCGAATTCCGGTCCCGCGGCGGCTCGACGCCCCTAATTCGATTCATACTTGGCGCCTTCTTCATGATCGGAGCGCTGGTGTTCCTCGGCTGTCCGGTTCGGGCGCTGCTCCGGCTGGCTGGTGGCGACCTGAACGGCATCACCGCGCTGGCAGGTATCATCGTCGGGGCACTGATCGGGATATTCTTCCTTCGCCAGGGGTTTAACCTGGGGCGAGCCATTCGAATGAAAGCGGCGGCCGGATGGACCTTTCCTCTTTTAGTGCTGGGACTGTTGCTTATTCTGCTGTTCGAGCCCGAATTTCTGTTCGAAAGTAAAACCGGGCCCGGCTCACTCCATGCAGCCATCGGCGTTTCCATTGCCGTCGGAGCAGGTGTGGGGCTGCTGGCCCAGCGAACCCGGATGTGCTTCGTCGGTGGCTGGCGCGATATCTTTCTCACCCGCGATTTCTATCTGGTCAGCGGAATCGCATCTTTCTTCGTGGGTGCGATCATCACCAATGCGGTGCTGGGCAATATCACCTGGGGATTTGCCGACCAACCGGTAGCTCACACCGAACACGTGTGGAATTTTATGGGAATGCTCTTGGCCGGGCTGGCCGCGACGTTGCTCGGCGGTTGCCCACTTCGCCAGACCATCCTAGCCGGCGAAGGCGATACGGATGCTGGAATAGCCATTCTCGGGATGGTTGCCGGGGCAGCGTTTGCCCACAATTTCATGACGGCAGCTGGGCCCGACGGAATTGGCGATTTCAGTGTCATGGCGGTGATTATCGGGATCGTGTTCTGTCTGGGCATCGGCACATTCTTCAGAGAAACGGGGGAATAGAATCTAATGGCTATTTTCAAGCAGAAAAAGAAAGGCGCTTTCGAGGGCAGTGGATTAGTAATTTTTGATGATGTTCCCCAAGCGATCCACGCGGAGAAGGTTCTCAAAAAGGCCGGATATCAGGTGAAACTGGTGGCGCCTCCCCCTGCGCTTCGCAAAGGGTGTGACCTGTCCGTCGAAATAAATCTGGTGGAACAAATGGGGATCAAAAGGCTCTTCAGCGATCAGAGTCTGCCGTATATGGAGATTACGCCCCTGAGGGAGAAAACCTCGGGACTTCTGGATATTGTAAGTATTACCGATTTTGGCGACGCGATAATGGTCAAGGCCGGCAACATGAAGATCAGCTTTGATAAATCGACCGGCGTAATCCTCAACACGTCGGGGGGTGGATGCCCGGATATTCCCTATCTGCATGCTGAACTCATTGATAAGAGACTGCCCGAAGCGCCTCGACCGAAGGATATCGGGTTCACGCTGTGTGCGCTCATGGCCGACCGAGCATTCGAGGAATGCCTGAATATCCGGGAGGGAATTGAATAATGATACTGATTGCAGGCACTTTGCCGATCAAAGACCTGCCGATCATCACCGGCAAGGTTGAAAAGAATGGAGCCGATCTCATAGTTGAGGGAAATCGTTTCCCTTGTACTCAGGGAACTGCGGCATTGATCAGCGCGGCGTTGGCTACAACCAGCTATCTCGGCACCAGCCCGCCGTATGCAGTGCTAGCCGGGGATACAGGTCGAGGAGAGGGTAGTTCGGAGATTTATCGGTATCTGATGGAAAACCTGCCGGGCACCTCCCCGGATGTATTGGTAATGCATTATATCTTGCCCGATATGGTTAAAATGCGCAGCATATGTGAGAAGGCTGATCTCTGCAGCAAAAAGCCTGTTATGGTAGCCGATGCGGCTTCCATGTATGCCGCCAAAGCCGCCGGGATTGTCCATCGCTTCGATGTTTTTACCCCCGATGCGGCGGAGTTGGGGTTCCTGGCCGATCCTGAAGCAACGCATCCGGCCTATATTGCCCATCATCTATTTGAAGCGGAAAATGGCCACGTGCCAAATTTAATCGAAACAGCATACCGTCAGAAAAGCTCCCCAAACCTGCTCTTGGTAAAAGGGCAACTCGATTACATCGTTCGGGAGGGCAAGATACTGGAAACTATCGGAGAACCGAACGTACCCTCGCTGGAAGCCATTGGAGGAACTGGAGACACTATTACCGGA
>Ga0180431_10009035_pt1 | contig 11336 bp, 4 predicted proteins | sample SS_ome_11_FD_132459 | JGI IMG/M metagenome (GOLD analysis project Ga0180431, IMG submission 132459) | Hypersaline lake sediment archaeal communities from the Salton Sea, California, USA - SS_1_MS_1 metaG | ecosystem: Environmental > Aquatic > Non-marine Saline and Alkaline > Hypersaline >...
CATAGAGCAGTCTTGGAGTCGTGTACCTGGTCCCTCCATCCACCAGGACCGTAAAGCAAGCGGTCACCGTTGTTACAACTAACCATCTGTTTCCAAAGGGGGCTACGGCCATGCGTGCGCGAGCTATCGTTAGCAGACGTGTCAGGTTCGTTGGTGTCGGGTTAACTGCTGCAGTGACACTCTTAGTAATACTGGCATGTCAAGAAACGGATCTTTCGACCTTCCCGTCGGAGGAAATGCCCGATTTCCTGATTGTCGATGCAGCACATGAGCTAGGCAATGCGGATTTCTTCTTTCTTCCCCCTCTGGTACCAAGTCCGGAGGGTCACCCTGAGTTCGATCCAGGAGCATTTGACGCGAGCTTGTCCCCTGTAGTGGAAATCTGCGAACTCACAGAAGTTGAGCCCGATGTATTGGAGTGTGTAGAGGGTCAACCAGAGGTTGCCTACAGCATGGCCAGTGGACTCGGCTCGGAAGTGATCCGTATGTGTGATACTGATGTGGATCAATATTACCTGGTCAATTGGCACACGGACGAATCCGATCTCGATCCCACCAAGACCTACCGGATTCAAGTTTTCGTGGCAGAGAAAAGGCTGGGTTATGCTGATGTTGATGTTGTGCTGAGTGGTAAAGAGCTGAAAAACGTGGATACGGATCAGTATATAGCATTGAAAGACGGCCGCACGCTCCCAATCAAATTCAGAATTCAAGAGGGGGCACTGCGTTGGGTTGATGAGAACGGTGGTACGGCCATTGGAGACGACGGTGCGTGGACGCTCGAAGTACCTCCCGGGGTGTTGGCAAGTGACGTCCAAATCACGGCCACGAGAATGGCTAACCCGCCACCAGCGACCAACCTGCTTCCCGGCACAGCGTGGAGCTTTGGCCCGGAAGGACAGACGTTCGAACCAGAAGCATACCTCACTATCAGCTATGGCTCGCATACTCAATACCCGAGGCTTCACAAACTCGCGGATGGTGAGTGGGTGCCTGTGGAAGGTTCCGTTGCCGATCTCGAAGCGGGGACGGTGACCGGCCCGGTGACAAGCTTCAGCGAATGGGCGGTCTTGGAGGGTCAGCTCATTCTGACGGTGGGTATCCAGGGTGGCCCCGGGGTCGTCTGGGTCGAGGGCGGAGAACCGTCGGATCCGTGCGGGATGGGGTATGGTCCGCCATGTCATCTCGGAGTGGATTATGAGGAACCACCATTAGATGTCACACTCACTGCAGAGGCACCTGGCGATGACGTGCAGTTCGAGGAATGGTCCGAACCCGGAGACGGTCAAACCTGCGGAGAATTGCCCAGTTGTACTGTAGTGATGGACGCCGACAAAGAAGTAGTTGCGTTCTTCTCGATGCCCGGGGTGATAGAACTGTCTGAGACGAGTGCCTCGTTCACACAACCTTTCGGCGACCCCCCCGATCCCGCTAGCGCGACAATCACGGTTGGAAACGGCGGCGGACGACCCATTAACGCCTGGACAGACGTCATTGAATACACTCCTGATGTCGACCCGTGGCTGGAGGCCGTGATTACTGATAACGAGGTAGAACCGGGGGAGGAAGAGACACTCACTCTGTCCATACTTCCCAATACACTTCCGATCGGTGATTACGATGCGACGGTGGTCCTACACGACGACGGGATATTTGTGACTGCTGTACAAGTCACGTTGGCTGTGACGGCGGGGAATACTCCGGGGACACTGACAGTGCACGTAGCTGGCGGTAGGGGTGACGTCAATTCCGAGGGTGTAACGCCGTCGATCGCTTGCTCTTATCTCGACGAACCGTGCGAGGCAGTATACCCGTTGGGGACCGAAGTGACGCTCGTAGCGGAAGAGACCTATTTCCCGGACGGACGGTTCGAAGAGTGGTCTGGTACTGGAGCAGATTTCGCGTGCACCACGGAGCCGTCTTGCACATTTGTGATGACTGGGAACAGGGATGTAACGGCGCATTTCTCGATGCCGGGAATAGTATCCGTGAATCCCCACGAGGTTTCCTTCGCTGTATTGTATGGCGGAGAAGTGGTCGACATCACCGAGACCGTCGCGCTGGAGAACATAGGCGGACGCCCGTCGAGTCTCGAACCCATTGAGATATACTACGGCCCCAACGCGTCGAATTGGCTAGAAGCCACTATCACTAATCTGACAGTAGAGCCGGGATCGATCGAGTTCTTGACGCTCACTCTAAACACCGGCTTGGCCACGGCGCTCAATCCCGGGGTTTACAACGCGACTATACCTGCGTTCGCTGACGGCGGTCAAACAGGTACCGCAATCCAAGTCACGCTCACAGTTGAGGCAACTGGCCAGCAGTATCTGTTCGACGGCACTACGGTCGGCAGATCTGGGTATCTGCCTGTCCATTTGTTTACGCTGGCTGATGCCGCTACTGGGAATGACATCTATCCCGTCGGCGGTACGGACAACTGTGCCACTACACCAACGCCACCCTGTTATCTGTTCTCGTACTTTGACACAGGGGCCGATATAGTGGTTATCACCGGTCCGGATGCGGCCGCGCTGAACATTGGCACAGCAAGTGACGGAAATGCACACCAAGACACGCGTGTGCGCATCAATGGCCTCGCTGCTGTTGATGCTGCTTCGCTCGAAGCACCGCTAGGGCCATACGGCTCCACCGGAGGTGCACAAGCAGAAGTGCTAGACGTTCGGGTGGGTCCCGCCAACGTATCCAACCGCTATGATCCAGGTGCAACGCTGATAGGTGCCCCGGTGGCCAATGAGGTGCTGGCACTGATTAACTTCACCGACGTGGTAACTCGCGGTCCATACTGCGAAGGTACGTACTGTGCCAATTTGCATGCGCCCAATATCCAGTTCTTCATACCGGAAGATCAGGTGCCTGATCCGGGCCTAGTACTACAGCTTGAACGTTTTGGATCAACTGATCCGTCGCTGGTAGACGGGGCCACCAAAGGCCAGAAGTACTTCATTCGCAACGTGGCGTTTGGGCACGGGCAAGAGGTGGTTACTGATGACCAGACTGTCGACGCACCGCTTGCGTTTTTCTACGATACAGGTGCTCCCAGGACACTCATCAACACCGAACTAGCGGCTGCGTTGGGATTACAACGGTCCACAAACGGCAGGTTCACCGGCGGTGTTGAAGAATGTTGGGAAGAGATACCTGGTAACGAGGGGTATGCGGTTGACCGCATCACTCTGTTCGGAGCAACACCCGGTAGTGGTGCGTACACAATTGAAAACGCTGTGGTCTGCGTGGATGAGCGGACTACCCCCGAGATAAGACAGATGTATGATGATCCGCACACTGGAACGATTCGTCGCGTCGATGCAGTAATCGGCACCAATCTATTCATGTATTTGCCGATATTGTTTGACGGTCCGGGAAATATTCTGGGGATAGTAGGACAACCGTAGCCTGCAGACGCATGGGCCGTGTGATGTTGCAGGGCGAGTCCAATCCTGGGCTCGCCCTCTACATCTCAAGTCGCTAAGTCGATTGCATCGCCCCATACTGAGCAACCTTCTCCGCGTCCCCAAGCCCTTCGTAAACCGCTATCACCCGACTCAAGGCAGCACGAGTCCGTCCGTGTTGATCACCAAATTCTGCTCTGATGATCTCGAATGCCTCTACAACGAGAGGCTCTGCATCCGCGAATCGACCGGACTTGATTAGGCAATCTCCAAGCAGGCTCTTAGCCGTGGCCGCCTGCCAGGTATCTGCGCCGAAGTTCTCAATCTGTATCCTCAGCGCCTCTCGAAACACTCGTTCGGCTTCGCCGAACTTCCGCGCCAACGTCAGCGTTGCACCCAGGCTGTTGAGCCTCCGTGCAATCTCGGGGTGACTGTCTCCGATGGTGTTTCGGTCGATTGCCAAAACCTGACGAAACAGTCGCTCACTTTCGGCGAGATTACCTTGGTCCCTGAGAATTAACGCAAGGTTGTTGAGATTAGACCCTACGTCAGGATGATCGTCACCGAGCAACTCTCTGTTCATCGCCAGGGCCTCGCGCAACAGGCGTTCGGCCTCCTGGAGTTCTCCTTTCCTCCACAAAAACACAGCAAGATTGTTGATGCTCTGAGCGACAGCCGGATGTTCATCACCCAACAAGCTTCGATTGATCCTGACCGCTTCGTGATAGAGTGGCTCAGCTTCATCATACCGCTCGAGTACTCTGAGTGTCATGGCCAGGTCATTCGCGACCATTGCCACGTCTAGGTGTTCACCCTGAATATTGCGGCGCATTTCCAATGCGCTGCGCAACAGCGATTCTGCTTCGGCATACTCCCCGGTTGTGAACAAGAGGGTTGCGAGACCGCTCATGCTCTCAGCAACGAGTAAATCCTCTTCACCCAACAATGCCTCCCTGGTATTGAGGGATGTGCTGTAGAGCGAATCGGCGGCCGCGTAATCCCCTAGCTGAGTCTTCACTGCTGCGAGGTTGTGCATGCTCTCGGCTACTTCCAAGTTCTCCTCGCCGAACGCTTCCATGCGGATGGCCAACGCCTCTCTGAGCAGCGAATCGGCTGCAGCAAAGTCACCCATTTGGAACCGCAATACGCCGAGATCGTTTACGCTCTCAGCGATATCAGGATTGCCCTCAGGAAGAATTTCGCGGCGCAAGTTCACAGCGTCCATGAGATGCGATTCCGCGGCATCGTAAATCCCCAGACCACGGTATGTTCGACCGACCGTGAGTTCGACTGCAGCCCTCACCTCAGGCTGATCGCCAAAGACCGAGTCGATTTCTTCGGCGGATTGGTCTAGCACGTCGGCTACCCGGACATCGCGACCTCCTACCCAGGGGTTGGCCGAGGACAACATCCGCTGCAAAAAGTCGTTTATCGCCGTGGACTTGGCCATTTCCATGCGCGCTCGCGCTTCGGCACGAACCGCTCGGTTCCGACTGAGGGTCATAGTAACTGACGACCCGGCAAGAATCAGTACCAAGACGACCGCGCCAGCGACTCCCACCTTGTGTCGCGACGCAAACTTCATGGCTCGGTATCTGGCGCTTGGGCGTCTAGCTGATACTGGCTCGTCCCGAAGATAGAGCTCGATGTCTGTTGCCAGGCCGTTCACAGTCTCATACCGCTTCGAGCGGTCGGGATCCAGCGCTTTCATCGTAATCCAATCGATGTCGCCACGTAGTTGCCGCTGCAAAGCATTGGCATCGGTGTGTCGCTGCTTGGCTACGAAGTCCTTTTTGGCGCCGAGACTGCTCACTCGCGAGCTTGGTGTTGGTGGATTGGTTTCCCGAAGTACGAGTTGAGCGATGAATCCAGGGAGCCCCATTTCCTTCGGGTCGATCGGCAGTACACCGACAAGCAGCTCATACAGAACCACGCCGAGTGAGTAAACATCGGTACGCGTATCGACATCGAGACCGGACATCTCTGCCTGTTCGGGGCTCATGTATGCCGGCGTCCCCATTGCCTCACCAAACGACGTGACGAGCGTTCGATCGGTCAGAGATCGGCCAACTGCTTTGGCAATCCCGAAATCGATGACCTTCGGTATTGCCTTACCGTCTTGTTCGGTAACCAGGATGTTGGAGGGCTTCAGGTCGCGATGAATTACGCCCTTCTGGTGGGCATGCTGAACGCCGCGGCAAAGGTCAACAAAGAGCTCGAGCCGCTGCATCGTCGTCAACCCGTTATTGTCACAATATTCCCCAAGGGGCACGCCGGAGACTCGTTCCATGGCGAAGTACGGGCGCCCCGATTCTGTCGCACCGGCGTCGTACACCCTCGCGATGCATTGGTGATCCATCACGGCCAGGGCTTGGCGTTCCGCTTCAAACCTGGCAACCACCTGTTTCGTGTCCATGCCAAGCCGAATGACTTTGAGAGCCACCCGCCGGTTGATCGGTTCGGTCTGTTCGGCATCGTACACGATGCCCATCCCACCCTCACCCATGACCTGGAGAATTCGGTACGGACCGATTCGGTCGGGAGTCTCCGACTCGTCTTCGCCAGCCGGGTAGCTGTGTTGGTCGGGGAGTGTCGGCTCATCACGTTCGGTCATCATGCCAACTCCTGTACAATCGGCTCTGACATGCCAATCTCCATGAGCCGATCAGGTGGGTTTCATGTGAGTGCGCAACTGAGGGTTGTCGCGCGCGCGACCGACTATTCCTCTCCAAATTGCAGTCTGAATTGGAATCCGCAACCTCATCGAGGATGTTCGTTTACACGATGTCCGAGAGGACGGCTGAAAGAGATCTAGTAACCACTTGAGTTTTGGAATCGTGAGGCCGTGTCCTGCCTGCCAATAGGCAGGGGTCAAAATTAATATGTATCCATATCCCGCCAGCAATCCGCCACGCAACAGAGGCGAGAGGTTGTGCAGGCAGTCTGTTCGCCCAACGACCCAATCGTATTGTGCGTACTACAATAGAGTGCATGTTCCTTCAGAAGGATTCGTCGATCATGATAGGATTCCTGGCGTTCTTCCTCCTCCTATTGCCCGCGGCCACTTCAGCTCAGTCAGGAGTCGTGCTGTTCGATCGCGCGGTGCAGTATGGTTTCGAGGTGCCGGAGCGCCTCGAGCAGTTTCGGGATCAGCTGCCGTCTGCGAACATCAGCTCCGTGCTTCTGCTGTTCAACGAATCGGCTTCACTCATGGTTCCTGCACCCGCAGCCGAAGAGGCAGAACCTGAGGAGCAGGGCCCGGGCCGTAGGACACCTCGCACCGGTGCTTTCGTCAGTCGGCTCCGGTTGGCGTCGCCCTCTCGGAGCGACCAGGAGACGCTCCTGGAGGCGCACATGAATCTCCAAAACGGTACGATCACCGAAACCCGAGAGTTCATGGGCCGCAAGTTTCTCATAGCGGGGAACATGCCCAGGTACGAGTGGCGTCTCTCCGCGGAGCAGAGTCAATTCCTCGGTTATGTGGTTCAGAAGGCAACCGCTACGCACGACAGTACCGAGATCGAGGCCTGGTTTACGCCGGAAATACCAGTGTCGACCGGCCCGAGTCTCTTTAGCGGCCTACCGGGGTTGATTCTCTCTGTTTCAGTCGATTCCGGCCAGACAGTCTACTCCGCCACGGAGGTCAATCTGGCAAGTGTGGAAGACGCAGCGATCAAGGCACCGGACGACGGGCAAGAGGTTACCCGCGATGAGTACGAGCAGATCGTGGCTGAAAAGCTCGAGGAATTGAGAATGCGGCGCCGCGGGAGACGGAGGCGACCGTAATGTTGGGAGCGAAGGTGTCTCGACGTCTGTATTACGGTCCAGCGGCTTGGGCTTGGGTGTTGGCCGGGATGCTGTTGGGAGCCCCGGCCTCCGCTCAGACCGGTTTGTATGATGTCCGCGGTATGGTGACTGATTCCGCGAGTACTCGCCTGGAACGGGCTATGGTGGTGGCCCTCACCCGCCCTGATTCCGTGCTGACGAAGTTTGCGACGACCGATGGCAACGGAGCTTTCACGCTGAACCGGCTCCCGGCGGGGGATTACATCCTTCAGGTGACGCATGTCGGTCACATGCCGTTCCGGAGGGACTTCTCGATCACCGACGAGGACGTCGACGCAGGCACCATCACGATGGCAATCCTAACTCACGAGTTGGAGGCGATCGTGGTGAGCGCGGAGCACGTCCCGTTCGTGAACAGACATGACACGCTCGACTACAACGTCGCCGCGTTTCCGACTCGCCCCAATGCCACCGTTGAGGAATTGCTCGAGAGGCTTCCGGGCATTGAGGTCGATGAAGACGGGTCGATCAAAGCGCAGGGCGAGGACGTGGAAAACGTTCTGGTCGACGGAAAGGAGTTCTTCGGAAGCGATCCCACGATCGCTACTAGGAATCTGCCCGCCGAAGCCGTCGACCGTGTGCAAGTCTACGACAAGCAATCGGACATGGCGGAGTTCACCGGCATAGCCGATGGACAGGAAGAGAGAACGATCAACCTTCAGCTCAGAGAGGGCGCAAGGCATGGGTATTTCGGGAGGGCATCAGGCGCAGTGGGGGCCGACGGAGGCACTTTCGGAGTGTCCGATACTCCGGGAGACAACCAGGCACTGTACGATGAGAGGTTCAGCCTCAACAGGTTTTCTCCCACAACCCAACTCGCTGCTATCGCCAACATCAACAACGTGAGTCAGGCCGGTTTCTCGTGGGATGACTATCAGAACTTTATGGGGGGAGGCCGCGGACGCGGGGGCGGGGTTCAAATAGGAGGGCGCAGAGACGACGGTATCACCGAGACAGTGGCGCTCGGTGTGAACGCGAGCCGAGATCTTGGAGAAGACAGATGGATCAGAACCAGCTACTTCCTGAGTAGCCTGGACAACACGCAGGATAGTGAAGTCCAACGTCAGCAATTGCTGGGATCCGAGGTGTCATCGCAACTCAACCAAACCGGTAGTCAGAACACGGACAATCTCACCCACCGAGTCAACTTGAACGCTCAGTACGCCTTTGCAGAGGGTCACGACTTGCGTCTGCGAGGAAACTTGAACGCCAGCTCGTCATCGCTCAACAATGTCGAATTTCAGGAGACTCGTGCTACTACAGGTGTAGTTCTGAATACGGCCAATACCGACTATGTCGTCGATGGGAGCGACCTGGGCGGCAACGCGAGTCTCACTTGGCGCAAGCGACTGAGCGAGTCCGGACGCAGCGTTGTGGCGGAAGCCAGGATTAACCTCAACAAACCCGATATGAACGGTGACCTCTCTACTACGACCGGTACCCGGGACCGCGGCGACGTGCTGACTTACGACGAGATGGTGCAGGAGCAGTCGCGCTTCGGGCACACTCTGACCCATTCACAGAGGCTTTCAATCACACAACCGTTCGGTGGAGATCATGTGCTCGAGCTCTTCGGCGAGAGGCGCGCTGTTGACGAGGACCAGACCAAGACGGTGTACGACCTCGCGGGAGGTACAACTGTATTCAACGAGCTGCTGAGCTCGGAATTCGAACGGACTTACAGCTATCTGCAGGGCGGGCTGCGTTTCAGCCGCAACACGGAAGACTCATGGCTGGTCCTAGGACTCCAAGCCCAGACTTCGGATCTGAACGGAAACATCATCGATCGCGACGAACGGATTACCAGCGGCTATACCCACATCCTGCCGTCCGTGAACTACCGGATCCAATTCGAGCCGGGTCGGAACCTGAATTTCCGTTATCGCACCTCCACGAGAGAGCCGTCGATGACCGAACTGCAGCCGTTCTCCGACAACACAAATCCGCTCAATGTTTACACGGGCAATCCGGATCTGACCCCGGAATACACCCATTCGCTGAACGCCGAATACCACTTCTACGACCAATTCAGTTTCGTGAACCTGCGTACAGCCGTGCGCGCCTCGTATACGACGAACGACATCGTACGTTCGCGGAACGTGGACGAGAATGGCGTTCAAAGTGCTACGTCGGTCAATTCAGGTCGCTCGTGGTCTGCGAACGGAACCGTGGACTATGGTCGGCCATTCCGATTCCTCGGTGCGAGGATCAACCTCAACAACAGCCTCACCTATTCCACCGAGTCGGAGTTCATCAACCAGGCCGAAAACGAGAGCCGTATCCTGCGCAACACGGTGAGTCTGAATCTCGAGAACCGAGACAAAGAGCGCTACGACGTGCAGGCAGGAGGGAGGATAACGTTCAACAGGGTGCGGTATTCAATCAACGAAGAACTGAACCAGAGCTACGCGAACGCCACCTACTACGCGCGGGGAACCTACTATCTCGGAGATTCATGGACGTTCAACACCTCACTGAATTACAGGGTGTTCGACCGAGACGTGTTTGGCTCGGCACAGAATGTCGCCATGTTGCAAGCATCTGTATCGCGTCTTTTTCTTGGTGAACGCGCGGAGTTGGAGCTGTCCGGTTTCGACCTGTTGAACCAGAATCAAGGCATTGATTTCACCAGCTCATCGAACTTCATCCAGGAGACGCGGATTCAGTCGCTGAGCCAGTTCGTGATGTTGAGGTTCATCTATCACCTACGGCCGGCTGGGGGTCGAATGAGAGGCGGGACGAGCGGAAGAGGTGGGAGGAGGTGAGAGTCGCAACAGGCCTGGATCATAGCCCCTCTCAGAACAAACACTCGCATCCATTCGGCTCAAGTCTTCGGTTGCGGACTGCAATGAAGAGGCAGTTTCCGCACTGAGTAAAACACAACTGCGTCAGTCCGCTCCACTCACCGACTACATCCTCCCCGTCTCATACACTCAGACCACGAGCTCAGCCCCGTTCCGCACAGTCGTACGTTGCATCGGCCAAGAGTGTGAGCTGAACCTCCTCCGATAGATCGGCAGAGTCAAGCCGTATGGCCGATGTGCGCGGGGCCAGGGCCATAGTAGTCTGCGGTCACCGCGGGAACGATTCCCGGCTTTGGGCACTATCAACACGGGATGTGTCTTGTGAGGATACTGGAGAATGTTTGATGAGTAAGCCAACCACAAAAAGTGCAGCGTCGAGTGGGACGTTGTTCGTGTCGTTGTTGGTCGCCTCGATTGTCGCCTCGCCCCATGCGCTCACCGGGCAGCAGGTCGAGACGGCCACTCTCGAGGGCCGAGTGCGCGACGTAAGAGGCGGTGCCTTGGCAGGCGCGATCGTGCAGGTCTCGACGCAAGACGGGAGGCGCGTTGGTGTCCGCGAGACGAGTCCACTCGGCCAGTACCGGATAGCCGGTCTCGCGGCCGGAACGTACAGGTTGAGCGTACGACGTATCAGCTACCGGCCCGACACGTCGCAGGTCACTTTGACGCGGGGCCAAACCCTGACACTCGACATCACACTCGCGGCCGCACCGATAGCGCTCGAGCCGATTGAGGTGCGGGTGAATGCAGAGCAGGCCATCGAACGGGTGCGGTTCATTGAGAACGCAGGAACGACGCGCCGAACGCTAACAGGGCCGGACATGAAGCGGGTGCCCGGGCTCATAGAACCCGATCCAGTTAGGGCTGTGGAGGTGCTGCCGGGTGTCGTATCGACATCGGACTTCACCGCCGCGTTCAACGTGCGTGGCGGCTCGGCGGACCAGAATCTGATCCTGCTCGACGGTGCACCGGTCTTCAACCCGTTCCACCTGCTCGGAATGTTCTCGGTGTTCAATTCCGACATGATGGAGCGGGCCGAATTGCTCTCAGGCGGGTTCTCCGCCGAGCATGGAGGACGCGTGTCGTCGGTGCTCACAGTCGAGTCCGATGCGGGAGACGGCGATCTGCACGGTGACATCGGTGTATCACTGCTCGCATCGCGGTTAGCTCTCGGTTGGCGCGTTCCCGACGTTTCGGCGAACGCTATCGGCTTTGAGTCGATGCGCTGGCGGGTGAGCGGAAGGCGTTCGTATATCGACCAGCTCTCCAGCGG
>Ga0180431_10009036_pt1 | contig 11336 bp, 8 predicted proteins | sample SS_ome_11_FD_132459 | JGI IMG/M metagenome (GOLD analysis project Ga0180431, IMG submission 132459) | Hypersaline lake sediment archaeal communities from the Salton Sea, California, USA - SS_1_MS_1 metaG | ecosystem: Environmental > Aquatic > Non-marine Saline and Alkaline > Hypersaline >...
AAGTTACTGACAGGTTTCTTGATCTTGCCAAGATCTTCAAGGTTAAGAGAAGCGGGAGACAACGAGATGAGATTTTGAGAGAATTACTCATAAAATTACAGGAATTCATGAAGAAAATCGGTTGTCCATTGTCTATTAGCGAGCTTGAAAAGCCACACAAAATAAGTCGTGAAGATTATTTGGCTCAAATAGACCAGATGGTGGATTTTGCTTTTAACGATTACTGCACGTTATCATCAAGTCGAAAAGTCGATCCACCTCAATATCGTTTGCTAATGGAAACGGCCTATGAAAATAAAATAGATGATTTAATGGATTTATACTACAGGTAGGAGGAAATTAGGTGAAAAAAATGTTAGGATATAATGGTAAAATTGCATATATTGATATGAGTGCGGCTAAAGCTGAAATAAAAGATTTAGATCCAAAAATGGCTGAAGATTACATTGGAGGTGTCAGCTTATCAGCAAAATTGATTTACGATATGCTTTCTGATGCAGATTACGAGACCTTGAAGAACGATCCATTCTCTCCGGTAAATCCATTAGTGTTTGCTACCGGTCCGTTAACGGGAACGGCAACGCCTTCCAGTAGCAGGTATTCCGTTTCAGGGATATCGCCATTAACGGGAATGTGGGGCGAGTCTACTTCTGGAGGAGTCTTTCCTACAATATTAAGAAGGTGTGGATTCGATGCGATTGTAATACATGGGGAATCTGACAAGCCAAAGTATGTTTTCATTGAAAATGGAGAGATTCAATTCAAGAACGCTGATAATATTTGGGGAAAAGACACACGAGAAACGATTGAGGCAATCAAAAAAGATTTGGGCGATGATAAGGTTCGGGTTGCGTGTATTGGAAAAGGTGGAGAAAATTTGGTTAAATACGCAGCGGTCATAAACGACGAAGGGAGAGCTGCGGGTCGATGTGGGCTAGGTGCAATCATGGGTAAGAAGAAATTGAAGGCTTTAGCTATCAAGGGAGGTTCCCAAATTGAATATGCCGATAGAGAGACTTTAGTTAACTCTGGAAAAGGAGCAATAAAAGGAGTTCAGAACGCTTTTGCGTCTAATTTCTTTTCGCACTATGGAACATTATGTTATACTGATATGGGAATGGTACTCGCAGATGTTCCGTCAAATTACTTCACGAATTCCGAATTTATTGCTGAAAGACTAACTGGAAGGGCTTTAAAGGAACAATACCCTGTTCTTAAATATGCCTGCTCGGGTTGCGTCATTGGTTGTGGAAGAACAACTATCATGGAAGAAGGTGATAATGAACTCGAAATTGACGGTCCTGAATACGAAACAACTGCTGCGTTTGGTCCTTTATGTGGAATTTTAGATTGGGATCCAATCTTGAAGGCAAACCACATGTGCAACCTCGAAAGTGTTGACACCATCTCGAGCGGTGTTTCAATCGCGTTCCTGATTTATCTCGTGGAAAACAAGCTTGGATTAGACAATATTACAAATTTACTATCTGGAATTAGTATTGATGAAATAAAATGGGGAAATGGAGATGTCGTATTAAAACTCTTAGATCAAATCATTAAAAGAGAAGGTATTGGAGATCTTCTAGCTGAAGGAGTTAAAGTAATGGCAGAAAAATTAGGTGTTGATCCTGGATTAGCTGCTCATGTAAAGGGTTTGGAAATTCCAATGCACGATCCACGAGCTTATTTAGGTCAAGCTCTTAGTTACATGACATGTTGTGTAGGTGCGAACCATGAAAAAGGAGACTTTTTTAACATTGATGGAGACGCAGCGAGTTTTGGAAAGGTGAGAAAAGCTGATAGGTTTAACATCGATGGACGGGAGCCTTTAGTAATGGAATTGCAAGACATCATGAACGTGATGGATTCGGCATGCATTTGCAACTTTCCCCACTTGAGCATAGCAGTGCTCGCTAAACTCTTTAAAGCTTCTACGGGATTTGGCACTTTGGGAAACAAGAAGAAAATGATCGTGGCCGGAGAAAGAGGTTCGAACTTGAAAAGAGTAATCTCATGCAAGCTCGGGATAAAACGAGAAGACGATTGCTTACCAAAAATCGTTACAGAAGCATTACCAAGTGGTGGTTCTGAGGGCGTGTCGCTCAATTTAGAGGATAATCTAAAAGCTTTTTATGCGTCACGAGGTTGGGACTGGGAAACTGGCGCACCAACGAAAGAAAAATTAGAGCAACTCGGAATTTAGAGTTCACGTAAAAATTTTTTATTTTTATTTATTATTTAAATTCTTTTTTGCATAATAATTGCTATAAAGATAGTAAGCTATAAACATGCCTCCTAATACAGCACAGATTACTAAAAATATCAGGTTAAATGCGGCAGACTGCGCTTCGATATTTGAATTATTTGGATCGATTCCAAAAGACGCTCCAAGAAAGGCATAAAAGAACGCTCTAGGGATTGCGCCTATAAATGTACCAATAGAATACTTCTTGACGTCCATTTCTACAAGACCTGACACGTAAGAAATTGGATCAAACGCGATAAATGGAATAGTTCTTGATATTAGTATAGCCCATGTTCCGTTTTTCTGAATAAAATCATCTGCCATGAGCATGGCTTTCTCACCTATGAATTTTTCAACAAGAGGTCGACCACCCAATCTACTTATGTAAAAACATAGAATGCCCGCAGCCATGGAGCCAATTATACCCATTACTCCACCGCCCCAAATCCCCCAAATCATTCCTGTTGAAAGGAGGACGATCTCGGACGGAATTGGAATGATTAAACCTTGAATAGCCATTATCCCTATAAACAAAAAAATCCCCCAAAACCCCAACATCTGCACGCCATTTACAAAATGTAAGACAATTGTATAGAGAAAAGTCGTGTCAATAAAATAATTATAAATGAATAAATAGATGGAAAGAACAGCTATAATTCCAAAAATAATGATATAAATGAGGGTTTTTTTATCGTATTGAGAAAATTTAAATAAATTTTTGAGGTATTTCGTTAATTTAACCTTGAACGGTTCTTTTTCTTCTTTATCAGTTTCAGATTTTTTTTCTGCCATGTGAATCAAATATAAGAATCTATCAGCCTAATATGTGTAATTTAAATGTCTTTAACAATTATAACTTTTGTAATTTTATTAAAAGTGAATAGTAGCCATAAAAAAACATGAAAAAACCATTCATTTTCGGTCATAGGGGGGCAATGGGGTATGAAATTGAGAATACTATGGCCTCGTTCGATAAAGCTGTAGAATTTAATGTTGGTTTAGAAACTGATGTTCAATTAACGAAAGATAATTATTTAATCTGCTTTCATGATCCATATTTTCAAATATTGGATAACTGGTACGTCGTAAAGGAAATGACTTTAGAAGAAATACGAAGGATCAAGTTCAATGATAACAGGATTATCCCTACACTTGACGATGTATTCCAAAAATACAAGTCAAATTCTCTCAGATATAGCATTGATATTGCGAATAGAAACACGGGATATAGAGTTATAGATTTAGCTAAAAAATACAATATTTTGGATGAGATCGAAATAACCGATTTGAGGATGCGCGTTTTAGCGCAGTTGAGAAAATACAATAACGAGGTTAAGTTAGTTCACACTCTTCCCTTTAATATCCGAAAAATTAGTAAAAGAAACTTGAATTTCAAAGACCTCGTAGAAAAAAACATCCATGCTGTAAATTTAAAGAACGAGAGAACAAGAGACAAGGACAATTTCAAGATTATTATTGAGAATGGTTTAAAGTGCTATGTATGGGGCGTAAATTCAAAATTTCGCATGAAAAGAGTGCTCAAGCTGAATTATAAAAATGCAATTGTTGATGCGATATATACGGATTATCCTGATGTACTTTTAAAATTTAGAGATCAATTTTACTAATCAAATGTTTCTTATAGTTCAGGAATTAGGAGAATAAAATTACTTCCTTGGGTAAAATCACCCTTCACTTTATCTTCTACCCAGACTTGTCCATTGTAGCTATCTATTATTGTTTTTACAAGAGATAATCCCAATCCCATTCCACTAACATTTTTATCGGACTTATATCCTCTTTCAAATATTGATTTTTTCAGAAGATCTTCAACACCATTCCCATTATCAATAAATTCCATCTTAACCCAGAGAATCTTATTTTTCAACTCTTTTGAAATTTTAATTGAGAGTTCTTTTTTAGGATTATTGTTATGTTTTATTGCATTAATAATTAAATTTTCAAAAACCTCCAGTAACAATTCGTTTGCCATGATATGAATCTTTTCTTGAGGAAAATCTAATGCTATGTCAATCTCCTGTTGGTACTTATTAGACACGTTATCTATAGCTGTTTTTAATATCTCTATTATTTCCGTGTCTTTCAAAAGAAGGTCCATATCCTCTATTTTAGATAATATTCGAACATTAGAAACCAAACTTGCTCCTCTTTGAACCTGCTTTTTAATATCGTTTAATATGGTTTTAAAATCATCAAATGTTGATTCAGATGTATGAGTTAAGGCTCCGAGCTCTGTAGTTGATAATATTGTTTGAAGAATGTTATTGATATCGTGAGTAAACAAATCTTTATAAAATTCAACGCGTTCATAAGCATTTCGATAATTCTCTTCCGATTCTTTTAATTTTTGTCTCATGCTGACATCTCTCGTAAGACCATAAAAACCGATCCTCTGTCCGTCAGAATCATGTTTTAAATAAGCGGCAGTTTCAATACGCAGTGCTTTTCCCTCTTTATTGAACGCATCATAATCGTAAATGATTTGAAGTAGTTCATTGTTATAAAGCTTAGCATATTCTTTAAGTATTTTATCAGTATATTCTGGTGTTGTATGCGTGCGGAAATTTGTCCCTATAAGTTCATTTTCCGAATATCCAAGTAAGTCACAGGCTTGTTTATTAACAAATGTAAAATTTCCCTTGAGATCTGTTTCAAAATATCCATCATAACTATTTTCAACAATCCCTCGATATTTTTCCTCGGATTCTTTTAGTTTCTGTTCTGCGTCCATTTGCATGGAGACATCTCTAATGAATAAAAAGTATTTTTTTTCACCTTTTCTATTTACAAACGAACTACCTCTAACCTCTCCGCATATATAATTTCCATCTTTTTTTCTAATCTGGAACTCTTGTCGGTGTTGTATTGAAAGATTTGTAGTAATTGATTCAATTGCTTTTTCATATTCATTAGGATGTAGGAATTTTAAAATATTCTTTCCTATTCCATCCTCATGTGTGTATCCTAAAACTCTAAAAATCGTCGGTTCATTAAAGTATTCTATTTTAAATCGATCGTCGAGCATTATAATGAAATCCATGGCATTATCCATTATTAAACGATATTTTTCCTCAGATTCCCTTAATTTTTGCTCGTTTGTTTTTCTTTCTGAAATATCCCTCCCTATAATAAACATCTTATCCATTCCACTCTTACTTTGGAATATATGACCCCTTATATCAACCCATACAAATTCACCATCAACTCGCTTTACTCTTGCTGTCACACGCCCCTCTCTTTTTTCAAAAATATCATTTAATTCTTCAAACACATGTTCTATATCATCGGGATGAATAAAGTCTGGAGCGACCTTTCCGAGTAAATCACTTTTAGTGTAACCTAATGTTTTCCCGTGAGCTTCTTGATTTAACCACTCAAATTCATACTTATCGTTAAGAATCATTATTAAATCGTCCGCATCATTAAACATAAAACTGAGTATATCCTTTAATTGGATGGATTTATCGCCATCATCGTATATATTCAATGCGGTCACTTCTTAACTTTTTTGTCTATCTAATGCAAAATCCCCTATATATTTCTTATCACAAATTCTCATATAAATGATTATCGGTTTTCTTTTCGCTAAAAATTTTTCGACGAAAAAAGAAATATAAAGTAGGCTAAACTGTGTTTTATTATGAGTAAAATTTTGACAGATGTCTATCACGTAGGAGATTCAGGATGTTCCGTGTTTTTAGTTGATACACGGAGTAATGATGGCCTCGTGTTAATTGATGCAGGTATGAGTTTACTGATGATCCAAAGCATATACAAATTTGGATTAAATGCGAGCGACATCGATCATTGCATTCTAACTCATTTTCACATCGATCACATAGCTGCATGCTCCGATCTTAAAAGATTAAACAAGCATGTCAAGTTTTACGCACATAATTTAGATGCAGATGCCATTGAAGAGAGAGGACATGGTACTAAAACTGCAGCTTCTTGGTATGGAGTGGATTATAAACCAGTAAAATTAGAAATGAGATTTAAAGAAGAACTCGTAACTCTGAAATTTGGAGAATTAGAATTTCAATGTATTCATACGCCTGGCCATACACCAGGCTCTATCTCCGTTTTGGTTGAGATAGAGGGCAAGAAGATATTGTTTGGCCAAGACATACACGGTCCTTTTATGAAAAGCTTTGGCTCTGATCTTAATGCATACCAAGATTCCATGAAAAAATTGTTGGATTTGAAAGCAGATATTTTATGTGAGGGGCATTTTGGAGTTTTCCAGCCTGCTGAAACCGTACATCGATATATTAAAGGTTACATGGAAAGAAACAAACCTTAACAACTGTGATTTAAAAACATATCTGCATATTAAATATATTAATATAGATGTTTTCTCATGAATATTATAACTAAAAATAACAATCATATAGAGATTAAAAAATGGCAACTCTTACTATTTTGGTCTTTTCTTACTATGGCATTTTTGTTTTATTAATGGTAATAATATCAATATTCCTAATAATTCAATTAGTTAAAACAGATAAAATCGCAAGACCCTTGTTGTTTAGCTTAGTTATATTTTTCCTTGCCTATGCTTTTGCTAATTTTTTTCTAACGCTGAGAAATGCTGAAATTCTTATCAATGGAAATCTAATTGTCTATGATCAAAAGGCAAATTCTTTTTTTACAAATATATGTGCTGTTATCGCACCCATGCTCTTAACATTTCAAGTAGAAAAGAGATTTTTATCAGAATTTAAGTTATTTTCGAAATATCATGTTTTTTTTATATTAAACTTGATTTCTTTTTGTATAATTATTACAATCGCAATATTCACTTTGTTCACTAATCCAATCTTGTTATTAGATCCCGCTTTTGCAACCGCTACTTTTGGAGCATTCATCCTTCCCTTTTTTTTCGTATCAAACATCTTTTTCATGGTAACATTTGCGTATTTATCGTTAAAATCTACGGGGAAATATAGGCTCTATACTTTCATAATTGGATTAGGATGGCTGATTAATCAAATGGGCAATCTCTTACATCAATTTGTGGATGCTTCTCTCCTAAATAATATTACTACAACCGTCTTTTTTCTGGCAAAATGGATTGGCACATTTATGACGGCATATGGATTTTATAAATTATATACGTTAAAGAATATTTAAAAAAGGTGAAAATATAAATTGGCAACTCAAACAATATTGGTCATAACGCATTATGGAATTTTCATTACATTATTTTCAATTATAGCCGCTTTTCTCTTGATTCAAATAAAAAGAGCAGAAAAGATTGCAAGACCTCTCCTTTTTAGCTTGTATATTTACTTTCTATTTTTAACCATCGCCAATGTTTTTCAAATGTTTAAATACATCGAAACATATGCACTTGGTCAACCTTATCTCTACGATCAAAAAGTGAGTTCTCTCATGCTCACATTTTTTGCTGCTGCGGCGCCTATATTATTAATTTTCCAAGTTGAGGATAAATTTCTAAGAGAGATAAAAATTTTCTCACGGTATCACGTGTTTTTTGCTATTAACGTGATTTCCCTAACCGTTATCATTATTTCAGCGATCATAATGGGAATTACCGACCCCACTTCCTTAATGAATGTTGGAGTAACCACGTTCGGACCCTATGTACTTCCGCTTCATATTGCCGTCCTAGTCTTTGTCATTGCCACGTTTGGATTGCTAGCGTTAAAATCTACAGGAAAATACCGAACTTATGCTTTCCTAATTGCATTAGGATGGACTATTAATCAGATTTTAAACGCTTTTCACCAATTCTTGCCTGGAGCGCTCCTAAACGACATTAGCACCACGATTATTTTCATTGGAAAGTACATCGGCATGATAGTAACGGCAGTCGGATTTTATAAACTGTATTCCCTACAGAAGTATTAAAATAATTTTTATTTTAATTTTACCCAAATTGGAGAAGACCACCCTCTCTCACCATCAAACTGAGTTAATCGCACATAATAAAAGGCTTCTTCACCACTTTTCAAGTTATCATCTTTATACGCAAACTTGATCCGATCATACGCTGGCGTTCGGATAGCAATAACACTGCCATTCTTGATCAATTCAACGCTTTCAACTCTTGAGGTCCCGCACACGGTAATAAATATGACGGGGGGCTCCTCAGCAGCAGTTTCCTTACCCATTAGCGTGGAATTTGTCTTGATCTTGATCCACATTCGCTCTCCAGTCGTTGCATAACAATTTCTTTCGTTTAAATTTTTGAGGATGCTTCTTGAATTCAGTTCTTTTGAAAATATTGCGGCAATTCCGGGGCGAAATCGTAATACAGGAGCAAGATTTTTCATTTTAGATTGGTTTATTGGACAGCCGGGGTGCGCATAATGGTCATCGCCTCCCCCTATAAATCCAAGTTTAAAACCATTTTTCAAAGCCCATCGCACGCTACCATTTCGTCTGTTTGTACGTAATGTACGATATCCCCCTCCAAATTCCTCACTTGATCCGTGCTGAGAATAAATTTCTACAACTTTCTCGATTTTGCTATCGACCTCAGACCAAGAAGTACCCATTGATTCGCTAATTGGTGTATGAGAAATCACTGCACACTCCACATCTTTAAGTGCCGCATAAAGTTGGTCTTGGAAGCATCCTTCAACTGAAGAATAATCAACTAAGGGCGCATTTTCTGCTCCTTCAAGAGGAAATAATATCACTTTATCGCTAATTGCATCATAAGGGCAATCTTGTTGTAGCATTGCTTTCGCGTAAAGCACGCGTCCTGACCATTCATACGCGGGAATGGCAATAAATGAAGCATCGGTGTAGGCTTTGCATAGATCAACTAATTTTAGCCATTCGTCGCTATCATAAGCATATTGAATCATCTTACGCCCTTCCATCCAATAATTAAAACGCTGATTTAAATGATCTCCAAGCGCGGCAAAATCGTGAAGAGAATAATTTTTTGCATAATTAAATCCGTCATTTCCCGTGCCCATTCCGTCAGAGTATTCTCTCGTGTGAATGTGAGTATCACCCCAATACAGTTGGTTTGAAAAGTCTCTATCTCTTACAATCGGATTAGATATTCCTTCAATTTTTCCGCATTTAACTTTAATTTTTCCGATATTTTTTGTAAGTTCTTGGAATACAGGATAATCTCCGAATCCAGAGTCATCTTTCAACAGTTTTACAATTTCTGTATCAGGACAAATATCTCCAATAAAACTCAACGATTTTTCGATTCTTAGTATTCCATCCTCTATCATTGCAGTATTAGGAGCGTTCAAGCATTTTTCAGCTACGATTTCTACATCTCCATTAAAATTATAGTCTCGATTACCGAATTTGTCTAAAGCAACTATTTCAATATCCACCGGATTCCCATTATATAATGTTGGAACTTTAACGAGAAAAAATTTTGCTTTATCAGCAACCATCTTTACTTCCTTTATTCCAATTCTAGTGAATTGTTTATCTCCGGGTAATTTAATATCAAGAGCGCATTGAACAGGATCGATAAAAGCAATATCTCCGCTCACATTCCTCTCTTTTGATTCGTTGTAATCGAATTCGATCGTTCCACCAGGCCCTAATGGTTCATTCAGAATATATTGCACCATTATTTGCGAATTTGCTCCTTTAACCTTACCTTTTACCGACGATTTAATTGAACAAATCCCAGTTTCTAAATTAATAGGCTCCCAAGCGTACGGAATGATGAACCTGAATTGAGTCCTTTTTGGAATTTCCTCTTTCGCTTTATATAAAATCTTGATGCTTGTATTGCTATCAATTACAACCTCATCGTCGACATTAAAGACAATTTCTGCATCGGGATCTAACGCTATTTGATAATCAAAATAGGGTGGTAATATCTTCTCTTGCATTTTTAAAACCAAATTTAAAATTTAATATTCAATTAGAATTTACATATTTTATTCTTTATTATTAGAAGAACTGAGTTCTTCCTTCCACTTTAAATACCCCTTAGTTCTTTTCCCTCGCCATATGGCGTGTTTCCCTGTTTCGGTTTCATATTGTTTTTCAAGGGCAATTTCTTTATTTACCTCGTTAATGTCAATCTTTGGCAATTGTGACAGACTTTTACGTTTTATTTCTTCTACATCTATTTTATGTAATCCTTCAAGATATATTTCTTGATTAAGAAGCTCTATATCAATAATATCATCGTCATCCTTAGCATGGCCCTCGGTTTTTTCGGATAGCTGAGGTTGTTCTTGATTTACTATTTTTGCTCGCCATCTTTCTTCGAGAAATATCTTTACCTTGAATTTTGCCTTATTCACATATTTTTTTAGGATCAATATATTCTTCTTTAAAGTTATTTTAAGTATTAGGATTCTTTCAGATAGGTTTGGTCTTAATTTTTTAGTACTAATTCTTCTATAACTTTCATATTCCCATTGATTATCTGTATAGGCGTCTTCTTGAAATAACGGTACATTTTCTTCTTGATGTGCGTATTCTTCTTGTCGAAAAGATGTATATTCTTGTTGATACATTGGTTCGTATTGCGTTTGTGGATTGCTTTCAACGGCAATCTCTTCAGATTTAATATCTCCATCTACTAATTGACTGGGAGGTCTTTCAAGACATTGTCCACATTTTCCAAAAACTTGCATAGTCTTCTCCCAGCAATGCTTGTGGTATGAACGCTCGCAATATGGACACTCTTCATAGCAGGCTTCATCTCCACTAATGTCCTTTTCGCATACAGGGCATTTTTTTGAATGACATATAATACAAGTAATACTTTCCGGATCTTTAGCTGTTGCCAGTTCAGGTCGCTTCATTCTTTTCGAGCATACTGGACAGAAAACATCGTATCCTAACGATGTGATATCACAATCAGAGCAATAAAACACATATGGTTCTACTTCCTTTGGCATGATTGGTCCCTTTTTCTCTTCATGTGCTTGCGTGAAATATTCATTTTGTGAGTCTGAACCAAGAAAAATGATCCTAGGTTGACGATAAATATCCTCAGGAGTTAATCCCGCTTGATCTAACCTCTGTAATTTCTTATAGCCAAGGTAAATGATAACAATTAGCATGATAAAAAAGAAAATGGCAAGAATTATTGATAAAAAAT
>Ga0180431_10009037_pt1 | contig 11336 bp, 14 predicted proteins | sample SS_ome_11_FD_132459 | JGI IMG/M metagenome (GOLD analysis project Ga0180431, IMG submission 132459) | Hypersaline lake sediment archaeal communities from the Salton Sea, California, USA - SS_1_MS_1 metaG | ecosystem: Environmental > Aquatic > Non-marine Saline and Alkaline > Hypersaline >...
AAATGTTTTTAGGTGTTTAGTAAATAAGATATGAATGCATCCACATCAGCCTCCACCTTGCTAGAAAAAGTAAGTGTGATTCTGCGGTCACCGTTAGCAACACCTCGGTGGTTAATTGGGTTTTCTTCCCCCCATTTACTCTTCTTAACCGACCAACCTATGGGGTCATTAACTCTTACCACAGAGCCAGCTTCTTCATACTCAAAAAAACTATTTCCATTTTGGGAAAATGTACAGATGGCATTGTATAGCTCAAAGTTTGAGTTTGTGTGCCAATCTATAAATCCATCCGGTGGGTAATATGCTGCTAAAGTTGATTCCAGAGAGTATGCAAAGTCTATTTGGCCAATGAGCTGTCTTGTTACAGAACAAAGTGTTTCCCCAACTTCGTCGCAATCAATAAGGTTAGCAAGTTTCAACGAATTCGGATATTTGTGGGTTTGGCTCATATTATCCAAATTCATCGGAAATATATTGCTATCCAGTGTAGACATTACATACGAAGATAGGTTGGTAAAATCGCTGTTAGAAAATTGGGTTGCGTTAATATCTGCCATTTGTGTTGTTATAGTTTTCTAATATTTCTGCTGCTGTTAGTGATCTGTCATAAATAGCTAGCATCCCAAGCCTTCCGTAAAAGCTTTGAGCATACAAATAAGTTGAAGATCCAGTAGCCCTCCCAAAACTCGATGGCTGAAAATATTCTCCTGAAGGATTATTTCCACCAGTCATGCTTCCAGTGTAAAACAAAGATCCGTTGTGGTACCACCTCACCGGCCTACCTGCCTCGTCATTTGCAAACACTATAGCCATATTAAACCAGGTATTTAAAGCATCCCCACCATAGGTGTTGCTAGCACCAAACGAATATCCATTCTGTGTAACCGCTTCGGTTCTCCAATATCCTCCAGTATTGTTACCTCTCCATTCTATGTGATTAATAGTACCACTCCCGTGAAAAATTCCATGACCTTGCGCCTGGTTACCAGCAAACCTCATCCACCATTGGTAGGTAACACCGTCTGTTTTGGTTGCTGGAGAAGTGGTGGTAGCAGCAGTGTCAAGCCAAATCAAATCACCAGTTGGAGATCCATCTCTTTCTCCCTGGCCTGCAAACACAAATTCTCGGGATGCGTTAACAGTAGTACCAGAAAGAGAACAGCTTCTTCCCTTGCCGCTTAGATCGTACAAGGTTGTTCCTGAGCCAGGGTAACATTGCTTCATCTTTGAATCTAATAAAAGATCCAGTCCGTCTGCTATAATTGGAGGTGGTGCTTGTCCATCATCCACAAACATGGTGTCGGTTGATGCTGCATAATTTAGTGCTTGTGAAATCAGGGTAAAGTTATTACCAGAAAGTTCATTCACTTTTGCAATCAATTGGGAATCGTTATTACAAACTATGATTGATGGACCTCCAGAAGCCTTATTCTGATAAATGCAATACCCTCCGTTGGGCGGATCTAGAGAATTCCAGAATCCCGTCGAGTTCGTTGGGCCTTTGCTGACACTACCAGTTCCTATCCTCCAATTCCCATTGGAAATTGATTTTGGTTCTGCGCTTGTGTTATATTTTATTGGAAAAGACACCTTTTATATATTTTATGTAATAGGATTCAATGAGATCCAAGACTCACACTCGTCTTTAGTTGGTGCATAAAAAACCACACTATCTCCAAGATATACCTCGAAGGTTGGTCTATCTTCGGATCCATCTGGATTTGGTTCGTTTTCAATGATGTTATACTCCATACTTTCCTCTTGTTGAATTATAAATTTCGATTATCTCCTGGTCTGTTAATTCCCTATCATAAACATAGGCCTCCTTTACTTTGGCGTATTGCTCACCACCGTAATCAGAGTTAACTATGGTAAAGCTAGCTGTGTTAGAAGCCACAGATCCAGTTCTTCCTGCTCGAGAACCATGTTTGGCCCCATTAACCCAAGTTTGCCCTGCTTGTGTGCTGTTGAATTGAATGCAATAAAACAGAGTTTCTCCCACCGTTGTTTTTCCGAAATTACTGCCAACGCTTCCCCAACCCCCATTGACATTCATATACCATCCGAGGTTACCGTTTCCGCCATTGTTATTATAATTCCCAAAATCGTAGAGTCTTACCACAGCAGTTGATGTGCCTGCATATTTGCTAAACGGAGTCTGAGAATAACCAGTATGGTGTGAATAGACCTTGAGCCATAGACAATATGTAAATTCTGTAAGCCCATCGAAATCTCCATTCAGGTCAGCATGTGCATATCCCCATGTATTAAGGTTACTGTATTGCCTGGCAAGATCAAAATTCCATCCATCCGAATGGTTTGAAACCTGATGGGGCACAGAAAATGCCATCTTAAGGCCCGAGGATGGTATATTTCCCCCGATATAATTTTTCCAAACATTTTCTGCACTTAGGGGTGCATCATATATTCTTATCCCCTGCACATCTATATCAGTGTACCTGTCATTAGAATAGGCTCTGCCTATTGTCAAACGTGGATTGTTACCCATAGAAAATGCAGGAACCCCAGTTCTTGTTGCTACAAGTTGACCGTTGAAATAAAATTTTATGTTGCCATTACCATCATAAGTAGCTACTGCATGTCCCCACTCTCCTGTTGGGAGCGAAGCAGATCCCGTTGTGTAATCAGTGCCGTTATAGTAGTCCACGTAAATGGCCTGGGTGTTAGCACTACTCCGGAATTCAAAGAAAGGAGTATTCGAGGAAGCTGACTTAACGTTGAAGAAGGTTCTCCAGTTTGTTGGGGTCGACCTTCTTTTAACCCATCCCTCTATTGTACATCCACTATCTAAATTTACCCCGGTCAGGGTAAATGCTGCATAATCATTCAGCCCATCAAACTCAAGATATCCGTTCTGGTTGTGTGAAGGAGAATTAATTAGGGATCCGTTATTGCTGTTTGTGGATATGTCATACCACGAATTACCTGACCTTGGGTGGGATGGTATAAACCTGCCATCAACACAGAAAACCAAATTCTCAGTGGAGACTAAATACGGGAAGGTTTTACCATCGTCTACCAAGAGGTTATCGTTAGATGCAGCGTAGGTGAGAACTTCTGCTACCGTTGTAAAGTTGTTGTTTGAGATCTTATTAACAGTCTCAATTAAATCGGAGTCGTTTTCACAAACTCCAATTGATGGTCCACCGCTGGATTGGTTTTGATATACTGCATATCCTCCGGCAGGTGGCTCTAAAGAGTTGTAGTAGCCAGTGGTGCTTGTTGGTCCTTTACTTTTGTCCCCGGTTCCAACCCACCAATTGCCTTTAGACAGGGAGTTAGATTCACTTGATGTGTTGTATTTAATAGGGAAAAAAGGCATCTCCCTATATATTGGGAAACGTGCTTGTGGTAATGAAATTAGTACCTTAATTCCTCATAGATTGCTAGAATGGCACCTAATGTGCCTTTGTCAGTTTGGTGCTCTAAGAATTTTGTTGCAACCTCTGCTTGTACCTCTGGGTCTATTTTCAAACCAGGACCAAACATTTTAATTACAGCTTCGTATCTGTGTGGACCTAGCATAGCATCAAATCTGATGTGGTAGTCATTATCCAAACTTATATCAAGATCTATCTCATCTTTGATTAAATAGCCACTGACCTCTTCAACTTGTTCTTCCCCCTTTCCTTTCCAGTCATCCAGAAAATCAAGTTCTTCGTTTTCTGTGTCCTTCACGTCTTTGCCGAACTCTAGATCGTCGGTACGAACCCTTCTTTTAATAATACCATATGATTTACCAAAATCCTTGAGGGACTCCAAGTCATCTATGGAGTAATTCTCAAAGGTTTTGATATAGGACTTTCTCATATTTAAGAACCCTTTTTTCCATAATGCTAATTACAATTTAAAGCGGTCTGTTGCTTTTTTAAACCTCATTCTCATTTCACTCTCCCCATAGTCTGGAAGAACTCCGAATGATGTGAACAGGTATGAATCCAACCAATCCAATGTTTCCTTTGCAGTTGCAAGGAAGTTTCTTTTGCTCTTTAGCCAACTAGGAATTGGTAAACCAGAATTTGCAGATTGAGCTTGTGTTGTTATCATACATTTCAAAAGTTCAAAGGTCTTTTTAAACTGATCCTGCGTATCGATATCTTCCAAAGCCTTAACAATCTTTTTCTCCTGCGCACTAGCACCAACCAAATCAGACATTCTTGATTTTTCATCAAGGAGTGCCATCATAATCTCATGGGCTGCAGATTTGTCTTCCGGATTTTGTTCTTCCCCCAAGACATTTTTATAACAATCGCTCATAATACTTGAGGTAGATGCTTCGTTTATTTCCTGAGGAGAATTAGACCCCTGGTTTTTATAATTTTCAAAAGGTGTTAGATTCTTCATCTTACTTGTTATATTTCTTTATATATCAGCAAGATCAACTGTAATCCTCGTAGGATTTTTCCTCTACAAGGGTGGATCCGGTTAATAGGTTGATCTCTTTTTTTAACTTGGCTCTCTCATCATTGGTAAAATATACGGATCTTGCTAGATCTATAAATTCCTCTCCAAAATCTTTCTGGGATTCTAGGATTCTGATATCATCTTCGATGTACCACAGTTTCTGATTAACCTCCTGCAATTCATTATGCAAGGATTCCATTCTTTCCCGATCTTCACTGTTCAGGTCATCGTAGATGCTCTTGACAATAGGTGAAAGCTCGTTGAACTCCTTCCAGACGTTTTCTAATTTAGTCTTGTCTGAGATAAGTCTCGTCTTAATATCAAGAATAGTCAATTTGTCAACGATCTCTCCGTTGGATACTTCTATCTTCATTTTTAAAAAATCATTTTTATTTTGATCCAGTTAGATATTCAACCCTATCTTCCCTTTTGTAGTTGAATTTCCTATAGTGGTTGATTGGTGATAACAAAAGGACCACAGATCTTATCTCATTCCTTTTTGCCTTTTCGAAACCGTAACCACAATAATACTTCTCTGAGTAATTGGTAGTGCCTGTATCTATAAATATCTTTTGGTTGGCTTTCTTGTTGATGTAATGCGGCCAGTTGCAGTAATAGAGTTCGCCCTCTAAAAATTCAAGATCCGCATAGGAACCTTTGCCTGTGAATTTGGTCTTTGGCAGGTCTTTTATGTCTGGCCATTGAATGTTCTTGTCTTGATATTCGGCATACTTCTCAGGCCAAAGAACTTTCTTTTCCTTCCATCTGTAACTATACCAAGCCCATTGGATGCTGTTGTCGCCTGAGATTTCCGTGTAACTCATTTTCACATAATCAAGACCAAGTGTTTCTGATGCTGCAACGATTTTACCATAAAGCCCTAACCTTATCGAATCATATCCATTATCACAAACAACTTGTTCAGAGTGCATGAGCATGTCGTCCTCAAAGAAAAAATATCCCGAGATATCCTGTTCATGAGCATGTTGAGCAATAAACCTCCTGCCCCCAGTGATGCCGATATTATTTTTCTTAAGATGAGTAAACCCATGCTCCTGACAGATCTGCACATACTCATCAAAGGTGCTCGGATCATCAGAATTGTCGAGCACAAACTTTTGGGTTTGTGTAAGAAAGTCACTATCATAGGAGGACAGGGAATCGATAAGCATCCTCAATTGACCCGGAGCATTGTAGGTGATAATATAAAGACCAGTTTTCCTTGAATCCATTTCTTTATCTATTCTGATATTGATGGAGGTCTCCAGATGCCTATTCCGCCAAAGCCCTCTAGATATCCTCCAATCCTAATTCTCCCACCACCCCTAGAGCAAATGATATCGGTCTTGCTGCCTTCGTCTAGTTCTTGCCAGAATTTGTAAACCTGTCCTGCATCGCCATCTCCATATCTGTGGTTGGGGTCGATATCGTGGAAGACTATGATCCCATTAGGGGAAAGAAGACCCCTGTACATTTCAAAATCTTTTTTAACCCCCTCGTACGTGTGATCTCCATCTATAAAGATTAGATCATACTGTGGACAGAACTCCACAACCTTATCAAAGGTAGAGGTCAAGGGTGAATCCCCCATCAAGAGGTGAGCTCCTGCAACCTTCTCTATTTCCTCCATGCATTCTTGTGGCCAGGGTAATTTAATATCCACCCCAAGTTTTTTGCCGGAACAAAGACTTCCCAAGAGGGTGAAAGCAGACCCACAATGAATTCCAATTTCCAAATAATTGATCGGGGCCATCGATTTTACAATATGCGCAAGGGTGGTGATTTCCTCCTCTACCTGCAAAAGAGAAATGCCTTTTTCGTTATGATCGGCAACGGCTTTATCAATAAGTGCTTTAACTTCCATATGATGATATCACAATCACAATTTTTCGATTCTTTTGGTTTTATCTATGCCTACAAAAATGTACATTCCTTATCGATCCATTTTCCAGATGGAGAACTTTCTCTGCCAATCCATCTGCACATCCTCAGCATCTGCATCTTCTATCTCCAGCCAAGGCTCGGGCATAGCAATTGGACTTCTTCGCAGATCGATGGGTCTGTAGTCAACACACCCGGGTGCATCTGGGGTGATAAGCTCCTCTTTAAAGAGATCGTCCACCTCGTGTTGGGTGATGCCGAGCAACCTTGCATCTGCCACCTTCAGATGCACCATGGATTTGATGACGTCCTGGGCAGAGAGATGGTTCAGGGTGTGTCTGCAGATGAGCAGATCGCACTTGGGATAATCCATCTTGGTGGTGACATCTGCCACATCAAACTTCCAATTGACCCGATCCCTATATTTCTCCGCATTTTCTGCTGTCTTGGTTTTTGAAATATCGTAACCATAAAATTTGACGTGGGGATATTTCTCCAGCACCTCCGGCCACCACAGCATGCCGCCAACGGAAACATCCACAATAGTGCTCACACCCTCTTCCTCTATGAGCTTGCAAAAGAGATCTCTCACCGAAACTGTGGTGTGCATCATAGAGCCGGTGCCGCTGCCATTGCCTTCCCAACCCCAGAGACCTCTTTCGTACACAACATCGAAGTCTCTAACTTCCGTGGTAGAAAAAATGCTGGGGAGATTAGGATTTTCCTGGGTTTGATAAAAAGGAGAAGCAACATGCGGGTAGTCGATGGGTTTTTTGACCATCCACTGGGATGATCCCCTTTTATCTAATGTTAGACCCTTATCTGAGATGAATCTTTTCACATCATGGTTTACCGCTGGCCAGTCGAGATCATCTCCCATAATCACCCCACCTGGGTCTAATATTCTCCAGGCAATTTCCAGCTCCAGGTAGGTCTCATCCCATTCGTGTGCAGAGTCTAGGTAGATCACACCTGGACCCCTTTGCAGTTTCCCGTCCTCTAGGAATCTTTCTATGAGCCTCATTCCTACTGTACCTGTTGTCGGTAAGGGAAGAATTACATCTTCCATCCCTGCCTCTTTTACGTTGCCTAGGAATCTATCCAAGATGATAGGTCTTACCCCATCTAATTCCATCAGTTCTGGATCTTGCGCATTTAGCTCCCACATGCTCACATCTCCACAAAATGGATCTACACAGAGCAGAAAGAGATCACTTGCCCTTTCCTTTGCCCTCCGGGCAGCCTTAATAGCAGATCCACCATACATGCTGCCAGCCTCCAACCAAAAGTGATTCTGAGTGTGGTCCAAAGCTTCGTCTATCATCTCCTCCGATAAATGGGTGTGTTGATACCAATGACATGTTGGAAATACCGACTTTCCAGCAAATACCCTATAGGGATCTTGGTCGGGGTGGTAGAGCAGAGACTTCACCTTGTTGTACAGGTCTTGCATAGATTACATGGTAAGTGCACTCGTTATACCTCTCTCAGTCTTCTTTGTTTCTTAGCCCATCTTAGATGCAGCGCGCCTAGAGGCAATCTCAGTCATCTTTAGCTTGCGCGGTGGGCTCAGTACCTAAAGAATGGGGTTGGATCCCCCGGCTCCCAAAGACAGGGCCAGGAGCTTGGTCTCCAGTCTATCCAGCAGTCGCTGGACAGACCTCGGTCGGAGGTTGTACTGGAAGGCTGAGCCGAATCCAGAGTCCCCACAAGAGCCCATCACGCTGTAGTGCTCTCCGTCTGCCAGCGGGATGAGCACATAGCTCATGAGGTACATGCCCTTCCAGGTGTCACAAAATCCTCTCTTGAGCCTCACGTTCCATCTCCTTTTCTTTCCTTCGACCACAGACCAATAGAAATCCATATCCCAAGCTCCCTCGACGTGCCCCTGGGCAATGAGCCACTCCACGGCCTCGTTGGTCAAGAGCATCTTGCGAGTGCCATCGTTCAAGCCGTGCAGTCCTCTCCCATAGCCCAAGTCCTTGCCCCTCTGGAGGCAGGTCTTCAATCCCAGATCTCCCAGATCGTCCAAAAGTTCTCTTAGCTCATCCATAGCATCAAAAGTACCCAATTCCTCCGGAGATAAAAAAAGCAACTGGACTTTTTTGGCCCCTATGTCGCAGACCCGCCGCCATCCAAGTCTACACCACCGGTTTTGATATATAAACCATCTATGAAGCACATTAGACTATACGAAAACGAAGACCTGCTCAAAGACCTATCTAACATAGGCTTTGATCCATCTATCGGATTCATGTTCTTAGGCATCACATCTCCCAGAGGTGATGACAGACCCTTAGGGTTCTTGGTAAAGGCAAAGGATGAAAAGACATGTGTGAAGATGCTTATAGAGTCTATGAAGATGGACAATCCCTTTATTATCTCTAAGTATGACCATGTGCCTAAGAATAGCACACTTAGCTTTGACTCTATGACAGACCTAATGGTCTACCTCTTTGAACAAGGGTATGTCACTGACTCTGGATACTATGGTCCTTTTAAAGCCAAAGACTCTTCTCAGGAACTCGTCATCATAGTAGACGAGTATATGATTAATGCTAAGGACTTTGTAGATCTTGCCTACAAGCACTTCACCAACGTCGACGAAGCCTTTAGAGAAGCTGGTCATGCTCAGGAATTCAAATACACACCAAAAGACTTAGGTCTCTAAAGAACTTGACCCCCTTGAAATACCTAGTCATCCTCTTACTATTAACCTCTTGTGTCTCTGAACCTCATAACATCATCACTCGACATGCTGTCATAGACTCAGTGTACACTGAACGGAAACCGTCTGGGACACCACCACTGTTCTACAAAGACCAATGGCACATCAGAGCCAATGGCCACTGGGTGATCTCAAACACTCCTAGAGCTGTTGGAGATACCATTATCTTCTATCACTATAAATAAGACGAGTGCACTCCCAGGTGCTCACAACACCCTCGTTCACGTAGAGATCAAATACCTTATTGACCTCAAACCCCTGGAGTCTTAGCTGCTCAGCAATCTTCTGGGCATCACACTTCCACTCGTGCACCTCTAGATCAATCCTGACCACCTTGCCCCAGGTGGCATCTAAGGTCGATAGGACAACTGCTTCCTCTGCTCCCTCAATGTCCATCTTTAGATGCACACGGTCTAATCCCTCCAGCAGTGCATCTAGGGTTGTGGTAGCTACTGGTTCTCCTTCCTCACTCAGGTGTGCATCACCACCCCAAAGTTCATCTCGGTACCAAAGTCTCTCTTCACCCACCGAAGACCACACCGCTTCAGGAACTACGTTTACCCTGTCCCCAAAGGTGTCTTGGAGGAACCGAGCCAGCTTGGGTACTGGTTCTACTGCCACAATCTTGTCATACCCACTTCTCATAGCACCCATGGTGTAGGTACCCATGTTGGCACCCAGATCCACATAGCAGTCTCCGACCTTCTGCATGGGCTGAGCTATCACCTGCTCAAAGAAGTACCCAAAGGCATCCAGGACGACCAATCGATCTGGGCATCTCACACCTAGATCGAAGTGACTAGGCACTGACCACTCCTCTACAAACTCGTTGCCACCATCCTCTAGGAACACAAACCTTAGACCTGCATACCAAGGTGACTCGAAGTAGGTCTTGAGATGCCAACCCACCAGTGACTCATCCCAACTGTTCCAAACAATAAGCCCTGGAGCTGGTGGAAGCTCCAGGGACATGTGTACTATTGGAAACCTGTGTGGCAGTTCTTGGACCAACAAGGTGCCTCGGAGGTGCTCCTCGGTCTTGTTGGTGACTAGGATCCTGTTGGCTAAAGGATCATAGTTGACCAAGAGATGTCTGTTGTTTCTGATTAACACTTACTCGTCACAGGAATTGTCTAGGACATCATTCAGAGCCTTCATGGTCTCTTTAGCTACCGTATTATTTAGAGTGTTCAGGAGCTTGGACTCTAAGTCAACTAGACCGAATGTCAGCTGATCCACGCTGATCATGAGAGCATCAGCGATCTGGGTTAGTTCATTAGAGTCAAAGACATTGTCAGGAATAGTGACTGTCATATCTGTGAGCTGAATGTAATACTCACCATTACAGTTTGGAATGAGTTCTCCAGAAGCCTTAGCAGTGACCCCAGTGGTGGTGAGTGTCATGTGGTCTTTGATAGCTGGGAAACCATCTACCTCAAATTCATAGTAGATCTTAGCGCTCACTTCGGACGGAACATTCATGGCGATGTCTACAGTAAAGAGAGTGGAATCATTAGGCATGACCACTGGGTCTGTGACAGACGTAACGGTCAAAGCTCCCAAGCCCTTTGCATTCTCTACTTGGTATAGGTAGTAGCCGATCTTAACGTCTAAGTAGCCACAAAGATCTTTACATTCGTCACGGGCTTTCTTACACTCTTTGGTACAGCAATCGTTACAAGTCCAGTCGACTGCTGAACAACCTCCGTGACAAACATCATAGGCAGCATTACATGCATCAATACATGCTTGGTCTACCACAGAAGTCGTGATGTTGTTCTTGCTCTTGACTGCGTCACAGAATTCAAGGTCATTGAGAACTGAAGGTGTACATCCACTCTCGATTGTGAACTCGTAGTCCTGAACATAGTCTGACTGAATTGCTGTATTCAGGATTTCGACTAGTGCTTCTCCTGAAGGTGGTGTATCTCCTAGGTTCTTCTGAACTTGAGTAGCACATGAACCTAATAGGAACAATAGCGTACTCATTACAAGTAATCTAATTGGTTTCATAATATTATGTTTCCTCTTTATACTAAGTTTAAGGGGTAAGGTTCCTTTTCTGACGGGGATTCGCCAAAGCGTTTGCACCCCGCCGTTTACCCCTATACGTGAGGGCCCCTTCAGACTCTCACTACTGGGGTCCCCTAAAACCTATAGAATTTGGGGTCCCTTAGCATATGGACCCCCTAATTTGGTCCCTGTATACGAGGGGCCCTTGAACCCCCCTAAAAAAGACCCTATTTTTACCCCCCTCCAGGGGTCTAAGGGGGACCAAATTCCCACGGGAAATTCCCTAAGT
>Ga0180431_10009038_pt1 | contig 11336 bp, 5 predicted proteins | sample SS_ome_11_FD_132459 | JGI IMG/M metagenome (GOLD analysis project Ga0180431, IMG submission 132459) | Hypersaline lake sediment archaeal communities from the Salton Sea, California, USA - SS_1_MS_1 metaG | ecosystem: Environmental > Aquatic > Non-marine Saline and Alkaline > Hypersaline >...
AGATTCCCGCGCGCGAGAGACGCACGGTCCCGATCGAGCCTGACACGCCCCTTGTGGACCTGGGCAGGGTCCGCGTCCCGACGTCCTCTTCCGACCTCGCGGACGCAGCGCCGGTGCCGCGGGTCGCCCCGGCGCTGCACGCCGTCACCGCCGGACCCGAGCACCTTTCGTACCTCGTGTCTCCCAGTCCCCTCTCGTCGACGCCGACCGTTCCGCTCTACGCCAGCATAATCTCTGACGCGAGAGAGGCACTATGCTGCGAGGTCGTCGCGGCGCTGGCGCTGCATGCGCGCGGGCTTGCAAGCGCCGACGGCGGCCCCACCGCGGCAGCGCGCGCAGCTGCTGCTGTGGCGTCCAGCGACGAAACCTGCACGTCTCGCTCGATGATGGAGCGCGCGGCGCTGCAGCCGCTGCGCCTGGGCACGACGCTGGCGCTGGCTGCCAACGCTGTTCTGCAAACCCTGTCCCGCTGCCTGCCGAGGTACACCAGACTGCAGTTGCGTCTGCAGGGCGCGGCGCCTGCTTCCTCTGTACGCCAGATGCGTCTGCTGGTGCAGCAGTCGTTCGGCATGCTCGTCCCCGAGCTCCTGACGAGCATCCGCCAAGTCGGTTACATAGTCCGTACGCTGGGAACCTTGAGAAATCTGCAGAGCGTGTGCGACCCAGACTCTGAGTATAGCAAGGCTGTGCATCGGAACCTTTGTGATCCGAGCACGTCGTTCAGAGCGAAGCTTCGCCAGGTGCAGGACACGGTGGGCAGGAAGGTGACCGCAGTTCAAATGATTATTGCGTCCGTGCGCCAGATTGTGAATGTCGTTCGCAAGCAACCCGACGCATGGATCAGGCCCGGGTACAGCATGGATCGCTTCGAAAGCACAATGGCACAGGTAGAGGCCGGGGCCGCCGACGTTGGTGCCGAGATGCGGCTGATTGTTACGCTACCGATGCTGTTTAGCCACCCACGGCTGATGCTCTCGTTCGCGCCGATTGTGCAAGAGGTCCGGAAGGCGTGCAGCGCCGCGTACCGCGTGCTCGGTGAATGTGCTGCAGCTGCCAAGGTCCAGCCCTCCGACTCGGAGTCATCGACGCTCATTGCCGTCGGCGTGGCAAGGATCGGGCAGCTGCTGGTGCGCGCCCAGAGTGCCGTCAGCGCCGCGACTTTTCCCGAAACTTCTCAGGCATCGGCCACGGCCGGCGACGCGACTGCACTGCAAACAGGGGCGCACGAGTGGCAGAGCAAGGCTCCGCGTGTGTGGGCACTGCTGCAGCAGCTGACCGTGAGGCCCGTGGCCCCGTTCAGCGTCGGCCAGGCCGACCTGCACGAGCTCGCCAGCATGGCGGACAGTGGACGCAAGTCGATGCAGGCCGAGAGAAGCGTCGCCGACGCAGCCGCATTCGCCGGCGGGTGGCTGGACGCGCGCGAGAGCTCCCTGTCACGCGCTGCGGTGCAGTCTGCGCACACCGCTCCCGCGTTCGTCGCGGACAGGGTCTTCTGGGTGGCGGTCGACACCGGCCTGTGGCGGCCGCCGGAAACGGGGGATAGCAGGCTGCACAAATTCCAGTGCAATGAGGCACGCGACGTCGGAAACTCTGGCGCGCTCCACGCCGCGTTCCTCGCAGCCCAGGCGGGCACGCTGCTCGTCGCAGAGAGCACCAGCGAGACTCGCGTGCGCTCGACCAGGGACACCGGTGCGCTGCGGCGCTCGCTGCGGGCGCAAGGCACGCTGGCTGCGGCGCAGACGCTGCTGACGCTCGGGCTTCTGGGGAGGCGGGGTCCGTGCTGGCCCCGGCCGGACCTGGCGGGCAGTGCGCAGGTGCTGGTGGCACACGGTGCGCCGGCCGGCATGCCGGCGGACGGAGCCGACGGTGCCAATCTGCCCGCACGTGCAGCGGCGGCTGCGCAGGCTGCGGTGCAAGACGGCACCGCGGCGGAGCTCGCGGCGTCAAGGTGGTCGGGACGCGAAGGGGGCGGTGCGTCGAGATCAGATGCGCCTCGCCCGCGCCTGGAGGACGCGGTCGCGATATGCGCGTGGCAGCTGCTCGCCGTAGAGGCCGAGGCCACGTCCGTGTCCGCAGATGGAAGCGCCGGCTTTGCGTACCTCCTCGACGACGGCATGGTGTGGGTGTCCGTGCCTTCCCTCGTGCGCGCGTTCCTGCTACCCTTTGTGCCGGGCTCGTCTGCACCGCCACTTGCAGCGAGGGACGTCCTCCGCGCGTACTCGCCGGCGACCGGTGCGGTCGCCACCGTTCCGTCCTCTCCCATCGAGGCACAGCAAGTGCTGCGCAGCGTCGGCGTCCCCATCACAGCGTCACTATTCAAAAATTACGTCGGCGTCATACCTTCGGTCGAGCACCTCACATTCCTGAGGGCGTCTCAGCTGCGGAAGGCAGTCGCAGCGGCTTTCGCAGAGCACGGGGCCGCGTCGCTGCGCCTCACCGACCCTGGCGCATTCGGCTTACGCGAGGGAGGCGGTGACAACGAGGAAAGCGCAGCGCAGAGGGTGACCTCTGAAGATGATGCTGGAGGTGCCGGTGCCGGCGCGGGGGCCGGAACCGGGGCCGCTGCGTCCGATGCCGCTGCCTCGGGCGCCGCTCCGGCGGAGGCCGCCGCTGCGCGCACCCTCGACGTGGGCAGGGTGCGTGCGCTCCTCGACGCCGCCCTCGCGCTGGCGGCGGTGCCCCCGGGCACGGTGCCCACGACGGCGCAGCTGATGACGTTTGCCGCTTTCGCGGCCCCGAGATCGCTCCACCCGACTGTGGAGGTGGGTGACGCAGTCGCAAGGGCAAAGCTCATCGGCACGAGCGAGTTCCTCGCACAGCCCGCGCTCGGGGACAAGGTGATCGTGCGCGCCGCAAGCGATGCACAGACCTCGGCGTCTGACGCGGCAGTGGCCCGCGCCATCGCGCTCGCCGGCCCTGCGTTCTCATTCCGCGACGCCATGCAGTCCGCCGAGATCCGGGGGTCGGCGGCGCAGAGTCGTGTGCAGGCCTCGGAATTCGCCCTGCTCATGGAGGAGGCAAGGCGCGCAATCATGGAGACCCCTGCAGCCGAGCTGTTGCAGTCGCCAGAGGCGCGCATGACTGCAATGGAGCGCCTGCGCCAGCCGATCGACGTGACTCACTCCCTGTACCTGCTAGACCTGACCGTTAACGAGGTTGCAGCTCCTTCCCTGGCAGCAAACGCAAACGAGCACAGCAACCCGCTGGTGGCACAGATCGCAGATCAGACCCTGGCCTTTGTCAGGCAGGCCGTCGCAAACATGTATGAAGCAAGGCTTCTCACCCAATACCGCGCGGCACCGGCTCTGGCGAGGGTGATCGGACAGTCTGTGGTTCGCGATGCGCAGTACGTGCTCGGCGCTATCCTTCTCAGAGATGACATTCTCGCGACACCAGTGCGCGGGCCGGCTGCGTGGAGTGCGCTGATCCTGGGCGCTATCGTCGACGCCGAAGCGCGCACCAATGCAATGTGTGGCATCTCCCTGACGAGCATGTCCTCCCTCGCCATTGCGGAGGTGGGCGTCGACCCGGCGTCACCGCGGGGGAGGGCGGGTGCTCGGCAGATCCAGGACAGCCTCCTCGCCCGGATGGCGCTGTCCGTGCCCATCGACATGTGGGAGGACACGTGCGGGCTGATCTGCAAAAGACTGCTGACCGACCGCGTGCAGCTCGCGCTGAGTGCCTTGAGCTCTAACTTTTCAGCCTCAGGAGACCGAGCGGTTCCTGGAGCCGACGGCGCGAGACGCAGCGTGGACCGCCGGGAAGAGGTGACCGGCGAGCGAGAGACGAGCGCGCTCGTGCTTTTATCAGAGTCCAAGGCCTTTCGCATCTCGCTGACGAGGCCGTTCTCGGCGTTGCCGCCAAACACCCCCGACTGGCGCCTAGCTCAGGACCCAGATCTGGTCAGAATTGCTGCAGCCGGGCAGGAGGCCCCCGAGGCGTCATACTGGGATGGGCGGCGCGCACTCGTCGCGCTCAGGCTCTCGCTGACGGCGTCTGCGCTCGACTCGAAAGGACTGCTGGAAGCGGCCGAAGCGGCAGCCTCAGATGGCAGGAGACTGCCCGCGGACACGACCGAGGCAAATGTTCGCCTCGCCCGCGAGTACGCCATATGCAAGCGAGCGTGGAACGCGTGCAGCAGAGTGGAACCGACGGCACCAATGTCGATTGCTGAGCTCTTGGAGGTGATGCGGGATGCCGTGCTGCGCCCCGAGGCGTCCCGCGCACTCGACGAGGGGTACGCCAACGAAGCCCTCGAGCAGCAGGGTTACTCGTCCGATGTAAGAGCCGCAAGGGAGTGCTGCGCGTAGCTGCTGGGCGTAGCTGCAGGCGGCAGGGGTGGTAAGTTCATCTCACGCATCGGCGCCTCCCGACAGAGCTCTACAGACAACGCAGGAGCGGGACATGCATGCGCGCGAGGGAACAGATGCACAGGCGGTGGGTGTGGGTGACGAGCAAAGGCCGCGGCGCGCGGCGGCGCGCCGAGCTCTGGATCAGATAAGGATGCAAAGCCAGGGCCAGGCCGAGAGCACTAATGCGCCGTCTCCGTCGGTGCCGGCAGTCGCAGTTGACAAACCCAGCGAGCTCGAACCCGAGAGGTCTTATCTGAGCGAGACAAATTTGCCGATGTTTATGCACTTTTGCAGGTACACGCACGGCATGACTGGCGCAGAGCTGGCCGCGGTCGAGACCGCTGCGGTGGACACGCTCTACGTGCAGCACAACCACCGGGCGGCATGGGAGTACGTCATTGCCGCCGGCCGAGATCGCTACCGGTCGGCGGTGCAGAGTGCCGAGAAAGGCACGTCGAACTGGTCCAGTGTCGGTGTCGGCGCAGGAAGCAGCCGCCGCTCTGCGGATGTGGCCAGTGACAGCTACCAAGGACGTGGCGACGAGAAGCCGCCGCATTTCCCCGAGCTGCCGTCCGACGCCGCGTCGAGGCGGCGGCTGCTCGCCGCGCAGTACGAGCAGCTGCTCGCGCGCAAGGCAAAGTAGTGTGATGCGGTCCTACAGTCTCACATTGCGAGATTGGCAAAATACAAAACTTCCTTCTTCTCGCCACTGACATGCACGCGCACGCCCAAGGCTGGATCGCCCCTGACATGGCCAACGAAACAACGAGGTGCTGCACCGCAAGTACGAGCGAGAAGCTGTTGTTACGCGGCGGCAGCACCAGCAACGGCAGCAGGAGCAGCAGCAGGAGCAGCGGAAGAAGAAGAAGCATAAGCGCGGCGGAAGGACGAGACGACGTGACCGCGTCGCTGCTGGAGGTGCTGGCGCTGCCAGAGGACGTGCTGCGCGCGTGTAGAGCGGCCTCTGCACATGCGGCCTTCAACGACGCGGGGACGGCGGCGGCGATGCGGGCGACGTTGGTCCTCGCGCGAGACGAGTACGAGAAGGAAATGCGGATGCTGCGTCGCGCAGTGGAAACAGTACGAGGTCGCAGACTTCAGCTTGACATTTGCAGCGCGGCCTGTGCTGCCGACTCTATTGGGGTGGCCCTGGTACCGGGGGGTAGCGCGGCGGCTGCTCACTTCATGTCCGGCACGATGCCTGAATACGTGGCGAAGCCGGCAATGGTACTGGAGCAGGTCGTGCGTGGCAGCAACCTCGCGGAAATCGACGCGCGCAACGTCAGAGGGCCGGGTGCTGAGCTACTCGGGGAGGACTTTGCTGCAAGACACTGCGCTCCAGGGTTTGTTCCACCGCCGATAACTGACCTTGCAAGTGCCCGCAGGTACGACGTGAGGCACGTCGTCAGCAGGGGCGCGCGCTGCGAATCGGACGACCTGTTTGCGCACGACTTTGAGGTCGCGCACGAGGAGACGGGATGCGAAAGAAGAGGCACGAGTCGCGCAGAGGACGCGGCAGCGGCGTCGGGCTCGGGGCATGGCGGCAGGGCGCGTGGGCAGTCGGCGGCCGCCGACGCTGGACACTCTACGGCTCCGTACCTCCTTCCGCTTTGCATCGTCAGACGCGTTGCGCCCAGTCGTGCGTCGGCTGCGCTGGAGCGGCAGGAGCGGCACAATCATGACGCTGACGGCGGCGAAAGTGACGACTCCTGCGACGAGGAAGATGATGATTTCATCCACCTCGATCCCCTCGATCTTTCCGAACCGGGGCAGCAGTGGTCCGCGGCGCACGAGGCACACTCGGATGCGCACATGGACGGTGTGGACGCCGTTCACGAAAGATCTTTACGGGACCAGGAACAAAGAAGGGTGATTTTTGCGTCGCGTCACTTGCCCCGGTTCATGCAGGAGTGGCTTGTGCGGCAGACTGTGCCGTGCGCATCGGCATCACGCGACGCGATAGAGGCGTCTGACGGGTGGAGGCGCTCGGCCGCGCAGGCGTCTTCGGTGTTTTCGTCACTCTTGACGTCGGCGCCTGTCGGCGGCGACGATGATGCCGAGCCGTGACAACGTTCCCGCTGCTGCGACGACGGAGACGGCAAGAGGGCGGCAACTCGCGCGACGGGACTGACCAGCGCGCGCGAACAGCTCTTTCCCCAAGCGTCGCTGAAAAAGGACAGGCGGCCGCCGGGGCCTCCGCACAGCGTATCTGACCAGGCGCGCGCAATGCGCCTCTGCAGCCTGCTGGGACTCTTTGCCGGCGCCCGCTCCGCAAAGGCGAGCGCCCTGGCGCATGCGTCGACGAGCCAGATTGCGTGAGTGTGGCCTGCCGGAGAGGCGATGACGTCGAAGCAGGGATCGCTGGCAAAGGACGTGTGCGTGCCGCGCCGTCGTCGCGGCACTGACTCAGATCCCCCGCCCCGACGGCCGTGCGGCGCTGCCGCCGGCGGGTGCACGCTGTAGAACATGCTCACCACGTAACCTCGCTGCAGCGCGCTGGGCACCTCGGCCGCGATTCGCGCGATCGCGTCGTCTGTGGCATTGGTGCTGCAGCCGACGCCGCCGTGGCGCGCGACAATTGCCGGGAGCGCGATGCATGCCCTGTGCGCGTGCGCGCTGCTCCACGGCTCAGAGGCGAAGGATCGTTGCACGTCCTGCTCTCGCCAGCAGCGCACCTGGATGCGCACGCGCGAGCAGCAGCGGCGCACCGCGCCGTAGATTCGCGCCGCGCCGGCTGCATCCCCGCCGGCGCCGGCGCCGCCCTCTGAGCCCGCATCGTGGAGTAGCACGTGCAGCTGCAGCGCCTCGGACGCGCGCAGGTGTGGGTGCTGCAGCTCCGACCACCGCGCAAAGGCCCTGTAGCACGCGTACACGAGCGCGCAGAGCGCGACGACGATGAAAGCGAGGCAGGAGAAAACAATCACGCGGAGCCTCCGCGACCTGTCACCGCTGCCGCTCATCAATCCAATTTGGTGCGGACGAGGCAGGTCTGCGAGCGATGGACGGCCCAGGCTAGCTCATCGGGTCCGCGCGTTGTGGTTGTTACGGGCTCTTCTCAAGTGCGACGCGAGAGTGTGCGGTGCCGCATGCAGGCGACTGAGCGGTTGCGCACGTCTGCCTCTCTCACACAGCAGAGCAACTGCGTGAGGAGCCGCGCTGCATCTCAAGCTCAGGATGGAAGCGGGCTTTGCGCACGGCCGCAGCAGCCAGCCCGACACCGTCTCGCGCGTCCTGCGCCGGGGCGAGAGCTCCGACGGGCCGGCGAGCGCGAGGGCTGCTGGCCGAGCGGGCGTCGACCTGGTGACGGGCGCGCTGGGGAAGAACCACGCCGTGGTGCGGGTCCACGCCAGGCTGCCTCGCGATGCCGATGGCCGCGTCGACCGTGACGCCGAGGACTGGTGGTACGGCAGGGTCAGGCGCGCGACGAGGCGGCGCCGCGAGGGCATACTCTTGTACGCAGACTACGCGCTGCGCAGAGCGTGCAGCGAAAGGCACGAGGGGGGCGGGTCGCCGGACCTCGACCAGTGCTTTTCTCGCCAGCTACAAGACGCGCGCTCCGCCCTCTCCAGCTGCGCGCGCGTCGTCTCGTCGGGCAGAGGCGGGTGCGAGAGGTGCAGGATCTTTGCGGCCTCCACCCCTCAGCACGCTGGCACTGCGACAAGCGCGGCGGGAGGCGGGGCGCCTGCTGTCATTGCGTGCAACAGCACCCAGCGCGCTGCTGAGCTTCTTCTGACGCGCGGGCACGGCGCAGCGCTGAGCTACGTGAGGGAGGCCCTGAAACGCGACGCGGCGTGCCTGGACGCGTGTCTCGTGCAGATCGAAAGCGCGATCAAGAGGTTGGAGAGCGCAGCGGCGGCGAAGAAGGGTAGCGGCGCTTGGCTGTCTGGAAGCCCTGCGGATCTACTCGGCGCGTGGCGCTGCTACGACGATGCGTACCATCATCGCCGCGCGTCGCATGCACGGCGCGCGCCCGAGCTGGAAGCACTCGCGAGCGCATCTTCCAGGATAGCGAGCGAAATCGTGGAGCCCCTAGTTCGCGCAGACTGCGTCGAGGACCAACGCCGGTCGCTGCGATTGATGCGCAAGTTTCTCGAGCGGCAGCGCGGCCCGAGGCGATCATAGCTGTGCTGACTCGCCGTCGCCGTAGCATCTAAGAAACAGAGGGCACCACACGCCCAGGTAGTACATGATCACGTGCCGTCTCACCTGCCACGGCAGCCGACACATGCTCGAGTGCGGCGGCGCCCGCGTCACGCGAGCGCCCGCTCCGACGCCGACGTCGCCCTTTCCCCCGCCACCCTCGCGGCTCCGCGGCGAGCCAGCACGCGCGCCACTGCCTGCCTCCCTGGCGCATGCCGCGATGACGACGCTGCGCACAACAAGTGCAGCCCGCGCGCCCGTCCCCACCTCGGGGTCGATGGACGCCATGTCGTCTGCCCAGCGCGAACCCCCAACAAACGCCGCTACTTGTGCGACGTGGGGCGTCAGGTTGGCATACACCGCCCGCAGCAGACACGTCCGGATGCTTAGCCCGGCGATCCTGTCCGCCGTGATTGCGACGCACGCGTCACGCGGATGTTTGTAATTGGCCACGCAGAACATGCGCCTGCCGTTCCTGCTGGGCACGTTGTACACCTGCGCGACGATCACGGGGAGTCTCTGCAGCAGGTAGATCGCGGTCTGCAGGTCGGTCCCCTCCCCGTGGTCCCTGAGGGTTGCTGCGACCTGCTCGGCAAGAGGCACGATACTATCTCTCTTTGTCGCTCTGGGGCCGGCGGCCGCGCCGGCCGCTGTGGAGACCAGCGACCGTGGAGGCGCTCTGGTCAGCGCGCCGACGACGAGGTCGGCCAGCCTCGGAAACATGAGCGCCAGGCGCACCGCAACGTCGGGCCTTGAGCGAATGAGGTCGACGGTGAGCAGCGCCGTGGCTCGTACGTACAGCTGATCGTTCATTGCGTCTGTGCTTCTTCTCGTCATCGTGGCATTGACCAGCGAGTGTGCACTGAGCTCCTCTCCACGGCAGAGCGTGTGCTGAAGCAGGAACAGGAGATCCTTGGCGAATATCGCCGCGCCGTGCTGCATCAGGATCTGCGCACCTGCAAAGTTGTGCACGCGCAGCGCGTTCTGCAAGGCCGTCATTCTGCCGGCGCCGGTCAGCCGTTTGTTGATGGCCGATCTTCCCTCGTATGCGCAGTACTGCATGGCCTCGCGCATCTTGTCGCACGTCCCGCACACGCACACCTGGGGGTGCCCGCGTATGCCGGCTTCGGCGAGGCAGTGAAGCACGGTGGCGCCCCTGGCGTTGGTGGACAGAAAGATGTTGCGCTGTGCGTATATTGAGAGCCAGGCCAGGCACTGGGACCAGCACCCCCGCGCCGCGTAATGCTCCGGAAAATTGCCGTTGTGCGAGGAGCACCGACGGCACATGAAAGCGAGGGCAGCGGAGAGTGCTGCCGCTGTCAGATGCTCGTCAGCCGTCTCGGCGTCTGCTGCAAATTCGGACGCCAGCATCTGCTCAACCATCGCGAAAGAGTGGGACGTGAGCAAACCTCTGAGCTCTTTCATCGAATGCGCAAATTTGAGCCTGTTCAGGTATGACACGTGCCCGACGCGGCAGGCGTACGTAATCTCCGTGTCTCCGAACCGTGTAAGAAACGTGTCTGCCTGCACGGCCGCGTCAAACACCTTGCGCAGCGTCTCGTTGGACAAGGGTAGTTCGCGTCTATGCGTTTCCACGTAGTCGTTGGCGCCGCAGTTGAGAAGCCTGGACAGCAGCTGCGGCGAAAGCTCCCACCTCGCCAGAGCGCAAACGATGATCCTGTTTAGCGTGCACGCGCTCTCCGAGAAATAATATTCCAGCAGCTGCGACGGCTGACCTTTGCCGTCTTCTGGCGCGCCCACGCGCGTCGTGCACAGAATGTCAAAGGTACCGTGCAGTATCTTGTTGGCTTCGTGGCTGTTGTGCGACAGAAACTGCTCGATGCCTTTGTCATCGTTCTGCAGCACAGCGCGGACCAGCCGCTTCACGCCACGCCCGACGACACCATCATCGTCGCCGCCGTCACATGTTGCTGTTTCCCGGTCTGCCTTTGTGCCGGGTGATCCACAGTTCATCTTCTTGTCCGCACCGCAACGAGGCCTTGCAGTCGCACTGTTGATTCCCACAAATATTGCAAGTGGCACATGCATCCGTGTAGGCCACAACTCAAGGAAAACTGTGTAGCCTAAGGCAGTGTTGTACATATTCAGCTCCGGTCGCATGTCGCGGTGGCCTCGCGCACGGCGACGTGCGTCGCGATCAACATCAACCCGTCGCCGCTATGAGCTCAGAATCCGGCAGAATGATGCTTGGTGATGGTGATGGCTCGCAGAAGGACGCACGCGGGCCGACCGAGCGCGCCCTGCCCGCGGAATTTGCGGCCGTGTGGCTCGTCATGCGCGGCAGCGCGTACGCGCCCGGCGCGGCCGTCTCTGCTTGGACGTGGCGCGAGGCCGGCAGCAGGGCGCTGCTGGTCTGCATGGTGACGCCCGACGTGGACGAGCACGCGCGCCGCGCGCTGCGCGGCGTTTTCGACGTCGTCGAGGAGGTGCAGTACATGCAGCACGCGCGCTGCGTCGCGCTCGCGTCGGCGAAGAAGAGGCGCATGTACGACGCGTGGAAGTCGGTGGGGTTCACCAAGTGGCGGTGCCTGGGCCTCGCGCACCTCGCGCGCGTGGTGCTCTTCATGGACGCCGACACGGTGCTCGGCCCGTTGCGTGCGGCGGACCGGCGGCGGGACGTGGACGAGCTCTTCTCCCTGCCGGCGCCCGCCGGGACGTTCTCCTCCCCGTGGCACGCGCCGTGGAACCGGAGGGCGCCTTGCGCCAATCCGTTTGCCTCCCTGCGGCACGGCGACCCCGTCCCGGAGCCGCTGCTGCGCAAGGGTTACGACACGAGCTTCCTCATCGGCACCACCGTGCTGCTGCCGACATGGCGCGGCGCGG
>Ga0180431_10009039_pt1 | contig 11336 bp, 6 predicted proteins | sample SS_ome_11_FD_132459 | JGI IMG/M metagenome (GOLD analysis project Ga0180431, IMG submission 132459) | Hypersaline lake sediment archaeal communities from the Salton Sea, California, USA - SS_1_MS_1 metaG | ecosystem: Environmental > Aquatic > Non-marine Saline and Alkaline > Hypersaline >...
GGCCGCCCATCATAACCTGCCGCCGGGTCTGGCGTCCCACGATGCCGGCGTCTGGGCGCCAGGCTGCAAGTGTCAGGGTTTGTGTGACCAGGGGCGGCTGACCGGACCGTACAACGAGGTCCGTTGCAGCCGGTTGGCTAGCACCCGCGGGGACCGGCGTGGGCTGGCGGTGCACGCCTCGGTCCCGCTGCGCGCGGGATCGCGCTGGGCGCTATCGAGGAGGCCGAGCTGGAGGAGCGCGCGATCGACGTGGCTCCCGGCGATGTGCTGGTCTCGTACACAGATGGCATCACCAAGGCGATGGATGGGGAGGGTGAGCCGTTTGGCGTGGGGCGACTGCGGCAGGTCGTGGCGGCACACCCGGATGCCAGCCCGGAGCAGGTCGTCGCGGCGGTCGAAGGAGCGGTAAGCGATTTCACCGGTGGCGCGCCGCAGTCGGACGACATCGCGCTCTTTGTCTTCAGGCGGCGCTCTGGTTTGGAAGTGTGAACGATCATACAAGAATCACATGGAGGTAGAAATGGAAGAACAGAAGACGATCACGGGGGATATGTCGATTATCGAGGTCGTGCAAAAGTACCCGGACACGGTTCACATCTTTATGCGGCACGGGATGGGGTGCATCGGCTGCGCGCTGGCGCGGTTCGAGAACATCCGCCAGGGTGCCGCGGCGCACGGGATCGACGTGGATGCCCTGGTCGAGGATTTGAACCAGGCTACCGTGCAGGCCTGATTGGGCTGATTATCCGACTGCAAAAGGTATACAGGCGATCGGGCGGGAACTTTGTGTGCCCGAGTTCCCGTCTGATCGCTTTGGATGGCAGCTCGGATAACAACATCGGGTCAGCCCAGCTTCGGTGATAGGTTGCCTCCGGTCCTTGTACTGGAGGAAACGGAAGACTGAGCGATGGGTGTCGGTCATCGGGTAGTGATTTGCCGCCTGTAATGGCGCTCCGTAGGTAATCAGCAGCGTCTATCTTTTCGAATTATGATCATTTGTGTTTTCTTGACTTGACTTGAGAGGTTGGGTTATGCTATAATGTGGTAGACCAGTAAATACTCAACGCAAGTAGCAGGCATTAATCTATCCGCTTGTCGAGGTGCGGCGATGTGTGTTCGAACAGCCTGTTCGCTTGAGCAGGAAGAAAAAGTGCCGTGCGCCACGGAGGCCAGTTCATAGGCTGCGATGATCTGGCCTCTTTGCTTTCTATGTGGGAACGGCAGGGGGGAGGAAAAGTGAGTGAAGAAGCCCTGATGGATATCAAGCAGGTTGCAAGCTATCTCCAGATCAACGAAGCGACAGCCTACAGTTGGGCGCAAAAAGGCAAGTTGCCGGGTATCAAAATTGGGCGGATATGGCGCTTCCGCCGGGAGGACATTGAGGCCTGGCTGGATCGAAATATGAGCGTGCCAAAGCCTGCGGGGGAATCTGCCGCGACAGGCGAGCGAGGGAACTAACCCAGAGACGCACGACCGACGCAGGAGGATGAAGAAATGCCTGTGCCAGAATCGTTCACTGCTGCCGCAATCACCGCCGGTCTTCTTACCAACATAGCCGCGGACATCCTTGAGCACTACGCCCAGGATCTTGAAGGTACCCTGGTTGGGCGGATGCTGAAGTGGACAGGGCTTATCGAGCCCGATTTTGACGATCGCTTGCGCGACACGTTGCGCAAGGCGCTCGTGCTTTATTTCGAGACCTACCCCGAGTACAAGCTCAGCGGAATAAGGACCTTCTTCCACGATCCGGCGGTCGCCCGGCAGATCGGGGGCTACATTCTGGATCGAAAGCCCATTGACCAGGATGAGATCCAACAGGCCCTGGCACGGCACCTAGGCAGCGATGCAACCACCGAGGTATTACTCGATCAGCGTGGCTTGGAGCCGGAGCGCATCGTTCCCGATTTTGTGGACTGCTACCGCCAGGTGCTAAACCAGCAACTCACTGTGCCGCAGATGGGCATCTTGCTTGAAGTGCTGGAGCAAACTGATACCCTGGTTGCTGAGATCCAAGCCAGCGAAGCGCGATTGAAGGATTACATTGCTGAGTTGCTGGAGAGCAAGCTATCTCCCGAGGCCCTGGACACTGCCTACCAGAGGGGGCAACAAGAACTCGCGACCGACCTGGCTGAGGAAATGGAAGTAGCTGGCCTGATCAAATCTGACCAGGCAGAGAAAACTATCCGGGCACGACTTCAGCCCTTGCCCGCTCTGTTCGCCGACGGGTTGTGCAAGGGTCGCCCACTACACGCCGCAGCCGATGAGTACTACGTATCGCATGGGTTCGATGCCGATACACTGACCGACTGGCGACAAACGCTCGCTGAGACATTGGTCCATGCCGGTGGCGCCCAGGAACTACTCAAGCCATATTTCCCGGGTGATACTCTTTTGGGTGGATTCCGACTCTGTGGCATCAGTGAGAAGCTGTGTGCCACACGCTTCAGCGTGTTCCTACTGCCGCCATCTCGGGATCGCAATGTCTACCTCGAATTGGGTATCGCGATTGGTTTGGGCGCACCGTTTTTCCTCATCCAGCACTATGAAGCCGATATCCCGCCGGTACTGGAGGGACTGGGCCGATACACGAGGGGTGGTCTGTTCCGCACTATGCGCCGCGAACTGGCTGGACAGATTGAGGAATATGACTTTGGTGTAGTACGTTTCGTGGTCGATCTGCCCACTGTTGGCAGCCAGCCCAAATACCTGGTTGCACCCGGCGGGCTCATCGAGGATGAGGACTTTGCATATGCCGTTACCGAGGCGATTGAGAGCGCATACCCGCATCTGGGAGCGATCTCATCGACTGAGCAACTCGGAACCATAGGTGAGTCGGGGTGGGTGCTTGAACAGCTTGTCGAAGCCGTTCAGACCTCTCGTTTCGGCATCTATCGCGTGGACCAGGCGTGCTCGCCAACGACATTCCTGGCCCTCGGTATCAGTATCGGCCTCAACCGACCGTCTCTGATGGTACGCAGGGCTAGGAGAGAGGTCCCACTGGACATTCGAGGTATGGGAATGTACCAGTTCCCCAACTTTGCGAGCTTGAGACAGCAGATTGTCCAACGCCATCAGTCGTTTTTCGAAAGACACTGCCGATAGGGGGCTCTATGCCTGAAGCTTTTTCCATTAGCCGCGAATTCGACTTTGTGCGACTGGATGGCTTGCGTCGGGCCACTGGCCGGCCGCCGCACGAGTGGGATATCTACATCGTCAAGGAGCTGATCGACAATGCTCTGGACGCCGACGAAGCGTTGTGGCACAAGGACCCTGAGCAGCCCCCACGTGTGCGCGTCCGTATGGAGTATATCAAGATACCCGAGCCGGAGTCTCTGCAATTACTTGTGCGGGTGAGTAACAGCGCCAAGTTCCCCGTCGATCAAATTGAGGATATCTTTGCCACGCAGTGGTATACATCGCGCAAAGCGTTCATCAAAGGACTGACGCGCGGCGCCCTGGGCAATGCTCTCAAGACACTGCTGGGTATCCCCTACGCCCTGCGCAACCGCTTGGCTGGTGATTGGAGCCCTGATCTCAAGCCGCTGTCCATCGTTTGTAACGGGACGGAATACCTCCCGCGCTACGTGGTGGATTCCACAGCTCAGACGATCCGCCTTGAGTGCGAGACGAAAGAGGACAAGCCTGTTGAGGGCACACTGGTCAGTGTCGGCCTGGATCACTTTGAGCAAGAGATGTCCCGCACGCTGGCCCAGGTCGAGCTGTTGGCCCAGCAGTACCACCTGTGTAACCCACACGCCGAGTTTCATTGGACGGTAGAGATTGAGGGACAGGAATGGACAGCGGAGTACGCGGCCGACCTGGACTGGGTGGACAAGTTCCGGGGGATCGCACCGGTGCAGTGGTACCCACCAACGGCTTTTCAGGATCTACTCGGCGCGTTGTATCGCAAGCGCTTCGGCGACGATGAGGCCGGAAAGCTACCTGTGGAGGCTGTATGCCAGTGTTTCACTGGGTTCGACAGTAAAGTCGCAGACGCGAGTCAAAGTCAGCCGATCGTTGCGGCGGTCGTTGAAGCCATCGGTCAGAGCGATCTGACGAAGGCCGACATTGAAGGTCCGGCTGCTACGCAATCGTACCGGGTGTTGTGCCAGGCCGGCTCTCGATTGGACTCAACCGAGTTGGGGTGCATCGGGCCGGAGCACGTGAGCGCGGTCTTGGCACAAACCTTGCCGGTGGACGGAGATGTCTTCTACGAAAGGGCCACCGATGCTGGCGGCGATCCCAGCATGCCCTTTGTCATCGAGGCGGTCGTGGCCCGTCTGAAGGAGGGCAAGCGGCAGATATGGACGGCCATCAACTTCGCGCCGACCTATGGCGACCCCTTTCTCCGTCGCTGGCTGCGCGCGCCGATCCAGCCTGACGAGCCGGTGCTAGGACTACGCGGTCTGCTGGATGCCTACGCTGTGCCAGACGACACGCCCGTGGTCTTATTCCTGCATCTGATATGCCCCAACGTCGAGCACAACGAGTTCAGCAAGACCGAGGTCAACCATCTGCCTTTCAAGCAGGTGCTGGGCGACCTGCTGCACCGATTGCTGGAAGCTCTCAGACGGACGCAAGAGGACGAGGAACTGCGGCTGGAACAGGCCGTCTTCCAAGCATTGGACGCCATCCTGAGCGAACTCGGCCCGGACGAGCGGTTTGTCTTCGACCAGTTGTTGGAGAAGCTGCGGGCGCGGCTAAGCCGGGACCCAGTTCTTGCCGCCTGGCTGGAGAGGCCCGACGCGCTGAACCGATTGCGGACGTACATTGCCAACTATCAGAGCCGTAGTGCCGTCCTCACCACCCACGTGGCACGGCCGGCGGCGGGGACGGTATCTATCCCCTTGCATCCCGATCGTCACTTTTCCGTGTTTGCCGAACACGTCTCCCGCGACCTACTGGCAGCACATCATGTCAACAAGGTGTTCCACGTGCAGGCACGGGAACTGGAGCCAGTGGTCATCGAAAACGGCTGGCTGTGCCGGATGGACATGGCACTGTTGCGGAATCCGCCGACTCCGGCTGGTCTCCAGGACGCCCTAGTGCAATGCATAGTCAGCAGCGATCTGCCCGTCCTGGTATTGCACAATGCGCACGATGTGGACCACGCCAGCGTGGAGCAGATACGCGCGTGGCTGGAGGAACGCCATCTTGATGCCGGTCGGATCATTGACCTGGGGTTGGATGCATCAGGTGGGCCGGAGGATAGCACCCAGCCGACCAGGCTGGTGGAGATGATGCCAGGCGAACTGGCGATGTGGCTACTGGCCCGATTTGAGGCGCTGGGCATACCGACCAAGTCGCTGCCGCCCGACGCCGACATCCGTCGGGACATCCGTGAACGGTTTGAGCGGCTGATCTTGGGGCACCTGTGGGAAGGCGTGTCACAACAGCTCGAGGTAACACGCCTACTAGGTGAACTCGACAGGCGGTTACACCTCACCGAGACAATGATCGGTCAGACGCTGGATAAAGAGCTCAAAGGTCGCTTGGAACAAGAATCGTGCGTCAAATCATACGGTACAGTGTTGGACGAGGTTGTAGGTGGGTTCTTTGAGGACTTTATGCACGAACATGGCCCCCGCCTCCGAGAGTTAGCGCAGGAGCACATGGCTCACGTGCGGAAGGGATGAGAGTGACGAGCGGAGAGGACTCTCAAGATACTGGCGGCCTCAGTCCGCAATACCACACCTACGAGCGTCAGAAATGCTTCATCACCTACACCGCGCAGACTGAGTGGTCTGATGATTTGTTGAGCGCGTGCCGGGAGGTTCTGTCTCGGCCGCAGTTCAACCTGGAGCCGGATTACGCCCGCAAGCATTTCTATCCCGACGTTCCCCTGCGCCAGAAGGCCCTGGAACTGATCGCCAACGCCCGCTACGGCATCTACGACCTGTCCCATTGGCGGGACGAAGAAGGCGAGTGGCAGATGCCACGCAACGTGTTTATCGAGTTGGGCATGGCCATTGCCCTCAATCGTCCCGCTCTGTTGCTACGTCACGCCAACAATCGAGAATTGCAACCCCCTGAGTGCCTCAAGAGTGTGAGAGAGCACATCCTGGAGTTCAGCGGGGAGACCACGTTGAAACGGGCGCTGAAAAAGCGCCTGCCGCAGTGGGTGAATGCGCCGCCTGATCGAGACTGGTGGAACCGCTACTGCATCTTTGGCGGCCGGACGTGCGAATTCCGCGAAGCGCATCCGCGTGCCAAGCAATGGGGACAGAAGGCATTGCATTGCCACATCTCAGACGGCCCCGATGTAGATCGTGACGATTTCAGAGGTGTGGTTGAGGAGGTGCTGGGACGTTTCAGTGACGTGACATTCGATTACCTGGATGCCCTACCTGTGGCCAAAGGCCGTGGCTTCCTGCTGTGCACCTGTTGCCAGACCGTGCGTTCGACGCCCTTCGCCATCTACCGCATCACTCCGCATACCCCGGCCGAGACATTTATTGCTATCGGGATGAGCGCTGCCTTGGAGATGCAGTTCGAGTACCGGATTCCCAAGATACTGTTGACGGATAATACGCAGAATGTGCCGTCGCTGCTGTCTGGTTATGAGGTGGTCGTAGCTTGCAGCGATAAAGATCGAAAGAGTCACTTGCGGACGTTCATGCCGGCAGTGGTGCAGAAGGTACGCGAGACAGCGTGGAAGCCGAGGCTGCTGCCGTTCATCGAATCTGTGCTGCCTTTGTTTAGAGAGGCGAAGGCGGAAGAGGGCTTCCGTGGCTTGGCGTGGGCAGAGTGTTTGCGACAAGCCGCATTACACACCTCGGCACAGCTAGCCAGTCACGCAAGTGTCTATCAGGATAGACTTTACACCGTGCCTCGTGAGTCTGAAAGCTGGCTACTGAGCCGCATTGAGGACGATAGAGCCGACATGCCCCTTTGGATTGTCGGCGCTTCAGGCACTGGAAAGACCAGCTTGTTATGCCACATTGCACAAGTCAGCATGGAACAGAACATGGCAGTCTTCTTATATTTCGCTGCTGACTTGGGGGATGAACAGGTGAAAGACCTCTTCTCAAAGACAATGAAGGGAAGTGATAACCTGGGTGCTGATCTTGAGTCATTGGATGTTCAATGGCGAGAGCAAGGCTCTCACTGGCGTTTAGCGTTGATTGTAGATGGCATAAATGAACATCAAGATCCTGAGGACTTGAAGCAGCAACTCGATGAGATATCGGCGCTTACGAGTGGTTATCCCTGGTTCAAACTCGTAGCTTCCTCTCGCCCCGAGGTCTTCGAGAGGATGGGGCTTGGCACCAATGTAGTAGACATGTACGCTCTTCGTGGTCTTGGTGACTTGGAATTACCTGACGCATATGAAAGATATCGGATAGATTACAATTTGCAGACACCATTCGAAGAGCTGTCGGAACAGGCGCGGCATCTTATCAAGAACCCACTGACGCTGAAAATGCTGGCCAGCATATATGAAGGTCGCGGGATTCCTTTGGAGCCAATCGTGCCAATGCCTGAGGCAAATGGGGTTCGCCAGATTAGCCCTGACCGGCTTGAATTATTATCTGACGCGGCTGCAGGGGGGCATTTCGAGGAGGTCTTGCAAGCATTTGAACAAGCGATTAAGGAAGGTGTTGATAGTTTGCCTTCCTATCAGCTTAATGCGGATGGCCGCATAAGTCCATCAGAGGAGTTTGTACCCCCTATTGACGCTTTGGAGCAACTTCGCGAGCTTGCTGTAGAATACGCTCGTAACAAGGCAAACGAGAAGCTCTCCCTCGCTCGTTCCGTGTTTGAGGAATCCCCTCAGGAGGCCAGGGTTGTTCTGCAAGATGCGCTTAATCTGTATCTCCTGCCTATTGAACTCAAAGCCGAGATTGATAGCTACCTGGTAGAAGTCGTCGAGCCTGCATTGCAGCGGCTTGAGGGCACACAAGATCGAGAAGGTATGCAGGCGCGTGAACTGCTCATAAACGCATTGCGGCAATACTTCGAGGCTGACAGCAATGCCGAAGTGCAATTTGCCTTATTGGCCTTGCACAATGCTCTTGACAAAGCTATGCGAAACCATCTCGCGAATCAGGGACCGGACCGGGTTGATTACCGCCAGATCAGCTTCCCCGAGCTAGTTGACATGAGCCGCGATTATACGGACCTGTTCGGAGGTGATCCCGCGCTTCCCTCTTTGCTTGTCTCTCTGAACACCACTCGAGCTAAGATTGCTCATCCAAGCGGAGACAAACCCACTTCAAAGGAAATCGACCGATACGCAAAGCTATTCGCTGATCTGACTCGTCGCTTCTGGCCCAAGCTGTTTGAGGAAGCCTATCCTGCTTCGCTATTCGAACCGCCATTGCCAAAAGAGAATCGTGTGTTCGGGACAGTGAAATGGTTCAACAGTCCAAAGGGTTATGGCTTTATCACTCCTGACGATGGCAGCGAGGATGTGTTCGTTCACTATTCCTTTATTGTGGGTGAGGGGTACCAAGATTTGGCAGAGGGTCAGCGGGTAGAATTCACTATTGAGCAAACACCAAAAGGGCAGCAGGCTGTCCAAGTTGTCCCCCTTGAGGAGAAACTCGCACGAGACTACCAGCCGACATCCAATCCTTTTTTATTTGGTGCACCAGTCCGCGGTCCTGTGATGTTCTTTGACCGGGAAGAGGAATTGACCAGAGCATTGATGCTAATTGAACAAGCGCAGCACCTCTCGATTGTCGGGTCGAGACGAATTGGGAAGACGTCCCTCTTACTGGCAATCCAACAGCGGTTGCAGGATCGCGAAGGGTACATTTGTTTGGCCATGGATATGCAGGCACTTCGATCAGAGCAGGAATTCCACCTCAGGTTAGGGAAAGAACTGAAACGCGCAACTGGATCCAAGTTGCTACCTGACGACGCGAAAGAAGTGTCCGTTTTGGAAGTAGAAACAGTACTCCGTGAAATCGTCCAAAATAGTCAAAGGGTCGTGTTGCTGTTGGACGAATTTGAGGTTGCGGCACAAGGATTCCTTCGGGGGGAGTTCAGCGACCAGTTCTTCGGAGTCTTACGTGCGTGGGCGAGTTTCGGTTTGATTACGATGGTGGTTGTGTCGGCTACAGACCTGTTTGAACTGGCAGTGGGTTCGCAGATGGCATCTCCATTCGCCAACATCTTCGTTGTGCTGAGATTGGGTGCGTTCAGCAGAGAGGCGGCCAGCCAACTAGCTACTCTCGGCGGATCTGTGCCTTTTTCCCAAGAGGAAGTTGATTTCGTCGTCGATACCACAGGTGGACATCCTTTCTTCATTCAAATGCTCTGCTCGTTACTGATAGATGCCAAAAATGAAAACCTTGGTCAGGCTGATTTACAAGCTGTGAGACAGCGTTTCTTGGAAGAAGTCGAACCGTACCGTGAGATTCTCGATGACACCGCGGAGTGAGAGAAGGTAAGATCAGGGATTGTGTTTCTGAGCGACACAAATGAGAATGGAGACAGAGGACTTCCATAATGCCGGTGGGCTTCGGCCCGAATACCAAGGATACAGATGCCAAAAGTGCTTCGTAGGCCACTCGCGCGAGGCCGAGTGGCGTGACGACATCTTGAGCGCATGCGCTGAGGTGCTGCCCGAGTTCAATCTGGAGCCATGGTATGCCGCCGACCACTTCGAACCGACCAAGCCACTGCGCGACATGGTAGTGGAGTTGATCGCCAACGCTCGCTACGGCATCTACGACCTATCCAGTTGGCAGGACAGAAGCGGTGAGTGGCACCTGCCGCGCAATGTCTTCATCGAGCTGGGCATGGCCATTGTGCTCAATCGCCCTGCCCTCTTGCTACGTCACACGAGCAACAAAGCCTTACCATTGCCTGCGTGCTTGCAGGGCGTGGGACTATTGGAGTTCGCTGGCGAGACAACGCTGAAGAGAACTTTGGAAGAACGATTACCGCAGTGGTTCGAGGTTCCACCTGAGCGAGACTGGCTGAATCGCTTCTGCATCTTTGGGAACCGCGTGTGCAGTTACCGCGAAATCCACCCACGTTCTCCGCAGTGGGGACGAGAGAGTCTCAGGTGCCACATCTCAGATGGTCTTTTCAAAGAGAGTCCGCGCTTTCAGAAAGCGGAACGCGAAGAGATTCGGGGGATCCTTGAAGATGTACTAGACCACTACGATGAATTGGAACTCCACTACCTTGATGAACTTCTTGTTGATGGCGGCCAATTCATCTTGTGTAGTCTCTGTCAAACGGCTCGCTTGAGTCCATTGGCTGTTTACCGCATCTTGCCGCAAACGTCGGCAGACATATTTATCGCCATTGGAATGAGTATTGCGCTTGAGACGTTTTTCGAATACAAGATCCCTAAGATGCTTTTGGTGCGCCAAGAGCAAGACTTGCCATCACTCTTGCGTGGATATCAGGTGGTGGAAGCAGTCAACAGCAGCCAAGTAAAAACGAAACTGGAGTCATTCATTCCAGGCATGATTGATAAAATAGAAGAGACAGTGGGACAACCAAAGCTTCTTGCGTTGATCACGTCTGCCACTTCTCTCTTGGAGCGAGCTCAACAACATTATCCCCGATCTCGGCAGATAGCCGAAGCCTGGCAACATACCCAAGCCGTCCAGCTGGCGATACGAGAGGAGATTCAAGCCCTTCTACAAGATGCTGAGACGGCAATGGCAGAGGGGTCATTTTCTGAAGCAGAACAGAAGTATCAAGCCGTTCTAGAACTGGATAGTCGAAATACCGAGGCCCTGGCTGAACTGGCCTTGGCCCGAGAGAGTGCTTCACTGTTGCAGGAAGTTGACAGTGTGATAGCGCAGGCCTATCAAGAACTGAAGAGGTATGCTTTGAACAGGGCCTATGAATCATACCAACGAGCTTGCCAACTTGATACAAGGGATTGGCGCGCAGATCAGCTCAATCAACTCAAGAGTGCGCTGGACGGGGTCGAACGAGACTGTAGGGACTACCAGGCAACGCTGCTCTGCGAGCTGGAACAAGGAATGGTACAACGGCCCGATCAAATGGATGAATGGGTCGAGAAATATCGTCAAGTCTCGCTAAAGCCGGACTCTGCTGAAGTAGCCCACGAGATTGAGAGAGCCAGAAAGTGTTTTCTGCAGCAGCATTATAACTTCTTGGGCTCGGAACTTGACGCAATAGAGCGATTCGCGCTCCTGGGAGAGCCTCAAGAATGCCTGGCACGCCTGCGTCAGATTTGGCAGATATGGGAACCGATTCTGTCAGATCGAGCCCGGCGTGCCCTGTGGCCCAATATTCCGCTTTTCGACCTCGTAGAGGAGCGGGTATATGTTGCTCTTGAGCTAATGCAGGTATGTGAAACTGCCGCTCCTCTTGCGCAGGAGCTAGAGAGAACTTTGAGA
>Ga0180431_10009041_pt1 | contig 11335 bp, 10 predicted proteins | sample SS_ome_11_FD_132459 | JGI IMG/M metagenome (GOLD analysis project Ga0180431, IMG submission 132459) | Hypersaline lake sediment archaeal communities from the Salton Sea, California, USA - SS_1_MS_1 metaG | ecosystem: Environmental > Aquatic > Non-marine Saline and Alkaline > Hypersaline >...
AGCGCCCTTTCCTAGAATATCTCGAAAATGACACAGTGCAACCCCACGTAGGCCAGGCTTTCTAGCCTGGCTGGTCCGTGACTGGTAACGGCGTCGGGCTAGAAAGCCCGACCTACGCCTTCGCGAACAATGCAACCTAGAGATGCCCGACCTACGCATTCATGAATAATGGGGGCTAGTCATCCTACGGCTCTAGATTAGCTTGTTACCTATCCCCTCCCGCTGCCCGCAGCGGTTGTCGCCCGGCTTGGGCTTGCCCAACTATTGACGCGTGGCTCGGGCTTCAAGCCCGAGTCCCCGGCCGTTGTCGTTGTCCCCTCTCCCCCCGGGAGAGGGTTAGGGTGAGGGCCGCCGTTGCCCGTGCAAACTCTTGAGGAGGTTCTTCATGCGTAAACAGTTCTTGTGGGTTAGATCACCGGGGCTGCACTATCTGGCTCCCGGCAACATCGAGTTTTCAGAGGGTGACAAGGGCGCCCTGTCGTTCTGGTATCACCCCTGGGCCGCAGTCAGCACCAATAACCACCTCTGGAAGCTGGAGATTGATGACAATAACTACGCGCGGCTCGCCTGGACGGCCCATGCCGCCGGCCATATTGATTTCGTCGTCACCTCCGGTGGCGTGACCAAGGGCGTGCGGGTCTCGAACCTGGGCGCCGAGTTCACCCGCGAATGGTGGCTGATTACCATCACCTGGGATTTCACCACTCCGGGGGCCGGAGTGCTGCATCTGTACGTCAACGACCGCTCCGAGGACGCGCCGCTGACCAATGCCGATGCCCCGCTGGGAACGCCCTATAAGTTCTATGTGGGTGGCAAGGCCGACACCACCAACGTGGGCTGCTGCATAGACAACTTGATCATCCACAACGGGGTGATGACTCAGCAGCAGCACCAGGCGCGGCGGGGCTCGGCTGACAGCTTCCTGGCCCTGCGCAATGCCCGCCGGCGGGTGCCCGATCCCGAGGACTGTGCCGGTTCGCTGCTGTTCTGGGCCGGCTTCGATGGCGGCTACGATGCCGCGGTCGCCTCCGGAGATGCCACCGCCTACTGGGACGTGGCCGCGGAAGACTACGACCAGTTCGCGCTGATTGATGACGGCTCGCCTTACAAGGGCCGCAAGCTGCTGCTGCCTCTAGGGATGCCCCGCCAGGACCTCAGCGCCGATGACCGCTTGCCCCTCGATGCGGTGCTCGAGACCTTCGTCGGTCATGGTATCGGCGCCTATACCAGCGTGGTTAATGAGGAGGATTGCGCCTGTCTGCTGATCAGTCAGGCCCCCTCCAGCATCTATGGCGAGGGCCGCGGCTGGCTCTGGGAATGGCTGGAGCCGGGCGACCTCAGCCCGCCCTTTACCCTGCGAATGCGCGCCAACATGCCCGATGCCGGCAACCCCAAGCAGTACTGGACCTGTCTCGGGCCGCTGCTGTACTACAACGGCGGCATGCACGGCGGCCTCTTCGGCTCCTGGGGCACCGGCGACCAGTTCGCGGTGGTTGCCGATGTCGAGAACACCGCTTCGAGCTTCAAGACCAATCTGGGCGCTGAAACCGACGACTACTGGGTCGGTGCCGAGCTTTCGGTCATCACCGGCAACTGCGCGCCGGCGCGCCTGAAGGTAAGCGCCTATGATGGCACCGCCAAGTTCATCACCATCGAAGGCGCTCTGGCCGAGGTGCCCGCCGCTGATAGCTTGTGCGTGGTTGACTTTCGCGGCCGGCTCTGCCCCTACGGCACCGCGATCATCGAGCAGCAGAGTATGGAGGCCTGGCTCTGGGAGGAGTATGGTGAAGACCGGCCGTGGGTCGAGCTGGAGTGCCAGTATGACGACACCAACGACATGCGGGTGGTGCGCTACAATCGGGGCCGAACGGCGTTTATGCAGTTCACCAAACAGCGCGCCAATGGCAGCGCCCAGGCCGGCATGATGTTCGGCAAAAACGGCAACTTCGGGCCTTACGAAGGCTATAGCGCCGAGATCCGGCTGGAGAGTATCGAGCTGGACGGCCCCGGTAACTACCAGCTTCTGCCTGCAGCCACCGGCCGCTATGGCCGCGCCTGTGCGCCCTGCGACAACTTCATGGTACTGGACCCCAAGACCGCCCTGAGCACCCGCATCTGGCGGGCCGAGGGGGTGGAATGGCACGTCCAAAGCCCCACCAAGTATCCCGATCCCGCTCAAGCCGCCGCCGATCTGCGAGCTGCCGGCACCTGGCGGGACTCTTGCGAGCTGTCGGCGATCGTCTCTCCCCAACCCAGCGATGATCCCGAACACGTCGTCGCCTTAGTCAAAGGCGCCGACGCCTCGGGCAACGGCAAGCTCGGCTATCTCACCGCCGGCTTTGATGGCAGCCGCTTGACCTGGAGCGATGAGACGCCGCCCGCGGGCAAGAGCAACCCGTTCATGGCGATTGCGGACCTCAAGCCCACCGCCCGCAGCGACTCGGGCTGGGGCGTGGAGGAGACCGTCGGCGCGGTCTGGGTCTTCGGCCTGCCCGACGGGGCCTGGGCGATGGTATATGCCGGCAGCGAGCTCAACCCCGACCACTACCTCACCCGCGTGCTGCACGGTGCCGCCGACCGCTGGTCCTTCTGCTACGACCAGCACTACTGGCCGCACAACCCGATAGCTCCGGGCACCGGCGGTGTAGATAAGCTGCCTCCCGAGTATGGCGGCATAGACCTGTGGGGCAACCGCGATGCCGAGTGGAACTTTTTCTATAACCAGTATGCCACCGAGCCCGCCGAGCGCTTCATCGCTTACGCGCGCGGCAAGACCATACTGGTGGGCGACGATATCGGCACTAATGTGCGGCCGCTACTGGGGCTCACCAGCCCGGACCTCAAGTCCTTCCAGCCTCTCCCCCACGGCAATATGCTGTCACCCTTGCCGGCCGGGCGCGTCCACACGCTCCAGCCCTATGCCAACGGGCCGGACAACATGTGCCTGCTGGTCGAGTTCTACGGCGGCGCGCTGCGCCTGTGGACGGGTGAGGACAATCGGCATTTCCGCCAGCTCACGCGCTATTTCATCACGGGCGGCGAGTTGCCCGGCGAGCCGACTGACCTCGCTCCCCGCTGCACCTTCCGCATCGGCGACTATCGCATCTACTGCTACGGCGGCGCCGGCTTTTTCAACTACGCCTACATCAAGTTCAATCGCGAGACCTACTACGACCTGGCCGCCGGCGCGACCGCCGGATATATCGAGTCACCGGCCATCGCGCAGCCTCAGGACGGCTGGGAGGACCTCTATCTCAACGCCGACCCCCAGCAAGGCACCATCCGCGTGGAGGTGATTGACTGTGAGGACGAGCAGGTCGTGCCCGGATACGGGGCGGAGGATTGCGACGACATCGCCGACAGCCTCCAGGACCGCATCACCTGGAACGGGGCGCGCCTCCAGGACCTGACCCAGGCCCACCTGCGCCTGCGCTTCTATCTCGACCGCGACAGCGCGGAGGACGCCGGCCCGCGCCTCTACGCCTGGGAGGTCCCGACCGCCGCAGAACAGCAGCGCCCCAGCGCCGCCAATCCCACCGTCGAGGGCAAGACCAATCCCGCCGGTGTGACCGATCCGACCCCCGAGTTCGCCTGGGACTACTCCGACCCCGCCGGCTTGCCGCAGTCGGCCTATCACATCCTGGTAGCCTCCTCACAGCAACTGCTCGACGCCAACACCGGCGACCTGTGGGATAGCGGCCCGATTGAAAGCTCCGAGGCCGAGGTCTCATACGCCGGCGCGGCCCTCGACGAGCTGACGACGTACTTCTGGAAAGTCCGCGTTCGCAACTCAGAAGGAGTGTGGTCTGAAGAATGGTAGCCGAAGGTGCTTTTGCAACCGGAGCGCTTGATTCTTACTGTACGGTTCAGGACGTGCTGGCGCTGCTGTCGGCCTATGATGTCAGTGATTGGGGCGGGCAGGCGGCCCTCAGCGACCGCATCAGCCAACTGCTCGACCCCACCAGGCGGGCGGTGGACACCGCGGCCGGCCGCGATTTCTTCTATCACGAAGCTGACGAGATCGCTCTGGACGGCTCCGGCACCCGCGTGCTCTGCCTCACCGAGGCGGGGGTCTATCCCCCCGCCGACCTGACCGGCGTCACGATCAACGGGACCGCCTTAGCCGCTAACCAGTGGCGCTACTACCCCTCGGCCAACAGCCTCAAGCTGATCCCCGGCGCCTCGGTGCAGAGCTTCGTCGCCGGCGTGCAGAACATCGTGATCGCCCTGGACTGGGGCTATGAGCTGCCTCCCGGCGACATTGCTATAGCCCAGGCCAAGCTGGTGGCCGCCCAGCTCATCTCGGAGCTGAGCGCCGAAGCGCAGGCCGTCCAGGCGCTGAGTATTGGCGACTATACGGTGCGCTACAACATGGAGGGCCGCTATGGCGGCGAGATCGTCCGCCTGCTCAGTTCGGCCAGGGAGACGATCCACAAGTACCGGGCGATGCAGATGGCGAGCGTGTGAGGCGACGGCGATCACCAACGTGGTTACTGTTCGGAGGGGCCTGCTACCATGCCGCCCGCTCGCGTAGGGCAGGCTTTCTAACGGCTACCTATCCCCCATTCCCCCTTCCCTGCTAGAAAAGGGGGCTAGGGGGTTAGGTAGGTCGTCCCCTCCTACCTTGCCAGAAGGGAGAATAACGTGCAAGACCCAGCTTTTGCCAGCTTACTTGACCAATCCGCCGCCCTCGACCGCTGCATTGCCGAGGTCGGCTTCGAAGGCGGCCTGGCGGCTCCGCAATACCAGCGCTATGTCGCCGACCTGCCCGCCAGGATCATGCCCGCCCGCGACCGCCGCTATCAGAGCCTCCTCGGCGAGCAGACCCAGGTCTCGCACTACGGCTTTGTGAAACCGCTCGCCGACGACCTCGGTATGGAAGCCGAGGCTACGCAGATTGAGGTCGGCGATCTGCTGGTCTGGAAGGTTTCGGAGACTTATCTGACCGAGGCGGTTGAGGCCGGCGCCACTGAGGTACCGGTCTCTGAGGCCACGCTGTTTGCGGCCGGCGGCCTGGTCGAGATCGGCTCCGACACTGCCAGAGAGCAGGCGACGGTAGCCGAAACCTCGGCAGAAGCACTGATGCTGGCCGCCGAGCTGCAGCACGACCATGCCGAACAGGAGCCGGCGGTCTCAATCAGGCGCTTTGAGGTGCTTTACGTGCGTTCCTGGCCGGGGCTGGATCACCACGTGGAGCTGGCGCTGAATGAGATAGCTATCTGAGCAACGGACCTGGGGGAGAACTTTTTGGAAAACGTTCTCTTCACCCACTCCTTGGGAGTGGGTACCCGGCTCCTCCAAAACTTATAGTCATTCGCTCAATTCCTGCAGCAGGGCTGCCAGCTCGGCGGCGCTCAAATCCGCAATTTCCGCCTTGGTATATAGGGTCAGCAGGATACACTGGGACTTTTCTGCTTGCCACAGATAGATGGCCCGATGACCGCCGCTTTTGCCGCGTGCCAGGGAGGGAGCCGGTAGGCGCACTTTGTAGAGCTGGCCGGCTAGCTGCTGGAAGCGCCGAGCCGCTTTTCGTGAGTAATCGGACAGGCTCAGGCGCTGTCCGGGGCGTTGTCCGGCTTGCAGTCGCCGCATCAGCTCCAGCACCGGCTCGCCGATGCGGGGGTAGGACTTCTGCAGCCGGTCGAAGTCGGCTTCGAAGCGCCTGGTGACTACGACCTCAATCGCCAAGCTCCCGCTCCTTCGCGAATTGCTTGGCAGCTTTGAGCTTGGCCTTGCCGGCTTGCGCCGCTGCGGCTTCCTGGAGGGCCTCCCACAGCGGCTCGCCTTCCTTGAGGCTCATCCGCAGTTGCAGCTCTTCCAGCATCTCGTCGCTGATCGGGGTTATCAGGGCGACGGGTTTACCGTGGCGGCTGATGATGCAGACTTCTCCGTTCTCGGCCTCTCGCGCAATGTGCGGGGCGCGGCGCGACAGCTCGGTGATCGTGTGGATTCTCAAGTTATTCCCTCATTTCAGGAAGCTCTTTTCTACGTAGCATTATATGTAAAATTGCGCCGCGCATCAAGTTGCCGCGTACCGATCTTCTGCAAAAACCTGTAATCACCCACTGTTACCCGATGTATATCAAAAGTTTTTTGAAGGGGGTCCAGGGGGAAACTTTTTTCCAAAAAAGTTTCCCCCTGGCTATCCCCTAAACAATCCGTATTGCCGTTCAGAGAGGGGTTCTCACATTGGCGGACATGTTGCATTATGACGAGATCGCGCGGGCCTTGCGGCTGGTGTGCCAGGGCGCTGCGGCCCTTACCGAGGATACCGACGGCACCGATACGGTAGCCGTCAGCAGCAGTTGCCTGTTTGCGCCCGGCGATACGGTGGTGCTGGCCGATAGCTCGGAGCAGCAGGAGACTCATACGGTTGCCGAGGTGCTGGGCTTGACCCGGATCAAGCTCGCTTCGGCGGTCGCCGGGGAGTACACGGTAGCGGCCCAGGCGCGTCTGCAGCTTGCTGAAAGTCTGCGGCCTGAGGTCAAGTGGATAACTATCGGTCGCCCGGAGGCTTTGCCGACGCCGTTGCGTCTGAAGCTGCCGGCGGTGGTGATCGAGCCGGCGGTGATGGAGCAGCCGTCCAATGCCGGCACGAACCGCTCCTATCAGCAGGAATACACTTTCCAGGTCTATTATCTGGACCGCTATCAAGAGGGCGTCGAGGCCGATATGGCGGCGATTGACGAGGCCGCCGGGCTGTTCAATCTGATCATGTCCGACCCGTATTTAGGGGGGACGTGCTATCACAGTCAGGTGGTGGAGTTCGAACCGAGTCCGGAGGCCGAGGCGAAGCTACGGGCTAGGGAGCTACCGTTGCGGGTGGTGCGGATCGAGGTCTTAGCCCGCCGCGCGGAGGTTTGGGCGTGATTTTAAGATTCGCGGTTTTCTTAAAATAAGCGATACCAGGGCAACAGTGAAGGGGCTTGCACATGGGAGGCCTGCGGCTACCTTCCCAAGGCGCGTAGCTCGGGCTTTTCTGACGGCTACCTATCCCCCTTCGATTCCCCCTTCCCTGGTAGGGAAGGGGGCTAGGGGGTTAGGCGCCGTTGCCGTTGCTCCCTCTCCCAAACACCCTCGCGTGGGCACCCACGCCAAAGGCGTGGGTCCGGCTTCCAGCCCGAGGCCGGCACCGCCGCAGCTCTGCCCTCGGGCCTACTCCCGGTCCCAGATCGAGTCGTCCATCAGCAGGGCATCGCAAAGCATCCACTTGGCGTGTCCGTCAACGAACCCGACGTTCGAGCCGCCGTTGTGTCGGCTGGCATCCTCCACGTAGTAGAGGTACAGGGAGTCTGTTCGATCTGGCACCCACCGCGCCGGCTTGTAGGCGCAGGCCGAGTGGCAGTCCATTATCCATACCGTCTGAGCCGGCGACTTGACCTCGGCCAGCTTGTGGTCGCTACTGATGCTGGTTGAGGACCCGTAGCCGATGTAATCGCAGTTATAGCCATAGCCGATTGACTGCTCAGCGTCACTCGGACACGTGAAAACCTGCCAGTTCTTTACATAGGGCTGCGTGATTTCGTGCCAGTAGCGGCTGCCTGAAGGGTTGAAGGGGTTGCGCCAGTGGGGAAATACCTCGTCATAGTCCTGGATGTACTGCGTCAGCCCCAGCAGCAACTGCTTGACATTGCTGAGGCACGATGACTGCCGCGCCTTCTCGCGGGCCCTGGCGAAGACCGGGAAGAGAATCGCCGCCAGAATCGCGATAATCGCGATCACGACAAGTAACTCGATTAGGGTGAAACCGCTTCGCTTTGCCATGCCACTCTTCCTTTCCAGCGTTTGGCCTATGCTCATTTCGCCCCTATCGCAGGGCGCTGACGGATAGTTTAGCACAGAATACCAGGATTTCAAACACTATTGATTAAGGTGGTGTCATAGATGGCCGTAGCACTAGCGCAGGACGGAAGTTTCGGATTCTCCATTCAGACCCAAAAAGGCAGCTTCACCACGCCCGACACCTGGCTGCCGGTAACCGATGCCCAGGAGAGCATCGCGCTGCAGAAAAACTACATAACCCTCGACATGGCCGATACCAATCAGTACGAGAACAAGTACCTCAGCACCGGCGAGTGGGCCGAGGGCCGCGTCATCGTGCCGGTGATCCCCGGTGTCGTGACTAACCTGCTGTCATGGATTCAGGACCGCGACAGCTACAATCAGGGCAAGTGGGCCTCGCTGGTGATTGACTGTGTCAACGAGATCAAGAAGCTGACTGACGCCAAGGTCCGCAGTGCCACCTTCAGCTTCGTGAAGGCCGGCCCGGTGACTTGCACGCTTGACGTAGCGGCCCTGCACCTCGAGGCCGGCACCAGCGCCAACCCGGTGATGCCGACCAGCGCGCCTTATATCTACCAGGAGGCCGATGTGGAGCTGGCTACGGGCGGCGGCGCGCCGGCTGAGGATGTCAACTGCGAGAGCATCAGCATTACGCTAGACAACATGGTGGAGAACTGTGCGGACGGGATGCGTCTGGCGGCCAGTGGCGAGCCGCTGCAGCTTTACAACACCGCCGGCTGCCGGGTGCGCGGGAGCTTGAGCCGCGACTTCGTGGACAATGCGGTCTATGCCGATTTTGCTGAGGGTGAGGAGGCTGCTTTGACGATCACTCTGCAACGCGGCGCCAACACCGCTTCCCTGACCCTCCCGCGTGTGCTCTACACCCGAGATCGGCTCGGCCTACCCGCCTCGCATTCCCGCCGCATCAGGGAAAACATCGGGTTCATTGCGCTGGGCAGCACCGATGGTGAGACGCCCCCGATCACGCTAGCTTGACCCGCGCCTCTGTTTTGTTCGCCCTTCCCGCACCGATTCACGCGTAGCTCGGGCTTCCAGCCCGAGGCCGTTACGGGAACCCGGGAAGGGGGCCAGGGGTTTGGGATAGGAGAGACCTATGGGTGCACAAGCAAACGACTGGGGCTGGCCGGATGCCCGGACTGGCAAGTGTGCGGCCTTCTCTGGTAGAATAGACGAAAACGTGGAGACCCAGCCCGGCATTGACTACCACAGTCCGCTAAGCGACGCCGATGTGGGTGTGAACGTTGCTCAGGGCGGCCCCGCTGACAGCCAACTGGCCGGCATGCCGGGGTCCGTGATGACTGGCTCAAGCCCTGAGCTTGACCGCCTGAACTGGCTAGCCCGGGAGAGTTTCGAGCGCGTACAGGAACCCACCATGCAGGTGGCACGCGACCTGCGTGATCCTATCAAGGTCCTCGGGCGTTCCCGGCAAGCCATGGACTGGCAGGAGTTCGAGCGGCGGAAACAGGAACTGCACGCGTGCGCTGTGAGAATATGGGAGTATTGGCTGGCGAGAAGGCAACTACCATACATCAGCCGCTCTGAGTATAACGAGCTGTTCAGGCCATTCGTGCAGATGCTGGTATCGTACTTCCGAGAGATGGGGTGGCATCATTCGGCCGAGGCCTACGCGAAGTACCTGAACGTCGAACCTGTCAATACCGATATCGTGAGAATCCCATTCTCCGAGGTCAAGGCCCTTATGATGGATATCCCGGAGGTGCAAGACGTGTTCACCAAATGGCGAACGGAGGCCAAGCGGTACGCCTGCACCCAGCCTTTCTCCAATCCTCAGCCGAAGACTCTGGGAAAGGTGGAAATGCCCGATGAGTGGGGGCCCTATGCGCAACATGTGGACGTGGGACTTGTCTTGGGGCACTTTGCGGTATCGGCGCGCGTCGCGCCCCGCGGCCCGCAGGGGCCCATGAGAATGGCGTGGCAGCTTTACTTCGAGGTAACAGCTGAGAGCGCCAGATTCGACTTCGACGATCCCGCCAAGACGCTCCGCCTGCCTCGCCGCGTGGGAATCGGGCTATACACCGAGGTTCCCGCCGTCATCTTTTGGGCCGCAGAGGTTTACACCGGCGCCGCGCAGCCCTATCCGGTCTATAGTCACGAGTTCAGCGAAATCTTCATCTGCAAATGTGAACGGGTAAAATGAGGGCAATCAAGTTGGCAGTCTGGAATCGTCAGGACTGGACATGGCGTCTGACGGCGATAGTGGGGCTAGCACTCAGCATAGGCCCTCCACTTAGCGCCTACTGCTGGGCGAACCTCGCCCCTTGGAGCGGTCCCTCTTCCTATATTTCAGACTGGCATTACTGGGCGGCTGGCCACACTCGCTTCGTGCTGGAGTGGTGTCTGGGCGTATTGTTGCTATGGCTGCTGATGCTGACGCGCCGCAAATGGGGATGGTTGTGGGCAGGGAGTTGGGCGCTGCTGGGGGCAGGGTTGGTCACATTCTTTATGCTAGATCCACCATGGATAGGCCGGACTGAGGATTCGGCTACAGCACTGGCCGCCGCGCTCGGTATCGTGGTGATAGTAGGCTCCCAGATATGGCTTGTCATGACAGGCATACCGGCGCCGCACAGGGAGAGACGTGTTTCAGGCAATGCCCCGGAACATGGGGGCGCTGCATTATGGCGCCGCGCGTCTGCAGCGTGGGTGGTGCTGGTGCTCATTGGCGGGTTGCTTGCGCTGGCCGGTGTGGTGGTGGTGGCGGTGCACTGGCCCTGGCCACTGTGGCAGTTACGCTTGACCGTCTGGGTGCCGCTGGCGGCGATAGGGCTGGGGCTCGTCTTGATGCTGACTATGGTTGTGCTGCTGTGGCGGGAGTTGATCCTAAGTGGCCGCACGTGGCTGTGGTGGGCTCTAGCCTGGATATTATGCTTCCCGATGCTTGTCGCAGCGGTTCCGGAGGGCTTGAAGCAGTGTAGCTCGCCCGAGCAGGTTGTCCTGCTGCTTCTGCCCTTGCTGGCAGTTGCCGAGTTGTGGGTCGCCCTCAAGGCCCGCAAGCTGCAGGCAGAGCAAGCCGACTGAAGCTGGGCTCTTATGGCTAGAGGCCGATTGATATGTGGCATTTGGTCAGCCCTGGTTATCTCCGGGGGCATCTGTACGCTTGCCCTCGGACCTATGTTGCTCCTTCACGGGTGTGGTCAGACGGTGAAGGTGGGCAGCCTCAAAGGCCTCACGCAGCGCACTGATGTGCACTTTCCTCCCGGGACGCGATTGATCGAGGCGAAGTACGCGAGTGTCGTTATGAGTGCGGTCCTTGCGGCGAAAGTACAAATGCCGCGAGATAAGCTGGACGCCTTCCTCAGTGCACCACCTTTCCTGGGCCACACCACGCGCTCTCAGCGGCTTGTGGATGACAACTATGGTGAGTCACTGCGCCTCAGAGATTGGCGGCCGGAGGCAGCCATGGACTTCGTGGCCAGTGAAGCGTTGTACCGCGACCAAGCGTACTTCGTCGCGATCTTGGCCGACCTTGATGAGCCGGCAACGGCTGTCGTGTATCTAGCGTGGGAGTTGA
>Ga0180431_10009042_pt1 | contig 11335 bp, 4 predicted proteins | sample SS_ome_11_FD_132459 | JGI IMG/M metagenome (GOLD analysis project Ga0180431, IMG submission 132459) | Hypersaline lake sediment archaeal communities from the Salton Sea, California, USA - SS_1_MS_1 metaG | ecosystem: Environmental > Aquatic > Non-marine Saline and Alkaline > Hypersaline >...
CCGGCCCCGGACAGCACGCGCGAGATCGTCCGATGGGACGACCTCAGGCAGCGCGGGATGGCTGAGGGCGGACAAACCACGTCCGATCGACCATACGGCACACGGCTTGTCACTCTCTCGCGGAATGGCTGCGACGGGAGGAAAACGCAGCAAGTAGAGGGCCGCATCGGTCAGGCCGACGAATGGGGAACGCAGAAGCCCCACCATTGCCAGGTCGTCGGTGGGATCGGCCACAGCGACCAGCGCATTGAGCAGGTTTCGCACCTCGGGCCGGTCGTAGAAACCGCGCCCGGCCACCGTGACGAATGGGATGCCGGCCCGTTCCAGGGCGTCCTCGTAGACAGAAAAGGCGGTCGAGGCCCGGAACAGGAGCGCTACGTCCCCCCATTCGACGCCCTCCTGGGCGCGCAGCTCGAGCAAGCGCATCGCCAGCCCATCTGCGGCCGCCTGCCGTCCTGTACTGGCCGATTCACCAAGTCCCAGGAGCAGCTCGACGAACGGGGCGGCGACATCCGCCCGCGGTTCGAGCCGGTGCGCCGTCAGTGCTGCATAAGGCACCGCGTAGGGACGGCCCGGCCGGGCGACTTCGTCAAGGATAGGCGCGAGCAGCCGGTTGGTGGTATCGACCAGCGCTTCGTGCGCCCGGAACGTCAGGTCGAGCACGATGGCCTGGCCGCCGGCGCGGGTCACGTCGTCCTGCACGTGGCGGAAGACCGCCACGTCGGCGCCACGGAAGCGATAGATGGACTGTTTGCCATCGCCGACGACGAAGAGGGCCGCCGGCGACTCGTGCCGGGTGTCCAGCGAGGGCTCAAAGCCGGTGAGCGCATAGACGATCCGCCGCTGGCGCTCATTGGTGTCCTGGAACTCGTCCACCAGCACCGCCCGGACGTCCGCCTGCCAGGTGGCACGGACGTTCCCATCGTCCAGCAGCGCCAGCGCTCCCGCCTCCAGGTCGTCGAAGTCGAGGGCGCCTTCCGCCTGCCGGGATTGAGCGTAGGCGTCCAACGCATGCCGGTAGGCGGCGTGGAGGAGCCAGATGATCCCGGCCACCTGCTCGTCGAAGGCCCAAGACGCGGGCTTGCCGGGATCAGCCAGGGGCTTCAACCGCTCGTCGAAGTGGGCGCGCAACGCGCGCATGGCCTCTTTGGCCGTCTCCAACGTATCGCCAGGCCAGTTGCCCTTGCGCCCGGTCAAGGCCGTGGATGCGCGCAGCGCGGCCAGTTCCGCCAGTGCTGCGTCGAAATCACCCCGCTGGCGCGCGGCGTCCACGGCCTCGGCGTGGGCCAGCACGTCCTGGCGGGCGATCTCCATTTTATCCGTGGGGTCGTTGGCGCGCAGGCCGGCAAGGGCATCCAGCAGTTCTCGCCATTGGGGGGCACCCACGTGCTCGCCCAACCAATCCTGCAAGGCGCCGGCCCACCCTGCCAGTGGATCATCTGTCAGCCGCCCAAAGGCCACGTCGGCGTCGAGGCGCTTCTCCAGAAGCGTCGTAACGGCCGTCCGCAGCCTGTACTCGCCCAGCGCGCCGAACAGGTGTGAGACAGCATCGTCGGTGGCGGCCCAGGCCAGCGCCTCTTCGACGGCCCGTCCGCGCAGCACCGCCGCGCGCCCCTCCTCCAGGACGCCAAAGCCGGGCATAACGCCCAGCCGTGCGGCTTCAACCGGGTGCTCGCGCAGCATCTGCGCGCACAGGCTGTGAATGGTGCCGATGCGCGCCGCGTCCAGGTCGGCAAAGGCCTGCTCCCAGAAGGCACGTGTGGACGGAGGATATGGCCCTCCCCCCCGGACCGTCTGCGGTCCGCCCCCTCCCGGCAGCCGGGAGGGGGGTGGTTTGTCCGGCCAGTCCGCGATGGCCTGGCGGATGCGGGTGCGCATCTCGCGGGCCGCCTTATCCGTGAAGGTGATCGCGACAATTCCGCGCAGTGGTACACTGGCCTCCAGCAACGACAGGTAGCGCCCGACCAACGTGCGCGTCTTGCCCGACCCGGCCCCGGCGGTGACGACCAGGTCGCCGGGCGTGGTCACGGCCTGCGTCTGAGGCGCGTTGAGTTGGAGCCAGTCGAGAATGGTCATATTACCACGACCTGGGCTTGTACCGCTCGCAAAACGGTACTGCCGGGCAGAAGGCCGGACAGCCATCGTCCGCTGGCGTGGGTGCAAACTGCCCGGCGCATACGGCTGCGCCTATCGCCAGGGCATAACGCACGGCCGTCTCGATAGACCCGGCGACGCCATCGTCGTATTTCTCCAACTTGAGGCTGCTGGGCTTGGCCGAGCCAATGTGCCAATAGAACCCGCTGGCGACCTCCGCGCCCAAGGCCTCCTGCGCGGCCAGGGCGTAGAGCGGCAGTTGCAGCCGGTGTCCATCGGCCAGGTCACGGGCTGAGATGGGCGTCGAACCGGCTTTGTAGTCGATGATGCGCAACCGCCCGTCCGGTGCACGATCCACCCGGTCGATGTAGCCCCGCAATCGCAGCGGCGGCTCTCCCTGGAGAATGAGCGGTGAAAGCCCCTTGAGGCCAAAGATCAACTCCTGTTTCAGGGGCTTGTATTCCCCGGCGGTCTCAATCAATCCGTCGAGCGTGCGACGCAGTACCTCGGTCAATTCCTCCTGCTGTCGCTCCCACAACGGTGTGGGGCGGAAGCCGTAGTCATTCGGCGCAGCGTCGTAAACCTTCTGGGCGACGATGGGCAACTCCGCGCGCAGCCGGTCGGGGTCGCCATCCGGCACACGGTTGTAGAGCCACTCCAGCACCAGGTGGTAGATCGACCCCAGGATCAACACGTCGAAACCGGCCCGGGGCGGTTCGCGCGGCTCCAATTCCATCGCGTAGGCGGCCCAGAAGTAGAACGGGCACTTGGCGTAGGTCTCCAGACGACTACTCGACCAGGGCTGATCCTGGCCAAAACGGAGCGCCAGTTGCTCCCCGAGCGCCGAAAGATCGCCGTTCCAGGGCGAAGGATCAGCCTGGGAACGCGCACGGAGAACAGCAGCAGAAGGCGGACAAACTACGTCCGGCGGACAAACCACCTCCCTCCCGGCTGCCGGGAGGGGGCGGACCGCAGACGGTCCGGGGGGGAGAGCCATGTCCGCGGCGAGCTCTTGCTCCGAGGCAGGGTCATTGAGCGGATCAGCCGGACGGATGTGCGTCACGGGTGCATCCTCGAACAACCCCATCACGGCAGACCAGTAAGGCGACGCCTCCCAGGGCTGACCATCGTCGGCCAGATACGGACGGCAGAGCAACAGCTTACGGCGGGCACGCGTGACGGCCTGGTAAAAGAACGTCGCTTCGTCGCCGCGCAGGCGCGGTTCGATGGCAAGCTCGCGTTCGGCCAGCCAGGCGCGGTCAGACTCGCGCAGCAGGGGATCCTCACGCTCGGCACAGGGGAAGTCCCCCTCCGCCAGCCCCAACAGGGCTACCGAGTCGAAAGCCAGCCCCCGCACCTCCAGCGCTGAGGCGACCAGGATGGCCTCGCCTTCAACGGGGGTCGTGAAAGTCGTCTCCTCGACGGCCTGGACGAGTTCAGCGACGAACTGGCCGTAGGGCACGCGGCTAGAGTGCGTCGGAATTCCATTCGGACGTGTGCTGTCCACTGGACGTTGTCTGTCCACCCGTGCTTCACCGAGCACCGAATCGGCCAACACCAGCCCGCGCAGGACGTCCTTGAAAGCACCCAGGGCAGCGCCGTCGCGCTCGGCAGTGGCGCGGTTCTCACGGGCACGAGCTATGATGCGCAACGACGCTTCGTCGTCCGCGCGCGAAGCGTGCGATGTCAGCGCCGGGTCTTCGCCAATGAGCGCCTCGACCCACGCCACCCTCTCGCGCAGCGTGGCCTGTGGTGGGGGGGTGACCCGGGCGACGATCTGCTCGAAGACGGTCTCCAGTCGTCTCGCCTCGGCCGCAGTGGGCAGCCGGGGCGGGGCGAAGTCATCTTCGTCGTCGTGGGGCAAGTCCTCATCCTGCCCGGCACCGTCTTCTGAGGGCCGGGCGGCCAGATACCGGAACGTCTCGCGCCACTGGTCGAGTCCGGTCACGACCTGCCCGGCGCGGGCCACGGCGTACAGGCGGCCGGCGTCGCCCGGCTGCAGACCATAGCCTGTCCAATCGAGGTAAGGGCTGGCCAGCGCGTCGAGCAGCGCCCGGGGCGACCAATCATCCGGTTCAAGAGAGAGCGTCAAGAGGTTCAGCAACGCGGCGATCGCCGGGTTGGCACGCAGGCCGGCCCCGGAAGCGAAACGCAGTGGCATTCCGAATTCGGCGGCGACCTCTTCCAGGAACGGCCGGTATGGGGTCACGTCGCGGGCAATGACGCCCACGCCGGAAAGCGGCACACGATCACGGACCAGGCGCGCCTTGAGCCAGCGCAACGCCTCACGGGCTTCGGCGGCCCGATTCTGGGCCTCCATGAACGCCACCGCGCCGTCGGCCGGGACGGAGGAAGCGCCGGGCTTGAAGAGTTGGGATTCCAGGTGAATGGCGGATGGCAGACATCCGAGGGAACCAACTCCCACCTCGACGAGCGGCACAGGCTCAACACCCGGACGTAGTTGACCCGCAAGCGCCTCCGTCAGGGCAGTACGGGCGCGAGCCAGGCGGCGATGTGCCAGCCGGTCGGGGTCGTGCGGATCGCCAATCAGGGTGACGATGGTATCGGCCGCCCGGCCGGCCAGCAGGCGCAACAGGTGCAGTTGAGTAGGGTTGAATTCGTCGAAGCCATCCACAGCCAACAGTGCCAGATCCGAAAACAGCAGTGGGGCCTGCTCCAACGCAATTGCCGCCAGCCATCCCTGGCCGTCAGCGTCAACCCAGCCAGTATCGAGCAGCCAGGACTGGTAGGAGGCGTAGAGACGACCCAACTCGGCCAGACGCGGACGCGCTTCGACCACACCGCCGTAGAACAGGTGGTGCTGGGTTGACCCGCATCTGGCTCCTCGACCCGCCTCCTGCAAGACGGATTCCAGATCCTCCGGGAAGATACGGGCGCGCTTGAGCTCCCCGAACAGTTCACCCAACAGGCGTGCAAAGCCGGGCGAGTGGCGCAGGGGTGCGTAATACGACAGTTGATCGGCCTGGCACAGGGTTTCCACGATGTGCTGAATCAACCGGTGGCGCACGGCGGGCAGCAGGCGAGCCATCGTTTGCCCCGGAGGCACCTGGGGGAGTGCGATGGAACCACCGGCCAGTGCCAGCACGTCGGCGTAGAGTCCATAGAAGGTCTGCACCTCAACGCCGAGCGCGCCACCGGCCTCCGCCAAGCGCCGGCGAAACGCGGTGGCCTGAATCTGATCCGGCACCAGGACGCGCGCAGGGGAAAGCGGCGGCAAGGCGCGCACCACGTCGATGACGTGGGCGGTCTTGCCGCGACCGGCGGGACTGATGAGAAGTCGGACAGTCACGATGCGATCAGGGCCAGCGACTCGGACGCGGCCGGGGCGAGGCGAGGCGTATGTCATCACCCTACAATCCCTCTTTGGCGACCAATTCGCGACCCAGGTCAATCAGTTCCTGGATCGTGGTGATGAACCCTTCGGCGGCTTCGACGCTGGGAGGCGGGGCCTCCTCTTCGTCCTCGGCCGGTGGCGCGGTCAGGGCCCGGACGCGGTCCACGCGCGCCGCCAGGTCGATAGGGATGCGGCCAGGGGCGACGAGTTCCGCCTCCACCAGGCGCGGGGGCGGACAAACCACGTCCGTGGGCAGTTCCTCGCCGGGCGCTTTGTCCTTCGGACGTAGTGTGTCCGCGACCAGCGAGAGGTGCGCACTCAGCGCCCATCCCAACGCCTGGCGCACGGGACGCATCACTTCCTCCGGGAAGCCCCCCTGCAGCACGACGGATGCCAGCTTGAGCCGCTTGTCGGCGGTGTCGAAGCCCTCGTTGGCCCGCCGCAGCCGCTTCTCCAACGCCTTGCGCGCGTCGTCGCGGGCCGGTGCCGGGATGGCCGGGGCCTGGTAGATGGTGGCCGCCTCGGCGGCCTGCTCCATCAGACCACCGGTGAGGGCAGAGAGGGCCCGGTAGCCCTCCTGCTCCATCAGCAAGAGGCCCGGCGCGGGGAAACTGCCGTAGTGCTCGTTGAGCAGCGCTTCAACTTTGGCGCGCAGCTTGGCCGGTTCGCGGTCCACCACGACGAGCACGTTGCCATCGGCGGGCGCGCCAGGGAGTTGCGGGGCCTCCCGCACCAGGAGGATACGGCCCGGGTAGTGTCCCACCAGGAGATCGGCGAGCCCCTGCAACGTGGGTACAGGAGCCTCTGGTTCCGCCTCGGGCGCGACGGCGGTCGGTTCGAGCACCAACTCCGGCTTGACGGCCTCCTGGGTGCCCAGCAGCACATCAAGCCGCTGCAAGATCCCCTGCCCCGCATCCGCAAACGAGAGGTCGGTCACGGTGCTATCCTCGTTGAACGCCGCATCGAAGACGGCGCGTTTGGCTGCCAGCGTGTCGAGCATACGCTCCTCGATGGTGCCTTCGGCGATCAGGTTGACGACGTTGACGGCGTGTGGCTGGCCGTGACGGTGGGCGCGGGCGATGCGCTGGTCGAGCACGGCCGGGTTCCACGGCAGGTCGAGGTTGACTACCATGCTGGCGGCCTGGAGGTTCAATCCCACGCCACCGGCATCGGTGGAAAGGAACACTTTGCACTGGGGGTCTTCGAAGAACTGCTCGATGAGCGCACCGCGCTTCTTGGTCGGCACGTCGCCAGTGAGCTTGACCCAGCCCAGCTTGAGCTTTGCCAGCACCGGCTCGGTCAATGCGAGCATTTTGCTCCACTGGCTGAACAGAATGGCCTTGTGGCCGTTGCCGGCAACCTCCTCACCCAGAATCTCGCGCAACTCGCGCAGCTTGGGGGCCGTCTTCTCGCAGTCCTGAGGCTTGATCTCGGGGTCGTGAAGCGCCAGGGCATTGCAGATCAGGCGCATTTTGACCAGGGACCCCAGAAGAATCTGGTGCTCCTCCGGCGTGAGGGGACGGCGGCGGGCCAGGGCCATCAACTTGGCCACTCTGTGCTCGTATTCGTGATAGGCGTCCCACTGCGGGCTGGTCATCTCCACGAAGAAATTGCTGTCGAGGCGCTCGGGCAGGTCGAACAACACCTCGTCGCGCACGCGGCGCAGCACATACGGGGCAATGCGGTGGCGCAGTTCGTCCAGGTTCTTGTAGCCCAGCACCCGGTAGGAGCCTGAAGGCCGCCGTTCGGTCTCGTAATAGCGTTGGTTGAAACGCCACAGCGGGCCGAGGATGGTCGGATCAATGAACTGGAAAACCGAGTAGAGTTCGTCCAGGCGATTCTCCAGCGGAGTGCCGGTGAGGACAAACGCATAGGGGCTGGACAGGCGCTTGACGGTGTCGGCAGTTTTGGTGCGCCAATTCTTGATTCTCTGGGCCTCATCGAGGATCACCAGGTCAAACTCGCACCTGGCGATTTCTTCTTCGTCGTAGCGCACCAGTTCGTAGTTGATAACGTTGAAGAACTGGAGATCTCGATAGAGCTGGCGGCGCTGAATCTGATTGCCCTCGATCACCTGGACAGGCAGCGAGGTGAAGCGGCGAATCTCGCGCGCCCATTGGTGTTTGAGCGAGGCGGGACAGACGACCAGGATGTGTTGAATGTCGCGCAGTTGCTTGAGCAGCGCGGCCGCAGCGATGGCCTGCACGGTCTTGCCCACGCCCATGTCATCGGCCAGCAGCACGCGCCGGCCAAAGGCCAGGTGGAGTAGCCCCTCCTCCTGGTAGCCATAGAGCGGTGTCGAGATGAGGCTGAGTGAGCGGTTGCCCTGTTCCACCTGGTCCAGGAACCACCGCTTCTGCTGCTCGACGGCTTCGACGTCCTGCTGGTTTTTCAGATAGTCGTGCACAGACTGGTCCACGTGAACCTGCCCACGATCGCGGGCGGGAAGCCGGTTCAACTCGCTAAACAGCGCGGGCAGGCTCTGCGTGACCCGGCCCTGCAGCACCCCTTCGGCGTCGAAGTAACGCGTCAACAGCTCGTGCAGTCGCTTACCTTCCGGGAAGGGCAACGTCACGCGGACCGTGGTTCGCCCGGCATAGTGGACGTACATCTGGGTGACGGGAGGCGCCTGGCCGATGAACGCCTCCCACTGATCCGCGAACTCTTTCTCCAGGTTGGCCAACACCCCTTCGATGTGCTTACAGGTGCCGATGGTGTTGGTGCGGTAGTCGGGACAGGTACAGGTGTTGAGCCGCTCGGTGAGCGAGCGAATCTGAACGGTGTAGACCCGTTCGGAGGCGGAAGTCACCTCAAAGGTGCTGTAGACCGGATGCCGGCCCCGGTTGACGACCTTGGCCAGTTCTTCCAGCCCGCGCTTGCGGCGACGCTCGATCTGCTCCTGCAACAACTCCGATTGCTCCTCCTCTCTGCGCTCCATTACAACCTCCTGGGGGACATCTACTTTCGTGGTATGGGGATTACAGGCTACCCACCCAATTATACCAGACACGCCTGAAAACCGAAAGGAATTGGGGCCAAAGTGTGAACTTTTTTCTCCACAGCCGCATGTAACCTGATAGAAGCGGCCAATGGAGCGCCGCTCGCCGATCTGACAAATCTCACATAGCACACAGGAGGAGCAAAATGAACACACGGACCCGTTTCACACTGATCGCACTGGTCACCACGACCGCGCTGCTGGCTGGCTGCGGGGCGATAGCACCGACAGAAGCACCACGAGCGATGGTGGAGGCCACCCAGTTCGTGGCGGCGGCGGACGAACTACGTCCGGAGGAAGAAGCCGCCCTGGCACCCGCGCCTACCGCCTCCCCGTCGTTTGCCGATGGCCCCTACCCTTCCACCGGCGGCCTCGTCCCACCCAACGGCCAGCCCTACGCCGACGTCTTCTTCGAGGAGTACGGGGTCAACCCCTTCATCGACACGGAGGATGACCACCTATCCACGTTCGCGGTGGACGTGGACACCGCCTCCTACACCGTCATGCGCCGCTACGTGGGCGACGGCTACCTGCCGCCCGATGAGTCGGTGCGGGTCGAGGAGTACGTCAACTACTTCGAGCAGGACTACGAAGCGCCGGCCGAGGGCGAAGGGGCCTTTGCCATCCATCTGGAAGGCGCGCCCTCGCTCTACGGCGGCGAGCGCTATCACATGGTGCGCGTCGGGCTCAAGGGCTACGCGATCCCGCCCGAGGCGCGCAAGGACGTGGTGCTCACCTTCGTGATCGACGTGTCCGGCTCGATGGACATGGAGAACCGGCTGGAACTGGTCAAGGACGCGCTATGGCTGCTGGTCGAGGAGTTGCGGCCCACCGACGAGATTGGCATCGTCGTGTACGGCTCGCGCGCCCGCGTCGTGCTGGAACACACGCCGGTCGAGCACTCCCGGCATATCCTGCGGGCCATCGACCGGCTGCAGCCCGAAGGCGCGACCAACGCCGAGGAAGGGCTGGTGGTCGGGTACAGCCTGGCCGCCCGGGCCTTCGACCCCGAGGCGATCAACCGCGTCATCCTGTGCTCCGACGGCGTGGCCAACGTCGGCAACACCGGCCCCGACTCGATCCTGGAACAAATCCGCGACCACGCCGAGCGCGACATCTACCTGACGACGGTGGGCTTTGGGATGGGCAACTACAACGACGTGCTGATGGAGCAACTGGCCGATAACGGCGACGGCTTCTACGCCTACGTGGACACGCTGAAGGAGGCCGAGCGGGTGTTCGTGCACGACCTGACCTCGACCCTGCAGGTCATCGCCAGGGACGCCAAGATACAGGTGGACTTCAACCCGGCCGTGGTCAGTCGCTACCGCCTCATCGGCTACGAGAACCGCGACGTGGCGGACGAGGATTTCCGCAACGACGCGGTGGACGCGGGCGAAATCGGCGTCGGGCACAGCGTCACCGCCCTGTACGAGATCAAGTTCCATCCCGACGCCCTCGAACACGAAGAGGCGATGACCGTCTACGTGCGTTACGAGGACCCCGACTCCGGCGAGGTGACCGAACTGGCTCGCGCCATCGCCCGCGCCGACTTCGCGTCGAGATTCGACGAGGCATCGATCCGCTTCCAACTGGACGCGGTGGTGGCCGAGTACGCCGAGATCCTGCGTGAGAGCTACTGGGCCAGGGAGTCGAGCCTGGAGGACGTGGTGTGGGAGGCGCGCCGCATCGCCGAATACCTGCCGCGCGACGTCGAGGTGGCCGAGTTCGTGAGCCTGGTCGAGCGGGCCAGCCGGGTCAATGAACAAGTGGCAATGAACAATGACCAATGAACAATGAGCAATGTCCAATGTCCAATGTCCAATGTCCAACGACTAATAAACAAAGGAGTGGAACGATGAATGCTAACATCCGTCACATAATCGAAGAAACCAGGTTTTTCGGAAAAAACCTGGTTTCTATGGTGGCCGCACTGGTGGCCAGCGCGGTCCTGATTGCCAGTTGCGCCGGGGCACCTGTGGAAGAGATCAGGCAGGTCACTGAAGCAGAGAGGCCAGCAGAGGAACCAGCCGAGGTGCTCGTCGAGGCGCCAGCACCCACCCCAGCCCCGACCCCGAGCCCGGCCACTGAGCGGGATGAGAGTCAGGCAGGTGGATACAGCCTGACCACACTCCCCAACCGCCCCAACCGGTTGATCGTGAAGAACGCCGAGCTCAAGCTGCTGGTCGCCGATACCGACGTGACCATCGACCGCGTCACGCAGGTAGCAGCCGACTGCGCGGGCTACATCATCAGCTCCCGCATCTGGTACGAGCAGTGGCAGGAAGAAAGCTATAAGTACGCCACGGTCACGCTGGGCGTCCCTGTGGACCAGTTCGAGCGGGCCATGCGCCGGCTGCGCAGCCTGGCCGTGCGCGTGGTGGACGAGACCGCCTCCGGCCAGGACGTCACGGACGAGTACGTGGACCTGCAGTCACGGCTGGACAACCTGAAGGCCACCCGGGATCGCATCCGCCAGTTCCTCGACCAGGCCCAGAGCGTCGAAGAGTCGCTGCGCGTCAACGAGCAACTGGCCGCCATCGAGGAGCAGATCGAGCAGGTGCAGGGGCGCATGAACTATCTGTTCGACCGGGCGGCCTATTCCACCATCACCATCCAGATCGACCCGGAGCTGCCACCGGTCACGCCCACACCGACCCCGACCCCCACGCCGACGCCCACCCCAACCCCGCCCTGGAGCCCCTCGCAGACTGTCCAGCAGGCCGGGCACACGCTGGGTTCCATCGCGCGCGTGCTCGTCGAACTGGGGATCTGGATCGCGGTCGTCGTCGTGCCGGTGTTGGGGCCGCCAGTCCTGATTATCTGGGCCGTCCAGCGCTGGGTCAAACGCCGGGCCGGCCGGAAGGCAGCTTAGTGCATAGCCGGGA
>Ga0180431_10009043_pt1 | contig 11334 bp, 5 predicted proteins | sample SS_ome_11_FD_132459 | JGI IMG/M metagenome (GOLD analysis project Ga0180431, IMG submission 132459) | Hypersaline lake sediment archaeal communities from the Salton Sea, California, USA - SS_1_MS_1 metaG | ecosystem: Environmental > Aquatic > Non-marine Saline and Alkaline > Hypersaline >...
ATTTCCTGACTCAAGAAACGTTAAGCACTTTCTGCACGAAAGCCCCCTTTCATAGATGTGCTTTTACTGCCTCAATGCCTTCAGTTATTCAAGGTAAGGATCTGCACAAATTATGGTATGCTGCCTGTGATGGGTTCTCCTTGACACATACACCTGTTTTTTCTTATACTCATGTCTCCAGACAGTGCGTTCTTATCGCCCTGAACCAGGAAGATCTTTTAAAATCGATCTTTTAGGAGAAGGATTGCATGAGAAAGACAATCCAGTTTAAGCTCAACGGGCGGCCGAAGAGTCTGATCCTTGACCGTGAGCGCATGCTCCTTTGGGTATTACGCACGGATTTCGGCCTTACGGGAACAAAGTATGGTTGCGGTGAGGGTTTATGCGGAGCTTGTACCGTACTGATTAACAACGAAGCCGTTCGTTCTTGCCAGTTTCCTGTTGAAGATGCCAATGGTAAAGAAATTGTGACCATCGAGGGTCTGGCACGAAACCGGAGGCTTCATCCCCTGCAGGAAGCCTTTATTAAGCACGATGCCCTCCAATGCGGATATTGCACCCCGGGGATGGTGCTCACTGCGTATAGTTTATTGATCCAAAATCCTCGGCCTACCCTTGAACAAATCACAGAGGCTATGAATGAAAACCTCTGCCGATGTGGATCTCATCAGCGCATTATTCAGGCTATTCAGGATGCAGTCGGTAAGATGAAGGGAGGTCCGATGCTGTGAAAAAAGACGATTTTCTTGACCTTGATTTTTATGACATAAAACCCGCCTTTCCTCTCAGCCGGCGAGAGTTCCTGAGATTGATGGGAGGAGGCATCTTCATCTTTTTCTTCCTGGGCGATCCCCTCGCCGCCCAGGAACAGCCGCGTCAGCGGAGGTTTCGCCAGGACCTTCCCGGTGATTTCAATGCCTTTCTTAGGATCGGCGAAGATGGCCGCGTCTCATGCTTTACGGGTAAGATAGAGATGGGCCAGGGCATTATCACTTCATTGGCCCAGATGTTGGCCGATGAACTCCAGGTTCCCCTGGATTCAGTTGATATGGTGATGGGTGACACCGCCCTCTGTCCTTGGGATATGGGGACCTTTGGTTCCATGAGCACACGCTTTTTTGGACCTCCTTTAAGGGCGGCGGCGGCCGAGGCCCGGGCAGTTCTGATTGAGCTGGGAGCTGAATACCTGAAGACCTCTCCTTCCAAGCTTACCGTTGAGGCAGGGGTCATATTCAATACGTCGCAGAGCCACAAGAGGGTCGCCTATGCTCAACTCACCCAAGGCAAGAAAATTGCCAGACGACTGAAGAGGGAAGCGGTGTTGGAAAAGACCTCGGATTTTACGATTGTGGGGGTCCCGGTTTTGCGCAGGGATGCAAAGGAGAAGGTTACCGGGAAAGCCAAGTTTGCCGGAGACATTCGGGAACCCGGCATGCTTTATGCCAGGATCGTGAGATCTCCTGCGCATGATGCCAGGTTGATTCGTGTGGATACTTCTGCAGCCAAAAAGATTAACGGCGCTCGGGTCATCGAGAACGATGATCTTGTTGCTGTTGTGCATGAAGATCCCGAATTAGCAGAAGAAGCGTTGAACCAGGTCAAAGCACAGTGGATGAAGCCTGTACCCACAGTGGACGAAACAACCATCTTTGATCACCTTGTTAACGTCGCACCTGAAGGGCAGGTCGTTTCGCAAGGGGGAAACCTGGCCCAAGGAAAAAGAATCTCTAAGTCCGTCGTCGAACACACCTATCTGGATGGCTATGTGGCCCATGCACCGATCGAAACCCATACTGCCCTGGCTAAAATCGAGGGGGACAAGGCTACCATCTGGGCATCCACTCAAACGCCTTTCCGCCTCCAGCAAGAGGCAGCCTCGGCCCTGGGGTTTCCGGTCGAACATGTCCGAGTTATCACGCCTTTTGTGGGAGGGGGCTTTGGAGGGAAAACTCAAAATCAGCAAGCCGTGGAAGCGGCTAAACTGGCGAAGTTGACTGGTAAACCTGTCCAGGTTGCATGGACCAGGGCCGAGGAATTTTTCTATGATACCTTTCGCCCAGCCGCTGTAGTCAAGATAAAGGCCGGCGTCAATGGCTCAGGCCTGATTACCCTGTGGGATTATGGCGTATATTATGCCGGAGAGAGAGGGGCATCCCACTTCTATGACATCCCTCATCACCGCACTGTGGCATATGGCGACGGGTGGAGAGGAACACCTGGTTCTCATCCGTTCAAGACCGGTGCCTGGCGTGCCCCTGGTAACAATACCAACACCTTTGCCAGAGAATCGCATATAGATATCCTGGCAGCAGAGGCCGGAATTGACCCCCTTGCATTTCGCTTGAAAAATATGAAGGACAAAAGGATGATCCGAGTCCTCAATGCGGTTGCGAGGAAATTCGACTGGAAGCCAATCCAAGCTCCCAGCGGTCGTGGGTGGGGAATTGCCACTGGTATTGATGCAGGCACCTATGTGGCGCATATGGCTGAAGTGGAAGTGGACAAGAACACAGGGCATGTTCACGTGAAGCGGGTAGTCTGCGCGCAGGATATGGGATTATGTATCAACCCTGAGGGCGCAACAATCCAGATGGAGGGCTGTATCACCATGGGGCTGGGATACGTCTTGAGCGAAGATATTCATTTCAAGGGTGGAGAGATATTCGATCTGAATTTTGACACCTATGAAATCCCGCGATTTTCCTGGCTTCCCCAGATTGAGACAGTCATTGTAGATGATAAGGAGGCAGCTCCTCAAGGAGGCGGTGAACCCGCGATCATTTGTATGGGAGGTGTCATCGCCAATGCCATCTATGATGCTATCGGGGTCCGGATATTCCAACTCCCCATGAACCCAGAACGTATTCAACAAGCCTTGAGCTTGAGTCGCATGTAAGGTGTTGATGCGTGGCTCCTTCTATGCTAACCTTACAATACAGAGAATCTTCGTTCAGCTGATCAGGCGTTTCGTTGACGAGCTTCTGGGTCCATTTCTGGCTTCCCTTTACCGCAGAGGCTTGTGGAATTCGTTGTATGGTTTATTACCTCGTGATTCACATGGGTGAAAAATTCACGATTAAGGAACGTACGCTATTTTCTTTTGTTCTTTCAGTGCGTTAAGGCTTTAAGTTATTCAACATAGCCTGTCGAAGCGAAGCGGAGATTTATCCGCCTTTGGAGGATCCCGACCCTCGGGGTCGGAGTATCGGGGCCCAGTTACATTGTCATTGATTATATTTAACCGGGGTCAACAAACTCTGGAAGCTCACTACTACAAAGTTATTTACCTATTTATGCCCTCGTCACGATTCATTGCCACGTATTCTGGAAAACAAATCTGAGGTACCGATCATGTCGGTGAATAAAAAATCATGGTCGCGGAGAGACTTTCTAAAAATTGTTGGTGTCGCTGGGATGGGAACCATGTTCACCGGTCCTGACTTACAAAAGGCCGTAAGCGCTGCAACAAACTCAAAGATCGGAACTATGCCGCTCCGTCCCTTTGGAAAGACCGGTGTGTCCGTTCCTGTACTCGGTTTAGGAGGTTCCCAGAATCTGGAATCCAAACAGCGCCTTTTGAGGCAGGCAGTAAAACTTGGCGTCACTTACTGGGACACCGCGGAGACCTATGCCGGCGGGGGCAGCGAGGAGGCAATGGGAAAATACTTAGAAACGTATCCCGGCGATCGAAAAAAGATTTTTTTGGTCACCAAATCCGATGCCGCCTCGGCCAATAGGCTTTCAAACAGCCTCGATGGATCTCTCAAAAGGCTTGGTATATCATATATAGACCTTTATCTCATTCACGGCATTGGAAGACCGAGCGAGATGGACGATGAAATCCGTGTTTGGTCTGAGAAGAAAAAGGCTGAAGGAAAGATTCGATTTATGGGTTTTAGCTCGCATAGCAACATGGAGGCGTGCATGATGGGGGCTGCAAAGCTCGGGTGGATCGACGGAATCATGGTAACGTATAACTACCGGCTCATGCACACGGATAAAATGAAGCAGGCGGTTGAGGCCTGCGTAAAGGCAGGCGTCGGTTTGACTGCTATGAAAACGCAAGCTGGGTGGTCATGGGGAAATGTAGGGAAAAAGAGCAAGACCGCCACACAGCTTATTGAAGGATTTTCGAGGGAAGGATTCACCAAAGAGCAGGCCAAGCTCAAGGCGGTCTGGGAAAATCATCATATAGCAAGCATTTGCTCAGAAATGACCAACTACAAAATACTGGCATCCAATGTAGCTGCTGCAAGGAATCAGACGAAGCTTTCGCAAAGAGACAGCGGTCTCTTGAATCGATACGCTCATGAGACTGCTTCCCAGTATTGTGCCGGATGCGCAAATATTTGCGAATCAGTTCTTAAGGAAGATCTGCCTGTTTCCGATACCCTGCGTTTCCTTATGTACGCGCGGTGCTACGGTGAGCTCGAGCGGGCCAAAGCCTGTTTTCGTGGTATTCCGCCCCATGTACGCAAGCAAATGGTACAAGCCGATTACACTGAGGCGGAAACAGCGTGCCCGCAGGGTATACCCATTGGAAGACTCATGGAAGAAGCGGAGTCAGAACTGGCCTGATGCTTTGGTTTATAAGAATATCCTCCCTTTCCTGGATTCATCAGTCCAATAGGTAAGGGAAATTTTTGAGGTTTCAGAGGTATATATGATGTGGAAAAATCCTTTTCTAAAGGTTCTGAGTCTGGTTGTAACAATTCTCCTGTTTCACGTTGCCTTTGAAAGTGTTCGTAGTGCCGCTGGTGATCATTCATATGGGATTGTATCGCAGAAGCTGACTAAAATCCTGCCGCCAGGATGGAAGCTGATGGAGACCATCAAGCATTTTACACCGGAAAATCTCTATGAGCACATTGACGGGCGTGCTGAGTTTTTTTTGGCATACGGCATGGTTCAGATGACCCTTGCTGCTTACACAAACCCGACAGAAACAGCAACTTTCATTGATGTGTGCGTCTACGATATGGGTTATCCAAGCAATGCCTTCGGTGTCTTTACAGCTGAGCGCCCCGAAGTCTTTCACCCCATGGATGTCAATCGTGCGGGGTATCGATCAGGGGGAAATCTATTCATCTGGAAAGGATCCTATTATGTCCGCATGATCGCCTCCGACGACAGCTCCCGTCTTGAGCGAATCAACATGGAGCTGGCAAAGGAAATAACGGATTCTCTCTATGATTCCGGTGAATCCCTGTGGGGCCTCGAGGTACTGCCTACAATCGATCGTGTGCCAGGGTCCGAGAGGTATTTCCGGCAGGATGCCATGGGACTGGACTTCATGGTGAACACATACATGGCCCAGTACCGCAAAAACGGTGTTATCGTGACTGTATTTTTGTCAAAAAAGCATCACTCCGCCTCTGCACGGGAAGTGCTACGCCAATATGTATTATACGCGGAACAATTGGGCGAAGGAGTCAAGGAAGTCACCCGCAATGGTGGTGTGATTACTCTGTGTGATATGGGCGGAACCTATGATGCGATCTTTCAAAAGGAGGACGTAGTTGCCGGCGTAACTTCGGTGAAAGATCCCGTGCGAACGGTGGATTCGGCTTTTGAAATCCGGCAACAACTGAATAGATATTAAAGAGCGTGAAGGCATTGCGTCTTCATTCTTGCAAAGTGAAGACGGAGAGTGAAAGATGAAGAGCTGACCCGCATTCTCGCCTTCAGCTTTGGGCTTCCTTATGCCTTGCGCCTTGTGCCCTTATTGCTCCAATCATTATCCGTGACGTTGAGCATGCCCTCTTTTTGTGTCCCCCGGAACGTCTATTGGCTTATCAAAAGTCAAACGGAGACCTGATCTTCACGAATACTTATTTACTTTCTTACGGACGTCCCGCTCTTCCGGTACGATAATGGAGATGAAAAAGTATATAAGATTAACTGTCATATCGATTTTTATAATTCCCATCGTACTAGTTCTCGCATGGGCGGAATGAAACAGTGTCTCCTGTTAAGGCAGGTAGGAAGCCTAACCGAAAAATGGCATTAAATCACTTTCTTTGTGTTTGTTTTAGCAGCTAAATCTACCATTCCATTGGGCAGAGTCTTGATCTCTTGTTTATGAAGAAGCAGCCCAATAACGTTATTAATTCTCTTGGATACTAAACTTCCTGTGGCTTGTATTCCAAGAATGCGGGATGCCTGTGTTATAAGGTCTCCCTTTGGTGTTGCAAATTGATGCTCTAACGCTAACTTTATTGCTTCTGCGATCTCCGCATTGCATATTAATTCAATTTTTGGTGGCGGGTCGTCCGTACGAAGCCGTGGCTTTAGAATCCGGTCCTGCGGAGTCCACAAAAAATCCTGTTTCTTATGCACTAGTTTCAGTTTTGTCGCATAGGCGATACCTCGATTCACTGCTTCACGTATCCTGTCGCCGGCTCTTTTCAGACCCCAGAGAGAGCGAATTCTCCTCACAACCTCATCTACATGAATTGGTCCTTCAATATCAACAACTGCGGCGACTGCATTTGCCATTTTGGCTGGAGACAATTCGTTTAGTTGTCCGGATGTATCTACCCTTAGGTTCTCGCATACTTCATAATCGGTGACCATATCTTGAAGTTTTTGGAAGTTTATAGGTTTGTACGCCTTTTCTTCGAGGTTATTTTCAATGATTTCGCTTGCTGCAGTTTGCTTTGTCTGTGTGATTTTCTCGGAGAATGCTTTTGGAGTCTCATGCCGAACTTTCTCTATGGCTTGTAGGAGCCTTTTTTTAGTTTCTCGCTGACTTCGATACCAATCGGTAGACCATATTCTATGGATTCTCCAACCTTTATGTTCAAGTATTTGCTGTCGTAATCTATCTCTGTCTCTTGCTACTGGGCTACTATGGTATTTTGCCCCGTCGCATTCGATACCGAGGACATACCTCCCTGGATTGTTTTGGTCCACAACTGCCAGATCAACTCGGAAACCAGCACATCCAACCTGTTTTTGTACCTTTACACTATTGCTTCTTAAAAAATCATAAACTGACTGTTCAAATGGAGAGTCTACGTCTTCCCCTTGAATGGAAGAGCTTTCTAGCTCCCTATTCTCTGCATAATTTAGGTAGACTTTGAGCACACGAAGTCCTTCTGGCGAGTTGTCGTCCAAAACTAAATCGCCTGCCCTAAAGTTTGAGAAAACCAGACATTTTTCCCTAGCACGTGTTACAAGAACATTCAGTCGGCGCCACCCTCCTTCGTTGTTAAGCGGTCCAAAGTTACGTGTTAGCTTACCTGAACTGTCAAATCCGAAACCTACGCTTAAGAAAATTACGTCTCTTTCGTCCCCTTGAATTGTTTCTAGGTTCTTTACAAAGAAATGCTCGGGTTTTGAGCTTTGAAAATAAGATTCTATATCTGGATTTAGGCGAAGCTGGAGTTCTATTTCTTCGAGAATTGCTTGTTGTTGCCGTATATTAAAAGCACCTACGCCTAAGCTCTTATTCGGGTACTTCTTATAATGTGTGACTGCTTGCGCTGCGACATGTCGTGCTTCGAGACGGTTGATCCCACTGCGGCCGCGATCGTATATTGTGTTGGGAAGATGGAGAAATTGTAAACCTAATCCTTCTGCTTCTGCTATTGGGGATGGATATATTAGTAGCTCATTTTTATAAAATTCCTGGTTTGATACAGCGATTAATGTCTCATGCCTGCTTCGATAATGCCAACGCATAGTTTTCGCCGGAAAGCTCTGCTTGCACAAGTGTATGATACTCTCCACATCTCCAACGCTAGCCCGGATTTCTTCATCTTCAAAGTAAGTTGTTTGCAGAATGTGATCGAAAAAACTTGTTGGCGGTAATTGCCGAGTATCTCCCACAACGGCAAGCTGGTTTCCTCGCAAAATTGCTCCTAGCGCATCTTGGGGTCTTACCTGGCTTGCCTCATCGAATATGATCACGTCAAATTTTGTATTCAGAGGATCGAGAAACTGGGCTATAGAAAGAGGGCTCATCATGAAGCATGGTTTCATTCTCTGTATTAAGCCGCCAGCAGATGACATCAGCTTTCTTATTGGCATATGACCTCGTTTTCGACTGAACTGATTTAGCAGGATCCCTGCTTCCGAGGCCGATGAAGCACCCCCTGTAATAACAGGGCGCCTATCGTACAATTTCGCTGCAAGACGTTTTCTGTTAAGGTTAATGATCTCACTGTCAATTTTCATGAAACGCCTAATTTTCTGTTCGTGCAGCTCTCCAAAGAAGTTGGCCAGAGAAGGTCTTTTCTTAAAAGCAATGCGGAGTAAGAAATCAGCATAGTTACCCTTGAAGCACTGGATGATGTCTTGAGGCTCAATTTTATCTAGGTCAATTAACACCACGAGTGGCGCTGCCGCTGTATTGAAGCATGCGTTTCGAAGATTGACGAAATGGGCCCATTTTTGGATTTGGTCAAGATTTTTTCTCCATGTATCTATTCGCTCTGCTATTTCAATGAATGGAACATCTTGGTGACTCATACCGAATGCAATTTGATAGTCAAGTCCGACTCGTTTAGAAAGCTCTCTAGTTTTCTTGGCGAAGGCATTCGCAGCCTTTATCAACGTATTTCCAATTTTTACTGTTTCCTCTTTCGGTACTCCTTTGCTAACTAGTTCGAGAGAGTCATTATTTAGCGCCTTATTTAATAATTGCTGTCTAAAAGAAACTATCCATTCTGAAAAATTGCGTAATGTTTTTGGATCGCTATGCTCGTCTTGCCAATGCGAGCCAAAAAGTTTTTTACCAATTACGTTTTCTTTGCGAATTTTTTCTCTCAGATTTTGGCATTTTGCTGCTTGTTCCAACTCAGAGATGATAACGGGGATCTTTTTCTTTACAGACTCTTTGTGCAAAGACTTGATTTCTTTCTTTCTTTCTCGATATCTCTTGTAAAATATCCTGAACAATTTCTGAGAAAGATGTTTATATTCTTCAAGGATTGGAGGAACGTCAATTTCGAGAATACTCTCATTGAAAATTGAAAGCGTCTTGGATACTTCGTTTTCATATGATTCGATGTCCTTGATCAAGGATTCAGCATTTGCACTCGGTCTATTCCATTCTTCATTCAGCAGGACTTCGGTGTCCGTTGGGTGTGATTCTGCTAAGATGCCAATAGCTTTAATGGCTCTCGATAACTCGGAGATGGTTTTCGGTATATTGATTTTACAAGTAGCCGATACTTTTTCGATTGCGCTATTTAAGGATTTAATAGGGTTGTCTAACTGCTCTAAGAGTCCCTCTATTTCCACCTCATCAGAAGGAAGTATTGTGCCGAGATTACACCCCCGCCAAGGATGTCTGATAACGGGTTTTACTAAACTGAGAACTCCTGCTAGATTGGTAATAGTCGAAATAGCATCATCCCATGTTTTCTGGTCATATATTTCAACATCATGAAGGTCTAATCTCGGCATCTTTTTGCCGGCATTCGAGAAATGAGAACGCGCAATTTCCTTCATACAATAAAGGTGAAATGGGCTTATAGCGAGAGCACCAATTGGCTCCCTAAGAGATTTTGCGTAGCCATTGAGTTCTGATCTCAGACTTTCTAGTTGTGTATACTCTGCCCCCTTGATCTCTCTTTTTGCCGGTTGTCTGGAGATTGATCGTTCAAGCTCCTTTAAGACTTCCTTCTTTTTCGATTTCCTGCTATGGAGCTCTAGGCAGAAATCCCCTAGCCCTACTTTATCAAGTCTGCCTTTGACTACTTCCAGGGCAGCCATCTTTTCGCTGACGAAAAGCACTGTCCTTCCAGTAGCAAGAACTTCAGCTATTAAATTTGCGATTGTCTGCGATTTCCCTGTCCCAGGAGGGCCTTCCACAACAAGATTTCTCCCATTTTTGACATCTTCTATGATTGCGATCTGTGAAGGATCAGAATCCATTACATGATATAAGTTCCGGAAGTCCAATTTCTGGTCAATTTCTGATTCATCGAACCCAACTTGAGATGCCCCGTCTTCGGAAGGGTCAAAGATCGTTTGTATGAGGTGGTGATCAGCCGGTGACATATCATCAGGCCAGGCCTCTGGATCTAGATCCTTATACATGATGAATTTTGTGAAGCTAAAAAAATCCAGATAGATATCAGGCAAGACACTCCACTCCCGTTCTTTTTGAATGGATCTTGCTACCGCGTTGAAATAATCGTCAATTCCCGTTTTGTTATCTGGCATCTCGAAATCGGGTAAATCAATCCCTTGCTCGGCTATCTTTGCTTGTAGTGATATGTTTGTAAGGATATCTTCGCCCGTCCATGTCAATCTGAATGAGACCGCGACCTTTTTTCGTTCCAGTTCAACGGGCACGAGGATGAGCGGTGCTTTTCTGAACTCATGTGATTCAGGGCTTTCCTTCCAAGCGAGAAAGCCGAGCGCTAAGAAAAAGATTGTGTATCCTTGCTCCTCTAACACAGAACGGGATTGTTGGTAGGTATAAAACAAGCGTTTCTGTAGGTCTGCCTTCTCTAGTGGTGTATGTAGAAAGCGATCTTTATGGTGCTGAGCAATCCGTGCCTCAAGAGATGGAGACTCCCAAATTACCGTATCTTCTTTTCCTTGCTCTGAGGTGTTGTTAAATAAATCCTGCTGTGACTCGAGTCTTTGATGTTCCTTATTTTCATCTAGGGCAGGGAGCAGTTCCATCAATCTTTCATCTAATACCAATCTCTCATAGACATCAGAAGGGACCTCATCAATAATCCGAATAGTCCTGGCTTTGGTAGGCCTGAAGTTTAGTAGTCTATTCCGCATATTTAACTCGAGCAGGCTTTGCCGTGCTGCCTCAAGTTGTCTTTCTACAATTGTTTTGTCCATTTTGAGTCAAATGAGCGCTTTATGAGGATTAAATTCCTTTGCGATTTGATCATCTTTTAGCATTACAAATAGGAAAACCCCGCCTCTCATAGCGAGAAACGGGGTTTATGTTGAATCCATGGCACCCTCGGTTGAGGTTATCCAGGTAAATGAAGCCTACGGGGCTAGAATACCACTTGAACTTTGGAAATCAAGGAAAAATAAAGGCGTGGGGCGAGCTAGGGGCAGTCATGGGCAAAATCTGACCTGATTTCTTATCAGATGCCATGCTCTAGAAGCTAGGGCTGATGGGGCTTTCATTTTGCCATGTGACAGAGTGTCAGAAATGGGAGCGCGAGATCACTCCCGAGACCATGAAAAACACGTCACGAATTGTAATGCAACGTCTTCAAGTAAAGGTCTATCTTGAGCATCCGTGACGAACTTGCAAAGAAATCGAAGGGGCCTATACTTAACCATAGGGAAGAGGGGCAATGCGAAATTCGAGGCCAAAATGGCCTTATTTGCCTGACTTAACGC
>Ga0180431_10009044_pt1 | contig 11334 bp, 7 predicted proteins | sample SS_ome_11_FD_132459 | JGI IMG/M metagenome (GOLD analysis project Ga0180431, IMG submission 132459) | Hypersaline lake sediment archaeal communities from the Salton Sea, California, USA - SS_1_MS_1 metaG | ecosystem: Environmental > Aquatic > Non-marine Saline and Alkaline > Hypersaline >...
ACGCTGAAATCGACCCCTACCACCTGAACGCCGGCATAGTGCCTCGCCAGCGCCAGGGCAATGTCCCCCGTGCCGGTGGCCACGTCCAGGACACGCCCACCATCCGGCAATGCCGCCAGGTCGGACACCAAACGCCGCCAGGCCTGGTCACGCCCTCCCGTCATCAACCGGTTCATCAAGTCGTAACGCGGCGCAATGCGGTCAAACATTTGATTAACATAGGTGGCCTTTTCGGCCTCGTTGGAAAAAACAGGTGCGTCAGACAAAAGTCTTCCTCATCGATCAAGTGATCAAATAGTCTGGCGATCAATCAGTTGGATGGCCGGTTGAACAGCAGCCAAGGTCAGCATAAAGACAAAAGCCAGATCTACCAGAAAAAAAGTGTGGTCAATCAGACCGTGGGTCAGCACAGCGACCATGCTGGCCAGCAGTGCAAGGGAAAAAATCCGGTTGTCACCGTCAGGCAGGCAACGGTAGCGCAAAAGACCGGCCCGGAAAAAGGCAACCAGCAGCCAGCCCAGTACAAACACTCCTCCCACGCCCAATCGGGTCCAGAAATCCAACAAGACGTTGTGGGGATGCGAGAGATTGAGCTCATCGGACGCCTCCGGCAACACGTATCGGGTGCGGTAGGCATACAAAAAGTTATCCAGGCCAACACCTGTCAGAGGATGATCGGCCATCATGTTGACCGTCGATCGCCACAGCTTGAGACGAAAGAAAGCCGTGCCGGCCGACAGATCAAAGGTACTGGCAAAACGTTCGGTGCCGGCAAAAGGCAACACGGACAAAGCCAGAATCGCCAGCGCAGCCAACGCCAGCCACATCGCCCGGCGGCCTCGCATCAGGCCCAAGAAAATCAGACCGGCCGGAAAGCCAAGAAACAGTGCCCCCTTGGAAAAAGTCAAAAAAAGAGCAGCCATCGCCGGCAGCCCGGCTATTGCATAACCGACCCGTCGCCACCGGTTACTGCCCCACAACGCCAGAGCAACCATCAACGGTAAAATTCTCTCCAGAAACAGAGCCAGGTTGTTGGGCGAACCGTACAGCGCTCGCACACGCCGTACTCCCTCTGCAGTGATGACGTCGCCGGAGACAAAGTACTGCCACAGTCCAATCAAAGAAGCGATCGCCGCCCCGGCAACCAACGCGTCCCCTAGCTGGCGATAAAGAGTGCCCCCCGCCCTGCTCGCCTGGGTCCGCAGCAACAAATAGAACAGCCCGGCCTCAAGAATCACTACGCGAAACTCTCGCGAAGCCACGCCAAAGTTGTCCGCCCAGGCCAGAGACAGCGCGGCCAGCGCCACCAGGCAGACGACAGCCCAATCGGCAGATTGCAGATTGCGAACCGCAGATCGTAAATTACGAATCGAAAATTGAGAATTGAGAAGGCCTTTCACAACCCACGCAGCGAAACAAAGAAACGTCCCAATTTCTACCGGCGAAAAAGCCTTGCCAGCCAACAACTTGGACCGGAGGAAAAAAGGGATGCTAAAGGCAATCAGAACCAGGCCATGATCAAGCCGCAGAAAGATAAGCAGCGCCAGCACAGCCAGTGCAGCCAGGCTCCAAATCAAGCTGGGAGCAAAATAAAAAGCCCCGGCGACAAGGGCCAGCAATGCCAGTTGGAGAGCCTCAGGGAGTGAGCAGTAAATGGCAGTGATTGAGCCATGCACAGCGGATAACAAAGAACGAACACGATAAAGAGAGAAAACAACAACAGCCAGGCAAAGGATCAAAGCCAGAGTCAGCAAGATCAAGACAACTCGATAGAATGACAGATCACGCTCGCGGCCCACCGTCCAACCGGCAATGGACCATTGGCCCCAACCACCGTCGGGAACGATGACCGCTTTGTGCGGGCCATCCGGCAGACCTGCGGCCAGGGTCACAGTGGCCGTTTCGTACAACGGATCATAAAGCACCAGGTAGGCACGTCCCTCCGTGTCGCGCGGCAGACGATTTGCCGGCTGGCCGTCAACCGTGACGTAAAGCACACCCCAAAAATGACCTCGGCGCACAGCTAGATCAAAGCGCGTACCATAAAAGGGAATGACAAGGCTCCCCTCACCCCCAGCAGACGCCGCACCAGCAGGAACGTCGGCGACATCGGCCGTCACGCGCCAGTCGCCGGTATAACACGTCGAGGGGTGATCTGGCCGGTAACGCCCTGGCCAGGCCACCGTTGGCTCCTTGGCCAACGCGTGGACGGCATCATAGACCGGGCGGGGTTGGCCGTTCTCATCCATCAACGAAAAGCCGAGGAAAGGATCATCTGCTGGAACGTCGGGTTGCCAATGAGAGAGGATCATCAAACCAAGCCAGGGCCACTCACGGCGCGCGCGCTCAATGGCAGCAATCGTATCGGTCGCCTGGACGGCTTCGGTGTCGGTGCCCCAAACCGAAGGGCGGCCTTGCCAACCCTCCGGCAGTGCGTTCCAGCCAAAGGCCACGGCCCAGAGCGGCTTCCCGGCATCCCCATGAGCCTCCATCACCTGGCGCAACAATTGCACGCGGCCAAAGTTCAAGACGCTCACCCCAGTCTGCGGGTCGTCGGCACGGTACCAAAACCCGTAGGGCTTGGCAGCAACAACGTCAAAGAATGCAGCCCCGCCTGCAGCATAAACTCCCTCCAAAAAGGCGACTTCATTCAGATTGAGAGAGCTGTTCTCAACTGTGGGAGCCAGTCCGGCCAGGACCACCTTTGCCGACGGATCGGCATCTCGTATCTGGACATAGCCTTCGCGCAAGAGCTGAACATAGGCGCTCGACGCGACATAGGTCCCACCCCAGTGCTCACCGAGATTCGGTTCGTCCCATACCTGATAAAAATCTATCACATCACCATAGCGCCGGGCAAAGGCGTGGACAAACCGCCCAAAATCCGCGACCTCATGAGGTGGCGCGCCGGGATGGGGTAAAGTCGGATCGAACTGAGCCCACGCAGGAGTTCGATCCAGCACAGCGATGAGACGGAGATTGTGATCGGCCACCCGCTTGACAACAGTGTCCCAACGTGCCCATTCAAAATGATCGGAGCGCGGCTCGATTTCGGCCCAGGAAAAGACTTGCCGTACCCAACCAAACCCGGCCTCCTCGATGCAAGTCAGAGTGCCCTCCAGCTCATCCCTGTCGTACTGTTGCAGATCGACGTTGACACCCAGGGGAAAATCCATCGCCGGGAAAAGATCGTGAGGTACACCGGGATAGCCTTTGCTGGCCTCTTGTATCTGTTGCCACAACACAAAAATGGCTCCCAGCAGTCCAAGGCACAAAAGCCCCAACATCCCCACACGCAACAAGGGCGAGAAATGACTCCCGCCCACAGACCGTTCCATGACTTTTCGCCATCTCTTAGAACTCTGGGCCACACCCCCTCCACAACAGTCGCGCGAAAAAACTTGCGGCAGGGTCCGCAGGTACTGACCCTGCCGCAAGTTAGAGATCAAAACCTTTGACGCACAGGCAACGTAAACTTGAACTGTGAACCGCTTCCGGGCGCACTCTCGACCCAAATACGCCCCCCCTGAGCTTCTACCGCCAATTTGCAAAAGGCCAATCCCAGACCCACACTAGCTTTTCCACGACGAGGCCCTTGATCCACCTGAGCAAATTTCTCAAAGATGCGCTCTCGCTGATCAGGAGGAACACCCAACCCATTATCGGTAACAGAGACAACAGCCTTGTCATCTTTGACCTCAATAGCAACCTCGATTTTCCCATTGAGCGGCGTAAACTTGATAGCATTGTCCAACAAGTTGGCTACAACGCGAGAAGTCAAATCCACATCAACAGGGACGGGAGGCAAGGTATCCGCCACAGAAAAGTTCAAGGTGATACCCTTTTGATTGGCCAACAACTGAGCCTGTCCCACCGTCAATTTCAAAACCTGGACCAGATCCAAAAGCTCCAGGTGAACGGGCACCTTACCATCCTCCAGACGCTCAAGTTCCAGCAGATTGGAGATCAAACGGAGCATCTGCTGGCTGGCCATGTTGGCACTGCTCAAAATGTCTCGTTGCTCTTGGTTCAGCACCTCGCCAAATTCGGAGGCCAACAAGTCTATGCTGATGAGTATCACATTCAAAGGATTCTTTAGATCGTGAACCATCATGCTTACCATGTTCTGCTGCATCAACTCTGCCTCCTGAAAGCACTCGTAGGTTTCTTGTGCAACAACTTGCTGAGCTTGAAGGGCACGGTGTTCTTCCAGCAGATGCGCGTTGTAACGGTGCAAGCGATCCCTCAGTTTCCGGCAAAGACGTCGTTGGCGAGCCTTTTCCAGGTTCTCCTTTACAGCATGCAAAATTTGCCACGGTTGAAGCGGTCTGACAAAATAACCATCAGCGCCCCGTTTCAAGGCTTGCGCGGCGATCGCTTCCGAGCCAGAGGCCACCATTACGACCACAGCTACGTCAGAGGTTCGCGCCCGAATTCGCTCCAGAATCTCCAACTCCTCCAATCCACGCGACTGAACACCTAGCAAAACCAGCAAAGGGACATGGGATTGAAAATAGGCCCACCCCTCCTCGCCATCCACAGCCGTGACGACAAAATAGCCATCGTCATTCAACGTTAGCCTCAACAACTCACGATTCAAGCTATCCTCATCTACCACCAGGATAGAATTTTCCGAAACCGGCGCGGGCGAGGTCTCACCCAACAAAACGCGAATTTTCTCCAAGATTTGCTCGTAAACCGGCGGTTTGGCAAGACAGGCATCGGCCTTGATCGAGAATCGTTCGTCTCCCAGTTTCAGTCCCCCTTGTAAATCCTCCACCGTGATGAAAACATCGCTCAGAATAATAATGGGGAGGTCAATGTACCGCGCGTCTTCCCTAAGCCTTGAACAAACTTTAAAACCATCAAGACCAAACAACAACAGGTCCAAGATAACCAGGTCAGGCGACTCGACCAGTGCCATCGACAGACCCTGGCGACCGTCCGTGGCCGTCATCACATCATAGCCAGCCTGTTCCAGCTCTCTTCCCAGATTCTCCAGGAGACTCTGGTCATCATCAATCAACAAAATGATCTTCCGAGTCATGATGGCTGACCTTTCCTTGCCCGCGACACATCATCCCTACCACCGGAGCAAGCTAGCCCCCCCATCGCCGGTGAGTTGCTTCGTGAGACCAGAATCGATATCCAGAAGAAAAAGATTGCCCCCATGAACCAACAATATCTGGCGGCCTGTGGGGGACCAGGCAATTTGGGGAGGCGCTACCAAACCCACCTCACCGGGAGGCGGATACAGCAACTGGGGATTGCTACCATCCCGATCCATCAAAAAAAGATCGTAACGGCTATGATCTGACTCGTGAGGCTGCCGTGCCAGGCCATAAGCAATAAAACTGCCCGCGCCATTCACCAGGGGTGACCAGCGCGCACCAGCCCACATGCCAGCATCTCGCACCAGCCGGGCGTGGACACTTCGATCCACAGCAACGATTTCCACATCAAAAATAGAACTGTCCTCATCGGCGATGTCGTGGCTGGCGGGCTTGTGAACGGTACAGACAATAAAACGGCCATCAGGGGACCACGAAAGGTCAGAAGTCCAGACCCAATCGCTATAAGTGTTGTACTCGGGGAACTCGACAAGACGGATGGGCAATTTGAGCCTCACATCCACCACGCCGATTTGATCGGGGCGAGCGTAAGCGATGTATTTTCCATCGGGAGACCAGGCATAGTTGGTGCCCCACCAGCTGAAAGCCCCTTCGCTGGAAGAAGGCAACACGGACCGCCCCTCCAGTGCCAATGTCTCCGGTTGAATCTGAATGGCGCCGTCTCGCATCGGTAAAGAAGCAAGCCACAGATCATTGTTTGCCTTCCAGCCAGGCCGTCCCCCGGTAGGTTCGGCGGTAGAATAGGCAAACAGTTGCCCGTCGGGCGACCACTCCCCATATAGCAGGTTTTCCAGCCCCAGGGGCACGGGAGACTCACCCAGAACTGTAGTGGTGACAATCCAAAGGGAATTGAACGCTGTATGGCTGGACCGGCTAAAGATCAGGTGATGCCCATCGGGAGAGAGCGCAAAGACACGACCATCCAGATCCCCCGACGAAGCCACAGGCCGCCGGCTGCCGCTGGTCTCGCGCATAACCCAGGCGTTGCCGTTGGAAATATAGGCCACCGTACCGGTGATAGGCACCGAGGCAAAACTTTCCTGTGCCCCAACAACGACGATCTCGTTCACGGGCTCTTGAAGCACCTCCCGCCGAACTTCCGTCCGCTCCGTCTCGAGACCGTCGGCGTAAAAGACACGGTACGTAACGCGAACCCTGCCCGGTTCTCCCTTCTGAGCCAGGCGCTGCTCGCCCGCCAAAAGAGCCTCATTGCGCACAATCTCGCGAGCGAACGGCAAGTCCTCTTCTACCTCAATGAATTCCTGACGTCCCCGGGTGACGACAATAGTGTCGCCAGGTTGAACCAACTCCCACGTGTCCGGCGACACACGATCCAGCTTGCCCACCGCCACACCAGCCAGCTCCAACACCTTGCCGACAGTGACCTGGCGCACCGTGACGGCATGCCGCTCACCATCAGCAACGACAGTCACCTCCCCCCCCTTGGCCTGGCAGGCAACGATCAGCAGCCCGCCCAAGAGTAAACAGAGTACAATCCAACGCCAGAGATACATTCCCTATTCCATAGCTCGAAAGATAGCCCGGCGACGGCTCAATTGGGCAATTCCTTGGGCACCTTGTCTGCTCAGAATCGACCCGGACAGACAAGCGATTCAAGATCGCCTGCCCTCTCAGAGACACAAGCCCTAACCACCTGAACCAGCGTCGGCTTTTCCAGAACAAGCCGGACATACGAGAGAGAGGGACGGCCCCCCCTCCCTCTCCATAAAGCTTGCTTTTGACAGATTATACCACACACAACCAGAAGGGACAAAAGCCACTCCACAAAATTCTTAACACATTTCTAACCAAAAAAGGTTGACAAAGAAGAAAGAGAAATGATACAATAAGATGATAGCTTTTGTGTCCTAAAAAAGCCTTTATGACAAATCTCGAACATAAAACTAGACCTTTATCATCCCTCAATCCTCCGCCTTGCGAGCCTTGGCTCGTTCCAGAGCACGTGGGCGACGCCACTCGCGCCATTCTTCTATCATCTCAGCATCCACCAACTTACGGGCAAAAATGAGATAGCCCGTGTGAGCAACCATTCGGTCCATTGGGCGGAGACGGTCAGGAACGGCTTTGTAGGGCCGGAGTAACAATTCTTCTACTTCAATCACACCAAAGCCAACATCCGGCAGAGCGCGCACCAGTCGAGATACCTGGTTGGTGGTAGGCAGGATCGCGCCAAAGAAGCCGCCCCCCTTGAGAGCTTTCCACGCCAGCGATAGATAATCCCACGGCGACCGTACGTCAAGAAAGAGCGCGTCCACGTCCGTCTCATTAAACCCTTCAGCAATATCTCTTTCTTCAAGATCCACCCATTCCAAAAGCCCCACGCGCGCCAGGTTCTTGCGCGCCAATGCGACGACGTCTGACCGTATCTCGTAGGAAAAAACGCGACCGGTAGGGCTCACGGCGCGGGCCAGGGCCAGGGTCAGGCCACCGCTGCCGGTGCCAGCCTCCACTACCCGGCTACCCGGCCCAATGTTCATCTTTAGCAGCAAGTAGCCAACGTCCTTGGGAAACATAATCTGGGTCATTCGACGGAGATCCTTGATCAAGTCATGGAGAGAGGGCTCCAGGGCCAGGAAAGAATAGCCCAGGTGAGTGTGCACCTGACGGCCTAGGGGCCGACCAAGGAGATCATCAAAGTGGATGATGCCCTTATGGGTCTGCAACTCTCCGCCTTGCTCCAGACGGACAATAAACTGCTTTCGGTTCTGAGCTACTAGCAAGACCAAATCACCATTTTGAGCCAGCCTCACGTGGTTACCCTCCCGTCGGAAATTCATTAACGCTGGCGATTCTTCACCGCGAAAAATCATCACAATCCAGTCTCTCATTATAGCTCAGACCAGTTGTGGATGCAAACTTTTCCCAAGCACTCTCAGAACCCGGCGAGAGTCACCATCTTCCAACCTCATGCCGAATGCTCTCTGCTCTAACGAATCAATAGTACTTTCTTACTATTTTCTAACCTTTTTCTTACCAGCATCATACGAATTGATGTTACTATCAAATCGAATTCGACTCTGATCACGCACATCCCTGTTTCATCATTGCATACTAGGGGGGAACGAAAAGATGTCAGAACAAATACTCACTCACAGCAGTTTTTTCTCTACAAGCCTCTTACCGTCCCAGGAAAAGCGCGTCTACTTGATGCTGAAGCGATGCTTTGATCTGGCTGTGGCATTGCCTCTCTTGATACTATCCTTACCCCTGATCATTCTCATTGCCATCGCCATTGTCATAGACTCTCCTGGCTCTCCAATCCTGGTCCAGAAACGGGTAGGCAAAGACGGAAAACCCTTTAATTTCCTCAAGTTCCGTTCTATGCGTCCATCCCCTCAAGGAGACAATCACCGCGCCTTTATGAAGGCTTATATCAACAGCTATGTCAATGGAGACGATGACGTATTGAATCAAACCCAACAAAATACCCTTTTCAAACCCCAACAAGACAACAGGGTGACCCGAGTTGGCCGGCTTTTGCGCAAGACCAGTCTGGACGAACTGCCTCAATTGTTCAACATCGTAAAAGGTGACATGAGCCTGGTCGGACCGCGTCCACCCATCCACTACGAAGTAGAAGAGTACAAAGCGTGGCACCTCCGTCGCTTTGAGACCCAACCGGGCGTCACAGGGTTGGCCCAAATCAACGGGCGAAGCCACATTCCATTTGCCGACATTGTTCGATGGGATATTCAGTACATTGAGAACCAATCTCTGTTCCTGGACTTGATGATCCTGCTGCGTACTGTGCCTTCGGTCTTGCTGGGCCAGGGATCAGGCTAAAACACACCCACCCTCAATATAACGATAACATCGAGCACTGATCACCAGAAGGAAGGATCGTTGTGCAAGTCTGCTTGATCATTCCACCCCAGCAAAATAGCGTCACTGGTTTACCGTCTTTGGACATAGCTTACATGGCCTCTGCCCTGGAGCAACATGGCCACCAAGTCCGAATCTCTGACTGGACGGTCGGATCAGACCTCCCTCTTGACAAGAAAATTGCTCAAATCTGCCGGTCTCACCCTGACATCATTGGACTGACAGCAGCGACCCACTCGTATTTCGCCACCCAGCAGATCATCACCCAGTTCAGAGAACGAGTCCAGTGTCCCATCATACTTGCCGGGTCTCATGCTACTGCCTTGCCCCGTCAGAGTCTCCTGGAGAACCCTGAGCTGGATTTTGTCATCCGGGGAAAAGGCGAAGAGGCCATCGTCAATTTGCTCGCCGCGCTGGAACGGGAGGACATCAATCTGGAAAAGGTTCCAGGCCTCCTGTTCCGCCGTGGTGCAGAGATCGTCGAAAACAACGATCAAGATCCTACCCCTCCGAACACATTTTTCCCGGCTTTCCACCTGTTCGAGCTGGAGCGATACGCCCTCAAAGGACTCAATGGATCGCTTATCCTCCCTCTCCTCCTCAGCAGGAAAGATGGAATGAGACACGGAGAATGGCGACAGCGGCAAGTGGACAGTGTCATTGAAGAACTGAACTACAACCGCACCCAATACAACGTTCATGCCGCATGGTTCATTTCCCATCCCTTCACCGCCACCGATCCCTGGGTTGAGCAACTTACTGAGACCATCATCGACAGAGACTTGAACGTCCAGTGGCGTTGTCAGGCTGACGTGATGGACGTCACACCCCGCTTCCTTGGCCAAATGCGCCAAGCAGGATGCCGCAAGGTAGATTATTTCTTCCAATTTGCCGGCACATCTCTCGACGATGCACCACTCAACAAGCTCCACAGCAACGTCTCCTGGACAGCCAAATTGGACATCAAGAGCAAAGGACATTTTGAAATAGGTCGTCCGGATGACAATGAGGACAAAATCCAGGCGATCATCGAATTTGTGTCCACTCTGGAGCTTGACGAGATAGAGATATTGTACTACTATCCCAGACCCGGCTCTCCAGAATGGCCCCTCGTCCAGGAACGATACATGGCCACAGGCCGGACGGCATCGATCTACCAGACATTCTACAAAAACGACCTCTCCCACAACGCCGGCCCTTCCTGGTTAAACGTTTCAGACATCCCTCACGCACGGTTAGTGACCTTGGTCAGGGAGGGACAGTGGATAATATCCGAAGCCAAAAGACGAAAAAAGTACGAACTGCACTTTGGTCAAAGCCTGGGAACACTGATTTGGCGATTGTCCCAACGGCATTGGATGCGCTCCATTGGCCGGCGGATCATTGACTTGGGCGTACTCCGCACCTTGCGAACGGCAGGCGAGAATGGAAGGGGCAATTCCACACCGCTGACAGCCAACAGTACCCAGAGCAAGACAAAAGTAAAAACCCTCAACAACCCTAAAGCATCGAGAATTAGCCGGTGAAGCATCAAAGCAGGAGGTAGTCTTATGAAAGCCGTCATCCTTGCAGGAGGCTATGGCACCCGCATCAGTGAGGAAACCGGCGTGAGACCCAAACCGATGGTAGAGATCGGCGACCAGCCGATTCTCTGGCATATCATGAAAATCTACTCTGCCCATGGCATCCATGACTTTATCATCTGTTGTGGCTACAAAGGCCACGTGATCAAACAATACTTTGCCAGTTACTTTCTCTATATGTCTGACGTCACCTTTGACATGAAAAACAACAAAATGAAGGTCCATCAAAATGACGCCGAGCCATGGCGGGTAACGCTGGTAGACACGGGTGATGGAACCATGACAGGGGGACGGCTTAAACGAGTTAGCGACTATATCGGCCCCGAAACCTTTTGTCTGACTTATGGCGATGGCGTAAGCGATGTGGACATCACGCGCCTCATCGAATTCCACCGGGAGCAAAAGACCTTGGCCACGCTAACAGCAGTCCAGCCGCCTGGCCGATTTGGAACATTCAAGTTGACCCAAGGACAAAACAAAATTGCGAGTTTTAGAGAAAAGCCCCAGGGCAACGGCGCCTGGATCAACGGCGGCTTTTTCGTCCTGGAGCCTGGCGTCATGGACTATATCAAAGACGACGCAACCGTCTGGGAGCGGGAGCCGCTGCAACAACTGGCCAAAGATGAAATGCTGTCCGCTTACAAACATTACGGCTTCTGGCACCCTATGGATACCCTGCGGGACAAAAACGTCCTTGAACAAATGTGGGCATCAGAGAATCCTCCCTGGAAGGTCTGGGAATGAACAAGACATTTTGGAAAGATAAAAAAGTCCTG
>Ga0180431_10009046_pt1 | contig 11334 bp, 12 predicted proteins | sample SS_ome_11_FD_132459 | JGI IMG/M metagenome (GOLD analysis project Ga0180431, IMG submission 132459) | Hypersaline lake sediment archaeal communities from the Salton Sea, California, USA - SS_1_MS_1 metaG | ecosystem: Environmental > Aquatic > Non-marine Saline and Alkaline > Hypersaline >...
CAGGTTGATCCCGACGAGCACGTCGAAGTTGCCCAAACGCAGGTCGCGCAGGATGTCGATCCGGTCGAGCGTGTCGATCTCGGAGTGGAGGTATCGCGCGCGGATCCCGAGCTCGACCAGGTACTCGGTCAGGTCCTCGGCCATCCGCTTGGTCAGCGTTGTGACGAGGACCCGCTCGCTTCGACTCACGACGTCGCGGATCTCGGCGATCAGATGATCGACCTGCCCTTTTACTGGGTGGACCTGGACCTCCGGATCGACGAGGCCGGTCGGCCGGATCAGCTGCTCCACGATTCGGGCGCTGTGCTCCTCCTCGTACGGGCCGGGCGTCGCCGACATAAAAATCGCCTGGTTGATCCGCTCCTCGAACTCGGTGAACGTCAGCGGCCGGTTGTCTAGCGCCGAAGGAAGGCGGAACCCTTAGTCGACCAGCGTCGTCTTCCGCGAGCGATCGCCGTGATACATCCCCCGGATCTGCGGGACCGTCTGATGGGACTCGTCGATGACAAGGAGGAAGTCGCTCGGGAAGTAGTCGATCAGCACCGACGGCGGCTGGCCCGCCCGACGGCCGTCGAGATGCCGCGAGTAATTCTCGATCCCGGTGCAGTAGCCCATCTCCTGCAGCATCTCGAGGTCGTACCGCGTCCGCTGTTCGAGCCGCTGCGCCTCGAGGAGGCGCCCCTCCTTCCGCAGGCGGCCGAGACGCTCCTCCAGCTCCTCGGCGATCTCGTCGATCGCGATCCGGATCCGCTCCTCGGGGGTGATGAAGTGCGACGCCGGGTAGACGACGACCTCGTCCTGCTCGCGGATCGGATGCCCGGTGATCGGATCGAGGACGGTAATCCGATCGACCTCGTCGCCGAAGAACTCGATCCGAACGACCTTCTCCTCGTACGCCGGGATGATCTCCACCGTGTCGCCGCGGGCACGAAACGTCCCCCGCTCGAAGCCGATCTCGTTGCGCGTGTATTGCAGCTGGATCATCGACCGCATGACGTCGTCGCGATCCCTGTGCTCGCCGCGCTTCAGGTCGATCGACATGTCGTAGTAGTTAACCGGGGAGCCGAGTCCGTAGATGCACGAGACCGACGCGACGATGATCACGTCGCGCCGCTCGAACAGGGCCGACGTCGCCGCGTGACGAGGCCGGTCGATCTCGTCGTTGATCGACGAGTCCTTCTCGATGTACGTGTCCGTCTGAGGGAGGTACGCCTCCGGCTGGTAGTAGTCGTAGTACGAGACGAAGTAGTGGACCGCGTTGTCCGGGAACAACTCGCGGAACTCGCTGCACAGCTGCGCCGTCAGCGTCTTGTTGTGCGCGATGACGAGCGTCGGCCGTTGCACCTGCTGGATGACGTTGGCGATGGTGAAGGTCTTCCCCGTGCCGGTCGCCCCCAACAGCGTCTGGCAGCGATGGCCCGCTTCCACCCCTTCGACCAGGGCGAAAATCGCCTCGGGCTGATCGCCGCACGGCGTCATGTGATCCGAGATTTGGAATCCGGCCTTCTCGCCGACCTTGGGCAGTCTCATCCTAGTGTAGGATGGTACTCGGTCCCGATGGGCGGATCAACGGCTGGGGGCAGGCCCGGGCACGGATTCGCGTAGCGCCTCGCGTCATCGCACGATGCGGAAGTCCGAATGCCTCGCCGTGGCCTCCCGCCACGCCGCGTCGACCCGCTTCACCTCCGCCAGCTCCGGGCCCCGGCGAAGCCAGGCGAGCAGGCAGTCGAGCCGGTCCCGCGGCCCCTCGGCGATCACGCGAACGGTCCCGTCCGGGAGGTTCTGCACTGTGCCGGTCAGACCGAGCCTCCTCGCCTCGATGCGGGTGTTGTGCCGGAAGAAGACGCCCTGAACGAACCCGTGGACGATCGCCTCGAGCTGCCTGTGGTTCACCATCGCCGCCCCCCCCCCCGCCGCCGGCTCCAGACCGAGTGTAGCCGAGAGAGGGCCACCGAACTACGCGAACCGCCGAAGCCCCGCCTCCTTCGCAAGACGCATCCCCTCGGCGTGCTCGGACGACGTGATCCGACGGCGAAGCTCCGGGACCTCGAACGCACGGTGGCACGGGCGATACTGAGCCATCACGTTGACGTAGGTGTCGCGTGAGATACCGTCCGCGAGGAACCGCATCACCCGCTCCGTTCCGGCAAGTCCCTCGGGAAGGACGAGATGACGGACGAGGAGGCCGCGCCGCGCGATCCCATCGTCGTCGATGTCGAGACACCCGACCTGCCGATGCATCTCGCGGAGTGCCGCCTGCGATCGGGCGACGTAACACCGAACGCCGGAGAGCCAATGCGCAACGGCGTCTTCACCGTACTTCAGGTCCGGCATGTAGACGTCGACGACACCGTCGAGCAGCCGCAGAACCTCGACCGACTCGTACCCCCCGCAGTTCCAGACAATCGGGAGCGCGAACCCCTCCGCACCCGCGATCGCCAGGGCGCGTACGATGGATGCGGCGTGCGGGGTCGGCGTCACCAGGTTGAGGTTGTGGCAACCGGCCTCCTGGACCCGGAGGAAGATCCCAGCAAGGTCCTCGTTCGACAGGTTCTTCCCCTCGCGCTCCTGGCTGATCCGCCAGTTCTGGCAGAAGAGGCACGCGAGGTTGCAGCCGGAGAGAAAGACGGTCCCCGAACCGAACCGCCCGACGAGCGGCCTTTCCTCCCCGAAGTGGGGGCCGAAGCTCGCGACCCTCGCCGAGGCGCCGATCCCGCACCGTCCGAGCTCGCCCGTTCCCCGGTCGACGGCGCACGCGTTCGGACAGAGCCGACAGGAGGAAAGCAGCTCGGCCAGGGCGTCCGCTCGTTCGACGACTTCCTCGGGACGAATCCGCATCGCTCCTCCGCTTCGATCATACCGCGGTTGTCTCAGCCGATCGCCCGAATAGAATCAAGCGGAACTTGCCGATCGAGGAAGGAGGAACCAATGGCTTTCGTTTCGAAAAAGGATCTGATCGAGAAAGTCCGCCCGCTGGTCGAGCGTCTGTCCCGTCTCCAGGAAGAGCTGGACGACCTCTGCGACGAGATCGAGAACCTCGCGGAGGAGATCGACGAGGCCCTCGACGAGGCCGAGGAGTAGCCGATCCCGCGGGCACGCCACCCCCGGCGCTTCGGCGCGCCCCGCCGGACCGTCCGATCGTCCTCCCCACGGGGAGCCAAGGAGGATACCCATGCCGTACCGATTCCCGTCCGATGCGTGGATCGCCGAGCTCTCGCGACGGCTCAACGAAAGCCCGTCCTACGAGAGCTCGGCCAAAAACTGGGAGGGGGACTTCGTCTTCGTCGTCGAGCCGGACGAGGCGTACGCGGAGACGGCGTACCTCTTCCTCGGCCTCCTGCACGGCAAGAGCACTGGCGGCGCCCTTCTCTCCTCGCCGGACGAGCGCCCGGCGGAATACCGGATCCGCGCCCCGTTCTCCGTCTGGAGAAGGGTCATCGAAGGGGAACTCGATCCCATTCAAGGGATGATGATGCGCAAGCTGAAGCTCGACGGGAACCTGATGAAGATCATGCGCTACCCGAAGGCGGCGAAGGAGATCGTCTGCTGCTGCGCCGACGTCCCGACCGAGTGGCCGGACGACTGACCCCGCATGTGGACCTTCGTTTCGCCCAGGATCGTCTTCGGCGAGGACGCGCTCGATGAGATCTCGACGATCGGGATCCGCCGAGCGCTGATCGTCACCGACCGGACGATCCGCGAGCTCGGTCTGGTCGATCGAGTCACCGAACGACTCGACGGGACCGACGCCGAGTGGGAAGTGTTCGACGGCGTCCGGCCGGATCCGGACGTCCCGACCGTGCTCGCCGGCGCGGACGTCGCACGGTCCTTGGAGCCGGATTGGATCGTCGGCGTCGGCGGCGGCTCGTCCCTCGACGCGGCGAAGGCGATCTGGGTCCTCTACGAGCGCCCCGACCTCCGGCCGGCCGAGATCAACCCGTTCATCGACCTCGGCCTCCGCAAGCGGGCGCGGCTGATCACGATCCCGACGACGAGCGGAACCGGCGCCGACGTGACGTGGGCGATCGTCCTCACCGATCCGGCGGAGAAGCGAAAGATGGGCCTCGGGAATCGCGAGAACGTCGCCGACGTCGCTCTCGTCGATCCGGCGATGGCCGCCGGGATGCCGCCGCGGCTGACCGCCGACACCGGGCTGGACGCGCTGACACACGCGATCGAGGGTTTTACCTGCACGTGGCGCACCGATCTGACCGACGGTCTGTGCGTTCACGCGGCCTCCGACGTCCTCGAGTTTCTCCCCCGCGCAGTCGAGAACGGCGCCGACATGGAGGCGAGGAGCCGGATGCACCACGCTGCGACGAGCGCTGGTCTCGGCTTCGGGAACGCGATGGCGTCGATCGCCCACGCGATGGGACACACCCTCGGGTCGGCGTTCGGCCTGCCGCACGGACGGGCCGTCGGACTCTGTCTCCCGTACACGCTCGAGTTCATCGCGCGGGAGGCCCCGGATCGAGCGGCGCTCCTCGCGTCGCGCCTCGGGATCTCCTCCGCGCCGGGCGAGCCGGGGGCTCGGGCGCTCGCGGCGGCCGTTCGCAACCTGGCCGAGGCGATCGGGAACCCGACCTGCGTGGCCGACGCCGGGATCCCGAGCGAAGCGTTCGACCGGACGCTCGACAAGCTCGTCAGCGACGCGGAGAACGATACCCAGATGATCACCGCCGCGCGGAGCCCGTCCTCGGACGAGCTCCGCGCCCTGTTCGTCACCCTGTACGACGGAGACGCGGTCTCCTTCTGATGCCCGCTCTGGCCGGATACGTCGGACGGGTCCTTCGCGTCGATCTGAGCACCGGCACGACCGACGACGAGCCGATCGACGCGTCGCTCGCCCGGCCCTTCCTCGGAGGGAGCGGCCTCGCCGCGGCGCTGATCGCGCGGAACCCGGTCTCCGAGATCGATCCGCTCGGTCCGGACAATCCGCTCGTGTGGATGACCGGACCGCTCGTCGGAACGGCGATGCCGTCCGCCGGCCGGTTGAGCGTCTGTGCCTTCTCACCGCTGACCGGCATCTGGGGCGAGTCGAACTCCGGCGGCTTCCTCGGGCCGGAGCTTCGCTTCGCCGGATACGACGGAATCGTCGTCACCGGCGAAGCGACCGATCCGGTCTGGCTTTCGATCATCGACGGGGAGGCGCGGCTTCGCGACGCCGGACCTCTCGCGGACCTCGACAGCTACGAGACGCAGCGCGCGATCCGCGCCGAACTCGGCGACGGTGCGACCCGGGTCGCCTGCATCGGGCGGGCCGGTGAGAACCGCGTCCGCTTCGCGTCCGTGATGAACGACCACGGCCGGGCGGCGGGACGGACCGGAATGGGCGCGGTCATGGGAGCGAAGAACCTGAAGGCGATCGCCGTTCGCGGTCGCGGCTCCGTCCCCGTCGCCGACCGCGCCGAACTCGCGCACGTCGCCGCCGCGGTCCGCGACCACAGCCGCGAGGACATCGCCGCACAGGCGATCCGGATGGCCGGAACGGCCGGATACATGGACATGGCGCTGATGTACGGGGACGTCCCGTTTCGTCACTTCCGCACGGGGGAGTGGGCGGGCGCCACGAAGCTCTCCGGCGTCCGGATGACCGAGGAGTTCCTCCTCCGCGGCCGCGCCTGCTACCACTGCCCGATCGCCTGCGGCCGCGAGACCCACGCACCGGCGTACGCGGTCGACCGCGCCGACGGCCCGGAATACGAGACGCTCGGGGCGCTCGGAGCCCTCCTCGAGATCGACGACCTCGAAGCAGTGATCGCCGCCGGCCACCGCTGCAACGCGCACGGCCTCGACACGATCTCCATCGGTGCGACGATCGCACTCGCCTGCGAGCTGACCGAGCGGGGAATCCTCGACGCGAAAACGACCGGAGGGCTTGAGATCCGTTTCGGAGACCCGTCGATCCTCCATCGGTTGATCGAGAGGATCGCGGCGCGGGAGGGAATCGGCGATCTTCTCGCCGACGGAAGCGCGGCGGTGGCCGAGCATTTCGGCGTTCCGGAGCTGGCGGCGACGGTCAAGCGGCTCGAAGTCCCGATGCACGACCCCCGAGCGTTCTCGGGGATGGCCGTCACGTACGCCCTGTCGCCGCGCGGCGCCTGCCACATGCAGGGCGACATGTACTCCGTCGACACCGGACAGGTCGCCCTCGAAGGGCTCGGCGTCAGGCCGGGGGACCGGTTCGACTCGTCCGACGAGAAGGGTCGCGTCGCCGCACGGCAGATGGCCTGGCGATCGCTGTACAACGCGATGATCCTCTGCCAGTTTCAGAATCCACCGGTCGAACTGATCGCCGGGGCGCTGACCGCCGTCACCGGCTGGGATCTGTCGCCGAACGACCTGATGACGATCGGTCATCGGATCGCCGGTCTCAAGCGTCTGATCAACGTCCGCCGCGGCGTGGGCGTCGGCGACGACGTGCTTCCGGCCGCCTTTCACGCGCCGCTCGACGAGGGAGGAACGCTCGGAAACGTTCCCGACGTGAAGGAGCTGCTCACCGGGGCGTACGCCGAGTTCGGGTGGGATCCTAGCACCGGACGGCCGACCGACGCCACGATCGCCCGACTCGGGCTCGCTCCGTACGTCTAGCCGGCGTCGGTCGGAAAACGAATCGCGATCCCCCGGAGTCCCGATGAAATCGAAGAAGAGGACGCCCTTGCTCACGGAACTGCAGGCCGATCAGCGGTCCCGCATCCGCGGAGGGCGCCGCAATTTACCGACGGGGCCCGGCCTCCGCGACGGCGGGTCGCTCCTCGCCCGCGCCGAGCGACGCGTTCGGACGCGGCTCTGGTTGCGCAAGACCCTACCGCTGAACCTTCTCTTCTTTCTCCCGGGGTCGCTCTTCGTCGGGACGAGATCGCGCCTCGTGCTGGTCCTGTTCGTCGCCACGTACCCGCTCGTGTTCGTCCTCCGCGCGCTCCTCGCCCGCCTCTTCTCGGCGCTCATCGGCCCGGAGGAGGTCCTCGTCCGGGAAGAGTACGAACGGCTTCGAGAGCGGCGTCCGGACGACTGAACCGTCCCGACAAGTCCAATCTGTTCTCGATGACCGAAACCCTGACCGATCGCGGTCGGACTCACGTCGGGTGCGGGATCGGCATCGCGAGTGGACCGCCGTCTTCATCGCCAGTCCGGCTCAAGGTCGACGGCTTCGTCGTTCGTGAGCGGAGCGGGATGGGAGCCGTCGGCGTCGATGATCCACAGGTCGCGGTGTCCGGCTCGGTCCGACTCGAAGACGATCCGTTCGCCGGACGGCGACCAAGCCGGCGCGCTGTCGTATCCCGAATACGTGGTCAAGCGAAGGACGCCGGAGCCGTCCGAGTTCATCACGTAGATGTCCATGTTCCCGCCCCGGTCGGAGACGAACGCGATCTTGCTTCCGTCCGGAGACCAACAAGGGTTGAAGTCGGCCGCCGAATGGGAGGTGAGCCGCGTCAGGCCCGTGCCGTCGATGTCCACGACGTAGAGGTTGTAGTTCCCATCGCGGTCGGAGACGAACAGGATCCGATTCCCGTCGGGAGACCATCGGCCGTTGAAGTCGGCCGTGGCCGGTCGGTCGATGTACTCCACCAGATTCGTGCCATCGAGATCCATTCCCCACAGATCCGGCGTGTCCTTCGGCTCGTCGTCGTGATCGGAGTTGAACACCAAGCGAAGGCCGTCCGGAGACCAGTGCGGAACCGCACTGCTGAATGTGGTGAATTGGGCCAACTCACCTCCGTCCATGTCGACCAGATAGATGTACCATACGCCGGTGTCCATCGACGCGAAGGCGACCTTCGTTCCGTCCGGGGAAATCGCCGGAAAGAGCGCCTGCGTAAACGAACGGGTGACCCGAGCCCTTCCGGTCCCGTCTGGGTTGATCGACCAGAGATTGATCCGACCGTCCCCGTAGCTGGACGCCCACACGATGCGCCCGACGTCTGGATCGTCCGCGATTGCCGCACTGCTTGAGACAACGAGCGCCGCCAGAATCAAGCACACGACTTCTCCGTACCTCATCGCAGCCTCCTTCCCCCTCAACCGCGCCGTCATCGCCACTACTGTAGCGACGAGGGGCTCCACCGCAAAACGAACCGCGCGAGCCGCGCCGGCGCAGCAGGATCGTGGGGAATCTGCCCCCTTCGCGGCCACGCCTCGGCCCTGTTCGCTCGCCTATAATGCGAGGATGAACGGAGCGAAGGGCGAACGACCGGTCGAGATCCTGCAACGGCTGATCCGCTTCGACACGACGAACCCGCCGGGGAACGAGCGGCCGTGCGTCGAGTACGTCGCGGACCTCCTCGCGTCCGCCGGACTCGAGACCGCGACGTACGGAACATCGGTGGGTCGACCGAACCTCGTCGCACGCCTCCCGGGAAAGGGCGGGGCGCCTCCGCTGCTGCTGTACGGCCACGTCGACGTGGTCACCACGGCGCATCAGACCTGGAGCCGCCCGCCGTTCGAAGGGGAGATCATCGACGGCTACGTCTGGGGGCGAGGCGCGCTCGACATGAAGGGCGGCCTGGCGATGATGATCGCCTCCTTTCTTCGCGCCGCGGAGCGCGGCGTCGTCCCGTCCGGAGACGTTCTGCTGGCCGTCCTCGCCGACGAGGAGGCCGGCGGCGTCCACGGCGCACGCCATCTCGTCGAGGAGCATCCCGAGGTCTTCGCCGAGGTTCGCTACGCCGTCGGGGAGTTCGGCGGGTTCCCGTTTCGGGTCGCCGGGCGGACGTTCTACCTGATCCAGGTCGGCGAGAAGCAACCGTGCTGGCTCGAAACGACGATCACGGGCCCGGCCGGCCACGGGGCGCGTCCGATGCGCGACGGGGCGATGGCGAAGCTCGGCCGGCTGCTGGTCCGCCTCGACCGCGCCCGACTCCCGATCCATGTCACACCGATCGTCCGAGAGATGATCGGTTCGATGGCCGCGGCGCTCCCGCCGACCAAGCGGTTCGTCCTCCGCCGCCTGCTGAACGCGCGCTGGACGGACCGCGTCCTCGCCCGCCTCGGGGAGACGGGAAGAAACCTCGAGCCGCTCTTCCGGAACACGGTCAACGCGACCATCGTCCGTGGCGGAGACAAGCCAAACGTGATCCCGAGCGAGATCACCCTCGGCCTCGACGCGCGCCTCCTTCCCGGGTTCACCCTCGACGACCTCCTCGCCGAGCTTCGACCGATCCTCGGCATGGATGTCGGCTTCGACGTCCGGCTTTACGATCCCGGCCCGGCCGATCCGGACCTCGGTCTGCTCGATCTCCTCGGCGGCCTCCTGCGCCGGGCAGAGCCTGAGGCGATCCCCGTTCCCTACCTTCTTCCGGGAAGCTCCGACGCCCGCTTCTTCTCACGGATCGGGATCCAGACCTACGGGTTCACCCCGATGAACCTCCCCGAGGAATTCCACTTCTTCGACACCATCCACGCCGCCGACGAGCGGATCCCTGCCGCCGCGGTCGACTTCGGGACCGACGTCCTGTTCCGGCTGATCGAGCAGTACGGACGGTGACCTACAGGTAGGGGTCGAGCAACGACAGGATCTTCACCAGTGGCTCAACGTCCGCCTCGCTGAACCGGTCGACCTCGTCCGAGTCGACATCGAAGACGGCGACGACCTTCCCGTCCTTCAGAACGGGAACCGCGATCTCACTCTTCGACCGCGCGTCGCAGGCGACGTGCCCGGGGAAGGCGTGGACGTCCGGAACGACGACCGGCCGCTTCGCGCGGGCCGCCTCGAGGCAGACGCCGCCCCCCTCGAGCAGCTGGCAGGCGACCGGTCCCTGGTACGGGCCGACGCGGAGCCGATCGCCTTCGACGAAGTAGAAGCCGGTCCAGAAGTGGTGCGTCATCTTGGCGCGAAGGACAGCGCAGATCGTCGCCATCGCCGCGATCAGGTCGGGAGACTTCCCTTCGATCAGATCGCGAAGCTGGTCGTAGATCCGCCCGTACCGCGCCGCTCGCCGTTCGTTCACTGCCTGCCTCCCCACGCCCGATCTCGGGAGTATACCGACGCGAAACCGCGGGCGTGCCTCCGGTTCCCCTGAACTAGAAGTAGTCGGCGAGGAACGTCGTCGCCCGCGGAAGCTCCTGTCCCGCGTAGGAGGGGAGCGGCTCGATCCGCCCGGCGGCGATCATCTCGCCGAAGTCCGTGAATCCGGACACGACGGACGACAGCGCGCCGATTCCGCTTCGCAGATCGACGTCGCCAGACGGCGCGACCCGCAGAACTCCGTCCTCGACGGTCAGCCGCCAACCCCCCGCGTTCCATGGCGCCTGCTCGTCGACAACCTCGATCGCGACCGACAGATCGCCCGCATCGATCTCAAGCCCGTCGAGCGCCCCCACGCTCACGATCCGGATCATGAAGTAGTCCTCGATCGCCCGCTCGTTCGGCTTGTCGGAAAGGTACGGCCAGAGGTCGACGTCGACGGGAAGCTCGAGCCGGAGCGTCTTCACTTGATGAGACAACCGCTTGAGATAGCGGAGCATCGCACGCTTCGCGGACTCGTCCGCCGCAACGAACAAGTTCACCGTGAACCGCGGATGCCAATCGTCGGCCGGTCCGGATACGCGATAGTCGATCAGCCCGACGACGTGGCGGTCCCGCGACACACGCACGACGCCGCGGGCGACGGCGTCCGCGTCCCACGCGAGAACCGTCGTTCGTCGCTCCCACTCCCGCGCGCCACGCTGGATCAGGGTGTAGTGGTCCCGGGCGTACTCGTTGTAGAACGCCATCGACGCGTCGTCGGGAAACGGCAGGTCGACCACCTCTTCGACCGAGGGCCCCTCGGGGATCACGAGCGCGTCCGGTCGAAGCTCGACCCGTTGGTACTGCTCGTACAACTCCCAGCCGTACTTACGATAAAACGACTGGTCGAACGGGTTGAGGACCGAAACGACGTGCCCCGCTTCGCGCATCGTCTCGAGGCTTCGCTCGAGCATGAACCGGACCGCTCCTTTCCCACGGGCGTCCAGCCGGGAACAGAGGAGACCGATCCCACCCATCGGCATTACCGAGCGCCGGAGACGCATGCGGTAGTCATAGAGCATGTAGACCGAAACGAGGGTCGGGCCGTCGTACACGCCGAACAGTTCGCGCCCCTGCCGAAGCGAGATGTCGAGCCATTCGGCGATTGCCGAGTGCGCCGGCTGCCGGATCGTGAACGCCCGCTTCGCGAGCTCGGCGACCGCGTCGACGTCCGTCACCGCTCGGTATTCGAACATCGCACCACCTCGTCGGCGGATTGTACCGACGCGACGACCCCGCCACGAGCTGGGAGGGGAACCGATCGGTCCGCCCGGCGTAGATTCGAAGAGGTGAGAGCCATGTCACGCAGAGCCGCCCTTCTCGCAGCG
>Ga0180431_10009048_pt1 | contig 11330 bp, 8 predicted proteins | sample SS_ome_11_FD_132459 | JGI IMG/M metagenome (GOLD analysis project Ga0180431, IMG submission 132459) | Hypersaline lake sediment archaeal communities from the Salton Sea, California, USA - SS_1_MS_1 metaG | ecosystem: Environmental > Aquatic > Non-marine Saline and Alkaline > Hypersaline >...
CCCGCAAGCTCTCGAGCTCACGGCTGAACCGGTTGGAGAGTCCCATCAACCTGGCAGAATCGATGGCGATGCCGCGCCACTCCATGTCTACCAACACCGCAGTGAGGGGCATCTCAATCCGTTCCACCAGGTCGCGAGCGGCGCTGTCGTCCAAGCGTTCTGTGAACAGATTGCTCAATCGGAGCACTGTCTGAGCCTCGGCGCAACAGAATGCAGCGGCGTCCTTGACCGAAACTTCGGAAAACGGGCGCTCAGACTTGCCCTTGCCGACGACTTCGGATACCGGACGCAACCTGACATCTAGGTTTTCCAAGCCGATTTCCGCGAGCGCGTGAGAACGACGGCCCGGATCCAAGACGAAGCTCGCAAGCATCGTGTCCAAATTCACGCCTGCGAGTTCGACGCCGGCGTTTCGGAACAGTAGCCAGTCGCGTTTCACATCATGGCCAACCTTGGGCACAGATGGATCCTGAAGCAGGTCGACCAGCGGCCTCAGCGCCTCGGCGCGTAGATCCGGAAGGTTGCCGGGTGGTTCCTGCGCCACCAACTCACCGTCGGGTGACTCGTGATCGAACGGAAAATACCAAACACCCCCTGGTTCGATGGCCAGTGAAACGCCCACCAAACGCGCGGTGCGATTCACATTGCTGTGACCTTTGGTCACCAATGCTACACGTGAAGCGTCTCTTATCTTGTCGACGACTCCGGCAACTTCATCTGGGTTCGCGACTATCGCTGCTTCGCCTGAGAGTTCTTGGGCCGCCGGCACCGACTCCAAGTTGACGGGCTTTTGATCGTCTACCGCAACTTTTTCCGCTAGCGATCGGAACTCGAGATCCGAGTACAAATGCGCAAGAGTCCGGCTGTCCGGTTTCTTCACCTTGCACTCCTCGAGGTCGAGTGAGATCGGAACATCTCGTTGAATCGTCACCAAATTGCGACTCAAGCGAGCCTCGTCCGCATATTCCAACAATCCTTCGCGCGCGCGTTTTCCCTTTACTTGTTCGGCGCGTTCGAGAATCGTATCCAGATCTCCGAACTGTTCGATCAACGCTCTAGCAGTCTTGTCACCTATTCCTTTGACGCCCGGTACATTGTCTGACGAGTCCCCGACGAGGGCCAGGTAGTCGATCACCCGCTCCGGGACCACGCCCAATCGCTCCGCAGCGTTCGTGACGTCAACCAATTTCTCGTCCACCGGAGATGGTCCACCGCGTCCGGGGTTGAGCAGCACGATGTTTTCGGATATCAACTGGTAAAAGTCCTTGTCACCCGAAACGATTACTGCTTCCAACCCCATCGCTGTAGCCTGCGTCGCAAGCGTGCCGATCACATCGTCCGCTTCGTAACCGTCGACTACCACTAGCGGGATCCTGAACGCCTCCAATAGTGTTTCGATCCTCTCGACTGAGCGATCGAAGTCCTGCTGCATCTCTTCGTCGAGTTTCTCTCGCGTGGCCTTGTAATCGGGGAATGTCTCAGTCCGAAAAGAGGTACCTGCGTCGTGTACCCACGCTATGTATGTCGGGTCGTGGCGTTCCAGGAGGCGATGAAGGAAGTTCGCCACTCCCCAGACCGCCGACGTGTTTTCACCTTTGTTGGTGCGCAGCGGTCGATTGATCATTGCAAAGAACGCTCTGTAAATCAGTGCGTATCCATCGATCAGAAAGAGCCGGTCGTTCGGTTCAGCATTCATGTTCTGAAGATAGTTGATATCCATCACCCCGAATGTCCGCGCCGGCCTTACATCACCAGCAAGACAACCAGCGCAACACCGGGGGCCACGACGAGGTTGTCGTCTAACGGGCCGGGCCATCGCTCGAGCACCATTGCAGCGAGTGCACCGGCAAGAACAGCGCCTATCTGTATCCCGATAGGCAACAGCACCAAAACCGCCACGACCGCTGCAGCTGCACTGCCAGCCCAAGTCTTCTTCAAACCTTCTCGATTGAACGCCGATCCAACCAACGAGGCGGCGGGATCCGCGAACGCTCCTGCCAATATGCCCGCGGTTGCGGCTGGCAACGGGCACCATGCCGCGGCCGCATACCCAATGCAAAGCCACGTGGCGCCACTGAGTCGGTGTGCCTCAGACCCTCGGAACACAGGCACGAGTCTGCGAAACAACGAACCCACCGCAGGTCGGGATACTCGAAGGCAGTCCAGAAGCAACGCGATTGCCGCCAAGCCAGCCAACGTGTAGCGCAGAAGTCCTACAGATCCGAAAAACGCGACCAGCAATATCGCGGCTGTACTCGCATGCAGGAGCCGCCGGACCGCAGCCGGTTTCATCGGCTGTACGTGGATCCCTCAGTGTGGCTCGGATATAGAGCCCTATATAGAGCCAAGTTCCTGAGCACAGTTCTCAGGTACCCGCGCGTTTCAACATAGGTTACGCGTTCGATGAACCGCACCGGATCATCGCTGTCGGTGGATCTTAGCCACCGCCTAACTGGCGTCCCGCCTGCATTGTATGCCGCTAGAGTCGGTACCACGCGGTTGTCATAGTGCCTCAACAGCCCTGCCAGGTGATTCGCTCCGAGGTGCAGATTGGCGTCAGCGATCGTCAGTAACCCCACATCCCAAGCCGCACCAACCCGACGGGCAACCTCGCGCGCCGTACGCGGCATCAACTGCATGAGACCGTGCGCCCCGGCCCTAGAAACCGCAGTAGGCGTGAACGCAGATTCCTGTCGAATCAACGCTGCAATAAGATACGGATCTAGTTCCAGTTCGCGCGCCTTCTGCTCTATCAGATCTCGGAATGGCCATGGGAATACAACCCGCAACACGCGTGGGTGGTTGAGCGTGTAAGATCGTGACGCCAGCCATCCAAGATGTATCCCCTCCAAGACGAAGTTCCGCTCGATGAGTCCTTCAGCCAAATCAAGCAACTCGCTGGGCGGCCGCGTTCGCCTTGCCTTGATTGTATCGAGGAAAATTCCCAGTTCTTCAGTCAGGTAGGCTTCCTGCAGGAGATCTAGGGTCCCGAGAATCTCCTGGGACTCCGCAGTTCTAGGACGTTTGACAACCGGTTCGATGTTCAGTGGTGGCATCTTGGCCGCAGCTCTTGCGACCGTCCCGTAGTACCCCAATGAATCCGTGCGCGCCAGCGCGGCCCAAATCGCCCGCGCAGCAACGGTATCCCCGGATGCCGCCCTAATCTCGCCAAGCCGGAACTGAGCCACGTTTCGCTGGCTGCCCCTGACCTCTATCTCCTTCCGATACCACTTGATTGCCGAGACCGTGTCTCGGCGGGTCATTGCGACGGCGGCCATATCCATCCGTGCCGGCGAAGCATAGCGACTACGGGGCCACCGTTGGACAACTATCTGGTTCAGGCTGTCCGACTGGTCGAAACGGCGTTCACGACGACGTCTGTCTGCCATACCGTACAGGGCACGGGGTACAGCGTGATGATGTGGAAATCGTTCAACGAAGCTCGTGAGTTCGGCCATTCCCTCATTCACTCTGCCCAGCAAGAGGAGCGTTCGGCCTCGCCAAAAAGCTGCGTCACGTGCAGCCTCACCTTCTTTGGCTGCCGCCCGCGTATATACCGCCAACGCACTACGACGTGATCCGGAGGCAAACAGCAATTCACCCCAGTAGAGAAGGGTCTCTACTGATGAATCACCTGCAGTGACAGCTCTACCCGAGTACCGACCTGCGTTCCGAGTGGATCCCAGCCTGCGGGCAGCAGCAGCCAGATCCAGGAATTCCTCAGGCGAATTGGGGGGGAAAACTGTCTCGACAACGCTCGTTGCTCCACGGACCACCGATGTATCAGTTGCAGCGAGTGCCCGATATGCGAGGTGTCTTGCCGTGGCACTGTCGCCATACTCCAGAGCAAGCTGAGCGGCCCTGTACGGATACCCGCCATCCTCAAATGCGGCTACCGCATTATTTGTGTCTCCTGCCTGAACGTAGAGAAGGCCGCGAGTACGAGCAGCAAGCGTAGCCGCCTCAGGGGCAGCGTATGACAACAATCGAAACGCCGAAGCGGTGTCTGTGCTGACCGCCGCCTGGCGTACCGCGAGCCAACCAGCCAGACGTGGCAGCGCCAGCGCCGCACTCGAATATCTATCCAAAGCTTCGCCGCTCTTACCGGCGCTATCAAACGCCACACCAGCACGCGCCGTGAGAATCGCTTTGTCGGTTGAATCCGATAGCTCCGCTGCGCGGAGGAACGAATACGCGGCCTGGTCGTACCTCCCAACGGCGAACTCTGCCTCGCCCCGAAACCGAAACCCAACCGCATCCCACGATGAGTCGGGCCCCGCGTAACGTTCCAACACCGCTAGCGCGCGTTCAGGCATGCCGATGGCCACTTCCAGGGCTGCGGCTCTGAAGACCAACTGTCGATCAGCCGTATCTCCGCGAAGCTCTGTTCTCAGAGAAACAGCCTCGTGCCACAATGCCCCATCCGACTCCGGTGGGTCCATTTGCTGCGCGGGCGCTGCACACGGCAACAGGAGCACAGACAACAGTAAGGCTCCAGCAACGATCAACTGCGGTTTGCGAGCACAGTCCATCTATGTCCGTTCTCCTGACTCAGATGCCATCATCAAGCGAATTACCCAATCTAACGATGGTCTCTCGTTCACCACCGTTCGATCGTCCACCGAGTGTGGTGCATTGATACACGGCAAATGGCGGGCCACAAATGGCGGGCGCCGCAGGCTCCGACTTGCCGGGTGTGGCTATCGACTGTTACTTTCGCCATCTCAATGACCAAAGAGAATCTTGCAGGTCGCAGCATCGCCGGATACGAGCTCGAAGAACTCGTAGGCGAAGGTGGTACGGCCACGGTATATCGCGCAACACACCCCGAGCACGGGCAATGCGCCGTGAAGTTCCTCAAGCAACGACTCCGCAAAGATCCAACGTCTGTCAAGCGGTTCTTGCGTGAGGCTGGATTCGGCGCGCGCGTGGAGCACGAATCTGTTGTGAGTACCTACGATTACGGCCAAGAAGGGGACCTGTACTACCTTGCTCTGGAATGGGTCAACGGCGAACCGCTTTCGACATATGCGCAGCGGAATGGCCCCCTCGCCCCAGCGGAGGTGGTACATATCGTATCGCAGCTGACCAATGGCCTGGCCGCCGCGCATGCTGTGGGGATCATACACCGCGACCTGAAACCCGAGAACGTCGTGTACGACCCCAGCAGCCGCATCGTCAAGCTGCTCGACTTTGGAATTGCTCGCGACGCGCAGGAGCCCGCGTCTGACCGGCTGACGAGAACGGGCTTCTTCGTCGGTACTCTCCAGTACGTCGCTCCCGAAGCGCTGTCCGGTGAGCTGGTTGGTGAGCAAGCCGATATCTTCAGCGTGGCCAAGATCACGTACTACCTACTGACGGGTGTCCTCCCTCACCCCGGCCGATCACCGCGCGAAGTCTTTCAACAACTCCTAACACAGCCGCCAAAACCCCTGAATCAGGCAGTCAGAGATCTCAAGTTCCCGCCCGAACTCGAGGCGGCCGTAATGCGTGGGCTAGAACGTCAACCAGCAGACCGGCAACCTACGGTTCTTGCTTTCGCTGAAGAACTGGCCAAAGGTGTTGAGGGGTCTAAACCAGAGCCGAAGAAGGGACTGTTCGGCTCAATCAGGTCGTTCGTTAAAGACAGGCGGGCCAAAGACTAGATCGGGCCCTGCAATTAGACAAATGGCCGACGAACTCACTCGCTCTGTAGATGTCGATGCACTCACAGTCGGTGTGCGATGGCGATGGGGGATCGTTTGCATAGGCACTGTGCTGCTCATTATCGGGAGTTCCCTTCACCTCTCGGCTCAGTCGCCTTGGATCATCGCCGCCTTCGCCACTGTCGGCGTTTTTGCGAATCTATTCCTGGTGAGACTGCTCAGATCCGGTTGGTACAGACCGTATCTGATCTTCGCATACTGCTTGATAGATCTGTGCCTGGTTGGGTTGGCGATCCTGTACATCGGACCGGGAGGAGCCACGGCAGGGTTGTTCTTGGTGATAGTTCCTTGCGCTTTACGACCGGGAAGGGCTCTCGTTGCATTTGCCCTGTGTGCCGCATCGGTGATCTTCGTGGCGGCTGCAGTATTGCACGGTCAATTTGCCGATTCGGACTACGTATCGGCCGGCTCAACAGCCGGGGCTTTGCTGGATCTCGCTTTTTTCGTAACTGTGGCGGCCACTCTGCTTGGGGCACACATGGAGCTGGTGCGCCGGATCACCGGCATGGGCGAAAGATTCAGAATTGCCCTGAAAGGCGATTGCGCGCCGAACACGTGCGCCATTCGCAATGACTCCTTGGGTCTGGTTGAGCAGTCCCAAGATGAACTGCTAAGGCAGTTGACCTCAATGGTCGATGCCATTCGACGCGACGCTGCGCAAGTAGCTGCGTTGGGTGATACGTCTGCTCATTCCATGGGCGCCGCCATACAATCAAGCCGCAGGATTGCATCTTTCGCATCCCATCTCTCCTCGGATTTCCACGATTTGAGTTCGGCTGCCGAGGCGGGCGGCGCGAAATCCAACACCGTCTCGCGAATCATCGAAGAACTGCAATCTCAAGCCGAGGACAACTCCGAGCAGGTACGTGAACTCGAGGAGACCGCCGACGGTGGCCAAGAGAAGATCTCACGGGCCATGGAGACAGTGTCCGCCATTAGTGAGGACATCCAAAGGACCGTTCAGATAGTAGAGGAGTTGAGCACAATGTCTCGACAGATTGGCTCCGCAGCCATCTCCATCGGCAAGGTTGCACGTCACACGCATATACTCGCATTGAATGCAGCAATCGAAGCTGCGCGCGCCGAAGAACACGGAGAGGAATTTGCAGTTGTGGCGGATCAAGTTCGGACCCTTGCCGGTGAAGCAGGTAGGTCTGCTCGCGACGTTGCCGATCTCGTGAGCGAAGTAAATGCCAAAAACGCTGGAGCCGCCAGCGCGATGGCTGCCTGCCAGGAAAAGATCACTGAAGTTAGCGAGATTGCGAATGAAGCTAGGGCGGAACTTGAGCGGATCCGTTCCGGTTCCACCCGCGCTGTCGATTTTGTGAGCGCAACATCCACAAGCTGTCAATCACAGGCCGATTACGCTCGCTCTTTCAAGGACATGTTTTCCAACACTAGAGACAAGATGGCACGGTGGTCCACCGAGGTTCAGCAAGCGTCGGCAGACGTGACGGAGCAGATATCTCTTTTGGAAGAGATAGAGCGGTCCTGCAAGCAAATCACGGATGTGTCGGACCGTCTCCGAATGGAGATCGTGCGATTCTCCGATCAATCGCGCTAGCATACCGCGCGCCCTGCAAAGAGGGGGGGGTGATCGTCCCTTCCCCGAGATCGCCTTGTTTGCCCGAGATATCCCACCCCTTTGTCGAGCGGATGAAAGGTGCCGAACTCGTGTCGGAAGGGAACGATCAAGCGCTCCAGGAATTCATCCATTGCCACCTTGAACGGGTACCGAGCTCTGAACTCACCGGCAGTCTTCCCAAGTACCGTACGCAAGTGACGTCCAAAGCTCTGGGGCGACGAGTATTGCAGCCGGTAAGCTACGTCCGTGAGCGACAACCCCGGCAGCTCCAGAAAAGCCGCTGCGTACAGTAGTCGAATGCCTACCAGGTACCGTTTCGGCGACGGCATGTTTGTTCGGTGAAACCGCGATATGAATGTGCTTTGCGAAATGTTCAAACGGCGCGTGAACTCCTTCACGGTTGCCACCTCTGGAGCCAAGCGAACCAATGCCTCGAACAGCGTCCTGCAATCCTCGGTTGGTTGACCCATGGCTGGGATTAAACTGTTGAAGATTCTCGCCGCAGTCGGCGATGAAGGGTGCGACAGCAGTTCACGCAGATAGCGCCAGCCATCGTAGGCAGTGATGTCTACCATTCTGCGAATTCCAAACGCACCCAACTCCAACAGGCGTTCGCTGGAATTCCGGTCGTGCCCAGAAACCACCGCCACTGTCGACACTCCTGGGAATCCGTCAACCAGTGCAGCCACTCGTGGGAGCTCATCGCGCCTCACACAGCGAGGTGACACGAAAACTGCGGCCACTGGCCTCTCTCGCACGGCACGCAGCGCCTCGCCCATCGAATTGGTGTGCAGCGCGGTGTAGTCATCTCCGACAGCCGCGTCGACCTGTGAGCGCAGTGGTGGCTCAACCACGGTAGCAACTGTCTTCAAGGTTTCGTAGAGATCCATTGCCGTCCCCTGTTACGCGCACCCAACACCCTAACACTCGAGTCTCAACTTTTCGTCAACACGGACCTCCAATTCATCAACAACCTCGCGCCTTCTTTGTGCCCGACTTGGACGCTATGTTTTGGAGACGGTGGTGGGGCGTGACGGTCGCGGCTCGATTTTCTCGGGTCGAGGAAAGTCCGAGCTCCACAGGGTAGACTGCCAGGTAACACCTGGGCGCTGTAAGGCGACGGTAAGGGCCACAGAAAACAAACCGCCTGTCCTGGCGGCAGGTAAGGGTGAAAAGGTGGGGTAAGAGCCCACCGCACGACCTGGTAACAGGCGTGGCACGGTAACCCCCAGTCGGAGCAAGGCCAAATAGGCGGCGAGGCCTGACCCGGGCCGCTCGAGCCGCGGGTAGGCCGCCAGAGGTGACGGGTGACCGCCATCCCAGACAGATGACCGTCCAGGCGTCTCTGATGCCTGAACAGAACTCGGCTTACGGCTCCGCCACCTTCCCCCTGGCTCCAAACAACCTCGTATCGTATGATTCCCGCACACACGACCAGACTTCTCAGAGAAAGAAGTAGAATGAGGATTTCCTCCACAGGCTATACATTTGGCGCGCTGGTTGCGGCCTCGGCTGCCGTGTCAGCATGTGGGATGTTCCGCGGCGGGCAGCCGGAACTCGAAGTGGTCACACGCGCCCACTACCAGCCGTTCACCGCCACATATCGTGGTGTGAGCCTTGGGCGAACGACGCAGTACTTCGATGAGCAACCCACCCATACAGACTTCGCGTTCGAGTATTTCGTGAATACAGACTTGGCTGCAGCGGCACAGGGACTCGCCGCTACACTAGTGTTGGACTCAATCCGTCTCTTCAACGGTGCGACGGGCGGCATTATGCCCGAGCAAGTTGATTCAGCGTGGGGCACGGCATTCACAGCTAATGTGGGGCGTGACGGTCGCCTGAGCGACTTCGCCGGCGGTGAAGATGCGGGCCCGCTGGCCCGCGAGATTGCCGATCGACTCCTGAGACCTTTTTTCCCCATCGTGCCGGATCGTGGCGTTGAATCCGGTGACGATTGGTCGGACACCACGGAAACACAGATGGCCGTGAACGGGTTGGACAATACCATTCAGATGATTTCTCAGCACTCTGCAACTGACTGGACACATCAAGCCGGTGAACGCGCGCTCCACATAATCACCACATCCAATTACACGTTCAGTGGCACGGGCGACCAAGCGGGTCGGTCGTTCACCCTGGAAGGGACTGGCAGAAGACATACCCACAGGTACCTGAGCGAGACGGGTCGCTACCTTGGTATGGTCTCAGCCGACACTTCGGAGGGCGAAGCGCGTATCACAGATATGGAGATCGTGATTCCGATCAATCAGACCCATATTGACTCAATATTGATAAGGTGACCATGGCCCGCACTCTACTAATTCTCGGTGGCGCACTGTGCCTGATGCTCGAGCTGGGCTTTGCCCAGTCCTTTGCACCCCGGTCTGCTGACTACATGTTCGCCGCGACCGCAAGTGACGCACGCGCCATCTGGGTGAATCCTGCCGGCCTAGCCGTTGTTCCGGAAGCGTCGTTGTTTGGCGAGTTCGTGCTTCAGCGACCAATCGATCAAGACACTCGCCTTTCATAACTCAGCTTCGGGTTCAACTCACAGGGTCTATCGTTCGGGTACAACCGCGAGCGCCTCTTCAACGATTCGTCAATCCACACATACCGGCTCGCATTGGCACGGGCGCTTCGTCTCTGGACTCTCGGTGTGGCGGTTTCGCATTTCAGATCTGGTAACAACGACACCGGCTTTGACATCGGCATCCGCTATAGCCTGTTGCCCTCGATCCAGTTCGGCGCAGTCTTGCGGAACATTGGCCAGCCCGAAGTGCGAAACGACACACTCCCGCTCACTGGCGTTGCGAGCCTCAGCTGGACATTGCTGCCAGATTTTCTCGTCGTTAAGGGAGAGGCGATGGCTCAGAATCGGATCGCAGAAACAGGATACGATATGGCGTACCGAGCGGGTGCCGAAGTTTCGCTTGGCAGGGCTCTGCCAGTATCCGCATTTACAGCCGTTAATGTGGATAGCGACTTCGGCGTGACAATGTGGTGGTTGGGTGCGTCTTTGGGGGGCGCGCGACGCGGCGTCTTCGTTGCAGGAGTGACACCCAGTGATCCTGCTACGCGCGTCGAAACGGTGAGCGCCGCAGGTCTGGCTACCAACCCGCTGACGGCCTGGCGCCATTGAAGGCCGCCAAGCACTCATCACTGCGTTATTCGAGTAGGCGCAACGGCATTACGAGGCAGAGATACTCGGCAGGATCTTCCCAATCCAGCGGCTCAACCGTCGCAGCCCGCTCCGGCGCCTTGAGCGTCATTACCACATCGTCGGTGGGCATGTATTTCAGGATGTCCAGTAGATAATTCGCGTTGAACCCTATCTCGAGTTGTTCATCGCTGTAGCCAACGGATATCTCATCTTGCGCTTCACCAAGGTCCGGCGTGCTCACCGAGAAGCCCAGTGTGTCTGTTCCAAACGCCAGCCGCACACGGTGCGTTTGATCACTTGCCACAACACCGACCCGGCGCAGCGCCGCTATCAGGCCTTGTTTGCCCACGGTTGCTCTCTTGTCGTTCTCACGAGGGATAACCTGCTCATAGTTCGGATACGGTCCCTCAATGAGCCGCGTGAATACCACGGTAGACACACACTTGAAGCCGAGGTGGTTGTCGCTGCGCGCAATTGCAACTTCGTCTGACGGCCCAAATAGCCTTCTGACCTGCTCGAGCGCCTTTGGCGGCACGATGAACTCAGCTGACGTCGTACCGCCAGCAATTGGTACGTCCATCTTGGCGAGCCTGTGGCCGTTGGTCGCAACCATACGCATGCGCTCCGGCCTCAGTTCCCAAAGTACGCCGTTCAGAATCGGCCGACTCTCCTCTGTCGACGCCGCAAAGGCAACATGACCGATGAGCTTCTGTAAATCGCTCGATGTGATCATCCAGCTTTCAGAAAAGTCTACTGCAGGAAAGTTCGGAAACTCCTCTTTCGGAATACCCAGGAGCTTGAATTTCGAATGGCCGCATTCGAGGTTGATCCGCTGTTCACCGGCGCTGGTCACTCGTATTGCAGCAGTCGGCAACTC
>Ga0180431_10009050_pt1 | contig 11328 bp, 9 predicted proteins | sample SS_ome_11_FD_132459 | JGI IMG/M metagenome (GOLD analysis project Ga0180431, IMG submission 132459) | Hypersaline lake sediment archaeal communities from the Salton Sea, California, USA - SS_1_MS_1 metaG | ecosystem: Environmental > Aquatic > Non-marine Saline and Alkaline > Hypersaline >...
AATAAGTTCCAATACTTCTTGTCTACTATTCCATATTTCTTCGCGTTCTGAATTTCCATCCAAAGCCTTATCATAAGATTCAAGCGCTTCATCGTAATATCTGAGCATTTTTAAAGCCTCTCCTCTCTTAAACCAAGAAGGAGAATGTGCTGCATTAAACTCTAACGCTCTATCACAACATTCTATTGTTTCTTCGTATTTATTTAACTCAAATAGAGCCTCTGCTTTATTGAATAATATTTTATAATCTTGAGAACCGTTCTTCAAAATTTCGTCATAACATTGAATAGCTTCTTCCCACATGCCAAGTGTCATTGATGCTATTGCTAGATTGTTCCATGCTGGCGCATAATTTGGATCAATTTTAAGCGTATTGTTGAAACACTCAATAGCTTCTTTATTTCTATTTATTTTTAAAAGAGCTTCTCCTTTATAATACATTATATCCGCATCGTAAGGATTCAATCTTACAGCCACATCATAGATAGCAATTGCCTCTTCAAATTGTCCAAGCATTCCGAGCGCGGCGGCTTTATTATAATAGGTGATGGGATCTTTTGGATTAATTCTAATGGCTTCATCATAACATTTTATTGCTTCTTGGAAATTTCCTAAATTTATGAAAGCAACACCCTTATTAGACAAAGCTTTTTGATTTGATGGGTCTTTTTTTAAACTTTTATTAAAAAATTTAATGGCTGCGATAAAATCTCCTTGTTCGAAACACTTTACTGCTTTGTCAAACCATTTACTCGCACCAGTTTTTTTACCCGTGTCTTTAGGACTTCCTTTCATGGCAATTTATCGCTCGATCATTCCAATTGTCGATTATCTAACAACAATAAAAAAAATAAATAACAAGATAAAAACTCTTTTACATGAGATTAAACTTTCCGTTGATAAATCATTTGATTATCGGCTAATAATTTCATTCCAAATCTGACAGAAAACTTAATTTTAATCAATACCTATTAATTTTTAAATGTCGAGAAAATTTAATAAAAATCCTATAAGGGGAATGAGAGAGTTTTACCCCTCGGATCTAAAAGAGTTGCAGTGGGTCGAAGGAATAATTAGAGACATTTCAGAACTCTATTGTTATGAAGAATTTAAAGCACCCATTATTGAACCAGTAGAAATTTTTGCAGCAAAATCGTCCGAGGAATTGGTAAACGAACAGTCCTTTATTATCGAAACAAAAAAGGGGGAGCGATTAATCTTAAGTCCAGAACTCACCCCATCACTAGCCCGTATGATTGCGAACAAATCGCAAGAATTAAGCAAACCCATCAGATGGTTCTCCATCCCTACTTGTTTCAGATATGAACGCCCCCAACGAGGGAGAGCGAGAAGTTTCCGTCAAGTTAATTTCGATATTCTTGGTGAAGAAACCCTTTATGCTGAACTTGAAATATTTAATATAATTATTGACATTTTGACCAGCTTTGGAGCAACTTCCAAGCAATTTCAACTGTGTTTTAATAATAGGCGTTTTGTTGACGCCATTTGCGAGCTCGTTCTAAATGTTCCTGAAGATAAAATGCCACTTGTTTATAAGATTATTGATAAATCAGACAAAATGGAAGAAGAGGAGTTTGAGAAATTCGCTCGCGACTCATTAAAAGATGAAAATCTTGCTGAAGGCGTCCTAAAATTAAAGGACAATATCACTGTTAAAGAATTATTAGATAAGTTCGATAACATTCCTGAGGAATTTTATGCGTCTGACGGTTATAACGAGTTAACATTATTTGAGAGAATGATTAAAGATAATAACCTTTCAGATTTTTGCTCTTTCTCTTCGAGCGTCGTGAGAGGATTGGATTACTATACTGGAACCGTATTTGAATTATTCGACACTGGTACTGAAAATCGGAGGTCTATTTTAGGTGGAGGGAGATATGATGATCTTTTATCGCTATTTTCAGAGGAAAGATTATCTGGAGTAGGATTTGGGATGGGGGTATTGATGTTATCTCTATTCTTAAAAACTTACGATTTAATACCTGACTATGCAAGCAAAAAGGACTATACAGATACCATATACATCGCCTCGATTGATGACAGCGTAGCTAGCTACGCCTTCAATATTGCAAAGATACTACGTGAAGAAGACTTACCGTGCATTCTCGATTACAAGTTTAAAAGCTTGAAAAACCAACTAAAGAAAGCTAGCGATCATGGAGTGCTCATTACCGTAATCATCGGGTCAAAAGAAATGGCGTTAAAGAAAGTAACCGTTAAAAACATGGCTTCTGGAGAGCAAAAAACTGTTAATATTGATGATCTGATAGACGAAATTTACGAGATAATAGAGAAATTCGAAGAAAGTCTTTCGAATGGAGATGAGTAATGATTTTTATAGAAAAATTAATTGAAATGATACGAGATAAACGAAGCGTTGTGTGCCTGGGGCTGGATCCTAGAATGGAACAAGAAGGACAGATCCCACGGTATCTCGTTGACGAATTTAACGATCCAAATAAGATCATTTTAGAATTTAACAAATCTCTCATTGAAGCCACGTTTGATTTGATTCCGATTATTAAACCTCAGATTGCCTTTTACGAGAAATATGACGCTTCAACCGCGCTAAAAGAAACGATTAAATACGCTCAGAAAAACGATTTATTGGTCTTGTTGGATTCAAAAAGAAACGATATAGGATCAACATCCCAAGCCTATGCTGATTCCATGTTCAAGGTGTATGGCGCTGATGCATGTACTCTAAACGGTTATTTAGGAATTGACTGCGTTAGTCCGTTTCTTGAATACAAGGAAAAAGGATTATTCGTGCTTGTAAAAACATCTAATCCAAGTAGCGGGGATTTTCAGAATCTATTCAGCGCTCGCTTGGAAGACGTGCCCGATACGGAACATGAAATCGAAATGAAATCTATTAAATTAGAAAGAAATTACATCCATATGGCAAGACTTGTTTATCACTGGGGAAGAGATCTGCCAAAAATTTTAGACTTTCATAATTTAGGGGTTGTCGTCGGGGCTACTTATCCTAACGAATTGAAAGTGATAAGAGAAATCGTAAAGAATTCTTTCGTTTTAATTCCTGGCTATGGTGCCCAAGGCGCGGGAGCAAGCGATGTGAAATATGGATTTAACGCCAAAGGTTTAGGGGGTATCGTAAATTCTTCTCGAGGAATAATGTTCGCCTATCAAAACAAAAAATATCCCGAAGAACAATTTGGAAAAGCAGCTAGAGAAGAAATTCTTGAAATGAACGATTTAATCAATAAAGAGCGTGTTTAAAAGGAAAATTTAGGGAATATAGGTGCCTCCACCATCTCCCGGGGGGCCTCCAAATTGCATGCTCATTACGATGCTCATTATTACAATCACAGGTATAATTTCCATTCCAAATATAACGAGAGCTCGTTTCATTCCAACTTGGTGAAAAACATTGATTACTTGAAGATTTATCAACATTCCTAATGCTAACATGCCAAATATGAGTCCCGCCATTTCATCTCCTTCTGGACCGTGGTCTTCGCCCGTATACGTGAACATATTTATAAAAATGGGAGCCATGATGAAGAAACATAATCCCGCTTGAATAAAACTGCTAGCTAATACCCATTTCCACTCGCGTTTTACTTCTGCTTTAGTTATTATTAATCCTATTTTTAGAATAGGAATCCATGTGGATGCCATCATGCCAAAAGTAATACCCGCAATTAATAATGGAAACCACGGTTCAGAGGAAATACCTCCTCCCTCTTGAAAGAGTGCAAATAACATTGTGATGTGATAATTTAAAATAATTATTTTTAAAAGATATATACAACATCTATATTTTAAATCTTATGTAAGTTTTAAATTCAAAAAGAATATATTACTATAATATACAAAAAAAATTGGTGGATAAAAAAAAGTACACTAGGAATGATATGCAATGGTAGAAACTGATAACAACGAAGAAAAAACGAGAATCTTTACAGCCGTATGCCAGTGAGGAATTAACGTCGCTGAAATCATAGATACATCCGAGTTAGCAGAGTTCTCAAAGAAACTCCCTAATGTGGTTGATTCTTCTGATTATATTAGTCTTTGAACTGAGCCTGGTGCAGAGTTTCTCAAGGAAAAAATGAACGAGAGTAACGCGAATAGGCTCGTGGTGGCGTCTTGAACACCAAAAACGCACGAACCCGTTTTTAAAAGCGTTTTAGAATCAATGGATGTTGATCCATCATATTTAGAATTTGTGAACATTCGTGAACATGCAAGTTTTGTACACAGGAACGATAAACCTGGTGCTCAAAAAGTAGCTGAAGACGCCATCAAATCAGCAGTTGCGAGAGCTGCAGTGTTGGAAAAGATCTTGGTGAAAGAAGTTGACATTACCAAAAAGGCGTTAGTCATAGGGGGGGGGGTTGCAGGGCTATCTGCTGCCATAGATCTAGCAGAACAAGGATTTGAAGTCCATTTAGTTGAAAAATCCCCGACCATAGGCGGAAAAATGGCTCAACTCGATAGAACTTTTCCAACCGACGATTGTAGCATATGAATTCTAGGACCCGTAATGCTTGAAGCAGCAAGAACTCCAGGGTTACACCTCCACACCTATAGCGAAGTGGAAGATGTCAAGGGATTTGTCGGAAATTTTGAGGTCAAAGTCAGAAAACACGCACGTTACGTAAATAACGACTGTAACGGGTGTGGTGCGTGCTTGGATGTGTGTCCTGCATATGGTTACGACGAATTTAACGAAGGACTTAATCCTAGAAAAGCGATATATATAGCATTTACTCAAGCAGTACCTTCAATGGCTCAAATAGACATGACAAAATGCATAAAATGCGAATTGTGCAAGGGCGTCTGCGAACTAAAAGCAATTGATTTCGACCAAGAAGACGAGATCCTTGATTTAAAAGTAGGTTCAATTGTTGTGGCTACCGGTTGGGATGAATACGAACCACAAAAAGGATACCTCGGCTATGGCGTGTATCCTAACGTGATCACTCAAATGAAACTTGAAAGAATCCTGGCACCGAACGGTCCAACCGTTGGGCACCTCGTGCGTCCATCTGATGGAAAACGACCAAAAAGTATTTTGTTCATTCAATGCGTTGGTTCAAGAGATTTAAACATGAACACGTATTGCAGCTCAGGAGTCTGCTGCATGATTAGCATAAAAAACACGAAACTCATTAAACAACATTATCCTGATACAGATATCATTGTAGCTTACATGGATATGCGCGCTGCTGGAAAAGATTACGAAGAATATTTCACGGCATCAAGAAAAGAAGGCATAAAATACATCAGAACGAACGTTTCCACGCTAAAGGAAGATCCCGAAACCCATAATATAAAAGTCGTGATTCAAAACACAGTAAGGGATTCGTTAGGACCAAGAGAAATGGAATTTGATATGGTAGTTTTATCCGCGGCTTTAACTCCCGCTAAAGGAGTTGAAAAAATTGAACGGTTATTGAAACTTGAAACGAGCCAAGATGGATTTTTCAAGGAGTTTCACTCGAGATTAAATCCAATTGATACAAAAATCCCTGGAATCGCTCTTGCAGGTGTGAGTCAAGGGCCAAAATCAATATCTGAGTCGATAGCACAGGGAAGAGCCGCTGCCTCTTCACTAGCTCGATTAATGGGCAAGGATAAATATCGAATCATGCTAATTCGAGCGACTGTTGAAAAAGACAAGTGCGCTAAATGCGGACTCTGCGAATTGAACTGTCCTTATAACGCAATCACGGTGAAAGAGGATGGTGCCGAAGTTGACGAAATCTTATGTAGGGGATGCGGGACATGCCTGGCAAATTGTCCGTCAGAAGCAATAACCTTGCGATATTATCGCGAACCCCAATACGAAAAGCAAATAGACGCAATTTTGGAGGAAATTTAAAGAGGTGTGAACACTGAGCGAAAATAACACGAAGATTTTGTCGTTTTTATGCTGGAAATGAGGGTATGGTGGTGCTGATATGGCCGGAACAATTCGTGCGCAATATCCCGCAACGCTTAGGCCGATCAGAATTAATTGCACGGGAAGAGTAACGCCAAGTCTCATGATGCGCGCAATTGGAAAAGGTGCCGATGGAGTAATCATTGCTGGATGATATCCCGGAGAATGCGACTACGAAACGGGAAATTTGGTTGCCGAGAGAAACGTTGAATATGTAAAAGAAATATTAAGAATAACGGGACTTTCTCCAGAGAGGGTACAAATGTTTCACTGTAGCGCCGCAGAAGGTCAGAGATTTCAAAACGAGGCAACTCGCATCACGGAAATAATTAAGAAGCTAGGCAGTAACCCTTTGAAAGAAGAAAAAAATAAATCCGAGTAGAATGAATTTTGCGAAAAAATTATCGTCGCAAGAGGACTGACCATGGCAATGGTTTCGGACTCTAATTATTATAGTATTGTAAAAACAAATGCATTTTATTGAATTTTTAATAATAAGTAACATGAAGATATATAAGTGCGATATTCCTATTTTATCACTAATCCTAATTTATGTTGAAATTAGGTATAAAAACTAACAATTTAAAAAAAATTTTTAAAAAAGTGAAATATCATGGGAGAAGAAACTAAAGAAGAAGCTCCTAAAGAAGAAGCTCCTAAAGAAGAAAAACCAAAGAAAGAAAAACCTCCAAAGGAGAAAAAACCTAAAAAGGAACGTCCTCCCCGGGATGGTCCAATTCTTAGTTTCACGGGACCCGAAGGCTCACCAAAAATCGTGGCTTTAATGGGTGCCATGAGCACAATATGGATTGGAAATTTGATATTTTGGGCGGGAGTAAATACGGTTGCAATGGTACCCGCAAACGGATTATGGATCTTTTATGGAATAATGCTGTGGATTCTAGGGCTCCTTTTAATCCTTACCTTAGATATCATTGATTTTGGAGATCCTACACTCAAGAAAATTGAAGCGTTGGAAAAGTTCTATAGGTTTGAAGTATTGCTATTATTTGGGCTCCTAATATTGCTTTTTGAACTTCTTTTCATAAACTTTCTACCAACGACAGCAGCAGCTCTTGGCAGGTTGTTAAGTGGAATATTAGTATTAGTTGCCGGAATATTAGAACTGCTAATAAAGAAGGGAAAAGATATTAAACCCTCTAAAGTGGTTGCATTAATTGGTATCATCTTAGCGTTCATAGAAATATTCTTTCAATTCGCAGGCGCAACTACAGCAAGCATTTGGGACGGAATTGTAGGGCTAATCGTCGTTTTACTTCTGCTTTTGTCAATGTATGAGAAGATCAAGTTTATCCCTTATGTCTGGTGGATGGTTTTAATTCTTGGATATATATTGTATGGCTGGGTTGGAACCCTTGGAGGAACGCTGATTCTAATATCGTTCATCTTGATGCTCATAGAGAAATAATCTTATAATTAATTTTTTTTTTTCATTTTTTTTTTAAACTTTTATGAAGCGAAAATTTCATTATTCCCCTAATCTTTAATTCTACATTTAATTTATAATCATAGTGAGCTTGACATGGGAAAAGATGAAAAACAGCTAAATAAAACACGTCAGCAGTTTAATAAAGCAGAACTCCTCTATAAAAACAAGGAATTCAAGAAGGCGGGCAAGATTTTTGATTCTGTTGGAAACTCTTATTTAAAATTGTTTCAATTCAGGCTTGCTGAAGAGAGCTTCTTTTTAGCGGCAAAATCGTTTACCAAACAGAGAAAATATGATTTTGCTTTAACTTCGTATAGAAACGCGGGAAATATATGCTTTTTTCTCGACGAGTTTATGGAAGCACATAAGTATTTTAACAGCGCTCTCAAGATCGTTCCCAGATTGGACAATGAAAAAGATAGAAATTATAACTATCTATTGTTTGCGTCTCTCTCGTATTTATGCTATTTGATTAAGGCATTACCCGATCAAGGTTTGACTTTACTGAAACAAGTAAAAAAAAAGGTCGACGATTCTTACTTCAAAGAACACGTGTTTGTCAGGCTTGTTACAGATTTAATAGTAGCTATTCGTGACAAGAACAAGAAATATCTTGATAAAGTTGAACAAGACTTTGAAAAATACAAGTTCACCGAGGCGGAAAAGCACCTCGTAAAAAGGGTGTTGTTAACAACAAGATCTCAGATATCACTAAAAACTAAATTGACTCTTGATAAAGAACAATACACGACAAAAGAATTAATGAATATCGGGTTAACCATTGACGCTAAACCATTGCAAGTAATCTCAAATCATCCCTTCTATGACTACGAAATTCAAGAGCTAAAAATAACAAAAGTCAACGTGAACCATTCCGACAACTTGTCCACGACTGAGAAACCCGCTTTGCCATTTATCGTGCAACCTGGTCAACAAAAACAAGTCGAAATCGTGATAAAACCTAACTTCCAGATAGATGACAACTTTATCGGACCAATAGTATTATCGTGCGAATTGGATGAAAAATACGACTTTACCATTGAAACTCAAATAATAAAACCTAAATTAATCTCTCCCCCTCCAGCATTAGATATTTCCACGAGAAATTTAAGACCTCCCTTGATTGACAAGTCGTTTCCATTAGAGATTTTAATTTCAAACAAGAGCGACGGAGAAGCATTGGATATAAAAATAGAAGTCGAATTTCCTGAAAAACTGAAAGTTATGAGAGGCACGACAACGAAACAAATATATTCCCTCAAGACGAATGATCACATGACCTGGGAAATCCAACTCAAGCCACTAGAGGCAGGTGATTTTACTATCAAGATGCATGTGTTTTTTAAAGATCCCGATCAAAACCAACTTGAACAAATAAAAGAGTTTCCATTCTCAATAAAACTATAAATAGCATCAGTCAAAAGGGCTTAAAAAACACGTCAAATTTATGTATTCTTCTATGATTATTGTTTTTACTTTCCCTTTCAATATTGATGGTTTTCTTTTTTAAAGAATCGTCTAATTCGTGTTGAAACTCGTTTGAACGAACGACAATTTCGTTTTCTAACCATAAATATGGAATTTTAGAAATAATTTCCTTTTTTTCCTCGCCGTGGATTAATTCGATACCCTTATTAACTAAACACACTATTTTAAATTCCGGATATAATTTTTTAACCATATCCAGTACCATCTCTTCTACTTTATTTGTCTCTTTATCAATGTCAACTGCCACGTTTAAGAATCCCCGATATCACAATTTAAAATGGTAGAAAACTACGGTATTACAATAAAAAAAAAGAGGATTTAGTTTTATAAAACTTGGTAAATTTTTTAATTGTGTATGAAACCAAACAAACATATTATAGTAAATTCATATTATATATATCTCTCAAATCACTGTTAAAAGCGATTAAAAATCATGAAATTAAAAGTTAAAAACATCAATTTTGAGACGGGAAACGTGAAGGTTGTGGTCTTAAACTCAAAAGACGCCGAAGAATTGGGCCAAAAAGCGGGAGAACGAGTATTATTAAAAAGTATCGGTTCTAAAAGTGTTGGAGTGGAGCAATTGATTGCTATTTTAGATATCTCCTATACTGATTCGATGGTTGCTCCCGGAGAAATTGGAATTTTTCTTGATACCTTTAAAAACATTGAGAACGCAGATCAAATAAAGCAGATCTCCATCCACCCTACTGAAGCACCCGCTTCTTTTGCTTACATACAAAAGAAAGTTAAAGGGCAAAAATTAAGTAGCGAAGAAATTTATAGCATTATCAACGACGCCGTTTCTGGACACTTGTCTCAAATTGAACTGGCCACTTTTATCACGGCCGTGTCGATCAATGGAATGGATAATTACGAGATGACGGCACTCACGTTAGCGGAAACAAAAAGCGGCGATTTCTTCAACTTTGGGGATGATGTCTTCGATAAACACTCAACGGGTGGAGTCCCCGGTAATAAGGTAACGCTTATCATCGTTCCGATTGTCGCTGCTGCCGGATTGTTTATTCCAAAATCCTCCACAAGAGCCATCACAAGCCCATCGGGAACGGCTGATAGCATGGAAGTTTTAGCTCCAATTGCATTCGATTCTGAAGAAGTAGAACAAATACTTTCAGACGAAAAAGCGTGCATAATCTGGGGAGGGGCCCTTGATATATCCCCTGCAGATAACATTTTAATAGAAATTGAACGCCCATTACACATGGATCCAGTAGGGCTCATGATACCTTCCATCCTCACCAAAAAACTTAGTATGGGCGTGAAGCAGCTCGTATTAGACATCCCTTGCGGTCCAGGAACTAAGTTTCCGACTCCTGCAGATGGAAAGAAGTTTGCTCTTTTGTTCAAGGATATCGCAAAAAGCGTTGGAATTATCGCTGAATGTGCCCTAACTTTAGCACATCAACCCATAGGACACGCAGTTGGTCCAGCTATTGAAGCTAAAGAAGCTCTAACCTTACTAAGAGACTATTCTGAAGGTCCTAACTCTTTAATTGAGAAATCAACAGATTTAGCAGGTATTTTACTCGAAATGGGTGGTAAAGCTGAGAGAGGGAAGGGACAAGACATGGCAAAAGAAATTCTTCGCTCAGGAAAAGCTTATGATAAGATGAAACAAATAATAAAAGCTCAAGGCGGCGATCCAGAAATAAAACCAGAAGATATCAAATTAGGACCTCACAAAAAAGAATTTTTTGCAACGAAAGCAGGACACATCACCGATGTTAACAATTCAATCATCAATCAAATAGCGAAAGCTGCGGGGTGTCCACATTCAAAAACATCTGGAGTAGAAATTTTTAAAAAGCAGGGTGCAAGAATTAAGGAAGGCGATTTAATCTTTAGGATTTACTCAGATAGCGGATCAAAATTGAAAAAAGCTGAGAAGATCTATAATTCATCTGGTGGACCAATAATTCTTGGCGGTATGATGATTGAAAGAATATAGAAATTAATATTTCTTATTTCATTTCTTAATAATAGAGAATGTTAACACCCAAATCTATACACGCAGATTTTATTAGAAATAGCATTGATAAGGCTTCTGCTGTTGATTTATTAATTGATTTAATTGAACACTCAGAAGATATAGATGTTAGACTCGAAAGCATCGAAATTTTAGAAGCTATTGATCCAAAAAGTGAAAAATTATTTATATTTTTGGAGAATTTATTTATATCAGATTCACATTATAGATGCAGGACTTTAGCTGGTAAAACGTTAAAGAATCTTTTCAAAGGTAAAGTATTAACACCAATGAAGCACGCTCTTCAACACGAAATGGCGTTAAGTTGTATAATTACCATTCTTTCAACTTTGGGTGAAATTAATACAAGCGAATCGAAATCAATATTAACACAGAAGATTAAAGAAATTGACGAAACAAGAATTAATAAGTATTTAGAAAGTCTCTTTGAGGAGAAAAGTA
>Ga0180431_10009051_pt1 | contig 11327 bp, 11 predicted proteins | sample SS_ome_11_FD_132459 | JGI IMG/M metagenome (GOLD analysis project Ga0180431, IMG submission 132459) | Hypersaline lake sediment archaeal communities from the Salton Sea, California, USA - SS_1_MS_1 metaG | ecosystem: Environmental > Aquatic > Non-marine Saline and Alkaline > Hypersaline >...
AATTACCGAGTTATTGAGGTAAATTCAGGAGGTTCAATTGTTTGGTCTATTACTAATTTAGCAGGTCCACCGTTGGATGCAGAGAGACTTTCAAATAGTAATACTTTAATTGCTCTTGCAACTGGTGTTGTTATTGAGGTGAACTCGGGTGGCACTACTGTTTGGCAAAAAACTGGTTTATCTGGTCCTTATGATGCTGAAGAATTTCTAAATAATCCCCCAGAAGACCCATCTATTGATGGTACAGTAAATGGAGAAGTAGGAGTTGAGTATGATTATACTATTGTAACAGATGATCCTGATGATAATAATGTTTTTTATTGGGTTGATTGGGGTGATAATTCAAATAGTGGATGGGTTGGTCCATATTTTCCTAATGAGGAAGTTGTTCTTAGCCATTCTTGGTCAATTCGGGGCGATTATACTATTGAGGTTATTTCTAAAGATATATTTGGTTCTGAGAGTGATTGGACAACGCTTGATGTTACAATGCCTTTGAACCAACCAGTATCACAAGAATCTCCTTTGTTTGGTTGGTTTTTAAATCATTTTCCGATGATTGGATCTCTATTAGAATTTTCAGTGTAAAAATCAGTCATTGATCACAAATAGTTTTATATCTACAAAATCTGCATAATCTGGAGATATTCATTGGAAACACATCAGAAGATTCAATGTTTTTTACCAGTTGAATTGTTTTCTTTTTAATATCATCAAGATATTCAATAGGTTGTGTTATTCTGATTTCTTTGTTAAAATTTAGATAATGATATATTAATCTAATTTTTTTGATATACGGATATCTCAGGTTAAGAATCAATGCATATAATGTTAATTGATTATCCTTTTTAACAAAATCAGTGGTTGGCATTCTAGATGTTGTTTTATAATCATGTATTTCATAGAATCTATCGCTGGTTTTAACTATTCTATCAATATAACAAAGTAAACTACAATCATAATCTTTATCAGGATTTACAAGTAAGCGTTTTTCAACAGCAATAGTTCTAACTTGGTTGAATGGATGATATCTATTGTAAAAATTTATAATGCATTGCTCTGCTATTTGAAAATAATCCTCGGGACAGTATTTTTTCATGGATTTTATACTTGTATTATTCCAATTATAACACCATTTGAGTCTTAGGTATCTTATTAATTCTTTCAAATTATTCTTTTTCTGAAAAAAATATAGATCTTTGTATAATTTTTTTAATGTCTCATGTACTCTTTTTCCAAGAAAACACTATATACTTTCTTCTGCCTTTATTTTAATTTTATCGATATATTGAAATTTATATTTACGAGGGCATTGTCTATAAAAATTTAATCTTGAATAAGAATAAATAATCATACTACAGATCACCTCCTAATAAAAAATTTTTCAGAAAATCGTCTGAAAAATTTACAAAAACAAAAAGTTGTCTTATTACATAAAAAGAAAAGAAGAATTTTAGTAAGATGGACAAATATCCGAAACAGTGAGAAAGTTCAAATGTTTCGTTTGAATATTCTCCTGTTGAACAGTTTTGAATCCGCTCAGGGCTGCTACTTTTTACATAATTTAAAATATCCATAGATTAGTTTAAATTTATATCTTTTTTTGGCCGGTTTTCTGATAGGGATGTAATAAATCCAATGAATCCTGTGAATATGTCAGTTATTAAAAAACCAACAAGTGAGACTACAAGGATTTCTTCTTCAAGAACATTAAATTGACAAACTGTATAAAATAAAAAAATAGCTACTGCTTCACGTGTTCCAAGTCCTGCAAAAGTTATAGGTATAAAACCAATTACGTTTGCTATTGGGTACAATAAAAGAAAATAGATATATGGAATGTTTAATCCAAGGGCAATTATAACAAAATATTCTTGTGAAAAAATTATAATCCATGTAAAAATTCCAAGTATCATTGGTAGCATTAGCTTTTTTATGCTTGGAAAATCAGTATAAAAAGTATCAACAAATTTTGTCAGATGGCTTTTTATTTTTTTTGGAATGAAATATTTGATTAAAGTATGAAATAATTTTTCTCCTCTTTCTTTTTTTACAAAAAACAACAATATTACAATTATAATAAAAATTGCAATTGCTGATATATAAAATAGATCAGGTCGTGTTCCAATTACAAGAAACGTTCCTAAAAGGATCATTCCATAAAGCGACATTGTATGAATAATTACTTCTAAGGTTGAATTAACAAAAAGCTTTCCATAAGGATCACCTGTTTTTTCTTTCATATATGGGATTCTCATAAGTTGTCCAAAATAACCTGGTGTTATACTACCATAGAAAAAACCTATCAGAAAAATTTTTAATGACTCATAATAACCTAGGTTTATATTTTGTTCTTTTTGGATTAGCTGCCATGCATAATTTCTAATTAAAAGTCTTGGAAGGGTAAGAGATAATGCTATAATTATATATATTGGATTTATTGAGAAAAAAGCATCTATAATTTTTTCAATATCTAAACTATAGATAATGTAAAATAATATTATTATCCCAATTAATGGTAGAAATTTTTTTACATATTTGAGATTATTTCCCATTTGATAATAACAGATAAAACAAAGATTGTTTTATAATGTTTGTTAGATAAATAAACAATATTTTGGCTTTTTATGAAGAATATAAGTGTAATTTGATTATATATTCAAATTACGTATAATTATTAAAAATTGTATTTAGAATTGAGAATATGTTTGGAAATATCCTTTCTAAAATATTAAATAAAAATGAAGTTTTCTGGTTTTTTGGCATGCTGATTTCAAGTGGATCTGACCAATCGCTTTCCTCTTCATGAATATCTTTTGCTTTTACTTTTATTTGATATGTACCTTGTGAATCCCAAGTATGAGATGTCTCAATAATTTCTTCTGAATTATAAGGTCCTAACCAATCACTAATTTCATTTCCCCAATCCCATTTGTAATATACTTTATCACCATTAAAATCAATAGTACTTGTCGAATATGTATATTCTGTACCAAAGTTACCTTCTGTTTCTCCTGCGGGGGTGTCTGGTTTGTTTGGTGGTGTGTTTTCTAGATGATTTATAAAATCAATTACTGGATCACCAAATAAATTTAATTCATAGTAACACCATCTCATACAATCTTCGTCTATTCTGTAAAGATTATCTTCTTTTGAATCATGGTTTGCTTTTCCAAGTGTTGTTTTTCCTTCACCAAAAACTGCATCTATAAACTCTCTATGAAATCTTTGTGAAGGGCCATCAGTTGTGGATGATCCATAACCATATCTAGCATTCATTACAACTGCAAACGCAGCATTATCGGTTTTTACAGTGAAATACTCTGCAATACAATCACCGTTATCAAAACCACCTGACATGCATCCTTGTGAGTATACGAAACAAAATTTATCATTTATAAGAGATGAAACATCGCCATTTCCAAGCTTCATTGCATAATTATAGTTACAATGACCAAGATGATTAACGATATGAAGATTATTGTTTATCCTGTTTATAATTTCTGTTTTTGGCCAATTATTCCCAGACCAGTCTCTATCATATAAAGTATCTATGTTATATTGTGATGAGGGAATGCCAACAGTTGTATAGCCATGTGCACTTGAGCCATCAATTAACTCATCCATATAATTACCACCCCAGTCACCAGCACCGCCAAAATCAAGAAACTCCCCAACCATTAAAACATCATCCAAATAGCTACTTTGAGAGTACATATATGCAATTGATTTATCAACAAAATTTTCAACTTCGGAGGTTGTTCCAACTGGTGCTCTACCTACATATACCTCAGCAACTAAATCAACATCACCTCCACCAGGTCCATCACCTGGTTCACCCCAGTATCCATCTCCATCGTAGTTATATGTTCCATCAAGACATGCATAATATATATCAGATGGCATGTTTTCCTCTGTTTCAGACCATGGCCACCACCAAATTGTTCTAACAAAAAGATCCTTAGCAGGTATCACATCATCATCTGCGCCTATTAGCACATATTTAATATTCCAATCAGTATATGCTGTTGTTATATAATTACGAATTATATCAGGATTGCTTGATCCAATATCACTTGTCGTTTTTATGATGGTGCTAACACCATTTGCATTATGAGTTGTTTTTAATGGTTCAAATCCATCTTTTAAAGTATCAGTTGTAATAATTAATAGATCATAATCTGTTTTTGGATTATTTACTGGTTGTATATATGATTTAATGATCTCAGGATTGTCTACTCTACTTTCAATTTCAATTCTATCTTCTTGTAGACCTCTATACAAGGGATTAACGTCCATTTTTGGTTTTAAATCAATTATAATCTCAATATTTTCATAAAAGTATAGCTCACCTGTTTTTGGAATATACTTCACCGGATTTACTTTTAAAATAAGTATTTCATATCCTCTGTAACAATATGTGCCAATCTTTGTTACAAGTTCAAGAGGAAATTCTTTTTCAAAATCATAAATGTTCTTATCTGGATGATTTATAGGTTTTTTATCTATATTTGTAATTGGAAATATCTCACTAACAGGTTCAATTAAAAAACCATCACCTAAAAAGATTTTCTCACTTGTCTTTATTGTGATTTCATCAACATCCATATTTTGAGGTATTAATATATATGCTCCTTTAGATGGCAAATAAGGTTCGCCTATGTTTCCAGAATTTGAAATCCCATCAATTTTTATTTGATCATAAAAATCCTCGCCAATTTTTATTGTATTAATTGTCGGATTCTCAAAATTATATTTTTGAGTAATTATGTTTATGTTTTTTTGGTTCTCTGCAGATGAAATAATTGAAAACGAGGTCAATATTAGTAAAAATGTTAAAAAAATCGCCTTAAAGTTAATAATCCCTTTTTTTCTGCTTTTCATATTTTTCCCTAATAATATTATCTATTTTTGTAATATAAACTTATCTACATATTTATTATATATATTTAATAATATTATACAATTTTTAATTTTTCAATTATGATTTCAGAAGTCCATTTGGCAGCATTACCAGCTACTTTTGGACATTTATCAACATGGGCACCTGCTTTTTCAAATTCAGTATATTCTTTTGGATCCATAAGATTAAATGATTTTCCAAATATCTTTTTTTGAATATCACAACAAAGAGTAGAACCGTATTCTTCTATGAACCTTTGATATAACATATTTGAAAATTGAAATACTCGTCTTTTTTTATTACCCATCTTAAAATCATCATAGTTTCTACCAACAATAGAACTAATTGCTAAAAGTCCTCCTACAAGTGCTCCACATGTTCCTTTTGATGATAAAGCAGCCCCTCCAGCAAGAGCATCTGCTGCTTTAATAGTAGAAATATCTCCAACGTCTAGTGTTTCAAGAATTGCAGCGAGAACACATTGAGGGCAACTACCAATTTCCGCCTCATATTTATATGCTAGATCATAGGCTTTTTTTGATTTTTCCTGTTTTGAATCCATATTTTCAGTTATCAATGTTTGTTTCTTAAACCTATTTTATTATGATTCTAATAATATAAATGGTCCAAATACAAATCCTTGTTTTGTTCTTGTTCCAACATTTACATTAACAGCTATTGATATTTTTCCTAGACCAAAAATTGAATCGTCTATATTAAGAATAGTTTCTTCTCCTGCTGGAAGTGATTCTATTGTGCCCTCTGAATAAACATCAATTAGTTTTAATATGCCTCCAGTTACCTGAATACTCCAGTCAATATCATTTTCTATCAATGTACCATTATTTTTTAATGTTGCACTAATAGTACTCATTCCTTTATTTATCTCTAGTTCAAAATTTTCAGGCCATAGCTCTACAAACGATTCAGCTGTAGTTTCATCAACATTATTGCTATTGTCCCTATCATATATTGTTGCTATAATAAATACATTATCTTCCTCAAGATCAGAAAAGCCATATTGTGCACCATCCCAGGTTGTAGAAAGTTGAGAAGTATCGCCTGAATTTACCTCAACATTTTCATTAAAAGCATAATTGCCGATCATAGCAAAGTGATAAGGTTTACCATTATTGGTATTCCATCGTGAGATAATTTCAGTAACAAAAACATGTACATGTCCATTATATGAGGATGCTTCATTGTTGGTAATATCAAGATCTACATCAATTGATGCGTCATCATTCCATATAATATTTAGGTCAAGATCAATATCCTTTACATCACGCTCTCCGCATTGATCAATTCTGTATTCATATGCATAGGGTATTCCACCAGTCCCCACATGGCGAGTATATCCTCCATCAAACACATAATCAGGAATAGATGATGCACCCAGTTCACCACAACGCCCACTTGCATATCCATTTTTGTCAGATACAAGAGCTACATAATAAAAATCATAATCTCCAGAGTAAAAGATATCATGCATTACAGATGCAGCTGTTGCACAAGGTGGACACCATGAAGCAGTACAAGCTTCTACCATAACAGTGTGAGTGTAATCTTCAAGTTTGTCTGATGAATTGTTTTTTAAAAAGTCATTATTTATATTTGTGTTTGTAGATGAAGTTGCTCCTATAAATGAGGAAAAAATCATTATAAAGAGCACGCTAACCCCTATCATTTTTTTTGTTTTATGTTCAATCTTCATATTTTCCCTAATATTATTAACAGATGTTAACTTTATATATTTTTCCCATATATTTATATTAAAGGATTAGAATTAAAACATATTCTTAATATATTGTTGTGGATAAATAATTATAGTAATTGGAAATCTTTATTAAATCATAATTTTTATTGGAAATGGTTACAAAGATGGATAACGAAGTAATATTTATAAAAAAAGGTGATGAGAAAAGCAAGACAAAAAAACCAGGAAAACTATATAGACTAATGGTTAAATCAAATAAAATGGAAGCAATAATTGCAGAACTTGAACCACATACTGAATCACGCTGGTTTAAACATAATGGACAGGAAATGCATCTTGTTCTTCAAGGAGAAATGGAGTATACAGTCGGTGAAAAATCTTACAGACTTAGCGAAGGTGATATACTCTGGCATAGTTCATCACAAAAACATAAAGCAAAAAATATCGGCGAAAAAAATGTACAATATATAACTGTAGGAACTCCCCCAACATTGATGTGGGCTGACTTATAATTCATCAAAATACAAGCAGTCTCCACTCATTATTTTTTCATACTCCTTATTATCTGTTTTTATAATTAAAAAACCTGAATCATCAACATCATAAGCTTTTCCAATAATTAAACCTTTAGGTGTTTTTATCTTTACACGTCTATCTAAGGTATCAGATAAAGACTTCCATTTTGAAATTATAAGTTTGTATTTTTTATTTAGAAATAAACTGTAAAATTTATCAAATTTTATCAAAAGTTGTTTTAAAAAATTATGATAATCTAGATTAGATTTCATCTCATTTGAAAGAGAGGTAGCTGGTTTTTTAATATCTTTAGAAAATATTTTAAGATCGGTATTAAGGTTTATACCAATTCCAATAGTTAAAAAATTCATATCATCTTTATTTGGATCTGATTCTATTAATATACCAGCTAACTTTTTTTTATCTACTCTAATATCATTCGGCCATTTTATCGCACATTTAATCCCATAGGATAATACAGTCTCAGAAACTGCAAGAGCCGCAACAAATGGAAGTAATGTAGTTTTTCTAAGTTGAATATCAGGTTTTAATATTATTGATAGATATAATCCACCCTCTGGTGATTTCCAAACTCTATCAAATCTACCCCGTCCCTGTTTTTGTATTCTTGAAATAACAACAGTTCCCTCAGGTTCTCCATCTTTTGCAAGCTTTTTTGCCATTGTATTTGTAGAAGAAAGCTCATTGAAAACAAAGAATTTTTTATAAAAATCAATACTTATTTTTTTTGATAAATCCTGGGTTTTTTGAATGAAATGATTTTCAATCATAATATTCTATAAAATATTTAATAAAATTCTTATTTAGAACTATTTGCAGCAATTATTACAGCTTGAACTGCTGCCATTGCTGCTGCTGTTTTGGGAGTTGATGACTGTGTTTTTGTTTCTTTTACATGTTTAACAACTTGATCAAGTATTTTATATCTTGTAATAAAACTTGTATCATAATCTCCTTTAATCCACTCTGGATTGTTCATAACCACCTGATGGAATGGTATATTATGTCTGACTCCACCTATTTGGAACTCCCATAATGCTCTTTTCGTACGATCTATTGCTCGATTTCTGTTTTCTGCCCATACAATAAGTTTAGCTATCATGGAATCATAAAAAGGAGGAATTGTAAAACCTTGATATACACCAGAATCAATCCTTACACCTGGTCCACTAGGTTCGGCATATCTGATAATTTTACTTGGTGCAGGTTGGAAATTATTAAGTGGATCTTCTGCATTTATTCTACATTCAATTGCATGTCCTCTAGGTTTAATATCATCTTGAGAATATTCAAGTTCAAGGTCTGATGCAACACGAAGTTGTTCACGGGCAAGATCAACACCTGTAATTGCTTCGGTTATTGGGTGTTCTACCTGTAATCTTGTATTCATTTCTAAAAAATAATATTTTCCATCTTTGAACATGAATTCACATGTACCTGCATTATAATATCCTGCAGTTTTTGCAGCAAGAATTGCTTGTTTACCAATCTCCTCGCGAAGCTCTTTTGAAAGTGCACAAGATGGTGTCTCTTCTATTAATTTTTGATGTCGTCTTTGAACACTACATTCACGTTCATAACAATGAATTATATGATTCTTCTTATCACCAATAATTTGGTATTCTATGTGTCGTGGATTATCAATAAATTTTTCAATAAAAACTGCGTCATCTCCAAAAGAATTTTTAGCTAATTGTCTTACTGATTCAAGTGCTTTTTCCATCTGTTTTTCGTTTTCAACCATCTGAATACCAATACCTCCGCCACCGGCAGAGGCTTTTAGCATCACTGGATAACCAATATCATTTGCTATATCTTTGGCTTTTTCATGGTCAGTAATAGCTTTGGTTACACCTGGAACTACATGAACACCAGCTTCAATCATTGATTTTTTTGAATCAATTTTTGACCCCATCAATTTCATCGCAGAAACAGGAGGACCAATAAACTCGATACCGTTTTTATGACACATCTCTGCAAAATCAGCATTTTCAGCCATAAATCCATAACCAGGATGTATACCTTCAGTTTTTGATTTTAAAGCAACATCTATAATTTTTTCTTTATTTAGATAACTTTGACTTGCAGGACCAGGTCCAATATTATATTTTTCATCTGCATATTTTACAAAAAGTGCCTTTTGATCTGCATCAGAAAATACAGCTACTGTTTGAATCCCTAGTTCTTTGCATGCTCTCATAATACGAACAGCAATTTCTCCACGATTAGCAATCAATACTTTATTTAACATAATATTACACCATACTTAACTTTATAATACCTGTATCAAAAGATCTCCGCTTGCAACAGAATCTCCTTCAGATACAAAAATATCTTTTACCTCTCCGGAAGTATCAGATTTTACTTCTTGTTCCATCTTCATAGCTTCAATTGTTGCAATTATATCTCCATCTTTAACTTTATCTCCCTTTTTAACTTTGATTGAAAGAATTGTGCCTTGCATATTTGTTTTTACACCGCCTTCAACGTCTTTAGGTTTTGCCTGAGGAGTATTTCCACCCTGCCCTGAGACAAGAAATCCACCAGTTGGATTAACTTTAACTTCAAATGGTTCACCATCAACTTCAACTTCAAATTCAGTTGGAATCTGTGCAGGTCCTGATCTTTGGTCTGGTGGGGATGTTTCAAGCCATAATTGTTTAACTTCTGGAAATGATTGTTTTACCATACCTCGCATGAGATCATGATCAATTGGTAAAGGTAACATATCCGAAGTAAATTCTGGTTTGGCTTGGCCTTTTAAAAACTTTAAACCAACCTGTGGAAATAATGTATATATCATTATATTTTCATCAGTCATTTCAACATCATGTTCTTTTAGTTCTGATTTGCATTTTTCCCACATTGGTTCTAATAAGTCTGAAGGTCTACAATCAATGACTTCATCTTTCCATTTAGCTCCTAATACTTTTTTCATTATTTCTGGTTTAATAGGGGCAGGAGGTTTTCCATACATTCCTCTACAATAATCCTTTGTTTCTTTTGTAATTACCTTGTATCTTCCATGTAAAACATTCATTACTGCTTGAACGCCAACAACCTGACTTGAAGGTGTGACAAGAGGTGGATAACCAAGTTCCTCACGAACTCTTGCTGTCTCATCTAGAATATCTCTATATTTATCATGTGCTCCTTGTTCTTCAAGTTGAAATATTAAATTTGAAAGCATTCCACCTGGGACTTGATGAAGAGTAACACTTGGATCAACTTTTAGTGCATTAAAACGATGAAGATGCCTATATTTATCCCATATCTTGTTGAAATATTTCCTTATTTCTATTAAAAGTTCAAGATCGTATCCTGTATCCCATTGAGTTCCTTTAAATGCTGCTACAACACTTTCTGTAGCTAGTGCAGCAGTTCCACCAGAGATTGGCGACATTGCTGTATCTAATACATCAACTCCTGCTTCAGCTGCTCTTTGATAAGCCATTCCGGTCATTCCGCTAGTACAATGAGAATGAAGCACAATTGGAAGTTTTATTCCTGCATCTTTAACTCCCTTTACTATATCATAAACTCTCTGTGGTGATATCATACCTGCCATATCTTTAATACATAGAGAATCGGAACCTATTTTTTCAAGCTCTTTGAATTTATTCACAAAATAATCAACTGTGTGAACCGGAGAAATAGTATAACTTAAACAAGCTTGGACATGACCTCCATTTTCTCTTACAGCCTTCATAGGTATTTCCATATTTCTGATATCATTTAATGCATCAAAAATTCTGAAAATATCTACTCCATTTTTCTTTGAAAGATAAATAAATTTTTTTACAACATCATCTGGAAAATTCCAATAGGCAACAGTGTTCATAGCTCGTTCTAGCATTTGCATTGGCGTGTTTGGCATTGCTTTTTTTAATTGTCGTATCCGTTCCCATGGACTCTGATTTAGATAACGAATCGAAACATCAAAAGTTGCTCCACCCCATACCTCAAGGGCAAAAAAACCAACTTCGTCTAATTTATCTGTAATTGGTAACATATCCTCTGTGCGCATCCTCGTAGCAAGCATTGATTGATGTGCATCTCTAAGTATCATTTCATGTAGTTGAACCATTTTATTTTACCTCCGTTAATTTTTTATATATTTTAGTAGTCTCAAATGTTGAAGGGTATCTTGTTACCCTACTTAAGAATATC
>Ga0180431_10009052_pt1 | contig 11327 bp, 9 predicted proteins | sample SS_ome_11_FD_132459 | JGI IMG/M metagenome (GOLD analysis project Ga0180431, IMG submission 132459) | Hypersaline lake sediment archaeal communities from the Salton Sea, California, USA - SS_1_MS_1 metaG | ecosystem: Environmental > Aquatic > Non-marine Saline and Alkaline > Hypersaline >...
CGTAGAGAAACCGGGCTGCTTGGCCACTCTCAAACCCTTGGCACGCACCTCGGGCAGGTTGAGGCTGCCATCAATGAACCATCTGAGTACGGCATCGCTGCGTCACTCGATGGACTATTCAACGCCTTCAGTGAACTTGCCAACGATCCCTCGAGCAGCGTGCATCGTGGGTTGGTTCGGCAAAATGCGAGCCGATTGGTGGATCAACTGCATCTGCTGGATGAGAATTTAGTTGAGACCGGGCGCAACGCACTGGCCGAGATGAACGCTACGGTGGATGACGTGAACCGTATCGCATCCGAGATAGCCAGCCTGAATCAACTTATCCTCTCGTCAGGCGGCCCGAACAATTCGGCGCCCGACCTGGAGGACCAGCGAGATATTTTGATCGATCAACTCTCCGAGTCAATGGGCGTACGAGTACTGCAGCGCGACGACGGAACTGTTGGTGTTGCTGCCGGAGATACTCTATTGGTCGATGGAGGAATGGCGCAAACACTCGAAGTTCGGGCATTGGCTGGTGGAGGCACGGGGATAGGCGTCGTCGGCGGCAGCGACGTCGATCCAAGGTCTGGGAGCCTGCTAGCATTGGCCGAGGTCTTGAATGTCGAGCTTCCCGGGCTGCGTGCCAACCTCGATCAGTTCGCCGCGGCGTTGGTGACGGAGGTGAACGCCATTCACAACAGCGGGTTCACTGCGACCGGAGCAACGAACGTCGATTTCTTCGACCCTGCAGGCGTTACTGCACACACTATCGCGTTGTCAGCAGCGGTTCAGAGTTCCGCTGACGAGATTGCTGCCGGTGGCACGACCGCGGCTGGAGATGGAGATGTGGCGCTACAGATAGCAGCGTTGCGATCCACTTCCATAGCCTCACTTGGCGGCACTTCGATGGGTGATTTCTACACGAGTACCGTCACTTCGTTTGGATCCAGAGTGCTGGATGTGCAACAAAACGCGGCCGTCCATCAAACTTTGGTTGACCGTGCAGAAACGGTACGGGCAAGCTCAAACGGCGTGAATGTGGATGAAGAGATGGTCATGCTGATTGCGCAGCAGCAGGCGTTTGCCGCCGCGGCTAGACTCGTGACGGTCGCGGACGAGATGGTTACAGAGATATTGAGAATGGTGTGATGTAGACCGTGCTAGACGTCTCGTTGCCGTTTCGTCCAATAGGGCAGTGAGAGGCTCACGCGAGTTCCACCATCTTCGGTCTCGTCGATTTCGATGCTACCTCCCCAACTCTCGGCCGAATAGCGAGCCACAGTCAATCCAAGGCCCACGTGTAGTTCCGGGTCTTTCGTCGAGAAAAAGGCATCAAAGATCTGGTCCCTTATTGCCGAATCGATGCCGGTACCGGAATCCTGCACAGCGATCGTCACGCCGTTGTCGGATGGAGATGCCTCAATAGATATCTTTGCTTCTCGTTGCTCCCCTACAGCTTCTTTTGCGTTCGAAATCAACGCCAGGAGGACTTGGCGCAAACGTCGATCGGATGCACGAACGGGAAGCAAGTCAGGTGATGCATTCCACTGAATGTGTCCTACCGGTTGTGCACGTTGCAGCTGTTGCCAATCATGAGTGACACTCAAGACCTCTTGGACGAGGACAGGGCGATCTTCGTCTTCACCGTGTGTACCAAAATCCCGCACCACAGCTGCAGCGCGGTTCATCTTCTCATCGACCCACCGCGTCATGGCGAGCCATTTGTCCGGTTCGATATCTCCAGCTTGAACGGCCGGCGCTCCCATGCATAGCGCCTGTGATGCGTTGCTGAGATCGTGAGCAATTCCTCTGAACATGCTGTGGCCCTGGTTGGTGCGGTCCAGCATGATCAGCAAGTCATCTAGTTGCCGGCCATGAATCCCGGACAGATATGACGTGAGTGTTTCGGGTAACAACATTGCAGCAACGACTCCTCGATTACTATAGAACCGGCGTCCCAAATGGAATGCCGTGCCAGAGTAGGTGGTTCCCACTCAAAGCGCAAGGTGTCCAACGAGCTCTCAAGAACACACCGAGACTCCAGAAACCACGGGATCTACATGATTACGGTACCTGATGACTTCGAGTGTTGCCTCGGTTAGAACCGCGCCGCGCGCGAGCAGCATGACGCCGGAACTCGTGTAAATATCCTCGGCGAGTACCATACCTTCTCTGAGGTCGGCGACCGACAGTTGGGTGTTGGCGCTAGATCCATCCGCGCCAGTGTTCTCGCCCAAGACCGATTGCAAATGCAACAATACGAGCGGATCGTAGAGAGTGCCGCCCTGGCCCTTCAGCTGAGATAATACCTCGGCTGCCTGCGACAAGTCGCCGTCTTCCAGTCGGTCGAAAATGTCCACCAAGACCCTGAGGATTCTCGATCGCAGCGGTATTTGGCCTTTGCGAAGTCTATCGGGAAGCCCAGTACCGTCCCAATTCTCACACATGGCACCTACGACTTCTGCCGGACCCGCTAGCAAGTCTAGCTGTGCCAGTACGGCTGCTGACACGACAGTGTATGCTGGGCCATTGCATGCAGGTCGATGCTCCAGTGCAACTCGTGGTGCGGACGCTGGATCGACGATTTTGCCGATTTCCTGCAACCGGGCGCCAACGTCGAGGTCCGGCAGGAGATGGCCTGGTATCTCGAATCTTGCGGCGATCTTCTCTGCCAACGAAGCTAGCGCCTCACCTCTGCGAGACGCTCCAGGCAGCCGCGAATCGATCAGACCAACCAGAAGGTCGACAATCTGCTCTATGTCCCGAGCGGCGGTCTTCAAACGAACGTCACCCTGCAAGATCTGCGCGCGCATCAGACTCAACCTTGAGGCTTGAGCCAGAACGGCTTCCACGTCCTCGGGATCGAGCGGGACAGTCAGGAAGGCGTCAACACCCGACTGCAGCGCCAACGCCTTGTTTTCACGTTCGCCATGGGCGATGAGGAACACCAACAGCGCGTAAGCGATGCGACCGTCTGCCTTGATAGCCCGGCAGATCTCGAAACCATCGGTGTCACCAACAGTAGCGCCGCAGATTATCAGGTCTGGAGAAAGCTCCAATGCTAGATCTACAAGACCGTCCCCGTCGATCGTCACCGTGAGTTCCATATCGGGAATCTGCTGCACCACTTCGGAAAACCCGCGCGTGGTGAAGGGGTCATCGCATGCCATGAGAACTGTAACGGTCGCACTCACGGCGCACCTCGCCGAGCCTGGTTGGCTGTAACGGTCGAGTCTGGAGGCTGCCCTGCGCCTATCTCCTGGATTGTGATGGTGACCCTTCTGTTGCTGGGCGCCAAAGGGTTTGCCGGGTCGCGAAGTTGCCTGTCGGCCAAACCGCGGATCTGGCCGATCTGCGAGTCGTGCATGCCGTTCGAAGTGAGTATTCGACGGGCGGCGTTGGCGCGGTCTGCGCTCAACTCCCAGTTCGTGTAAGTATGGCCTTCGACGTACCTCCGTGCATCCGTGTGACCTTCAATGATCACGATGTTGGGGAGTGGGGCCAGTTCCGCTCCTAGTATCTGGAGCACCTGCCTCCCCTCTGGCTTCGGTTGGCTGCGTCCCGTCTCGAAGAAGATGCCGGACGAGTCTTCGAGCAACTGAATCCTCAGTCCATCCTCCACCAGCTCCATCTCGATGTGAGCAGCAACCGACTCCAATCCCGGAAGCCCGTCCAGTCGGTTCCGTAACCTCGACTCGAGCTCTCGGAGTTGTAAGCGTCGCAGACTGAACGTCTCAATCAATACGGGTCGAATGTCTGAAGCCATCGATCCATCAGACGGCATGAGAGAACTGCCGGCTTCACCAGGGAAGCCCAAGGGGTTAGCGAAGTACCCGGCAATGGATGACCGCACCTCGGAACTCTGGTTGACGAGCCACAACACTAGGAACAGGGCAAACATCGCGGTCATGAAGTCGGCAAAGGCGACCTTCCACGCCCCACCGTGCGCGCCATTGTCGTGGCGTTTCTTGCGCACGATTATCCGTAACGGGGCCTCGCGTTCCTTGTTCATGGGAGCCTACTTTTTTCTGGTACTCTTGCAGGCTGCTTCCATCTCTTCGAACGACGGGCGCACGTCGGCGAAGATCGCCCTCCGCGCGAATTCTGTCGCCACAATCGGAGCGAACCCCTTGGCAAAAGCGACAACGCTGGCTTTGATGAAATGATGGAAACGGGCCTCCTCCGCGTTTTGGTGTTCCATGCTGCTCGACAACGGAGTCGCGAAACCATACGCCAGTAGCACGCCGAGGAATGTTCCAGTCAGCGCAGCACCCACCTTTTCGCCGATGTGCTCCACCGGTCCGGCTATTGCGCCCATGGTTACGACAATGCCCAAGACCGCTGCGACGATGCCAATTCCGGGTAGGGCATCGCCCACTTTTTGGAGCACATTCACTGGACGGGCTTCCTGTTCGTGGTGCACTTCGATGTCAGCATCCATCAACGCCTCTAGATCGTGCGGCGGCACACTTCCAACCAAGACAAGCCTGAGAGAATCACACAGGAAGGTGATTGCGTGATGTCGGGAGGCGACGGCGGAGTACTTCTTGAAAACCTCACTTTGATCGGGGCGTTCGATGTGGGATTCGATCGCTACAAGGCCGTCGCGTCGTGCGATCTGGAACAACTCGAAAATCATCTTCAGCGCCTCGAGATAAAGCTCCTTCGAGAACGGTGTTTGTTTGATCACCCCGGTGAGCTTGGCGAACAGCTCCTTCAGAATGGATCTCGGTGTCGAAATCAAAATGGTGCCCAGCGCGGTGCCACCGATCACGATAAACTCCGAGATGTGGAATAGGGCTGCAATGTGCCCTCCCGCCAGACTGAACCCGCCGAGCACTGACACAATTACCACTAACACGCCGACGATGGCGAGCATGCTTGCGTCCCTGTCCTCCGATTTGAAATGCAATGAAGTGCTTGTCTAGAGGGATTATCGGATTTGGCGCCGCGAAGCTTGAGATCAGGCGTGCTGTACGGATTTCAAAGGCTGCTAAAGGAGTTTTCTCGCATAGCCGATAATTCGAGCTGTCAAGGAACGCGGCTACCGACGATCGGATGTCGCGAGAAACGGGTTGAGCGGCACGGTCAACTTGGCTCGACCCCGAAACCTGGGAATCGTCATGGGTCTTCTTCGACTGGAGCAAGCGCGGCCTGGCATGCAGCTCACCTCAGATGTGGTGGATCGGAACGGGCAACTTCTCGCGAAGGCGGGAAACGAACTGACCGAGAAAGAGCTGAGGTTGTTCAAGATCTGGGGAGTGCAGGGTGTCAATGTGGCAGGCGATGATGACGCCAATCAACAGCTTCAGAACACCGCCCAGGATTCGGTGATAGAGCCGCGGCATGCCGCTGCAGCACGCGAGCTATTCAGACATTGTGACTTGGACCACCCCGTCGTGGCACTGTTGCTCGAAGAGTGTGCCCGAAGGATTGCGGGCGGGGGGAAACATGCCACCTAGTATTGAGGACCTAATTCGCAAATCCACAAACATAGCGTCACTTCCCGCTGTGTATATGAGATTGGTCGAAGTGATGGAAGACCCTTACAGCTCTGCGGATGACGTTGGGGCGGTAATTAGCGAAGACACTGGGCTCACAGCTAGGCTACTTCGTCTCGTAAATAGCGCCATGTATGGATTCCCATCGGCAATCGAATCAGTTAAGCAGGGCCTGACGGTCGTTGGCACGCAGCAGATTCACGATCTCGCACTGGCTACTTCTGTAGTGGACATGTTCAAGGACGTTCCTCAGGAACTGGTGGATATGGCTAGTTTCTGGCGACACAGTATTGGCTGCGGAGTATGTGCCCGGGCACTGGCCTCAGAGTTGAAAGCACCAAACGTCGAACGGCACTTCGTAGCCGGCCTGCTGCACGACATTGGGAAATTGGTGGTTTTCATGTCCCATCCGGATGGGGCCCGCGCTGCGATCGAGCAATCGGTGGACGACAAGACGCTGCTGCACGAAGCCGAGAACGCGGTCCTCGGTTACGATCATGCGGCTGTTGGGCAAGCGCTGATGTCCAGCTGGAACCTACCGGTTTCACTGCATGTCCCGGTTTCACTCCATCACCGCCCAGCCCGAGCCACCCGATTTCAGATAGAAGTTGCCGTTGTTCATCTGGCTGACGTTTTCGCACATTCAATGTTGATGGGAAGCAGCGCTGAGCGCTGGGTACCTACACTCAATGCATTCGCATGGGAACGACTTGGTATTCCCGAGAACGCCATTGCCAACGTATTGGCAGACGTTGACCAGCAGTACGAGGCAGCTGTTCGCACGATTCTGGAGGACTCGGAGTGACGGCCAGGCCGGCAATGATGCCGTTTTCCGAACCGGAGGACTCAGCAGAGATCAACGCCACACGTATGAATCACTGGCTGCTCGAGTGTCTGGATACGGTGGTGGGCCTCTTTCGATCCCGCAGGGATCTGTCGGAGCACGACGATCCTGCGGCCATTTGCGCGACGGCTGCTGCAACACTTCGGTCCATCGTAGACTTGGAAGCGGTAGGCTTTTGGATCGCCGAAACGGACACGTTCGACTTCTCGCCGATCGATATCGAGCCCAGCGAGAGATCCGAACAAATGATTCAAGAGTTGGAAAGTCACATAGATTCCGGCACGTTCGCATGGGCAGTGAGGCAGAACCGACCGGTGATTGTCCCTGCAAGAGTCTTGAAGGGCCGTGTGATGCTTCACGTGCTCGCCACACGTTCCAGAGTAGTGGGGATGTTCCTGGGTGTGGTTGAAAAGAATCGAAGCTACGTGCTCGAGGCCTCGCAGAAATTCATATCCATCGTGCTCGCCGACTGTGCAAATGCACTTGAAAATCTCGATCTCTACTGCTCTTTGAGTGGCTATGCAAAAGATCTAGAGGGGATGGTGGCAAAACGGACCCTCGAACTGGAGCGGTCCAATGAGGAAGCTCAAGCCGCAGCCCGTGCAAAGAGTGAATTCCTCGCCACCATGAGTCATGAGATCAGGACGCCCATGAATGGCGTCATCGGAATGACGGATCTCCTAAGAGCAACCGAGATGAATGAAGAGCAGCGAGACTATGTAGAGACCATACGCGTTTCTGGAGAGTCGTTGCTCGACATTATCGACGATATCCTCGACTTCTCCAAAATAGAAGCCGGAACGCTAGATCTCGAAACAGTCCCGTTCGATGTCCGGACAACAGTCGAAGATTCGATGGACCTGATCGCAACGCGCGCTAGTGGGAAGCAGCTCGAGATGGTTTGTACCTTCTCACCGGCTGTACCCAAGACGGTAGTCGGGGATTCAGGACGACTCCGTCAAATCATCATCAATCTGCTTGGGAACGCGGTGAAGTTCACTGCGGCCGGGGAGATAGTCGTCAAGTTGGATGTGGTCGGAGGTGACGCTGAACACTCGGTGATTCGCGTCGAAGTGAGTGATACAGGTGTCGGAATGAGCGCGGAGGCGCAGGAGAAGATTTTCCAACCATTTGTACAAGCGGATAGTTCCACGACCAGAAAATACGGTGGTACGGGATTGGGTCTTGTCATCTGTCAGCGTTTGGTGGCTGCCATGGGCGGGGAGATTGGAGTCACGAGTGAACTCGGGGTAGGTAGCACCTTCTGGTTCACCGCAAGAGTGGGCTGCGACGACAAGTCAGACAGCATGCTGAGATGGCCGGCTGAAGAACTCGCCGATAGACGGGCTTTGATCGTGGAAGATCATGCGGTAAGCGCACGGTCGCTGCAGGCTACTCTCGGTGGGTGGGGTATGGATGCGGATATCGCCGAATCGGGGGAACAAGCGATCTCGCTAATCAATCACTCCCAGAATGAGTGCAAGCAGTACGACGTTGTATTCGTTGACTTCACCCTGCCCAAGGTCGAAGGAACTGAAGTCGGCCAGCGGCTGCTTGGTGAGCCCGCTTTGAACGGCACACAGATGGTATTGCTGGCTCCGATCGGCACACGGGCGGATACAGCGGCCGCAATCGAAGCTGGATTCGCTGCTTGTGTGGTCAAGCCATTTCGTCGCGAGCGCATCTGGCGTTCACTGGCGGCTATTCTGGGAATGGACGTAGGCAGTGGCGGCAGAAAGGAAAGGGTTTCAGGAGGCCATTGTGTAGGCTCAGACGTTCCCGCACAGAGTGCTAGAGTTCTGCTTGCCGAGGATAATCCGGTCAATCAGAAAGTCATTGTGCGAATGTTGCAGAAGCTTGGTTATCAAGTGGACATCGCGAGCGACGGTCGTGAGGCGGTTGAGGCGGCGTGCAGCAGTGGCTATGACATCGTGCTCATGGACTGTGAGATGCCCGCTATGGATGGATACCAGGCAACCCGTGCTATCCGAAGCTCAGAGGGAGGTGCGTCGCGGACGCCGATTGTCGCTTTGACCGCAAATGTGATGAACAGGAGTAGAGAAAAGTGCCTAGAGGCCGGCATGGACGACCATGTCATGAAACCTGTGAAACGCCAGGTTCTGGCCGATGTTCTCGAAAAATGGATTCAATACGAGAGTGATACGCTGAACGCCGATTAAGGCCTTCGAGTCGAAAAGCCGATAATTAGTCAGAATGAACAGCACCTGGGCCGAGTGAGCCGCAGTTCGTTTCCCGGTGTGGTCGGCTTGAATGCCTCGACTCTAAAGGGGAGATCCATGAAGATCCTCATTGCCGAAGACGACAAAGTCGCTAGGCTCATGTTGAAGAGCACCCTCGAGTCATTCGGTCACGAGGTGGTCGAAACCGACAATGGGGTTACTGCCTGGGAGCAATACTCACAAGAACACTATCGATTGATGATAGTCGACTGGATGATGCCGCAGCTTGACGGCCTGGAGCTGTGCCGTGCGGTTCGCGCTGAACAAAGACCAGTGTACACCTACATCATCATGCTGACGGTGTTGGGTGGAAAGGGCTGTTATCTCAGGGCGATGGATGCAGGGGCGGACGATTTCATAAGGAAGCCGCTCGATAGAGACGAACTAGCAGCTAGAGTTCGGGTCGCGGAGCGGATACTGGGTCTCTATTCCGAGGTCACGCAGCTCGAGTCACTACTTCCGATTTGTTCATACTGCCGGAAAATCCGCGATCCCAATGATCGCTGGCATGATATTGAGGTCTACATATCCAACCGAACCGAATCCTCCTTCACGCACGGCATTTGCCCAGACTGTTACCAATCACGCATTGAACCGCAGATCAGACAGGTCGACAGAGTTGAATCTTAGAGGATAGAAACACCATGACAAATACTGTCGGGAGCATAGATGTCGGGAGCAATAACGACATAGCCCCATTCCAGGTGGCCGACCTACGTAGAGTCATGGCCGACGCGGACCTGGAAGACATTATCGACGATTTAGTGGAGGCATTCCTCGATGATGCCCCTGTGCGAATGCAGAATATCGGCATGTCGGTGGAAGCAGCCTCGAGTAAAGAGATTAGAACTGCTGCTCACGCGTACAAGTCAGCCGCGGCGAGCATAGGTGCCGAGCAGCTTGCCGAACTCCTACGAAGACTGGAGGTTGCAGGAGCGGAAGGCGATTGTACACGTGCCGCAGCCCTGTTGCCCCTCGTGCGGGTTGCCCACGATACTGTCGTAGCACGGCTGAGAGAAGAGTTCGGCTCATAAGAGTCAATCCAGCTCGTTCTTGAAGATCCTTCGGCCACGGGTTATCTCTTACTCATATCCCGTAAGGGATGCGAGCGCCCGTGGACTCCAACCGCCGCCCGGTGGATGTCCCAATAAAACACCCTAATGACCCATTAGGCACTTGTTGTCTGAAGTGTCTGACCACAAATTGGCATGTAGATGGGTGGTGTTCTCGGTAGAGGAGAGCGCAACGAGGTTTGCGAGGGGGTTGAATTCACGTCTGACTGGCAGTTTCGATTGAAGTTTTCGATATCCCATGCAGAGGTGAGGCAGTCACGGCTGAGCTCTTCTTCCGTCGTGAGTAGCTGACGCAATCATGGCCCGATCCAACAGAAACCGCCTCGCAAAACCTCACAACGTGCTGGTTTCTCAGTTGGCTGGTACCAACAGCCTTCCAAGCCTGCCACATATCACGGCGAAGCTTCTCGAACTGCTCGACGAACCAGGAGTTGCGGTCTCGGAGCTCGCGGAAGTCATTAGGCTGGATCCCGCACTCAGCCTCAATATCATGCGTCTGGCTCAGGATCGCACTCCACAGGCGGTGCCACATGTGGAGGAGGCTGCGTCGCTCGTCGGGCAGGATACGGTCGCTCACTTGGTGAGGTGGTCATCTACTCTCGATGTGTTTGACACTTACTCATACTGCTCGCCCGGTGACCTTACCAGGTTCTGGGCGCATTCCATCAAGTGCGCCTTCTTGGCAGAGCAGCTAGGGCGAGAGGCCGGACTACACGAGTCTCAGGGTGCATTTTTGGCGGGGCTGCTGCACGATATTGGCAAGCTGATACTGCTGACACATTACCCCACCAAATACAAGCTGCGGTTTTCTGGCAGTTCGTCCGGCAAACAACGCGAGACGAAGGAAGAGGACCTGATCGTCGACGAACATGCCGCGGTAGGCGCAGAGGTAGTGCGGCGCTGGCGGCATCACTCGTTGCTGGCCGACTCCATTCACTACCATCATCATCCGGCAGATGCTGTTGCGTTGGCCTTCCCTTTGGTGAAAGTCGTGTATGCGGCCAACGTGCTTGCGAAGGATGAGTCTTCCGGCGACACGTCGTTCTCTCGTCCCGAAGTGAGCATTCTCGAACTGGACGACGCACAGCTGGAACGTGCCGTTGAAACCACGCAGAAGTTGTTCGACGAGACCATAGAAACACTGGCGGTTGATCTGACAACCGCCGTGAAAGATGCCGCCCAGGCTCCTCCTTCACACACCGATGCTCATACTGCGGTCACGGGTCATGTCCGCGACACCAGTCTCCTGGCAACACTCTCGTACGGCCTGCTGCACGTAGAAGAAGCAGACGAGGTCATTCGGCTGGTCGAGCAGACGCTGCATGGGCATTTCGACATTGACCGGGTTGTGTTCTTCTTGATTGACGACGCACGCAAATCACTCGAAGCACACGGTCAGTGTTGTTCGTATGTCGGGGAACTCACGGTACCTCTGTCGTACGAGCAAAGCGCGCCAGTTGTCGCGCTCACTGAAGAACGCTCCGTTGAGTGCTTCGTGGCGAGCGGTGATACCGCAACCTCGATCATCGATGAGCAGATCGTCCGCTTTCTTGGAAAGGAAGGCGTGGTGTGTCTGCCGATGGTTGTCGAAAACGATCCGGTGGGAACGATAGTCCTAGGCGTTGACAGCGGAGACCGCACTGCCATTTCAGGACAGAAACAGTTTCTCGACCGGCTCGGAAGA
>Ga0180431_10009053_pt1 | contig 11326 bp, 14 predicted proteins | sample SS_ome_11_FD_132459 | JGI IMG/M metagenome (GOLD analysis project Ga0180431, IMG submission 132459) | Hypersaline lake sediment archaeal communities from the Salton Sea, California, USA - SS_1_MS_1 metaG | ecosystem: Environmental > Aquatic > Non-marine Saline and Alkaline > Hypersaline >...
ACGCCGCCAGAGGTTACAGCCGAGTTGGAATCGCATCTTGACATCTTCCTTGCCGCAGGAAAGCTGGTGCTCACCATCGACTACGCAACCACGCTGCACCGTATCGATGACGCCTACGAGAAGGCCAGGACCAAAGGATATGTGCCGCTCGCAACGGTCCGTGCGTTGGATCGATTGACGATCCATCCAGAGCACAACCCGTGCGTGGGAGAATGAGAGTAGCTTTCCGTCGCCAATGTCCACTTGACGAGAGAACGCACACATGACACGATGTACGAGCCATGTGGGTCAATGTCGAAGTCGATGCGTTGGTGAAATACACCAAGGGAGTTCAGTTCCCGTCCGTTCAAGCCATCCGTTGGGGCACGCGCCGGATTGATCTCAAGCCACGCGCCCAAGTCGAACGCCGAACGACGTCTCTCACGTATCGCTGTACTGACGGTCTCACAAACTACGCCATCCGTTTCGAGCCGACCAGACAGAAGTGGTATCTCGAAGCTATCGATGATTCGGGTGTCTTTGCTTCGTGCATGACGTAACCCAGACCATTCTGCGTGCCTGTACACCTGAAAGAGGAGGCCCGGGTACCGGAGGTCCCGGGCCTCAGACGCGATAGCTGTGGTGTCCGCTTTCCCTACACCGCGAAAGGCTCGGAGTTTCCTGCCGTCGCGCAAGGATGTTGGTTGGCTGCCTACAGACAGCCGGCGCAATGGCTGGGGACAAGCGTAAGTTGACGGACTGCGCTCGCTGCAGTAGAGTGGCATATCATGCGCCGATGCGAGGACACTGCACTGAGGCTGCTTCCGGCATGTGCAGTTGGCGTTGGTACGACGAGCAACGGATTTCCTGTGGGTCGCTAGGCTTCGGCGTAGCGCCCAACTGGAAATCCACCGTGGAGACTGCGGGCATTTGCCTGCAGTCTTTCGATTTGGCCTGTTGGGCGGTGCAAGCAACGTAGCCAGTGACTCCTGGAGAGAGGGGAACCGTACCCTCGAAAGGAGTGAGCTACATGATACGGATCACACTACCGGACGGGTCAATGAGAGAAGCACGCCCTGGGATTCGCGTTCGCGATGCCGCAGTTGAGATGGGCTTCCCATCGGGTGAGAGCGCTGTGTGCGCTTCCGTCAACGGACAGCTGCGCGGTGCGCGCGAGCGGTTGACTGAAGACTGCGCTCTGGCCATCTACACCGCCAACACGCCCGAAGGCTATAGGGTCCTCTGCCACAGCGCAGCGCATGTCGCCGCCCATGCGGTGAAACGGCTGTTCCCTACAGCTGTCCTTGGAATGGGTGGGCCAACAACTGATGGCTTCTACCACGAGTTCGATATCGGACGTCTGTTCCATCAGGCTGAACTGGAGGAGATCGAGGTAGAGATGTCGCACATTGTGGATGCGGATCTTCCGATCAAGCGCTTAGAGATGTCCAAGGGAGACGCCCGGATGCTTCTGATTCGCCTCGGTGAGGTGCTACGCCTGGAACTGCTGGACAAACTGAGTCCTCCAATCGTCAGTCTGTACAAGCAGGGCGACTACATCGACCTCTGTCGCGGCCCCCACTTGAGCTCAACCGGCGGCGTGCCCCCCGTTCATCTCACGAGGCTCGCAACCTCATACTGGCTTGACGACCCGCATGCAGAGCGCTTGAATCGGATTCACGGTACGATTGCTTGATCCGCTTCAGGCGCGTTTTGACCGATGCCTTCGTGAACGTTCTGTGCCTAGATGTCGTTGATGCAGAGATCCCATTCGCTCGGCGCTTCGGGATGAAACGGCGTCATCGCGGGATGCTGGTCGGACTCCTTCGCCTCGCCCAGGACACGATAGGACGTGTCCACCACGCCGTCTCCGTCTCGATCGCCTCCACGGTGCCGGCTCCAGAAACTGCCGTTCCCGTCGGCGTCGGTCCAACGGTTGTAGGAGTTGCTCACGCACCAGGTGTCGTGGAAGTCGTTGCAGGCCAGCAGGTTCCCGCCGCATTGCGCGTCGAGCTGGATCGCGGTACGGCACCCGCCCAGGAAGACGTTCCCGACGAACCCATTGTTGGTAGAAGCCTCCCGGAGCCCAACGGCCGGGCCACCTTCTGTGAACAGGCACCCGGTAACGTGACACCCGGTCGACGCGATCATCGTGAGTGCCGCCCAATCGACGCCGCCAAACGCGCAGTCGCGAAGAACGCATCTCTCACACCCTTCCCACAAGATCCCCAACACGCTGTCTTGAATACACGATCCGGTGATCTCGGCCGATCTGACGTCGACCAGCCGCGCCGTGTATCCATTGGCACCGCGAAGATGACAGTGCTCGATGCGGAAGAAGCTCTCTACGCCTTCGATGTGGACACACTCTCCGCCATGCTCCAAGTCGATCGTCCAGTTCGAGATCACGTACGGATCGTCAGCCGTGCCGGTTCCACCGCGGACGCCGTTCTCTGTCGTGAACTCCGTGTCGTCGAGGATGACGATCCGGGTGTGGCTTTCGAGCAGTGCCTCTGCCGTGCCCAGGGAAGCGACCGTCAACACTGCGGCCAATCCCAGCGCCGCGATTCGGTACCCACGCATCCCACACCTCCTATGCATTGCCAGGATATCGGAAGCAGTCCTCACCACCAACCGAAGTCAGCGCGGCACCCAGGCTGCCTTGTGCTCCGTCGGTGCAGTGACGCGGATCCGCCCGATCGAACCGCCTTAGAGGCCACTGGCTACGAAGACATGGCGGGACGTAGAATGCACCATCTGACATGGAGCAGGGAGAGCGAATGAAGATCACGTTCTGCGGTGCGGCCCAGACGGTTACCGGTTCTTGCCATCTCGTGGAAGTCGACGGACTCCGTCTTCTCTTGGACTGCGGCCTGTTTCAGGGCGGCCGTCAGAGGGAGGATCGCAATCGAGAACCGTTTCCGTTTGATCCGCAAAGCATCGATGCGGTTCTGCTTTCCCACGCGCATTTGGATCACACCGGGCGGCTTCCGCTGCTGGCCCGTGAAGGCTTCTCCGGCAGGATTCTCTGCACGGCACCGACAGCCGAGATCGCCAAGCTGATGCTTGCCGACTCTGCGCATCTGCAAGTCGAAGAGGCGTCCTACCGTGCCCGGAAGGCACGGCGCCGCGGTGAGGTTGCGGATCCGCCGCTGTACGACATGGCTGATGTCATGCAATGCGCCGAGCGGTTTCACCCAATCATCGGCTACGATCAACCCATCAAACTCAACGACCGCGTCTCGTGCGTGTTTCGCGATGCGGGGCATATCCTCGGCTCGGCGTCAATCGAACTTCGCACTTCGAACGGCAACCTGCTGTTCAGCGGCGATCTTGGCAATCGGCACCAACCGATCGTTCGGGATCCCAGCCCACCGCCGACTGCCGACGTGCTCCTGGTGGAATCGACCTACGGCAATCGGACACACCGGACGATGCCGGACACCATTGCCGAGTTTCGTGAAGCCATCGAGACCGTCATTCCTAACAACGGAAATCTACTAATCCCCTCGTTCTCACTGGAGCGGGCTCAGGAGGTTCTCTACGAGCTGTTCCGACTCTGGCAGAGCGGCGAACTCCCACGATGCCGCATCTTCCTCGACAGCCCGTTGGCCATCTCCACGACCCGCGTGTTCGCTCGCTATCCCGACTTCTTCGACGCCGAAGGCCAAGAAGTCTTCTCCGCAGACTCCAACCCGTTCAGCTTCACGCCGTTGCGGTACACCCAAGCGACAGAGGACTCGAAGCAAATCAACCGAACATCACGTGGGAATATCATCATCGCCGGGAGTGGGATGTGCACCGGCGGTCGCATCATTCACCATCTTCGACACAACCTTTGGCACAAGGAATCCGGCGTCCTGTTCGTAGGATACCAGGCGGTCGGGACGCTTGGGCGCCGCATTGTCGATGGCGCAAAGACTGTCCGCATCTTCGGCGAGGAGATCGCGGTCACCGCCCACATCTGGACAACCAATGGGTTCTCCTCTCATGCAGATCAACCGATCCTTCTCAACTGGATCCGTCAGGCTGACCCCAAGCAGCTGATGCTGGTGCATGGGGAGGAAGAGGCGCTTCGCACTTTCGCGGATCGAATCCACGAGGAGTTGTCGCTCGATGCCCACATTGCACTCTGGAAGGAAACACTCCACGTGTGAGCCGGCGACGCCGTACTGATCAACGCAGCACGTGCCCTCTGGATTGCAGAGAGCAGTACATGTACTCTGTACGCCGTTTCGTCGCTGCGAGAGAGGAAGCGATCCTACCACGACTCAGAAGAGCTCTGTCCATCGGGTTCTAGCGGGTATTCAGTCCGGCATTGGTTTCGTACGTCGACAACCTCGCCCGTGGATCATCACCGCCCTCCGCTCCTCGCTTGCGATGTTCCTGTACAACATCGTTGCCCCGTACCTCTCTGTCTATACGATGGATCTCGGAGCCTCTGCGACGCAGCTCGGCCTGATCAACAGCATCGGCATGCTCGCTGCCGGCCTGATTGCCCCATTCATCGGATGGATCATCGATCAGCGCGGCGTCCGCTCGGTCTACCTGATCGGCATCGCGCTCCTCGCAGCCTCCTACCTGACCTATGCCGTGGCCGGAACCTGGGTTGTCGCAGTGTTCGCCATGACAGCGTATTGGCTTGGGAAGGGGATGAGCGGGCAAGCTTGTTCCACGATCTGCGGCAATTCGATTCGAAGCGAGGATCGAGCCACAGCGATGAGTCTGTGCGAGACATTGGCTGCGGGCGTGCTGGGGATGTTGGCGCCGCTTCTCGGGGCAGCACTCGTCGCAAGATTCGGCGGCGTGAGCACCGCCGGCATCCGCCCGTTGTTCTACTTGTCGCTATTCGGAACCGCTGGAACTTTTGCCATGATCTATGCGCTACTGCCGAATTGCCGGTGGACGCAGACAGTGAGTGCACCGCGCAATATCGTGCGCGATCTCTCACGCGTCATCCGCGGCGGAGAGAAGCTTGGACGGTGGCTCATTATCGATGCCATTGGCTTCCTTCCCATGGGGATGGTCATCCCATTCGCCCAACCGTATGCCCACGAAGTCAAAGGCGCCGATGAACTGATTCTTGGCATGATGATCACCGCGTTTGCGCTGACGCCCCTAGTACTCGGCATCGTCGTCGGACGGATTGCTGACCGGATCGGGAGGAAGCGTGTTCTCTACGCCACCATCCCCCTTTCGTGGATGTCAAGCGTCGCCCTTATTCTCGCACCCAACTCCGGTGTTCTGGTGCTCTCCGGCGTACTGCTCGGCTTCTCCACCATCTCGGCGGTCACCGCGGGCGCGATGGCGTATGAGCTTGTACCCAAGGCGCATATGGGGCGTTGGCTCGGCATCTCTCGGATGTTCCGAATGCTGTGTGCCGCAGGTGCAGCAACACTTGCGGGGCTGATCTGGGACCACTTGGGACCAATGTATGTCTTTCTCGCCGTCATCGCAGTGGAGCTTCTCATCCGTATGCCGCTTCTCGTTACCATGCCGGAAACGCTTCATCTCAATCATCACGCAGAGTCCGGGTAGGCAACGGAAGAACGGTGCTCCGGGTGCATGACGACTCCCCTTGCTGCGCTTATGGCAGAGCGGCACCGGCCAATCGCGGCCCGCATCGAGCCCTCGCAACCGCATGCGATCTTTGCCTGCACGTCGTGCTGATGTATTCTGCTGCCGGAGTAGCCATGGTGCACAAAGAGCAGTCCCACGACACCTCAACTGACTTCACGAAATGGCTCTTGGAAACGAGGATCTGCCTCGCGTCGGTCCACGGCGTCGCCCGACAGCAGAATGGAGAGGTTCGGATCCAAAGCGAGCGCGGCCTGGGGACCGAAGTGTCGATTGAACTTCCTCTACAGAAGGAGTAGCCGACCCAGAGATGCGCATTGCAGGAGTCCTCTCTCCTCAGATCTCAAGGACAGCATCCCAGCCATTCACGCGCGTCTGGTGTTCTACGCAGGATGTGCTACACTGCGTCCGCCATGAGGAGACTCCGGTTTGCGCTGCTACTGCTCTGCGTTGGGATGGCAGGACATCTACTTGGGTGTGGTCCGTCAGCTCCCACGTCGATCACCGCCTGGATCACCCCGCATGACGGACGCATTCCCTACACGGCGACCATCTACTGCAACGCGCCCGAAGGGTTCTTCACATTCGAACTTCCCGACAGCACGATCGGTCCTCAGGCAACGTCCAGCTTGGACGTCACGGTCGACTCCGCCAACTGGAACGCGAAGGTCATCTGGACAGATGGTGAAACGACGCTGTGGGATCGTGTCACTGCCACAGCGAACAACCCCCGCCCAACGATCCTCGGGGTCCGCATCAACGGCATCAGCAACCTCTGGCAGCTTGAACCGCTCGAGCGAACGTTGATTGAAGTCATCGTCGACTACGGAGACGATTGGCGCTTGACATCGATCGCCGTCGAGGGATCCGCAAGTTCGGCACCGTTCACCGTCTTCTACCCGCCATACGAAGCCGGTGTGTGTCACGCGTCCTGGAACGGATGGATCCTCGAGAACGCCGCCATCGTCTACCCAGTCTACGCGAGCATCGATACGGACGGGCTGCCGTACACGATGTCCGGCATCGATGTCGGCTATCCGACCAGCTATCGCAGTACGAACAAGCTGTACGACGACTGGCCAGCCACCAAGGAGGGCAAGCTGGAGATCCCCGCCCAGGATGGGCTAATCACCGTCACCGTTGAGGATAAACTCGGCCGGTCGACCACCAAGGTGTTTGCGATTCCCATCCAAGCCTGTGACTTCTTCAGATAGCGCGTTGCCTCAGAACCGAGTCGGCGTGTCCGCAACTGAGAAGATCGATCGCGTTCTCGAGAGCCGCCTCCTTCGAGCGCGCTTCATTGTGTCCTGAGAGACTTCAGCGATCCGCCCGAGCGCGTTGCCGCGCCGTGTATCGGTAGTAAAGCGAAAGGTCCGTGGCAATCAACACCACATTCAGGGCGTACAACGCGATCACCCAGTCGTGAGCATAGATCACCTTATGAACGATACCGCTTAGATACCCGACGCAGATGATCGTCATGAACCAGGGGCTCTTTCCTGACGCATTCTTGGTACGAACCGCCTTGGCAATCGAGAACGGCCAACCCGAGCCGAAACACACCAGCATGATCACTTCAAACGGACTCATCGATTCGGATCCTTCCTCACCACTCCAGACGCTTGCATGTTCGCCCGATTGCTACGCCAACGGCCACTCAGGATATGTCGTAGATTCCGCGTGCCGATGCCTACGGTCGCACGCCAATCGCCGCCCTAGGGCGAGTCCTGCGTTTCGACGATGCTGAACAGCCACCATCGCTTCGCCCGCGATCGCCCACGCGGCTGTCTCTCGAAGTAGATCCGCGCTGTTTGACCCGACCCCGTCTCCACTTCAAACCAGTGCTTCCGTACATACGACTCCGAACTGCCCTGCTTGCACGGTCCGCACTCGCGCCACGTCCGCAGGACCGAGCCCACCCGCAACGGCTGTCCACGCCACGTGAACTCCCGCGGCAAACCGGGCTCTCCTAGAGCCATTGCGTTGGGGTCGCTACTCCATGTCGTCGGCACAAGCGGCTCTGACACGAACCGCGGATGGATCTCTGTGATCATGCTCCTCCGGTACTGTCCTGCTCCGACCGAGCTCCGCTGGCCTCGGACCAGCAGACTATCGCACGAAGACGGGAGACACAAGCGATCATGCCTCACATCCCGCATGGGCAGTTCTCCTGATACACGAGGATCGTGTAGGATATCCGTGGTATCCTAACTGCACGCGGGTCTGGTGAGGGGTTTTGTCGATAGCAACGATCGTCGCGGTGCTGATTGCTGGCTGTGGAGCGGGCGTCGTCACGGGTTTGATCGGCGCAAGCGCCGTTACGTTCGCTGTGCCGGTGCTTATCCTGTTCGCCTCCGTTTCTGCCTACCAAGCAATCGGGGTCAGCCTGTTGACCGATGTCGTAGCATCGCTTGTCGCCGCGTGGGTGTATCACAAACATGGACGACTCCGGATCCGCCCTGCACTGATCATCGCCGCTGCGGCAGCCACCGGAGCACTGATTGGCAGCTGGCTTTCGACACGTTTGCCGGATGCCCACCTCGGGGCGATCACCGCGCTCATCATCCTTGCCACCGGGATCCGTCTCACCGTACGCCCCCAGAGTCTTCTGCCGCACGAGTCGGGCAAGCCACGTCTCCTGATGAGGCTTCCGCTATCCACCAGCACGGTCCACCTTGTGGCCAGCCTCCTCGGCGGACTGGGGATCGGCCTGTTCTGCGGCGTGTCGGGCGCCGGCGGGGGAATCAGCATCCTCTTCCTGCTCGTCTACGCCATGGGATTCTCGCCCCACGAGGCGATCGGCACCTCCGTGCTCGTGATGGCGTTCACAGCAGCCTTCGGCGGTGTGGCACATACGATTCACGGCGCGTTCCCCTGGGGCATCGCCGGCCTGGCCGCCATCGGGGGTATCGTCGGCGCGCTCGGCGCATCGGCCATTGCGAACCGATGTCATGAGCGCCGCTTGGCCCGCGTCGCCGGCGTCACGTTCACCGTGCTAGCAGCGGTGATGCTGATCAGTCGGTACATTCTGTAACCGTCGGCGCCGAGACAGCCAGCGCGCCGCTCACAATCAGATGAATCCGCAGTGGAGGGCGGCTTATCCGAACCTTTCTCGATGTGGCGCACGGCTGGAACGCACCTCAACCCCTGACCGTCACCTTCCCCTGGATGATCTTGTTTGCCGGCCGGCGGTAGACCATTGTCTCCCGGGCAAATTCCTGTCCGCAATCCGGGCAACGCAGGTCACCAGCGGTGAAGTCTTTGACGATCCTGTCCTTGAAACACTTCACGAGCCGGCCCGGACCGCCCTTCTGGTACTTGTAGAGCAGGCAGCCGCAATCGGCACAGTAGATCCTGATCGTCCGTGTCCTTCGCCCTGGAGTCATGACAATCGACAGTAGCCCATACGTGTGTTCCGGCCAAAGAAGCTGCGAGAAGTGTCCCGGAATTTGGATCTCAACACGCCCGGTGGACATGGGCAGCGACTGCATTCATCGACGCCTCTGTGTGTTCGACAGAGCACGTTGCTCGCTGTTCGGCACCTCATGGACGTCCCAGTTCTCATCGACCCACAACCCAATGATCGGGACGGTGGGGTATTGGCTCCGGAGGAACGCAGTCCCGGCAACCAGCTGTTGCTCCTGTTCCTGGCGTGTCGCAGGGTTTCCGGCGCAACCGTGGTGTCCGGCAAGTGCGATACCCACTGATGCGTGTCTCTCCAACGAAATGCGGAGTCGCCGGAGAATGGACTGAACCACATCGTCATTCGTTCGTTTGGCCAGAAGAAGGTTCGGGCCAGCTTCGGTGATGGAATCAACGTGTTCAACGGTGAAACGGTCTTGCAGGTACTCGATAACCGGCAGTTGAACCCGGCCGTCCATGCAGTTGATCACTGTGCAGAACGCCATAATCCTACTCCTCCGCCGGGACCATAGGACACCGACTGCTCCGGTACTCTCCAGCCGCGATAGCATCACGCACGGCGTGAGGTCTAGGATCGCGTGCTGCCAGAGTATCCACTGGCAGCCAGTGCTGGGAGAGGTGGGCCTCTCGACTCGCGACATCGTAGCGATCGAGACCTACCTCGAAATGCTTCTCCAACGCATGGAACGGTTTGCCGTTCTACACGAACCGATTCTCAATCACGAACAGGCACCGCGTTCGGATCACGCGCGATGGTCTCCTCCTCGAACTCAACACGCAAGACATCGTCTTGTCTCGTCATCTCTTGCACACCGTGAACCGGGATCGGCCTGTGTACGTTCACCGCACCCCTCAGGCGTTTTACGGTCCGATCCTAGCTGTCCAGGGTCTGGCGTCCTCCTACCCCGATCGGTTCAGTTCTTCTCCAGGATCTCCTTCACCCGGCCAACCTCGCCGGTCTCGAGGCGGACCTTGATCCCATGAGGATGGGTTGGAGACTTGGTCAGGATGTCTCTGACAATGCCCTGGGTGAGGGCGCCGCTGCGCTGGTCGTGCTTCTGCACAATCTGCACTTCCGCCCCGACGGCTATCGCGGCTCTTCTTGTGCCATGCATTCGTTCCTCTCTGGGGTCCGTGTCCTAGGCAGCCGCATCCCACATCTGCGTCACGGCTTGACTGCGGGATTCCACGCATGCTCCGGATCAGGATAGAAGGTCACAGGATAGCTGAAGCCTCCAGACACCGTGACCAACCACCCACCGGGGACATTCAGCCTCAACAGCTTGGGCTTCGTCCCCTTCACCTGTTCCCAATCCACGCTGTTCTCGCCGTCCCGTATCGCTGTGCTCATGCTTTCACCGTCTCCCTCGCTGAATGCCAGCAGCTGCTTCCGCGCATACCTGCCCCGATACTAGAGCTCGAACAGCTCTCGATCGAAGGTCGTCAGGAACTCTGTGCCTGACTTGGTGACATGTACCATCTCTTCCAGTCGGAGGTAGTACTCGCCGGGAAGCCACAGTTTGGGCTCGATACACATCACCATGCCCGCGCGTAGCGGTTCGTCAACGTCAGGCCGGAGCCAGGGGTTCTCGTGAACCTCTGCTCCGATCTGATGGCCCATGATCCTGGCGGGCGCCAGACGAGCCCGCATCTGATCTCCGAATCCCAATCCATCGAGCTTCTTCTCGATTGCCGGATAGACGTCGCAGGCCCTCATGCTGCCGTCTTCCATCTCGGACACCGTTTCCACGACGGATTGCCGCAGTGCAGCGTGCGCGCTCTTCGCGCCTTCCGGAGCTGTTCCCCAATACACGCTACGTCCCCAGTCGGAGCAGTAGCCGTTCATCACAAACCCCACATCGAAGGTGATCGCCGTGTTGGCCGCGAGCCCTTGAGCAACCGGATAGTCGGACACCTGGTCCGTGGGCCTAGACCGGGACTTCACGAAGCATGCCCAAGGGTCGAACGATACATCGGTCGCACCGCTTCGGCGGGCCTCCATCTCGATCTCAAGCATCAAGTCGAGCTGGGACACACCTTCCCGAATCCCGCGCACGACCCGCATCATGACCTCATCCGTTAGCTGTGCGACCTTCCGAAGCGCCTCGATTTCCTCTGGGTCCTTGAACTTCCGGAGCTGATCCATCAGGTGGGACGCGTCACGCAGCTCGGGATGCCCGACGGCTGCGATCGCTGCTGTCACCGCAGGCGTCGGCAGATACGATCCCAGACCGAGCGTTCGCACCTCGATGCCGAGCTTCTTGATGATGTCCTGGAGCATCCCGATGTACCCGCAAGACCAATCGTACGGATGGATGGTCTTGATCGGGCAACTACCGGTCGGATA
>Ga0180431_10009054_pt1 | contig 11324 bp, 10 predicted proteins | sample SS_ome_11_FD_132459 | JGI IMG/M metagenome (GOLD analysis project Ga0180431, IMG submission 132459) | Hypersaline lake sediment archaeal communities from the Salton Sea, California, USA - SS_1_MS_1 metaG | ecosystem: Environmental > Aquatic > Non-marine Saline and Alkaline > Hypersaline >...
CATAGACTTAAGCTTCATAAGAAACTGCCTCCAAATTCCGCCTGGAAAGGATATCTTTTCATAATAAACACATCACCCGTCTCTTATCATGACTATTTCAATAACACAGCCGAGTAGGGCGGGGCTATGCCCCACCGCAGTTGACTGCCATTTTCCAGCAAAATTACGACGAATTGATATTACAAGGCACATTCAGGACTGTCAAGACATTTCCGGGACGTTTGGTTTCTTAATTGCCAAAAGTGCGAAAGTCCCGATCTGAACAAATTACTCTCAGGTTTTGCAGTAGGCCGGAGCAGCCGGTCGAGCCGGGCCTGCGAAACCTGCCCAAGCGGCCTATGTCAGGCCGGTGAATGTCCGGATAGCGTCCCTGTTAACCTGGCTTAATCTCAAGACCCCCGGCTTTCTTTGAGCCTGGCCCATTTTTCTCTGACTAAGCGTACGAAAATGTCGTCCTGTTTGTGTAGTTGGGGATTTATCTCGATGGCTCTGGCGTAGTCTGCAATAGCCAATTTATGCCGGCCCTTCCTGTAATAGGCAATTCCTCGATCATAGTAAGCTTTGGCAAATTTCGGATCCATCTCGACAGCTTTGCTGTAATCTGAAATGGCCCGATCATACAGTCCGTTCTCAGCGTAGACAGCACCCCGGTCACAATAAACTGCGGCATCAAATAGTCCCATCTCGACGGCATCCTCGCGCTCTGAGGAGAGGTTTTTGTGTTTATCCGGTTCGTGGGAAACCGTAATCCGTCCGAGAAGGCTGGCCAAGGCAAAATGCACATTTGGAGCAAAAAGTGGCTTCTCGCGTGGCGGAACTCCAGTGTCACAACCCTGCGTCTGTAGTGGGATTTGTAATGCTATTAACCGGCGACCTGTACCGGAGTCATCGGTCGCAGGCCAGTTCCTGCCGAAACACTCCGGACCGAAGCAAACAATATATTCCTGAAGAAACTCTGTATTTAAAGCCCAACTGTCAGCCACTCCTTCGTATTGGTAAATATTCTCGCGGCCGTCGATGATTCTCCAGATAAGATATTGCTTCGAACAATTTCCCGCACCGCAACCGGAGATAAAAAGCATGACCGGAATTATGACACCCGCAAGCGAAGCCTGATTTCTCTTGCTCGTTCTCATGATCCTTCCATCCTGAGCGTGTGTTTCTTTTTACTTTATGAAGTGTACCTTTTTGGATTCACCAGGTCAAGAAGAATATTTCCCCAAGTCTGTGGGATGGGCAGGTTTCCACCGAAAGGTGTCCTGCGGACTGCCCATGCGGTTTAGGTCGCCTCAAATTATCAGCATGGGCAAGTGAATTGCCCATCCTACCGGCTGGTGTTAATGATCGCGAACTATCACTGCATCTTCTCCCACCATGTACACATCCGAGTTCTTGACCTTTAGATTGTAGACTTTGCCTGTGTAAGGAACAGCTCTTTTTGTTATGCTCTTTATGGAGATTGTGCCGCTGTGAGTTTTTAATCTTAGGCCGCTCGTCAAGTTTTGTGCTGCAATCCATCTTCCCGAATCCAGCATGAAATAGTGATTGCCGACCACGCTGATGCGATTTCCGCTTTCCAGGACAACTTCGCGGCATTCGAAAGTGCCGGTGTGCTCCTGGACCTTCTCGATCCGAACCGGTAACTGTTCCGGTGTTGTACAGACAGACGTGCGAACCGCTTTTCCTGGAATAACCGTGGAGATTGGAACGATCATCCCGTCCACCCATACGAGCGTTTCGGCAGGAAAGCAGGCTCTGCCTTTGGGATTAACATCCTCACCACCAGATGTAGGATACGCCGATTCTTCGTAAGGAATATGAACACCATCAACTTCAATCCGTAAAATCTGTTCACCACCGAAGTTCTGCCAGGTATATGGAATCTTGATCTCTTTGTTTCCCTCTTGATACGTGTACTTTTCGAAATCCGACATCCCTCCAAAAAGTGATTCTCCAATCCAAAGTCCTTTGAAGTATCGCATAATAAGATTTGATTCATGCTCGTTGGGCTCGATGGGTTCACAATTCAGTTTCTCTGTAATCTCAATAATGTCACGAATCAACGTCGGCAGATCTTCGTTGTAAAAGCCAATCTCAAGAACCAGCCGTCTTGCACGGTCGGAGATCGCTAATTTGCTTGCGAACACACGGTGGGGTTCTATAGGCACGGGAAGTGATACCGATTCAGTTCGTTCCTGGCCCGAGGGCAAAATAACGTAGCGACCGCACGGATTGATAGTCCATACCCAGGCTGTTGGTACGTCAAGTCGTCTCCTTATTAGAAGGCTCTGTTCGTCTTCGGACAGATAAACCTCAAAGTCAACCGTAGTGCGGACACTAACATCATCGCAGATCCAGACATTATGGTCGGTATTGTTTTTAATCTTGTAGGATAATTTGAGGTTAGTGTCATTCACATCCAACTTAGTGAGCGCAATCGTCGGGACTTTTTCGAATTCATTATTCGGATCAGCCATTTGTTGTGCTTGTAAGCATCTCGCTGAGAGAGCACAGAGGATCAAAGTTAGCGTCGAATATATTTTTCTACTCATCTCTAATCCCTTTCATTTACTTCTTCCCCCTTGTTGTCGGTCGGTTTTGCTTGTGTGCTGCTGAGCAGAGTGTTGATGGTTTGTTCGGCTGTTGTATCGCGGTCCGGCGAGGAAACCGCCAGATCGAGCAGATCGCACCATTTGCAGATGTATTCGATATTGGATCGCTGGGATTGGACGTTGAAACCTATTTTGCTCATCACGCGATTCTGCGATATCGGCGTGGCGGTGATTATAAGTGCTAAGAAACTGAAGATCAACGCGCCTGCGAGAAAACCCAGAAATCCGGCGAAAAGGATGTCGAAGACTTTTGGAAATGCGACGCTGAACTGGCCGGTGAGAAATATGTAGGAGATGCCGAACAGAATCAGGAACGTTCCCATTGCAGTAACGGCCAGCGTTAGAGCGTTGCCGTAGGCTGTGTCGCCGGCTGACGGGACGACGTCCACAATGACGGGCGTAAGGAAGATCGCGACGTAGATCGAGATCACGATATTGAACAGCATTGTCCACATCTCGAAAAAGCCGATCCTTATGGCCAGCCAGATGAATAATCCGCCCGCCAATATACTCAACCAAAACACCATAGATTCTATCCTACAACTCGCTTTAGTTCCTGGAGACTCGTTATGCCGGACGCCACTTTTCGAAGGCCTTCCTTCCGCAGGTTGGTCCTGTCTTTCCTGGCGCCTCTTGTCCTCAGCTCTGAGGTCAACGCCGCATTCTCATCGATGTCCACCCTCAACTCGTCGGTGACGGTCATGATGTTGCATATCGCGATCCTTCCCAAATAGCCCGTGCCGTCGCACTTTTTGCAACCGACGGCCTCAAACATGTGCCTGTGGTCTATCCGTTTCTCTCTAATTTCGAGTATCATTGCTTTGGTCAGTTGTGCCGGCTTCTTGCAGTGTTCGCAGAGCTTTCGCAGCAGCCGCTGGGAAACGAGAAGGCTCAGTCCCGACGAAAGCAGCATTGGAGAGACGCCCAGGTCCATAAGTCTGATCATCGCAGCGGCGTTACTGTCGCAGTGGATTGTGGCGAGCACGAGATGGCCGGTCTGCGAAGCCCGCAGCGCAATCTCGGCGGTTTCCTCGTCGCGTATTTCGCCGACGCATATCACGTCCGGATCCTGCCTCAGGATGCTGCGAAGAGTCTTTGCAAAGGTGATGTCCGCCTTCGGATTGATTTCGATCTGGCTCGCGTTGCTCAGGACCGCCTCGATAGGATCCTCCACTGTGATGACGTTTCGCGTTAGCAGATCGATCTCATTGAGTATTGCGTACATGGTTGTTGTCTTGCCGCTGCCCGTGGGGCCGCACATCAGGATCATACCGGACGGTTTACCGACGGCTTTTTTGATAGTTTCGCACTGCTTCTTAGTGAATCCGGCCTCGGCCAGCACAAACGTGCCCGCATCCTGGTTTAGTATCCTGATTGAAAGCTTCTCGCCACTGAGAGCGCCTGCGCTGGCGACTCGAAAGGATGCCGTCATTTTATCTCTTTTTGCTATGAACGCCCCGTCCTGAGGTCTGCGCTTTTCGGAGATATCCATGCTCGAAACGGCCTTGATGCTGTTCACGACCGCCTTGCAGGTCTCGGCCCTGAGCTGTTTGACAGTTCTGAGGACACCGTCTATTCTGAGCCTGACCGTGTATGTAGACTCATCGGCCGGATCGATAAGTATGTCACAGGCTTTTTTGTCGAGAGCATCGGCGACGATTTGCTCGGTCAGGTCGAGGATTCGATTACCTTTTTGCTTTCGATCGCCGTGGCCGTAAATTTCCTTGATGTTCCTGCCGGACGAGTTGAGCAGTTTTAAGACCGAGTGTCTCCGACGGCGCGCTAAGGTTGTCGGCCGCGTATTGGCCAAAGCCTCTTTCATCTGCTGGCTCAGAGTCTCGAAGATGCCGGCCCCGGTGCGGAAAGATTTCCTTATCGAGCTGACGATCAACAGCAGCAGCAAAAGGACCGGGCCTGTAATTAGGGTGACAATGTACGCCGCAGGCTTGTATCGCCTCGGAACCAGAAGGCTGAACTGTATGTACTGGACGCAATAAAGGCAAATATATATCCATGCCACCAGACATATGAGTTTAATCGGATTGAAAGGCATTGAGCTCACCGAAGCTTATAGCTTCTGATTTATTATCTACAGCTCATCGAGTTCGGCCAGGAAAGAATCCGAGGCATCGGCCCCGAGGAAGCTGTCGGCCTCTTCCGTTACCGGCTTTTGTCGTGCCGGCGGTTTCTTTGCTGCCGGAGACGGCTTTGGCGGTGTGGCCTCTTTTGGCTCGCCGTCAATTTGCACCTGAAACGTAAGGGGGCCGATCCTTATGTAGTCGCCCGCATTAAGTGACGCGGCATTTACGCGCTTTCCGTTGACAAAAGTACCGCAGCGAGAGTCGAGATCCTGGACTTTCAGAGATTGCTGGTTCGGGCTTAGCTGACAATGCTTTCTAGATACGACTTTGAGGGGTATACGCAGCTCGCAATCGTGACCCCGGCCCAGTACCGTAACTTCATCGGTCAAGGAGAAGCTTGTTTGTGAGCCGTCTTTTTTGAACAGAACTAAATTAACGTCCATTCCGGCTGCCTCCTGTTCTCTTTGCGCTACACCATGACTGAGATTATTATACCAAAAGCCGGACCGGAATTCAACAAATAAATCGCCCGATAAATATTAAATTGACTATTGAATATTGACTATTTACTATTAGCTCGGAAATTTTAAGTCAGTATTCAGTATTCAATAGTCAATATTAAGGACTAAGGCATGGCGAAAGTTACACTGCCTGACGGCACCGTATTGGAAGTTGGTGACGGCACGACAGCGGGGCAATTAGCTCAACAGATAGGCCCGGGGCTGGCAAAAGCCGCCGTAGCCGCGAAAATCGACGGTAAATTGGTCGATTTATCGACGCCTCTTGCCGGCGATGTCGCGATTCAGATTGTCACCGTGAGGGACGACGAAGGTCTTGAGGTGATGCGTCATAGCTGCGCGCACGTGATGGCCGAGGCAATATGCGGCATCTGGCCTGAAACGAAGCTCGTATACGGCCCTGTCGTGGAGGACGGTTTTTACTATGACGTCGATCTCGATGAGCCGATTCGACCTGACGATTTCGAACGAATCGAGCAGAAAATGGCTGAAATCGCCAAGGCCGGCCGGCCCTTTGTTCGCAAAGAAATGAGCAGGGAAGAGGCCCTTGCCAGGCTCTCAGACGACAAATACAAAACCGACAACATAAATCGCGCCGACAGCGAAACGATCAGCTTTTATTCGCATGGGGACGGCTTCGAGGATTTGTGCCGGGGGCCTCATGTACCCAGCACGCAAAAGGTCGGAAGCTTCAAGGTGATGTCCGTCGCAGGCGCCTATTGGCACGGCGACCCGACACAGAAGATGCTCCAGCGGGTATACGGCACAACCTGGCCGAGCAGGAAGGAGCTTGACGAACATCTGCAAAGACTCGAGGAAGCGAGGAAACGCGACCACCGCGTCCTGGGTAAACAACTGGATCTTTTCAGCTTCAGCGAAGCAGGTCCGGGCTTTGCATTCATGCACTCAAAGGGTATGATTATCTGGAATTCCATAGTTGACTTCTGGCGCAGCGTTCACGACAAGTACGGCTACGAAGAGATCAGCACACCCATAATTCTCAACGAAGAACTCTGGCACAAGAGCGGCCACTGGGACAACTACAAAGAGAACATGTACTTCACCAACTTCGACGACACCGATTACGCGATCAAGCCGATGAACTGCCCCGGCGGATGTCTGGTCTACAAGAGCCGGCAGCATTCGTATCGCGAGTTTCCCCTGCGCGTCGCCGAGCTTGGTCTTGTGCACCGTCACGAGGCAAGCGGCGTCATGCACGGCCTGTTCCGGGTCAGGCAGTTTACTCAGGACGACGCCCACATCTTCTGCACGCCCGAGCAGATAGAGGCCGAGATAGTCGGTGTTATCGAACTTACTTTCGAGATCTACGGGGCGTTCGGGTTCGAGGATTTCCATATCGAGCTGTCGACCAAGCCCGATAAACATATAGGCTCGGACGAAATCTGGGAAACCGCCACGAAAGCTCTGGAAGATGCGCTAAAGCACAAAAACATCGATTACAAAATCAACGAGGGCGACGGCGCCTTCTACGGCCCAAAAATTGATTTCCACATCAGAGACTGCCTTAAGAGGTCCTGGCAGCTCGGCACGATTCAACTGGATTTTTCCATGCCGGAGCGTTTCGGCCTGGGCTATACCGACTCAGACAACACCGAGAAGACCCCGGTGATGATCCACCGCGCGGTGCTCGGCTCTTTCGAGCGTTTTATCGGAATTCTAATAGAACACTACGGCGCCAATTTTCCGCTCTGGCTCTCGCCCGAGCAGGTCAGGATCCTGCCGATAAGCGAAAAAAGCAACGATTACGCCGGGACGGTCCAGGATACTCTGAAGGATGGGAATTTGCGCTGTAGTTGTGACTTCTCGAACGAGAAAATTAACGCCAAGATCGCCAAAGCTCACGGCGAAAAACTCCCCTTTATGCTCGTGGTCGGCCCCAGAGAAGCCGAGTCCGGCACGGTTAACGTCAGAATTCGCGGCGTTAAGGAAAACAAGACAGTTGATATCGGCGAGTTTTTAAAAATAGCGGAGTCGAAAATCGCCGATAAGGAAATAAACTTGCAATTTTAAACCTATAGGTTATAATTATTTATCGGTCGAGACGTCAACAAGAGACTGAGTTACGATAGAATTAATAGTTTTTGAGAAAGGCAAGGTGGTGCACGATAAGTAAAAAAGATTTGAGGATAAACGGACGGATCAAGGCAAGAATGGTTCGGCTGATCGACGAGGAAAACGAGCAGCAGGGAATCATGGAGACAGTCGAGGCCCTGGATAGAGCACGCGAGGCCGGTCTTGATCTTGTAGAGGTGGCGCCTATGAGCGAGCCACCGGTTTGCCGAATAATGGATTACGGCAAGTGGTTATACGAACAAAAGCGAAAAACGCGCGAAGCCCAGAAGAAACATCACCGGCACAGCGCGACTTTGAAAGAAATCAGGCTTAGGCCTGAAACCGACAAGCACGATCTGGATATGAAGCTCAAGCACGGTCGGGACTTTCTGGAAAAGGGCCACAAACTCCAATTCACAATGTTCTTCCGTGGGCGGCAGATGCTGCACAGGGACCGCGGTTTCGCCGTGCTGGAGGAGATTACCGAGTCGCTGCAGGACATAGCCAAAATCGAGCGCCCGGCCAGAATGGCTCACAGACGCATGACTTTGCTGCTCGTGCCCAAATAAAAAATCTCCACCGGACATTTTCTTCGTTCCGGCGACGGTCTTCTCGCAGACCCTGCAGAGGCCGGCAGCTCCGCAATCTGCCGGTCCTCCACAAGCATATTGGGCGTTCCTTCGTGTCGCGGGTATTCCTTCGACTGCGCTCAGGACAGGCTTTGCCCGCGCTTCAAGGGCAAGAGGTTCTCGACACATGCCTACTATCCCAATGGCGCGACTTCCTATGGGCTTACCGCCCGGTTGTAGATGCGGATGTCGTCGATCAGGCCGGAGAAGTAGGTGCCTGGGGCAAGTTCCTTGCCGGCGCCAAAGTACAAACCGCCACCTGAGTCTTTCAGGACAGACCGTGGCTCAATATCCGCGGCAACCTCAACTCCGTCAACGTGCAAATGCCTGTGCGAGCCATCCCAGACGAAGCTTATTCGGTGCCATTCACTATCAGTAATATTGGTTGCGGAAATCAATGGAGGACCCGGTGGAATTGGATTCCGGCCACCAGTTGTTCCAGGTTCGTTGAGGTCTGTTTTCAGTGTCCCATCAACAGAATTAGCCATTAACCAATGTGCACCGCTTGCCTGTGAGAGAATGACTTGGCCTCGTGCACCGCCTTTGATCCAGGCGATCACACTGAACGCGCCATCCGCCGGATTTAGGACAAAATCGGTGCCCACGTAATCATCAATTCCGTCGAATTGCAGCGATCCAGCCACCGTGCCGCTGTCAGGTTGCCAAATGGGGCCACTCATTAATGTACCATCGCAATCCGAGACGTCGTTATAGGCGATATCGCCCTGTACTTCGTCCAATGGCCAGTGAGCAATAAGTGTCGGATCGTCCACTTCCGCAAATAGGTGTTCTGAAAGGACAACTATATCCTCAATATCAACGATTCCGTCTCCTAAAGGAGTCGGGCCAATATCACACAATGAATCATTGGTGTCCCAGTGGTCGACTACGATGGACATATCTGAAGCATCGACGATTCCATCGGCGTTGAAGTCAACGATGGGAACGATTGGCGCTTGGTATATGTCGCCTTTTGTTCCGCCAAGGCCGCCAGGCCTTGCGGAGCTGAAATAGAGAGTGGAACTATCATGGGAGAGCACTGCTTGGCCATCGTTGCTTGGACTATTGACGATGGGGCCGAGATTGACAGGAGTACCCCAGGGAGCAGAGACACTCGATCGCGTTGTCATCCAATTATCTGAACCGCCATAACCGCCGGGTCTCTTAGGAGTCGCTGGGTCGTCGTCTTCGTTGAAAAGAAGTAACCGACCATCGTCCGACAAACACGGATACGTTTCGCTGGCTGAACTATTTACCACCGGGCCGAGATTTGTCGGTTCTGTCCAGGGATCATTTGTCGTGGTTCGTGTGGAAACCCATATGTCGGAGTAACCGTATCCACCCGGGCGATTTGAAGCAAAGTAGAGTTCCAATCCATCCGAAGAGATACTCGGACCAAAATCCCTAAAAGAACCATTGATTGTTGAACCGAGATTCACAGGCTCGTTCCAAGAATCATCTGGTGTTGCCCTGCTCATCACCCATACGTCTTGAAGGCCGTACCCACCGGGACGATCCTCGTGTGCAGTGAAGTAGAGTTGCAGACCATCGGACGATATGGATCCAGCCTGTTCCAATCCGAAACTATTGATCGTGGGTCCGAGATTCACGGGGGTAGTCCACTCGTCGTCGATCGTCTCTCGCGTGGCTACCCATATATCCCAGTTAAATACTGTTCCTGGCCGATGAGCCGACGAGAAATACATTGTCAGTCCGTCAGTCGAGAAACACCCAACGACCTCGTTAAACGAGGTATTGATCGGTGGCCCCAGGTTGACCGGCTCACCGAAGGTGAAATCCGCCTTCACCCTTGGGACGCCAACGACTATAGCGATCACAATTCCGACGACTACTAATCTCATTCTGTTTCTTCCTAACCATTTCATTCTACACCTGCCTTTCTTCTCTTGATTACTGTTTGATTCTAACGAGGTTTCTCACCTCACATCTCTTCTATATTGCATCTTCTGCCATTTCAGTTACTATTTTCTCGACATTGACATCACAACAGTCGGGGTGGGTTTCAAACCAGTGATAGAAACCTTCGAGATGTTTAAAGGGCAATGCGTCGGCTACGGTCCCATTCGGGTTATAGTGCGTGATCCAGAGTGTCCCGCCGCACCGATCTGCCCGCCACCCCTTCGGAAGAGAGCAAGTCAATTCAGACTCGCAAGACACCCTCTCATTTGGCGGATAGTCAGCAGCATTCCACAGAAGACTCCTTTGCCCATTTCGTCCGGCCAGGGCGGTCCGGAAGCTGTACTCGATGTTGGAACCGAAGTATGGCTGCCAGGCCAGGCAAAGACTGCCCAGCACTACGCCAACGATACAAGTGAGCGGTACTATTCTGACTTTGAGTTTGTCGATGCATTTCATGTTCCGCCTGCCTTTCCGCCCTTTTGATTAAGGACCTTGCCATAATTATTCATTGCCAATGGCGGACTTTTCAGACGTTGCCAAAGGCTTGTTCACCGAGCGTTTCTGTAATACAATCCGCAAATATTTCTCAATCTGTCCCTGAGACTGGATTTTTTTTGAGAAAATCTTGCTGCTGTGTGCATAAGTTTCTATTGAATAGAGACTTGTTGTTTGCACATATTTTCGAAGTCCACTATCATATTCATAAGGCACGCAGTTTTTTCGGAATCGCGACCATGGGTAACTACGACCATACAAGTATGGGCGGGGAAAGGGATGCGTTTCTTACGACGCACTGGTCTCTCATTGAAGATGTAAAGGAAGATAGAGACAAGGACCGTGTCCTCATCGGATTGCTGCTGGAGCGGTATTGGAAGCCGGTTTACTGTTATGTGCGCCGCAAAGGTTACGATAATGAGCAAGCCAAGGACCTGACTCAGGGTTTTCTCCATGAGGTTGTGCTCAATCGCCGTTTAGTTGAGCGTGCGGAAAGCTCCAAGGGTCGTTTTCGTTTCTTCATACTGCACGCACTGAACCAATATCTTGTCGATAAGCACCGAAAAGAAACCGCCCTAAAACATATCCCCAAGGAAAAACTCGTCCCATTAGATATTGCCGAACCATCTACATTGCCGCAGAGGATCAGCAAGCTTGACGCTGAGCAAAGCTTCAACTATGTCTGGAAGGCAGACCTTTTAGAACGTGCCCTTGCAGAAGTGAAGGATAGATACACGAAACGAGGCATGGAAACCCACTGGTATGTGTTTCAAGATCGTTTGCTAAGGCCGACTTTGGAAGGGAAAAATCAGCCTTCTTTAAGAGAGATATGCCGTCACTATGACATTGAGAGTGAATCGACCGTATCCAACATGCTCAATACAGTCAAAAAACGGCTTGGTTCAAGAACTCTTGATTTTGGGTAACAGTGGATAGGGAGCCATGGTTCCCAAATGGTCATGGGTATTGGCTTTGGTTATGGGTAACGTTAAGGTA
>Ga0180431_10009055_pt1 | contig 11324 bp, 4 predicted proteins | sample SS_ome_11_FD_132459 | JGI IMG/M metagenome (GOLD analysis project Ga0180431, IMG submission 132459) | Hypersaline lake sediment archaeal communities from the Salton Sea, California, USA - SS_1_MS_1 metaG | ecosystem: Environmental > Aquatic > Non-marine Saline and Alkaline > Hypersaline >...
GAACCGGGAGTGTACCGCATTCTCCGTTACAACGCCGGTAGCTTACCTGCTTACAGTACACCGCTTGTTCGTATGTATGTAGATTACACGTTTACCTCTACGAGTATTAACAATACTGGGCAGATCTATGATGACATCGAGATAGATCTAAAAGAGCCTAAGAACGTACGCATCGAAGACAACGATCTGGCGGGTACTCTTGGTACCAGCGTGTTTACCTCTACGGGAGGGACCAACTTTACATCGGCTGGGGTTGTCCCGGGTGACGTCCTTCGTGTCCTCACAGGACCTGCTGCTGGGGACTATACGGTAGAGTCGGTGTTTGGTGGCGGCAGCTCTAAAATACGTGTCGAGGAGATGATCGAGGCTACCTGCCATAACGTCAGCTTTATCATCTTTGATCTCTTGGATGCCCCTGAGCTTCCTCTGCTCAAGGTGAATGACATTGAGTTGACGGATGCAAACCTGTCTCCTACTGGTGTTGAGGTACCGTGTGGAGATCCCCTGGCGTTGCGTACAGGAGAGTTCACCAACTTCTCTGAGGGCATTATCGCCGAGTCGACTAGGGCTACGTTGGGAATATTCTCTAACGCCCCCGCAGCTACTTACGGGGTGAATGGGGAGGATCTTCGTTTGGTCATCACATACCCAAACGGAGTTACTCTAGACAGTACAGTTACGTTTGCTTCAGTAACACTTCCTCCGCCTGACCTTACCATTGCTGAGGTGGTTAATCAGATTAACACGCACTTTGCTGATGAGTATGCCGTCGAGATAACAGTAGGCAGCCAGACCCACATAGGGATTCGCCCGATAGGGAACACGAACATAATAGTACAGGCACCGGCAGGAGTGGACTCTACAGCTAAGCTGGGGTTACGGTACGAGACGGGACCACCGCTTCGTTACATGGCTACCAACGCTGTCTATTTCCCTGATCCTGTCGAGTCTGGGTTCTCGAGAGAGCGAGACTTCTTTTATTGTAAGCAGGGTGTTAACGCCCCCCGGCTAGTAGCGTACAGATTTACACTAGCAGGTACTGCTGTAGGTGACGTGTTCTACATGGAGGACCAGGACAATTTCTGGCCAGAGGGGTTTGCAACAGTAGCTTTCGGTGCGCCGTCGTTAGGAAGGGTACGCGCGTACTTTAAGGATCCTACGTACTTCTTTGCAGACAAAGACTTCCGCATGACAGTTGATGACGGTGGGGTAGACAAAGACTACATGCTTTACCCTGTCGACATGGCGCAGATAACCCCAGCTCCGGACAGCACAGCTGATAGCCCTACTCTGGATGAGCCTGTAGGAGGAACAGACACGTTCATCGACTCAGATGCTACGTTCTGGTCTGATCTTGTCCGTGATGGTCTGGACAGTGGGTACCCCTTCATGTTTGCTGGAGGGGGCGGGTCAACGCTGTACCCGGGGGATATACTACACGTAACATACCGTAAGTGTTGGTTTGATACTGTTTTACCGGCCCCGATCAACTGGGCCGGTGAGTGGATGCGCTTTTCGGTTGGAGACTCGCAGGTAGAGACAATCAGCTTCTCTAACGGCATGACAGACCAGGGAGTGATAGACGCTATAAATGCTGTGTTCCCTGGGGTCGCATCTTTAGTAGCAGCTGTCCCGGGTCCGGGTAATTGGCTTGTTCTTGAGAGCGATGAGCGTATCGACAATTTTGAGATGAGCGGCGGGGCCGCTTTCTTGGCTTGGGGCGCTACGTTCTATCCTACGACTAATGATAACTTAGCTACCAATCATGGGTGGTACTACATCGAGAGGGTTCAGGACCAGAACACGCTGCAGATAGTTGGCGGCGCCATTGTGGTGGCGGAGCAGCGCGTCGGGCCTACAGCCGGCGAGGTGCCGGCCGATGTTAGGTATGAGATATTCCGAGGATCTTCGTTCCATATAGGACCTACGGAAATGGCCGAGAATACTGAAGCAGGGTTGTACTATGCCGACTTTGACATGATCTCATACGGTGTGGGTAACGAGTTCAACATCGATCCGGACATGTACGGAGAGGGTAGTAATTATACCTGTAAGGGATATCGTTTGGGTACGGATAACGCTGCGTTGTCGTTTAGCCCCGAAGAGGAGCTTCGGTTATACGTTACCAGTACTTTCATAGAGAACGGTCTTGAAGCTAGGCCGAGCAAGTCTACGGTTGTGGCGTCTAATAACATCAACCTGGAATACGAATACTCTGAGTTGGTACAGTCTGTTAACGACTACGTAAGCGCAGACACCGAACGTGTAATGGTTGCCTCTACGATGGCTAAGCATATGCTACCGCACTACGTAGGGGCGTCTATCACGTATCGTGGTGGCCCTACGACTACAGCAGCTAAGGACGAGGTAGAGAGGATCATAGAACAGGTCTACTCTGGCCAGACGTTAGAGGTATCAGATATTGTCAACATCCTGTATAAGAAGGGCGCTAACTACGTTAACCTTCCAGTTGAGCTTTTCGTTATCTATCAGGATGTGAATAGAAAACTGTTCTTCGAGATCGTCGAGAACACCGACACGCTGTCTAGGTTAGCCGCATACTTTGCGGACCTGGACAGGCTTTCGTTTAACCGTTCGTGATAAAGGCATCGCAGTTGGGGCAGTACGGGACATATACAGGTAAGGGTCGGTTGGGTATGAAAGGCCTGTTTGGGTCTACCTTCATAACTGCACTCTCTCCACATTGTGGGCACACCACCGAAGATAGCCGTTCTTTATCCTTCTCGAAAGCCGGAGTAAGGCAGTCTTCGTGCCCTTCGATCGCGCTAAGTACTTGTTCCGGGTCGAGCTCTACGAACTGTTTTGCCATAAGGGAACTATAGCATGGCACTCCCTTTTTCTACAGATTGGGCTTACCTTTATCTTCCGTGTTTACCCGATACGATAAACGGCGTGCCCTTTACTGTGGTCTACCCCGAGTTTGTTCCTGTGGGTGCCCCAGCATACTCTGCTGATAAGATAGCTCTTGGTGTCGACACAGTTAAGTTTGTTGTTGTGTCTCCTACGGTTGGGGCAATTACCAGTAACAGCGGGTTTAGCTTGCCTTCGTTGGGAGTTAAGGTAGGGGACTGGATTGAGTTTCTTGCTCCTAGCCCAAACGCTGGAATATATCAGATTACGGAGTTGTTTGGGAGCACGTCGGCATACATAGATCTCGTTAATACTCCGTGGACGACCGGTGTGTTTGCTAACGAGAATCCGGTAGCTAACTGTAGGATCAACCCGTTTACTATTACTGTAGAGAGCGCGGGCGGTGGTGCTCCCATCTCTGCAGTGGAGCTAGATGTTTCGGCTACAGCCCTGGCGCCTCCGATAACGTTTGAGGCATATATGCGAGTAGAGCAGGCCCCTGTTGGGCTCTCCTCGTTTGCCGACGCTTCGTTGAGTGGTGGTCAGTACCTAGGAGTCCGTGCGGAGCTGTGGGGGTCGACGGGCATCGGGCTACTGGCTAGTAAGACTATGATGGGGTGGGAGCGGGACGATTATTATTACGATACCATTGATGACTCTGCCGGGTATGTACTAGAGACTACTGAGGAGGGGTCCTGGACTGAGGTTAGGATAGGTGGAGACACGGGTATGACACCTATGTCTTCTATTTTCGATGAAGGAGGAGCGTACTGGCAGGCTTCTGGCGGAGAGACATTCCGTCATTATGCAGCCCCTCGAGTAGAGAGTGGGCTAGCTAAAGTGGTTTCTCTTAAGGTGTCTGCAATAGGTACACCAGAACGTCCAGTTAAGTCGGTCATTAAGAGTTTAAAGGGTAAGGGTACTGTAGACCTCCACGGCGTTGCCCCAGTTGTGGTAGCCCCGCCTAGTAGAGCAACCATTACTGGTCGTACCGAGACGATCTCTTTGGAAGACAGCTACGACACCGACGGTGGCTCACTAAAGGGTCAGTGGCGGTTAATCGAGGCACCCGACGACAGTGATTATACCTTGTCCTTGCGTGACTGCTTTACAACCGACGACGGAGATGGAGACCCGTATACTTATCAGCTAGAGCACGCCGACTTCGGAGCGGCCCCCGATCCGACTAAGCCGGCTACGAATGTTGTTGTTGGTACAGTAATAGTTATCAACAACAATACGTTTATCGTGGCCTCTATTGCTCCTGGTGTTCTTGATTTAGCGGTACTGGACCTAAGCGAGGTTAACCCTCTTGTATGGGCCTACGTTGGTACTGTGCCGCAAGCAGACGAGCTGCCTATAAATACCACGGACATCTCGTGTAAGGCTTACTTACAGGACTTTGATTCAGTAGAGTACTCACCTCCTGTTGCATATCTGACTACGGATGTAACGGGTACGTATGTGTTGGCTGGTTGGGTTGCCGACATGGAGTATTTCAGCCAGCCGGCTCAGGTTGTCATAGAAGCTCGGGAGCTAGAAACCCTCCTTGGTGAGACGGTTAACGGAGACTTCTTATGGAAGTATCTCTCTGACGCGTGGTCTCAGATATCCGAGAAAGAATACTTCACGGAGTATTTTAGCGGCTTGGTTCAGATGGCGGGTAACCAGCTTACCAAGCTATGGCAGGTAGAGAAGAATGAGAGCCTGCAGGACATACAGCCCTACTTCCTTTATAGGTGGTTGGAGGCGGATCATAGAGTCCCCGATGATGACTTTGATGAGCAAGAGTGGACATCATCCATAGTTCCTATCGTTATGGCTCCGGCTGCGGGTGCTCATACGGGAGCAACGCTCGAGGTTCAGTATCCCCAAGGGGACCCGGATGACCTAGGTAGCCTGACTACTCACACATTGACGGTCACGACAGCTACCAATGAGGTTGATGCTGTAGAGGATCTTGTTGACCAGCTTAATGCGTTAGGTTACGGGACATATTCGATTACTTGGGAGACCCATCTGGGTTCGTCTTGGTATAGCATTATCACAGATGCCCAGACGATCTTCTCTGGTGGTACGGCCTTGGGTGTCATCTTCCCTGCTGCTTACTCCTACATTCCGATGGGCGCCGGGTACGTGTTGACGCGTAAGCGTTTCGTCATAACAGATGCTAGCTTCATGGAGTTTGCCTTAGATGGTCATTTCTTGGTGGTAGGGGGAGAGTCCTATACCATCGAGCGCTTCATAGAAGACCCTAACACATCGTCGAAGACCGGGTTCGTTTACTGTATCGTAGTGGTTAAGGAAGATTTACCCCAGCCTTACGCTAACTACTACACTTGGTCTATCCCACCATTCTTGACCTCGGATAGCGTGAACTGGGAGAACGAGCTAGTATTCAGCCTGGACCCGGTTCAGTTGAGTTTAGTAAAGGGAGACGATTATACAGAAGACACCTGTTATGTAGTAGGTGCACAGGACAACAAGCTCGGATTTCTCCACGATATGACAGGCGGCGTAGTTGATTTCCCCCCAGAGAACCCTTGGTGGGATGAATGGTCTGTGACTCGTGTAGATAGGCAGAGATACTTCCCGGTAGACGAAGATGTATGGCGCATGCCTAGACTGCAGGAGACGATAGATCTAGGCGCAGCCGCGGTTGCCCCGGATGACTATCTCATAGAAGGTGTGCAGTACGCCTTGCGGGACTTCAGAGGGCGTCACGCAGTTATGCACGATCATCTGCACCCGCCTGACTTTACTGCGAGTGCGCTTGATAGTGCGCATACTCTTAGAGATACCGTAGCCCCGCGTATGTGGGCCGAGCACGTTTATGTAGATCAGAAAGAGCACATCAGCAACAGCTTTGGAGTCAGTGTAGACTTTGAGGAGAACGACGTAGACCATATGGAGGTGCTCGAGTACCTATCTGCTGTTCGGGGCTTATGGTTTATCTTTACGCGAGGGAGAACTTTAGAGAACCTATCTATAGGTCTTAACATCTTCTGTTCTCTTCCTGTGAATGACACAGCAGGAACGATTACCTCTATACAGGATAACGCCGCTCTTCAAAACGACAGGATTGAGATCACAGACGCCGGCGGGAGCAAGAAATACTACCTGGTCTCCAAGGAGTTAGGTGTAGCAAACAACACAGATACGGGAGTCCCGTGGGCTATTGGGGACTCGGTGCCTAGGTTCTCTATATTATCTAATGGCGTCGAGACGGCAGATTGGATACAGGACCCGGATTGGTTCGATAGGATCAAGGCTAACCCTGGCGCTTTGTTGTATGAAGAGAAGTTCTGGGAGACCCAGAAATACCACACCTTCCAGGCTGGTATACCGGCGGGTAACTACTCCGCGGAGTTTATCCAGAAGATATACGACTTCATTATGGCTTACAGGCCTATGCATTTGTTCATGGGCGAAGAGGGGTTCTACGCGTGGAAGCAGTTCTCGGACGATGTTGAGCCTCAGTGTGAGATAGAGGGCTTTGAGATTACCTTGCGGCTGCATGATCAGCTCTGCGGTATTTCAGCCTTGATGTACGATAGCGGGCACCACGTATACGATCCAGCCCCTGGTATATATGATCAGGGAGCCTTAGATATATGCCCTGATGAACATATTGAAGTTGACTTAAGCTATACGTTTACTGGTAGGCCTCAATACGATACAATCCTCGTGTATGATTACGTATTTACGCCGCCCCTTCCTGGGCCGTAGGAGTGCTGAATGGCTAACTCTAATGTGACAATAAAAGACTCGGAAGAGCTTAAGACCAATCTAACTATAGAGCTCAGGGAGCGGGGTAAGCTCGTACAGAAGTATGAGGCCCACAACACGTTCTTGAACTATGGGAGGGCGTGGATCTTAGATCTTATATCCTACGCGGTTGGTGGTTATCCTACTACGGTTATTCCTACAGCCCCGGCGGCCTCGGATCGTAGGATTAGGTATATCGGCTTTGGTATTGGTGGTACTGGGCAAGTCGCTTCTATCCCTGTAGGTGTAGCAGCTTTCTATCCTGATCTAATCGCCGGTACTCATACGGACGTGGACCCTACCATCACCGAGCTCGAGAGGCCTGTTGCTGTATCTATAGCGGGATGGCCTGGGGCCCCGACGTTTGTGTGGGAACAGGAGATCACGCACGCGAATACGACCTGGAATACATCGCCGTACTATGTACAGTATGAGGCTAGCTTTGGCGTAAACGATATAACCCTAGCTGGCGCTCCGGGACCTTGGGCTTATGTACCGCTGTCTGAGATAGGTTTGTATGAGAATTCGTGTGACCCGACAGATGACTACGCAACTCTCAGATATCTTACGCCTGCACCGGCACGGCCTAACCCTGTGTGCTACCACACTTTTTATACTATCTCGAAGACATCTCTCATCACCATGGTGGTGAGGTGGCAGATAAGGCTTCCGTAAGGAGAGAAAATGGCTAAGCCAACCTTCAGAAATCGCTTTACGCTTGCTGGTCAGGATGAGCATGAGAGCCGCCCTGGTGGAGATGCTACTGTTCCGGGCGACACCAGTGTTAGCTGCTATTACGACACTAGTGACTCGGGCGCTGATGGTGGCGGTACCTACGATACGGGGACGAGATTTGTAGGCTTTGGTGAAGATATCACCTCGGCTATCAAGAACAGAGTATCGTGGGCCATGTCACAAAACGTAGACCATGTCTACGAGAGGCTCTCGGCGCGCCCGGACTTTTTTGATCGTACCGCTGCTGGTGGTGGTGACACTGGCATCCAGATCACCTACTCGGCCGGACCTCCTCACAGAAGCGCCGTAGTCTTTCTTGGTGAGGAGGGAGATAGCGCAACCGAAGCTCGTCAGCGTATGTATATCTATGATTCGGATACGCTGTTCGAGACGATTGACGCTGCAGGAGACAAGGTTGTAGCTGGCGATGTTGTAGTCACTGTACCTGCCTTCTTTGGTGGAGGTACTCAGACCTGTTACCCGGTTGGTAACCTTCCTGCGCCGACAACAGGAGTCTTACCAAAGATCGCAGTTGTAGCTACTGCCAACAACTACGAGGTGCAGACTAACGTAGCTCTTACTGGTGCTGTACTTGGCGCAGGGGTGTTTAACTACAGCCATTGGCAGAGGCAGGCCAAGGCGTATAGAGGTGGAGCGACTATTCAGGGTCTTGAAGAGGCCTTTGCGACTATCGTAGACTTTACTTCTACCTCTAACTTCGGTGTCCACCGTGACGTATCTGCAGGTGGGCTGAACTGGCAGATTGACGATGAGCTCATGATCTCCCATTTTGCGTGGGAGCCGACCTTATCCTTTGAGAAAGAAGGCGGTGGAGCAGCTACCATCGCTGCGGGTGAGCTATACCGGATTTATTATCTCACGCATGACGTTGTAGGGATCAATAAGGATGCTGCGCTGTCTCGGTTGTTTGAGCTGGCAGCTTGCGGGGTACCTAATGAGGTAACGGCTATCCTAGGATCTGGTCTGGACGCAGCGTACGACCGTCTTGGGTTTCCTGGAGCAGCCGCAGGTAGTGGGCGCACCATTGAGTTAGACGCCGGCCCTGTTCATGCGGACATTCAGAACTCGGGCGAGATTGGGTTTGAGGGGGGGACTGATACCGCGTCGGCACAGGGTACTATAGGCTTCGCTGCACTTACGAGGAACGCATCTGCTGGGCAGGATAGAGAGACTACCGGAGTAGTTACGGCTCTTCGTATGACGGCTACAAACGCTAACGGTACGGATTGGGCTGTCGCGGACCCAGCGACTGGAGCAGCGGCTGTATTGACCTTGGGTGGGGTTAAGACTTTTGCGGCTGGTGGAGGAACGGACCACGAAATCTACGAGGGCCTGGACCTAGTTTACCTTGAAGACGGGTCAGGAGATCCCGTAGCTACACCTGGTTCGCCTAACGGGTTCTATATCATAGATCAAGTTACGGCGAACCAGACAGCAAATCTTGTAGCTATGAATGGTAGCGCAGCCAACCTTACAGGAGCAGGAGTAGCTACGGCTACGTGGTTCCGGCCTACCTTTGTTGGTATGTCTGGCAACTTAGGGTTTCACCCCGGAGCACCTGCAAGCCCTCATAAGACTAACGTCTTTACGAACCGAGGTACGGACCCGGCAGTCGATTTCGCAGCAGAGTTTAATGCCATCGTGTATCATACAGGTGGCGCCGGAACGGTTACTGACTTTACGCACCACTATGTAGGCAACAAAGATCGCGTCTACCCTATCATGACGGACTCGTTCCGCGAGAATGCTACGTTCGCTACGCATTACTTTCCTGAAAGGCGCCTTGGTTGTATTGGTACAACGGTTAATGATGTTGACGTAGTTATTGAGTACCTGGATAAGACTGACGCAGACGATATGTATCTGCGTTGGGAGTGGACAGAATCCTCTGCTCTTGGTGGGTCTGGGAACTCGATGCTTCGTTGGGATGCAGATAAGGCGGGAACGCTAACAAACGGTTTGCACATACTTCCTTGGGGCGACGGCGTTGGGATGGATGACGGCGGGGCTGCCGCGTCTATAGGGCGTTTTGCTATAGGAGCGTCCGGCAGTAACGACCATGTGGAGTTACTAGGGAGCTACCACGCTGCCGATAAGCTACAAGGCGGCATCCTAACCTATTTCGAGAGCGGCACCGATAACTCATCGTGGGCTCTATTAAAAGAGGCTCCTACCACACCTCAGACTCCTCAGACCTTGGATGAGTCTGGGCACGGGGACGGTATCGAGCACAGATTCGAGGTTGCTCTTAATACTAATATTGGTTGGTCTGATTGGCGGACCATGAGTAAGGTAGTCAACCCGGCACTAGCTGTGTACAGCCACACTTTATCGTCGTGGGACGCTGTCATAGTCACAGACGGTGTGGCGTTCAACGCTCCGCAGTGGGAGACGACCATGAGTGTAGGCGCCGCTGTTGTCGCGGATGACCTGATGTTTATCCCTATACTCGTACCGCACGGCAGCAGGATCGACGAAGTAACTATGCGCTATTACTCGAACGGAGCGATGTCCACTGATGCAGAGCTGGACGTCATCCGAGTGGACAGCGCCGCCTCTACCAGCGCGGACGTCGGGGTTATCGACCGGCTTATGTCAGGAGGGGTCCCTCCGCCCCCTGTAGCCATGGATCCAGGTGCAGGCCAGGCTGACTACACTTACACCTGTGACCAGAATCAGACGGTTGATTTGGAGACGTATGCATACTACATCACGGTACAGCCTGGTGTGGACGCTGCAGCTATCCGCACCCAGCGCATCCTGCACACCATCGTGAAGTTCTCCTGGGTCGATATCTTCCCTGAGTGATGGATGGCCTTATTAAAGACAGCGGAGGAAGCCAAAGGCATACCTAGCCGAGCTGTCTTTAAGTACCCACCAGACATATCTAAGCCTTCTATATGGAAGGCGACTATCCATCGACACTTAGCTGACAAGGCCGGAGATCATCTTGACCTCCGGTTTGGCGACGCTAAGACAGGTATAACCTACAGTTGGGCTACCAAGAAGATACCCGAGCCTGGTAAGGGCACGTACGCCATCATGCAGCCCACCCACTCTATGGAGTACATGGACTGGGCGGGTAGGATACCCAAGGGAGCTTACGGCGCTGGTGAGGTTAGGATAGAGCGTAAAGAGCCTGTAGAAGTAAGGGAGGCTAGTAAGGATCTTCTTCGCGTAAATATGTATACGGGGAGAGTTCCTGAGCAGCTAGTCTTCCGGCGGATAGAGGGCAACAAGTGGGTTCTGCATAACGCTACTCCATCTCGAGCTACCAAGAAGTGGGGCAGACTCATACCTGAAGGTAAGCCTAAGTATAAGGAGAGGAAGGTCGATGCGGTTAATTATGGAGACGACGATGAGCTTATGCAGGCTAAGATCGATGGAGCCCACTGCTTTCCTTGGGAAATGCCTGTGCTTACAAAAGAGCTTGGTTATGTCCCGATAGGAAGAATACATGATGAGCGACTACAGGTACATGTAAAATCCTGGTCGTTCTTTGAAGATCGTTTTGTCTGGCGCCCCGTGCTGCGGTCTTTCTCTCATGAAACAGAATACGGACAGAACCTCGTGAGTATAAATACAGGGCGATCAAGGAAAACGGCCGTTATTTGCACCGAAGGGCACAAGTGGAAGCTCCCTGGCGGCGGCTCTCGTCCGGCTGTGGATCTTGAGGAGGGGTCCTCCGTTCTACGGCGCGAGCTAGCCTTATCGGATGAGCAGCTTGAGGTTCTTTATGGAACACTTCTCGGGGATGCTAGTTTAGTATTGTCGCGCTCTGGTAATCCACGAGTATCCTTTACTCATGGGGAGGACCAAGAGTTTTACATAAGAGAAAAGCACCGCGTTTTTTCTGGTGTGTCTAAGAAGATCTCATCCGAATACAGAGACAACGCATACTCCGACAAAAAATACTTTCGTTTTAGTAC
>Ga0180431_10009057_pt1 | contig 11323 bp, 6 predicted proteins | sample SS_ome_11_FD_132459 | JGI IMG/M metagenome (GOLD analysis project Ga0180431, IMG submission 132459) | Hypersaline lake sediment archaeal communities from the Salton Sea, California, USA - SS_1_MS_1 metaG | ecosystem: Environmental > Aquatic > Non-marine Saline and Alkaline > Hypersaline >...
AATTGTTAATGGTGAAGTAATTTCGGCACCACATATTATGTCAACTATAAGTAACAAAATTATGATAGTTGGTTCATTTACTCAGCAACAAGCAGAGCAACTTGCAAAAAGTCTATCACCTAAACAACCCGCTGAGCAGGTTGAGTGGCAAACAGGGCCGAATGGTCTTGTTGGTTATTGGAATTTCAATGGGAACGCACGCGATAGCGCGGGTGGTAATCACGGCGTTGTCTCTGGGGCAAACCTGACCGAAGGTTTACTCGGTCAAGCATATTACTTCGATGGAGATAATGATTTTATAAAACTGCCAGAATTTGAACTTAGCAACTTTACCCTTTCTGTTTTGGTAAAAACGTTCAAATCAGAACCATCAGTGAATAATCGTAGAATATTCCTTTTGGATAGTGGTGCCGATTATTACGCCGTTCAGGGAAACTCGGCAGGCGGCATTGGTGTATATCTAACAGACCGTATCGAAATTAATGAATATGATTGGCGGTTTGAACAGGGCAAATGGACACACGTTGCGGTTACTTACGACGGCTCTCATTTGAAAATATACATAGATGCTAGAATGGTAGAAAGTGCTGTGGCTATTCTAAAGGAGGCAATCAAGGGATATGGTTACATTGGTGGAACGAAAGCACATCGAGGCGAATTCTGGTGTGGCGTAATAGACGAGGTAAAACTCTACAATAGGGCCTTGACCGATGAACAGATACGCTATCTCTGTCACAAAGACTACGTAACGGCTTCAGGTCGACTCAGACCTTATAGATCGTCCATGCTACCAGTGGAGGTTGTTGATGGCTTAGTGGTCCGTGAACAGTTAAATCAGGTTGTTGACCTTTCTGCATTGACGCCGGAAATGTCTTTTGTCGATGCCTTGGAAGAATTAAAGAGTTCGGTCAGGCCTCCATTGAATATAATTGTACTTTGGCGGGATTTATACGAAAACGCCGAAATCAACAAAACTACGCCAATAAATATCGATGGAATGTCGGCCATTAAACTATCTACGGCTTTAAAGCTCCTGTTGAGGTCGGTCTCCGGCTATTTTGCAGATGAAGTAGGTTACGCCGTCGAGGATGGAATAATTACGATAGCCACCAGAAACAAACTGCCAAAACGATTGAAAACACGACTTTATGATTCAAGCGTTTTGCTCGGCAGACCCGCCGATTATCGCGCACGTTGAGGATTTGCTCGAAAAATCGTAAAAATCAAGCCTGAGTTTCAATAACACTTTATTTTGCAATAACTTATCGAAGATTATCGTTTCAGAGGCTGCACAAACAGCGTAAGAAAGTATATTAGAGAAGAAAATAGGCTTAAAACCGCTGTATTATTAGAGAAAATGATTGTATGTTCAGTTTTGCTTATACAAGATAGAAGCAAAGAAATATAATAGCTGCTGCTTGATTTTTTTATAAGCATCTTATCTGTAAGACCTTATATCATATAATCGGGTACTGCCACCCTGTTTTATGCAGGTTTTAGGTTTATCAGCATTGACTTATTACGTTTTAGTGCTATAATGGTTTATTTATGGCTAAATCTGTTCAAAAAACCAGAAAGAAACGGACGAAAAATCCCTCTTCGAAAGTCGTCAAGGTCAAAAGCAAAAAGGCCTTTAGGACGTATAAAAGTGCCATTGGTTACCTTTTTGACAAGACCGACTACGAAAACCAGAAGCGTCTGCGCTATAATGTCACGACTTTCAATCTGAACAGGATGAAAAAGCTTCTCGGCCTGTTGGGTAATCCCCACCTTAAAATCCCTACAGTTCATATAGCCGGCACGAAGGGCAAAGGCTCTACGGCCACAATGCTGGCCAAGATGCTCGAGTCGAATGATTATTCTGTCGGGTTATATACATCTCCGCACGTGTTGAGTCTGCACGAGCGGATAGTGGTCGATTCAAAAATGATTACTGAGTCTCAAATGTTTGGATTGCTGAATCGTATTTACGGGCCGGTCGAGAAAATATCAAAGACGGACCCGCCTACTTTCTTTGAGATTATTACCGCTTTAGCTTTTATGCATTTTGCCGATACGCAGGTGGATATTGCAATAATAGAAACCGGCTTAGGGGGCAGGCTTGACAGCACCAATCTTATCAAGCCCGAGGTCATCGGCATAACGAGTTTGAGCATAGACCATCAGAATCTGCTTGGCGAATCTCTTGACAGCATTGCAAAAGAAAAGGCGGGAGTTTTCAAGAGCGGCGTGCCAATTGTTACCGTCAAACAGAAACCGGAGGCAATGCATGTCTTGAAATCACATGCCCTGTCTGTTAATGCACCGTTGAGCGTAACCGGCGGGGATATCGATTTTTCATATCGGTTTGAAACATCAAGAGAGCATGGGCCGCACACGAGAATCTGCCTGACAACGCCGACCAGCAAATTTGAGCACCTGAAGGTACCTTTGCACGGCAGACATCAGGCCATTAACTGTGGTCTTGCTTTGGCTATGCTCGATAAACTCAAATCGGGCGGGTACGAAATAGACAATGAAAAAGCCGCTGAGGGGCTTAAAAACATTTTTTTGCCTGGCAGGATGGAAATAATCTGCGAAGACCCTCGAATTATGATTGATGCCGCCCACAACGCAGAAAGCGTAAAGGCGCTGATATATGCGATAGGTCAGAATATTCCGTATGACTCGATGGTTGTGATTTTCGGCTGCAACAGCGACAAGGACGTGGAAGGAATGCTGCGCACATTGCAGTATGGAGCTGATAAGGTTATATTTACGCGCAGCAGTTCGACCAAGGCGGTTTCTCCACAGGATTTGGCCGATATGTACACTGAAATATGTGGTAAGATGTGCCAAATCTCCAACAGCTTAGGCGAAGCGCTTCGGCTTGCCCAAAGTGCCGTCGGAAAAGAAGACCTGATTTGTATTACCGGCAGTTTCTATCTCATCGGCCAGGCCAAAAGACGTTTCCAGACTGAGTAAATGATGTAAATAAGATGGACGAGGGTTATCCGGAATATAGACAAGAAAGTTTTTGTATCCCGAGATTAAGGATTTTGTCGAAATTACACTTTTTTAATGAGGAGTTCCAAAATGAAGAAGGATATTTTTGTATTTTTTACAGCAGTTCTGATGCTTGTGCTTATCGGAGCCCACAGCGGCTGGGCCAAGGTCAATCGGATTATCGATGAGGATGAAGTTAAGGCGTTTAGCGGCGAGTCTTACGCCGTGCCTAACGGGCTGGCGAAGACGTCACGCGGAACGTACATCTTTTTCGAGACAACGGCAGATTCGATTTTGGAGTACAATCCCGGCACAAAGAAGTTTAGTACACTTGCTGATAAGGCGGTTATCGAGTCGGTTACCACGGATTCAGAGGTTGAAAAGTTGAGAGGCTGCGACCTTGCCCTGGATTCCAATGATAGTGTTTACTTTATGGTCGAAGGCAAAGGAAGATACTACATTATTCGCGTTCCATACTCTCAAGGTAAGTATCAATCGGCCGAAAAAATTGTAAGGTTGAGAAGGAGAAGAGGCAGGCTTGGTGCGTATGCCCTGGCGGTTGATAAAAAACGCAATAAATTAGTGATATTAATCGATACATACAGGGGCGAAGATGATGCAGACTTCAACGGCATCTACACTTTTGATTTGAACGCTGAAATTCCGGGTGAACCGAACGAGATGGTCAGGTTGGCCGGCTTCAAAAAAATCGGTCGTGCTGCAACGCCGCAACTTATTGCCTGCCAAAAGCCCATCGGGGGAACTGGTTTTGCAATCGATGATAACTACGCCTATTTTCATTTGACGGTTGGCCCGGCTGACGGCCATGGCGCAGATGGAGATTTGGTTCGTATAAACCTCGACTCTGGAGAGTCAAAGCTATTTTTGGACAGAAAAGAGATTATCGAAGATATTAAGCCTGACGGTGTTGGAGCTGAGGGCAACTTTTATGCCACAACGTTGGCTGTCGATGGCGATAACCTCTTTATGATGGTAAGCATCGGAGTTTACAACAGTGCTCAAAACGTGCACCTTTACGATATTTCCGGGGATAAACCCGTTTATAAGGGAATGGCTGCTTCTGCAGAGGAACTTTTAGGTGCCGCTAATTCGCTGGGCACCCCGATTATTGTTTACAGCCCGGATTGCGAGGCAAAAGACGGCAAATTCTATATATTTAGCGCCAGCAATCTGAAGGAAAATCTTTTGGAGATAATCCCTGACGGGAGTGCTCCTTGCGAGCCTATCCGCGTTGCGATTTACAGCGGCCCCGGCGGCAGCGGCAAGGGGGCGTTTCGATGTTTGAGTGAGTGTAAATATATTGAGCCTCAAAAAGTTTCACCCAATGATATCCAAAACGGGATTTTGCAGGAGGGTAATTTCGACGTAGTTCTCCATCCAGGCGGCAGCGGCAGCGGACAGGCGAAAGCTATCGGCGAAAAAGGCCGGGAGAATGTTCGAGACTTTGTTAAGAACGGAGGAGGATATGTCGGTATTTGTGCAGGAGCTTACCTTGCTTCAAGCAATTATCCCTGGTCGTTAAATATTATTGACGCGATAGTAATCGAGAGGGCACACTGGGCCCGCGGCGGCGGACCTGTAACAATGCAGCTAACGGCAGAAGGTCGGCGAATAATCGACGATATTTCCGAACCTGTTGTTGTTCGTTATGGACAGGGTGCACTGTATGCTCCCGCAAAAAGAGATGACCTTGGAGATTATAGAGTCCTGGCAACGTTCACGACCGGAACGACCGAGAAGAATAACACCAAATCAAGCACGGGCGGAGCTCTTGAAGCTGTGATGCGCGGAGCGCCCGCTATGGTGGCGGGAGAATACGGAAAAGGGCGTGTCGTTGTTATAAGTCCTCATCCCGAAACCAAAAATTCAGGCATTGAATATTTTGTCCATCGTTTAGTACGCTTTGCTGCTGCTCAACCTCCACGCCGGAATGTGAAATGAATTGAATCTAAAACCTGCCCAAGGTCGTTAAGCAGGCAAGCCGGTGTTTCGCTGGAAATACGGGCACAATACAGGAAGTATTAGATATGCCTGGAACTGTTTTGCGGGCTGGCGTGAAGAGGAGGTTTGCGGGCCTGTTTATAGGATACCCCGACAGGCCCCACCGCTATACCTGTCGGAATATAGCGTCCAAAAGCCTAATCCAACTGGTATAGGTATTAAAGTCAGAAACAAAACCAACCAGTAATAACTACCCGATAGTTAATGTCAGTCAAAGCACGTATATCGAAGAATGTTACATTATAGAATATTACGGGTTTACTTTGCTATTGTGGACAATATGTATTTTTTACGTTTTTTTTAAAGGGGGTTTTAGGATGAAAAATGGTGCAGAGTGAAAGATTATAAACTTTCTTTTTTTGAAAAAAGAGTGTTTGAAAGGTTTTATTTTTAGTTTTCCAAGTCAAGAAGAGCGGCTTTTTTCACCAGTTCAACAACGTTATCTACGTTAAATTTACGCATAATACTGGCACGGTGTACTTCGATAGTGCGTTTTGAACGTTTGCGTATATTAGCAATTTCTTTGTTTGTTTTGCCGTCAAGAACTAATTTTAACACTTTCTTTTCTGTTTTGGTCAAGGCCTGCCGCCCGGAAGAATCGGCAAAAACGTCCTGTTCCAGAACGTTTTTTACCTTTTCCAAGAAAGTTTTTCTGACCAGCGGTTTTTCAATAAAGTCCACAGCTCCCAGCTTCAATGCCCTCACAGCCATTGGAATATCCCCATAGCCGGTTATGACCATAACCGGTACCCACGGCGCGACACGTTTGGCAGCGCTTAGCAGGGTCAGACCGTCCATTTTCGGCATTCTGACGTCTGTAATGAGTAAATGGCAGTCTTTTTGGGGCAATTGTTCAAGACAATCTGCCGCATTGGCGAAACAGACAACCTCGTATTCCAATTTTTTAAAGGCATCCATTACGACCCTGCGTATTCCAACTTCATCATCGACAAAAAAGATATTTTGTTTAATTTTGGTTTTCATCGTATTGTTATGATTTTACACTATCATTGGCGGGTAGTGCAACATAAAAAGCCGTTCCTTTGCCGATTTCACTTTCTACCCAAACATTGCCTCCGCATGTTATCATAATGCGATGCACGATTTCCAGTCCTAATCCCATCCCTCCTTTACCTGATTTGGTTGTGAAAAATGGTTCGAAGATTTTTTCGAGGTTTTTCGGCTCAATGCCGCAGCAGTCGTCCGAGAAATGTATTTCGATTTTTCCATCACTGGATTTTGCGCTTATGTTAAGATTGTGCCATTTTTCGCCGTCGGCCGCTTCAATGGCATTTTGAATTATAATGAAAAATATCTGTTCCAAAGCTACTGCAGTAGATTTTACTGTTGGCAAGTTCTCCAAGGGTTCGACAGTTATATGCAGTTTGGCCCGGGCAGCTTCGTCTGACAGTGCTGAAATTACTTTTTCTGCAGTTTCAGCTACGAGCGCCTGTCCAATTTCGCCCCAGGATTGTTCCTTGACGTTCCGGCGGAATTCGCTGATTATCGAGGCGGTTTTTTCTGCTTCACTCATACTTTCTCTAAGGTTTCTTAAAACAGCTTCAGGAACAGAAGGTTGGTTAGACAAGTCGTCCATTGCTTCTCCAAGGAGCATATTAATCATCGTGAGCGGCTGGTTGAGCTGATGTGCTACTATGGCGCCCATTGAATCAATATAGACGTGTCTTTGAGTCTTAAGGATTTGTTGTTTGTACTGTTTAATTTCGTTCGCAAGCCGTTTGTGCTCGGTGATATCCCGCCAGAAGGAAAAGAAAAACTTGTCCTGCCCCAGTTCACATAATTGTGTGCTGACCTCCACATCGACAATCTTTCCGTCTTTACGGCGGTGCTTTGTCTCAAAACGGTCATAATCCTGTTTCGTTGTTGCCTTGATATGTTCGGCTATTTCTTCAGGTGTTTCTACGGCCTCAATTTCTTTAATGTTCATCCCAACTAATTCTTCTTTTGAATAGCCGGTCATATCGCAAAGGGCAGAATTGACCTCCAAAAGTTTTCCCTCGAGGTCAATTACACTGAATCCATCCACTGAGGTCTGCAGGACCAATTCATTACGACGAAGTAGCCGGCGCAGCATTTCCTCGGCGCGTTTGCGCTCGGTGATGTCCCTAAAGAAACCTATATTGCATTCTCTTGCATTAATCAATGCCTTAGATGCATTAATATCTGCATACATTATCGTTCCATCTTTTCTGAGACATGGAATATCCTGTGCTAATGTTTTTTCTCCTTTTGCCTGAGCTTCGAATTCAGAAATTACATGCTTTAGATTCTCTTTCGGATGGATATCATCCAGACTCAACCTTTTCAGTTCCACTTCAGTATAACCTAACAATTTGCATATAGCCGGGTTGGCATATTCAAATTTCCTTGTTTCTATACCAGCAATAAGTATTCCATCGACACTTGATTCAAATAAAGTTTTGTATCTCTCTTCTGATTCTTTTAACGCTTCCTTAGCTCTTTCCTGTTGCGTGATGTCTCGGAAATACCAAGCCCTGCCGTGATACGTGCCGTTTGAATCTATAAGAGGAGAGGAATATCTGTCAAAAGTCTTGCCATCCTTAAATTTTATTTCGTCCCTGCTCTGTTGGTCTTTGTGCCCATAAAGATATTTCACCTTTTCAAGAAACCGGTCAGGGTTTTTTAACTGGTCCAGGACATATTGCAGAATCTTTCTATCGTCTTTTGTATCTAAAAGCTGCTGAGGTATATTCCACATTTCGCCAAAGCGTTTATTGAATAAAGCGGTTTTTCCTTCGTCATCCACAACTAAAATTCCATCAATAGTTGTCTCTGACTGTGCTTCCAGCAGTGCGGTCTTGAACAGGAGCTCTTCTTGCGCCTTTTTTTGTTCTGTGATGTCACGGAATACCGCAAAAGTGCCGGTAAATTTGTTATTGCCGTCGAATCTTGGAGTGGCGGTAACAAGCATGGTGTGTTTTACCCCATCATCGCGGTTGAATACAATCTCGTAGATGCTTTTTTTGCCGGCCCGACGTATTTTTGTCTGCTCTAAGATAAAGGCAAAGCCCTCGTCGTCGAAGAACTCCCGCAGGTTTCGGCCAGTTAAGTTGCCCGGGGGAACGCCAAAGATAGTGTGTGCAGCGGGGTTAGCAAAAATAAAGTTTTCCTGAGTATCAGTGATGCCTACCCCTTCACCCTGGTTCTCAACGAGGGTACGATAGCGCTGCTCGCTCTCCCGCAGCGCCTTCTCTGCTCGCTTGTGCTCGGCGATGTTACGCGATATCGCTACTATTTCTATGACCTTTTTTGTTTCGTCGAATATAGGAGATTTTATTGTTTCAAACCAGGCCTCATTAACTTTTTTTCTCAGTTTTCTCTCAGCCCGCCTGCGATCGGTGATGTCGGGTAACATCTCTAATACTGCGATAGTGCCATCGAGATTTTTTGAGGTAGTGTCTTTGATTTCATAGATTTTACTATCTTTGGTATAGTGCCACTCCCTTCGGATAGTTTTACCCTCAAAGACGTTCTCATTTCCGCACCACGGACAGACCTTTTTTAGGTCGTGGAAATATTCGTAACACTTGCGGCCTTCGGCAGGTCCATGGTCTTTTTCAAGAGCAGCATTACCATACTGAATAACGTATTGCTTATCAATTATACATACTTTGTCTTCGATTGCTTCAAGGATACCGGCCAGTTTGTTCTTTTCGCGTTGCAGCGCCTCCTCTGTCTGCTTGCGCTCGGTGATGTCATGCAATATATGTAACATTGAGACGGTGCCATCGGGATTTGTCAGGGGCGTATCAGTAGACTCATATATTTTCTTGTTCTTAGGCGAGTACCATTCCTTATGTATGGTTTTGCCGGCCCAGACATCCTTCTCCCCGCACAACGGGAAGGCCTTTTTACTATCGCAGAAGTATTCATAGCACTTGCGGCCTTTGGCGGGACCAAAGTCTTTTTCAAGTGCAGCATTGGCGTACTGAATAATGTGTTGCTTGCTAACTATACTTACCCCGTCTTCCATCGCCTCGAAGACATTTATCAGTTTTTCATTTTCGCTGTCCAGCGGGGCCTTTTCCACTTTTTTTGTTGGGTTTCTCTTACTCATTTTGCAGTACCGCGGCTGATTTTCCAAATTAAGCTATCAACGAGCTAACAGGCCTTTCGATGTTGAAAACCACAGGGCAATTTGCCTGTCAGTACGAACTTAGAGGCTCTTAATTACTTATAAGCAACAAAGTTCCTAAACACGCCCGGCAGGACTCGAACCTGCGACCTACGGATTAGAAATCCCTAAAGTAGGTCATAAGCCTACTATTCACAAGGACTTATGGGCGTTTTTTGAGTCAAAAATAAGGGTTGCACGTGACAATCCACTCAACTAACTATCACAAACAACCCAGTATCCACTGCTCACTGACGAACTTTTTGACGAACTCTTATATCAAAAAGAGGCCATAATGCAAGGGTTTTCTGCATCAAAATGCCGACGAACGGATTACTCGTCCGATGGCTACCCTGTGAACTATGATAAAAAAAAGGTGCAAATGATTTTTCAGACTTTCGTTCCTCAGTCGATGTTAATTGACGAACTCTGTATTACAAAAATTAGCAATAAAGTATGGATTTTTGAGACTTCTACGGACAACCAGTATATTGTTCCAGTTTACCTTGATCTTAATCTGGAAACAGCGTCAAAAGCTGATTTTCAAAAACCTTGAAGCTATCCTGTCCAAAAAGACAAAACACCACTTTTTCTATATCAGTTTGGCCTTTAAGATGATCTATAGTTGTCTGAAGCATTATCTTTGCACACCGGTCAATTGGAAAACCAAAAATACCGCTGCTGATAGCTGGGAAGGAAATGCTTTTTATGTTTTCTTCATTTGCCAGTTTAAGTGAGTTCAAGGTTGCATTTTTAAGTTTTTCGTCTTCATTACTTTCGCCCATCTGTGGCCCGACGGCATGAATAACATATTTGGCTTTCAGGTTGCCGCCTGTTGTTTTGACAGCACCTCCTACAAAAGTACCGCCGATTTTGTTACATTCGTTCTGGATTTCAGGGCCGCCTTTTCTGCGAATTGCACCAGCGACACCACCGCCTAAGATAAGGTTGGCATTTGCAGCATTAACAATTGCTTCAGTATCCATTTCGGTAATATCGTCTTCAATCAATTCTAAGATCGAGTTTTTAATTTTTGTTTGCATCTTGATCCCTGTTCTCTTTTTTTAATAGACAAATCTGAACTTCTCGTCAGAAGACCAATGAATTAGTTGTCCATATGTTTTATATTCGCTATAAGATGACCTTCGAACTTGTTAATTAAACCATCAGGTTTATACTTCTTCCACTTGGCCATCTATAGAACCTTTTCCTTGTGATCCTACGTTCATTAGATCATCATAATTATGAATATCGAGATACGCCCAAGAATTGAATTCACCAGAGTATCGTCTCCATAATTTAGCCAGATATTCGCTGTTTTCAGCTTTGACAAATGGTTTGTCAATATTTTCGAATTGATTAAAGATGACCGTCCCCAAAAAAGGCCCAGGAAATTCTAAAAAATATCTCCCAATAAATGTAGCAACTTTACAGAGTATTTCATGAGCCTCACATACTCGTCCGAAAGTCGGTTCAGTTTTCCCGTTATAAGTTTTTTCCCGGTCTAGTGGTGTCGAAAGATGAGCGATGTATTTATGCGCATGTAATATAATGTCTTCATATTTATCTAACTTAGATGTTAGATCTTCAAAAATTGATTTTTGTACACAATCATTTGGTTTTCTATTGACGCTACTAGCTCCTGATAATTTGTCAAAATCAGAATGCCGTGCTTCTAACGCTTCCCAACATAAACGGTGGGGAACAGAAAAATGATTGTTGCCACTTGCAACTTGATTGCGAGCATATTCTTCATACTCTTTTTTTATCTTTTCGACGTCATATTCTTGATTATAGGCTTCAAAAAAAACATGTCGTGTTATTAAATGATGATTATTAGCCATATCAACAATCAAACGGTACAGTGAGCAAGTAGTGTTGTTACTGTCTTTGTCTAATAATCTTCTTAATGTTATAAATACGTATTCATAAAAACATTTATCAATGAAATTGTGAATCATGGAATTATTCTCATATTTTCCTTCCGTGTTCTTGGAAAACTTCCTTGACTCATTGACTACATGGAAAACCGTTAAATACCAAGTTAAATCGTGAAGTTGTTGGCAAATAGAGTGGCCTGACCCCCAAAAACTGTACCATTGAGAATTAGAGAGTATCCGATAAGATGAGTTGGTTTTTAAGGAAAGGATACTCTTATGA